>Ga0105047_10008582_pt1 | contig 16987 bp, 8 predicted proteins | sample MAT04_FD_78384 | JGI IMG/M metagenome (GOLD analysis project Ga0105047, IMG submission 78384) | Freshwater microbial communities from Lake Fryxell liftoff mats and glacier meltwater in Antarctica - MAT-04 (megahit assembly) | ecosystem: Environmental > Aquatic > Freshwater > Ice > Liftoff...
ACGCAAGGCTGATTTTCTCAAGCGCGATGGCGGTGGCGCCGGCGCGTGCGAGTTCTTTTTCCAGCGTCTGGCGGCCGTGCGCCTTGTCGACTTCAAAGTACTCCTGCCGAAACCACGCGCGCACTTTTGACTGGCCGCGATTGCTGACCAGAAACCCCAGTTGCGGATTGAGCCAATCGCGTGAAGGGCCGCCAACTTTTGCGGCCAGAATATCGACCATCTGCGCGTTTTGCAGCTTGGTGGAAAGCGGCACGATGTGGCCGTCAATTTTCGCACCACGGCAGCGGTGCCCCAGATCGGTGTGTACGTGATACGCAAAATCGACCGGCGTGGAGCCGGCTGGCAAATCAATGACGCGCCCCTGCGGGGTAAACACATAGACGGTGTCGTTGAATAAGCCTTCCTTGACGGCGTCGGAGAATCCCGAGTCGCCGACCAGCTCGCGGTTCCACTCCAGTACCTGCCGCAACCAAGCGATCTTGGACTCGAACTTTTTGTCGGCGCTGGATTTGTTTCTACCGTCCTGCGTGTTTTCCTTATAGCGCCAGTGCGCCGCAACGCCGTGCTCGGACGCTAGGTGCATCTCGTGGGTGCGGATCTGCACTTCCAGCGTCTTGCCATCCGGGCCAATCACGGCGGTGTGCAGCGACTGATAGTTGTTCGCCTTGGGCTGGGCGATGTAGTCGTCGAATTCGCCGGCGATGGCCTGCCAATGGTCGTGCACGAAACCCAGCACGGCATAACAGTCAGCGACGGTATCGACCAGCACCCGCACGGCGCGCACGTCGTAAAGCTTCTCGAAGGGTAGATTTTTGGCTTGCATCTTGCGATGAATCGACCAGATATGCTTCGGCCGCCCTGCCACCTGCCCATGAATGCCGAGGCCGGCCATATCGGTTTTAAGCTGGGCGACGACGGCGGCAATGTCGGCCTCGCGCTCGCCGCGCTTGCCGTCAAGATAACCGGCGAGCGTCTTATACAGATCCGGCTCGAGAAAGCGAAAACTCAGGTCTTCCAGCTCCCACTTAATCTGAAACACGCCGAGCCGGTTGGCGAGCGGCGCAAACAATTCGCGAGTGGTCACAGCGGCCGCGCGGCGAACGGCCTCATCAGCTTTGGTGATTGATCGAAGGTAAACGGCGCGCTCGGCGAGTTTGATCAAAATCACCCGCACGTCGTCGGCCATCGCCAACAGCATCTTGCGCAGCGATTCGGTCGCCGCCATATCGTTGGCGCGACCGGATAGCGTTTCAATCTTGCCGGCGCGTGCCAAGCCGCGCACCAGCATCACCACCTCTTCGCCAAATGCACTGGTCCAGAGCTCGTCGTCGCGGTCCTTTTCGGCGATCGAAAGTGCCAGCACGGCAGCTACCACGGTGGCGTCGTCAACATCAATATTGAGCAGTAACCCGGCCACATCCATGGCGCGCTGCACCAGATTGAGGCGCTCCGCCGCTTTGCCGGAGGCCATGACAAAGCCGATCGCCTTTTCAACGTGACCAGCGTCGTCCGGCGAATAGGCAAGGCGCGCACGGGCCATCACCGACTCAGCGGCGGCCGCGACAGCATCGTCAACAATGGCGAGCAATTCAGGCATGAGCAAAGATGACGACAGGGCGATTACACGGCGAATGCAGGACCATGAGGGGCAAACACGCTAGGGGAATCGCGCTATTTTACGGTAGCATGACGCGAGCATTCTCTCTATGCACAACGTGTCCGCGATTCAGGCACGTCGGTTGCTTGGCTAAACGGCGTTTCCGCATCTCGAAAAACAAAGTTCTCCATGGCGCTCAAACCATTTTTCAATGAAATGTACGATGTCGATGGCAGCGTGCGTCCGCACTACGCCGCTTTCGCCGACTGGCTGAAGAACACGCCGCCCGAAAAGATCGCACAGAACCGTCAAGCGGCCGACCTAATGTTCCACCGCGTCGGCATCACCTTCGCCGTGTATGGCGAAACCACCGGCTCCGAGCGATTGATTCCGTTCGATCTGGTCCCGCATGTCATTCCGGGCAAGGACTGGGAGATGATTTCGCGCGGTCTCAAGCAACGGGTGACGGCGCTGAACGCGTTTTTGCACGACGTCTATCACGACATGGACATCCTCAAGGCCGGCAAGATTCCGGCTGACAAGGTGTTGGAAAATTCGCAATACCGCAAAGAAATGGTCGGCATCAACGTCCCCGGCGGCATCTATGCGCATGTGGCGGGCATTGATCTGGTCAAGGACGCCGACGGCGAGTATTACGTGCTGGAAGATAATTTGCGCACGCCATCCGGCGTGTCGTATTTGCTTGAAAACCGCAAGATGATGATGCGGCTATTTCCAGAATTGTTCGCCGCGCAACGCATCCGCCCGGTCGATCATTACCCTGACCTGTTGCTCGAAACGCTGCGCAACGCCGCGCCGCTAGGGGTGGACAATCCCACCATCGTGCTGATGACGCCCGGTCACTTCAATTCCGCCTATTTCGAGCATGCTTTCCTCGCTCAACAGATGGGCATTGAACTGGTCGAGGGCGTTGACTTGTTCGTCGCCGACAACACTGTATTCATGAAAACCACGCAGGGCCCGCAAAAAGTCGATGTCATCTATCGCCGCATCGACGATGATTTTATTGATCCGCTGTCATTCCGATCAGACTCCATGCTCGGCGTCCCGGGACTCATGAAAGCCTATCGCGCCGGGCGCGTGACACTGGCGAATGCGGTCGGCACCGGCATCGCGGATGACAAGTCGATCTATCCGTATGTCCCCGAGATGATTCGTTTCTATCTTAGTGAGGAGCCGGTCCTCAAGAATGTTCACACCTATCAGCTTGGCAATAAGGATGACCTCGCCTACGTGATGGCCAACATGAAGGACTTGGTCATTAAAGAGGCGCAAGGTTCTGGCGGCTACGGCATGCTGATCGGCCCGACATCGACCAAAGAAGAGCGCGAAAAATACAAACAGCGGGTGCTGGATCTGCCGGAACGATTCATTGCACAGCCGACCTTGTCGCTGTCGGCGGTGCCGACGTTTGTCGACAAAGGTCTCGCACCACGCCATATTGATCTGCGGCCGTACGTGTTGTCCGGCAAGACCGTTAATTTCGTTCCGGGCGGACTGACGCGCGTCGCGCTGCGTGAAGGGTCACTGGTGGTGAATTCATCACAAGGTGGCGGCGTTAAAGATACTTGGGTGGTCGACTAATGGCGCACCACGCGGCGTCTTTGACGGCATGGCGATGAGGCCCGCATTTTTTCTTGCTCACTTTTCTTGCTCACTTTTTCTTGCTCACTTTTTTTTGCACACACACCTACACATGTCTCACTTCAAAAAAACTCTTGCGCTGCGCCCTGACGCAAAAACCTTGTTTGCTGAACCAGTAGCATAGGGAAATCATGCTGAGTCGAACCGCTTCGATGCTCTATTGGATGGCGCGCTATGTGGAGCGCGCTGAGAACAATGCGCGCATCCTCGATGTGGCGTATCGGATGTCGCTGCTGACCAAAGATCCTGACCTGCAAGATCAGGAATGGTTTGCGCCGTTGAATATCACCGGCACGCTGTTTCCATTCAGCGGCCGCCATAGTCTGGTCTGTGCCAAAGAAGTGCTGCACTTCATGGCGCTTGACCCGGAGAACCCGGCCTCGATTTATAGCTGCGCCAAGCAGGCACGGGAAAACGCCCGTGCTGTGCGCGGCACCATCACCTCGGAAATGTGGGAGGTACTGAACGGCACCTGGATTGAAATGCAAAACATGGATGAGGATCGCCTGTATGCAAAGGGCGTTTCATCGTTCTTCGAGTGGGTCAAGGAGCGTTCGCATCTGTTTCGCGGCGTCACCTTCGGCACCATCCGTCGCGACGATGCGTTTCAGTTCCATCGGCTCGGCACGTACATGGAGCGCGCTGATAACACCGCCCGCATTATTGACGCCAAGTACCACATCCTGTTGCCGTCGGTTGACGACGTCGGCGGCGCGGTGGATTACTATCAGTGGTCGGCGGTGCTGCGTTCGGTGTCGGCGTTCGAGTCTTATCGCAAAGTGTATCGCGACGTCATCACGCCACTGCGTATCGCCGAACTACTAATCCTACGGGTAGACATTCCGCGGTCGCTGCACTTTTGTTTTCACGATGTTTACGAAATATTGTGCGCGGTGCAAAACGGCTCGTCACGCGAGGCGACGCGTCAGGCGGGCGAAATCTACGCCGCGTTGCAATTCGGCCGCGTGCAGGATATTTTTGACCTCGGTCTGCACGAATACCTGACGGATTTTCTGGCGTCAACCGCCAAGCTCAGTGCGGAAATCAACACCGCGTTTTTTGCACCGACTCTGCCTAGCGTGGCGATGCAGTCACAGTCACAATCTCAGTCGCAAACAGCGACCACAACGGCAGCATAGCCGGACACCACCAGCACTGCAGGAGAGGGGAAAAATGACTTATTGCGTAGCGCTTCGTCTCGATTCAGGGATGATTTTTGCCTCTGACTCACGCACCAATGCGGGCGTCGATCAGATCGCCACGTTCTGCAAGACGCGCGTCTATGAGCGGCCGGATGATCGCGTCATTGTGGTGCTGTCGTCCGGCAATCTCGGCATGACACAAGGGGTGACGAATATTCTGGATCGTCATATTCATGTGATGCCAAAAAACGAGCGGATGACGATCTGGGATGCGCCTTCCATGTTTGACGTCGCCGCGCTCGTGGGTGGGGCGCTGCGCGAGATGGTCCGACGCGATGGCGCGGCGCTGGCGGCCGACGGTATTGACGCGTCGGCAAATCTCATCGTCGGCGGGCAGATTCGCGGTGAGGGGCAACGCCTGTTCCACGTCTACCCGCAGGGAAACTTCATCGAGGCCTCGGACGAGACGCCCTACTTTCAGTTGGGTGAAGCCAAATATGGCAAGCCGATTCTTGACCGCGTGTTGACGACCTCAACGCCGCAGAAAGAAGCGGCCAAGTGCGTGCTGATTTCGTTCGATTCAACCATCAAGTCCAACATTTCGGTCGGACTGCCAATCGATATGCTTTGGTACCCGCGCGATTCGCTTCGTGTAGGAATCCAGCAACGCATCCGCGAAGGCGATCCGTATTTTTCGATGGTACGGCAGCGCTGGGGCGGCGGTTTGCGGCGGGTGTTCAGCGAGTTGCCGGATCCGGATTGGATGGAGTAAGCGAGCATCGGGGCAATCATGTCTGCCGTATATATTCTCGCCAGCAAGATGTATGGCACGCTGTATGTTGGTTTTGCAAACGATCTTGTAAAGCGGGTTTGGGAACACAAAGAAAAATTGGTCGCTGGTTTCACCAGGCAACACGATGTAGGAATCCTTGTCTGGTACGAACTGCATGAAAGTGCGATCGAAGCTCGCACGCGGGAAACGCAAATCAAGAAGTGGAATCGCGCTTGGAAAATTCGACTCATTCAAGAACGTAATCCGGACTGGAAAGACTTGTATTTGGACTTTACGGCTTGAGATGGAAGTAGGAAGCAATTAGGTCCCCGCCTTCGCGGGGACGGGTTTTTTTTGCATTTCTATGTCGGAACTTTCAGGTGCCGCGCAGCAACGCCTCAATAGAAACACCTGCTCCCGCGAAGGCGGGAGCCTAATGTCCACCGCAAGACGCAACTGTCAATAGACTCCGGTGCCCAAACAATGACCATCCGATTAGCCCGTCACCACCAAGCGCACTGCACATTGGGTCCCCGCCTTCGCGGGGACGGGGGTTTCTTTTGCATTTCCTATTTGGAACTACCGGCCACCGCTTAGCGACACCCTCCTTGGAACTACCTGCTCCCGCGAAGGCGGGAGCCTAATGTCCACCGCAAGACGAAACTGTCACTAGAATCCAGCCCCAATGACCATCCGCGTAGCCCTTCACCATAAAACGCATTACCTCTTCGACCGCATGGTAACGCTGTCGCCGCACGAGGTGCGGCTGCGCCCCGCCGCCCACGCGCGCACGCCAATCGAAAGCTACTCGCTAAAAGTCAGGCCGGAAAAGCACTTCCTCAACTGGCAACAGGATCCGTACGGCAACTGGTTGGCGCGATTGGTGTTTCCAGAACAAGCGAACGAATTGTGCATAGAAGTCGATCTGGTCGCTGACATGACGGTTATCAATCCGTTCGATTTCTTCATGGAGTCGTACGCCGAGCAGTTTCCGTTCGCCTACACCAATGACAACAAGCGCGAACTCGCGGCCTACCTTGAGGTCGAGCCTACTGGCTCACTGTTGAGCAGATGGCTGGCCGATGCGCGTGCTGCATTTCTGGGTAAGCCGATCAACACCATCGATTTTCTGGTGGCACTGAATGCGAAGTTGCAGTCCGATATTTCCTACCTCATCCGCATGGAGCCTGGCGTACAGTCGCCCGAGCACACGCTTGAGCGCGCGCAAGGGTCGTGCCGCGACACCGGCTGGCTGCTGGTACAAATCCTTCGCCACTTTGGCATCGCCGCACGCTTCGCCTCGGGCTACCTGATTCAACTCGCCGCCGACCAAAAGGCGCTCGATGGTCCGTCCGGCACCGACCGCGACTTCACCGACTTGCACGCATGGTGTGAAGCTTACCTGCCGGGCGCAGGGTGGATCGGCCTCGACCCGACCTCTGGCTTGCTCGCTGGCGAAGGCCACATTCCGTTGGCGTGCACTGCCATCCCATCGTCGGCCGCACCGGTGTCTGGATTTACTGATAAGTGTGAATCGACGCTCGATTTTTCGATGACAGTCACACGCATCCACGAAGACCCGCGTGTCACCAAGCCGTTTAACGAAACACAGTGGCAGCAGGTCGTTGCACTGGGTGATCAGGTTGATCAAGAGTTGTTGAAAAACGATGTACGCCTGACCATGGGCGGCGAGCCGACCTTTGTCTCAATCGACGATATGGACGGCCCGGAGTGGAATTACACGGCGCACTCACCGAAGAAACTCGAACTTGCCACAATCTTGTTCCAGCGCATGCAGGCAAAATTTTCGCCGGGTGGCTTGCTGCATTTCGGGCAGGGTAAATGGTACCCCGGCGAACCGTTGCCACGCTGGGCACTGTCGTGCTACTGGCGCCCGGACGGTGTCCCGATTTGGCATGATGCCGCGCTGCTTGCCACGGGCGAAACCAAGCACACCAAGGGTATCAGCGAGACCTTCGTGCGCGCGCTTTGCGCCAATCTTGCGCTGCATCCGGACTACGCCATGCCGGCCTATGAGAGCATCTGGCGCAGCATTCGCGACGAGTCACAACTGCCGGTCAATATCGACCCGGCCTCACCGGAGCTGAAAGACGCCGCCGCGCGCGCCTCGCTGGTGGAAAAACTGTTGCAGCAGCTGCAAGGCGCCATCGGCGAAGCGGTCGGCTATGTGCTGCCGATAAAACCGGTGCCGCGCAAGCAAGCGGATGCCGCCACCGAGTGGGCATCCTCATTGTGGCCGCTGGCAACAAATCATTTGTATCTGGTCGAAGGGGAATCTCCGCTTGGCTTCCGGCTGCCGTTGGCGAGCCTGCCGTGGGTGGCACCGGCCGACATGGAAGTGGTGATTGGCAGTGATCCGTTCTCTGAGCGCGAAGCGCTCGCGGCGCAGATGAAGCTTGCGACCAAGACGGACCTTGAGAAACCAAAAAAGACCAAACTCAACAAAGGCGAATCGGCCAAAGACGTGGTGCGAACCGCGCTCTGCGTGGAAGTCCGCAGCGGCATATTGCATGTGTTCTTCCCGCCGCTGGAGTTGCTTGAGGACTATCTGGCCCTGATCAGCGCGGTCGAGACAACAGCCAAGCAAACTGCGACACCGATCCGTATTGAGGGCTACACGCCGCCTGCAGATGATCGCATTAAGAAATTTGCGGTCACGCCAGACCCTGGGGTCATTGAATTCAATATCCAGCCGTCATCGAGCTGGCCAGAATTGGTGATGAACACCAAGACGCTGTATGAACAAGCGCGTCTGTCGCGCCTCGGCACCGAGAAGTTCATGCTCGACGGCAAGCACACCGGCACCGGCGGCGGCAACCATGTGACAGTCGGTGGCGTGACGGCAAAAGATTCGCCGATGTTGCGCAGACCAGATCTGTTGCGCTCCCTGATCACTTATTGGCAGAACCACCCGGCACTCTCGTATCTGTTTTCCGGGACCTTCATCGGCCCGACCTCACAAAGCCCGCGCGTCGATGAAGCACGTTCGGATACGCTCTATGAACTGGAAATCGCCTTCGAGCAGATGGAAGAAAAACTCGTCTCCGGCGAGGAGAGTGAGTTTCCGTGGCTGGCGGATCGGATCCTGCGCAATTTCCTGGTCGACCTGACCGGTAACACGCATCGCGCCGAATTTTCGATCGACAAACTCTACTCGCCGGACGGCCCGACCGGACGCCTGGGCTTGCTTGAGTTCCGCGCGTTTGAAATGCCGCCGCACGCCGAGATGAGCCTGACGCAAACGCTGCTGTTGCGTGCGCTCATTTCAAGATTCTGGCAGACGCCGTACAAGGCCAAGCTGATTCGCTGGGGAACCGAATTGCACGACCGCTTCATGCTGCCTTACTTCGTGGCGCAAGATATGAAAGCGGTGGTCGATGATCTGAACGATACGGGCTATGCGTTCAAGATGGCGTGGTTCGCGCCCTTCATCGAGTTTCGCTTCCCACGCTTCGGCACCGTCGCCTATCAGGGTGTGGAAATGGAATTGCGCCAAGCGATTGAGCCGTGGCATGTGCTGGGTGAAGAGATGGCCGGCTCGGGTACCGCGCGTTACGTCGATTCAAGCCTTGAGCGTATGCAGGTGAAGGTGTCGGGTATGGTGCAGCAGCGCCACGTGGTGGCGTGCAACGGCCGCGTGGTGCCGCTCACACCCACCGGTACGCCGGGCGAGTTTGTGGCCGGTGTGCGTTATCGCGCCTGGGCGCCATCATCGGCGCTGCATCCGACCATCGGCGTGCATGCGCCGCTGGTATTCGATATTGTCGATCAATGGTCGGGCCGCTCGGTCGGTGGCTGCACCTACCACGTCAGCCATCCGGGCGGTCGTAACTATTCGACCTTCCCGGTAAATGCGAATGAAGCCGAAGCGCGCAGAGTTGCGCGGTTCCAGAAAATCGGCCACACGCCCGGACCGCTGGAACTAAAGTTAGAAGGCCGCAATCCGGCGTTTCCATTTACACTCGACTTGCGCCGAGCGCCAGACTTTGACGGCGCGCAGTTGATGCCGAAACGGTTGCATGAAGGCCAGTAGCGGCACTTTAGTTACCACCTCATTGGCCATCTCAGTTATTACCTTGGTGGCCACATCAGTAACCACTTCGGGTGCTCGGATAGCGGGATTGCGGTAAGGAAACTTCAAAAAATCACGGTCATACCGGCGAAGGCTGGTATCCAAGTTTTGTAATCCGCTGATATATCAACGAAATTGGACGCCGGCCGGAACCTGCCATCGAATGCTTGAATCGAGGACCGGGGAGACAAAATTTTGAGATTTATAGAAGTTCCCTAAACAGAAAACTCTATATCTAGCGCGCTTTTTCGAGCAAAATGTGCTGAAAGACGCCGCCAATAAAGGACTTTACAATTTTTCGCCTCACTGCAATCTCTAAGCGCCCGTCGTATCGCGCCGCGCAAATCACACTTGCCTCGCTGCTGTTGGCGGTGGCAACAACCAGCCTCGCGCAGCAAGGTGTGCGCAAGCTCAATCCTCCGCAGCCGGTCAATGACAGCGGCATCATTGAGGTCATCGAATTCTTTGCTTACGGCTGCGGGTATTGTGCGGCTGTCGATGCGCCGCTTGATGAATGGGCCAAAGCGCAGCCGAAGGACGTAAAGATTCGGCGCGTGCCGTCGCCCGCGCCAATCGCCGGTGTGGATAGTGCGACGCTGTACTACACGTTGGAAAGCATGGGGCAGCTCAAGCGGCTGCACGCGGCGATATTCAACGCCATTCACGTCGAGAAAAAAATGCTCGGCCACGGCCCCACGCTCAAGAAATGGCTGGAAAAAAATGGTGTTGATCCGGCCAGGTACGAACTCGTGCGGACCTCCTTTTCGACCTTGACCAAAATAAACAGCGCTGGCAAGATGTCTGAGGACTACCGCATCACCTCGACACCAACCATCGTCGTGCAGGGGCGCATCGCGATATCACCGACCGGGCCGCGCGTCGGGGAGTTGCTCGGGCGCGTTGACAAAGCCGTCGCAGAGGCGCGCGCCGCGCCGACGCCGCGCTAGTCGCGCCGCGCAATGTTTCGCCGCCAGACATTTCTCGTCTTGGGCGTGATACTCGCCCTTTACGCGGCGCTGTGGCTGCCGAGCCTTGTTTCGACCACTTATCTTGACTCACCGCTGCGCTTGGCCGCCGTTGTCCCCGTCATGTCAGTGTACGTGTTCCACGCAATCGGCATCCCCGGGTTACTGCAAGGCAACGGCATGTGCGGGTGGGGCTGGTGCGCGCCGACGCTGTTTGGATGGTGCTTCCTTATCGGCGTGTGGTTTGTCATCGCGTGGCTAGTAGCGTGGCTCATTGCTGCACTGATCTCGCGTCTCACCACTTTCCGATCGCATTGACGAACGGCCCGCGTGAGCGGTACGACAGATTGGTGACGTCGTCGGTGAAGTCGGCGAAATTATAGCCGCCACCAAACTTAAGGTTTTCATTGATGTGATAGTAGAGTGCGCCCAGATAGCCCTTGCGCGAACCCGATTCCGACGTTGACAGCCGTCTGACTTCGAGCAGCGCGTCCCAATTGCGGACGACCTTGTAGTCCGCCCGCAGCACCGACAGTGTGGCGCGACTGTCGAACCATGGCGCACTGCTGTCGCGCGTCTGCCGCAACTCGCCGATGCGGGTGGCATACTTGCCGCCGATCGACCAGCGTGGCGTAAGCTCGTAGGTCAGGTCGATCGCGGCAACCTTGCTCCGCTGTGCGAAATCGACAGCCACGCCGGAATCGGTTAGCTGTTGGGATGGCGCAAGGTCGGCCAGATACTGCAGCTTGAACAACACGTTGAGCCGGTCGTTGCGCGCCGGACGCCACGCATAGCCGACCATCAAGTCGCGGAACTCGCCATTGAAGAACGGACCTTTCGATGAATCGCTGTCGGAAAAATCAAAGCGACCAATCAAGCGCCAATCGTCACTGGTCCGATAGCTCAGGTTGTTGCGCCACAACACGCTGCGGCGCGTTTCGGCGAGGGATGTATCACGCCGCCATTCCACCGCGCCGCCATACTTCACGTCCTTGCTGCTGTAATTAACTTTGAAGGTGGCCGCTTTGCGTTCGATCTCGGTGGCACTTTCGCGGCCGATGTAGCCGTCTTCAGCTGAAAGACCGAAGGTCCACTTCTCGCTCGGCGCCAGTTGAATCCCGTAGACATGTGTAAGTCCGCCGGCATTGCCAATGGTGTATTTTTGCTCGGTGAACACTGAGAGCTGATCGGTGAAGCGCGACTTAATGCCAGCTACCATTCCACCGTTGCGCGCTCCCAGCCCGTCGTCGGCGCGGCCGGTCGACACCAAATAGTTCAGATACGTAGAAGTACGGTCGGAATACAGGTAATCAAGTCCGACGCGGCCTGCTGCGCCACCGTCACCGCCGGAGTATTCACCGAGCAATGACAGTTTGTCGTTGACCCGATACGTGCCGCCGAGGCCGAGCCGATCATTGTCCAAACGGCTGCCGGTGCGACGAACCGTTGACTGACCGAACACGTACGCACCCCAGTCGCGACCAGCCCGATAGTCAATACGTGCGCCGACGTCGGTGCGTTCGCCGATGGTATTGACGTTGGGTGCCGGCAGGAAGCTCTGGCTGACGGTGACCAGACTGTCCTGCTCCCGCTTGTCGCGCAGCATACCGATGGATGCGCTCCAGTGCTGGTTGATGCGATACGCAACATCAACCGACGAGGTAGTTAAATCGAAGCCGTTGGTCTCGTCCTTTTGATCGTGCTTAAACTTCAAGCCAAGCGCCGCGCCGAGCGGCAGCTTGCCGGTGACACCGAACTGGCGTGTATCGCGGTCGGTCACTTGTCCGGGTGCCGAATAACCACGATCGCGCTGCTGCCAGTAGCCGCCGATCTGGCCGGCGCTGCCAACGTCTTTCAGATCGACCTGCGCTTCGACACGTGAGGCATTGGCCCGGATGTCCGTCCCCGCCGCCTGCGCCTGCTGGGCGAAGGAGAATCCACCGTCAGCGGAGTTGTTCAGGCTGCCGATGGCAGGACCTTGACTGCGTCCTTGTTCGAGCTTGGCGAACGTGCCGTCACTCTTGCGTAGCGTCACGTCGATGCCGTCGACACGGTTGTTGCCACCGGCCTGCTGTTGCTTGCTGCCGGTGATACCGAGCTTGACGTTATCGTTCACCCACGCGCTGGCGCGGCCACCGTAGGCCATGGTATCTGCCGCAATATTGGTCGGGGTGAACTCATAGTCGACCACCAGAAACGCCGGGTTGCCAGCCAGCCCACCGGTTCGAATCAACTGCGAGTCATCGGCCAGTGAAGCCAACGGGTTGGTCAACAGCACCCTGCCCTGCAGGTAGTCGAGCGTGTAATCTGCGCCGGGCACCAGTGCGCGGGTGTTCATCACCAAGTTGGAGTCGCGGTCACGAATTTCGATACGAACGCGCTCGGAGCCGCGCGTAATGTCTTGTCGTTTCAGGAAATACAAGGAGCCACCGGTACCGCGGAAGTCCTCTCGGGCCGCCAACGTGCCCGGGTCCGCAGCAAACGCCTCGAGCTTGATGCGTCGTTCACCAAAACCGGTGGTAGTAGCCGATTGATAGCGCGCATTGGCACCATACAAGCCACGATTGATCTGCGCCAACTGAGTGTCGCCCAATGCCTCCTTGAAGTTGCCCCATAGCACATGAGACTTGCCGTCCTCAAGTTTGAAGTACAGCTTGCCTTGTGTGGGCGCGTCGTACAGTACCGTCGAATCATCGCCGTACACCGGCCAGGTGTCTTTCGGGTCGATACGATTGAACAGGCTGCGAGTATCTTTGTAGTTGAAGTTCTTGAAGATATCGCGGATCGGCTGGTTGAAGGTATCCAAGGCACCGGTCAATGTCCACTTGTCGTTGATCTTGCCCTTGGTGAAAAACGCGATGCGGCCGTCGGTGTAGGCGTCATTGTCGTAGTGCTGGGTGTCACCGGTGACCAGAGCCGCCGGACCGGTGACGCGATTGCGACCGACGGTCAGGTCCGCGATACCGACAAAGAACCAGTCGCTGCGTGGCAGTTCGAGGTTGCGGCGATAGATACGCGCTTGCCCATCGGCGGCGATAACGCTGATCTCGGCGGTATTGAAGGCGCGCGGAACGATCTGCTCCATGACGAAGTTGCCGCGCGCGTCAACCGGCGTCGGCAAGCCCAACGCCACCACGCGTTCACCCTTGCGGATGTTGCCCCCGTGCACCGTCAGCGTGCCGCCTTCGACAGGCATGTTTGCCGAATCAATGCGGTTCTCGCCGTAGCCGGCGAGTAGCTCGTCGGCTGGCGGCAAGGTATCGGCAAGCGGCTGGCGCTGTTTAACGATGGCTAGCGGCATGACGATGGTTTCGTCAAACCGACCCTGCCCGTCCATCACCCGCAGCTTGTAGTAAACGGTATCCGGCAAACCGTCGCCGGGCGTCCAGCGCGCTTCGAACGCTTCATTCAGAGGAACGGTTGCGATCAGGTCGGTCGCGCCGCGCGTGTTTCCGGCAAGAATACGGAGCTCCGCAGATTTAATGAAGTAGCGGTAGTTGCTCCATCCGCGGAAGGTTACTTGCTCACCTTTGATCACCGCTTGCGGCCATGGCGTGACGTTGAGCGACCGCTGTAAGCGAAGATTGTCGTATTGAAGTCGCAGGTTGTGCTTTTCCAGCGCCACGTCGATGCAACGTTCGCGGTCGGCTTCGTGACTGGCACGCTGCGGATCCACCGGGCGGCCGTCGACGCTGACACGGAATGGTTGGCCCCCAGCCACGGCTTGTGCTGCTTGCGGTGCGGTGAGCATGGCGCAGACGGTAGGATCAAGGCGCGTCAGCTCACGATTGACGCTCGGCGGGATGACTTGTGCCGCCGTTGTGTCTGCGTAGTACGCCTCTACGACGACACGTCGGTTGACCGGCCAGTTGTTGATGTCATCGGCTGGCGTCGCCACCGGCTCGTCCGGACCGCGGCTGTCAAAGCTGAATGCGCTAGGGTCCAAACCAAGCTTGTTCTGCAAGTAGCCGCCGACCTGTTTGGCCCGCGCCAGTCCCAGCGCGTAGTTGTCAGCAAAGCGCGGCAACAGGTCTTTCTTGAGACGCTGCACATCGGTGTGGCCGATCAGTCGGAAGCGAACATCCGTTTTGCCCTTGACCCTTGCTGCGATGGCATCCAATTGGCGCGTGTAATCTGGCGTGAGGATGTCTTCGCCGGAGTCAAACAGCGGCGTTGATGAGAATGACTGCGGCGTACTAGTACCCGGAATTGTCCGACCCGGCGTGCTGGTGATTTTCTCGGTTTCCACCAAGCTGCGTGATTCACCACGAACGATGAATGTCTCGCGCGGTACGCTCAGCATCCGCTCAGACGTCGCCGGCAGCGCACGTTCAGCGTTGATCTGTACGGCACGGGTTTCGATTTGTCCGGCGTCGCGCATGCGAGCCCGGTCATGCTCGGCGCTGGATGCCGGCTGCTGCGCCAGCACGGCTTCAAATGGGAGTGTGCCAAGAACAGCAAATATAAGAATGTATGCGCGCATTGCGGATGGACGATTCGACATGGCGCGGCGGGAGCGCATCAGGGACGTGTCAAGCGTGTTCATTTGGCACCTCCGTCAACGGCGACTTTGCCGGGGACCAGTTTTGTGTCGCGCACAATCTCAACTTCGATGTCAAGCCCATATCGGTTAGAGCGTCGCTTCTCGTCAGTTTTTTCGGGTAGTTTGGGCTGGTCTGCCCACAGCGTTTTGACCAGTGCTTTCAAGCTGCCTACGCGAGCGGTGGTCAGCGCTGTGCTTTCTTCGTTGGCCGGTGCGTAACCGATGCGCAGAATCGATGGACGTTCCACCAGCAGCGGAATGATTTCAGCCACGCGCGAACGGAACTCTGCGGTAAGTGCTTTGCCGGCAGATTCGAACGCAGAGGCCGTCAGGTCAAGTCGAACTACACGATGGATGGTCGCACCAAAGTTCATGCGAACCGCCTTGCCGCGCGTGAGGCGCTCGGTGAGCGGGTTTTCGGTTGTCACACGATAGCCGGAGGGCAGTGAGCGCTCGTCAAGCTTGAGAACAAAGTTCGACCCGATATCCATCTGTGGAACGGCTGCACACGCAACGTGGTAGCGTCCCTCAGCGTCGCTGGTGGCGGTGATGCCACGCGCCGAGACCACTCGTGCGCCCTTCAGGCCGGGCTCACCTTGATCTTGATAGCCGTTGGCGTTGCGATCGTCAAACACCTTGCCGAGGATATCCGTGCAATCGAACAGCGGATCGGCGACCACGCGGACAGTTGCCTGCGCCAGATTCGACAGACCACCTCCCTGCGGAGAGCCTGCGCGAACCACCGCGTAATTGATGTATTCGCCTTCGCCAACACCTGGCCCGACGGCAAGCAGCATCGACAACGAGTAAACATCGGTCGGTGCGACACGCGCGATTGGGAAGGCCAGATTGCGGCCATTGACCTGCGGTGCGATGGCAACCGCGACAGTTCCGATTGAACCACCGGAGATGCGCGCCGAGCCCGGTACAAACCGGAAGCCGGGGGGAATGGTGTCAACCACAAACACGTTGTTCAGGGTTTGTGTGGTCAGGCTGCGCATCGTCAAGCTGTAAGGTACCAACTCACCACGTACCACATTGAGCTTGAGCGTGGACTTGCGCAGATCGATAGAGGTACCGGTTGGCAACGCGGTGAGGCCCAGATGATTGTTCAGCACATCTTGTGGCGTTGGGCCACCGCCGCCAGGCCCGGTGGGAACGATGAGGAAACGGTCGAAGTAGATCGGACCAGGGCGGATGATTTCACCAACAACTTGCGTGCCGCCGGGACCCGGCCCGACGCCACCGCCGGGAGGTACGCCTCCACAGGTGCGGAACGCGGCGACGTTCGTGGTTGGATTGACGAAACACGGCGCGACCGGGTTCGGATCAATCGGACAGGTTGTGGCATTCAATACCGTTGGTTGCGGCGTGGTCTGCCCGTTCGCTGAGTAGCCAGGCGGAGGCACAAATGTGAGTGTGTAAATTCCGCCCGGGGCGTTTGGCGTCAGGAAGAACTGATAGAAGCCATCGGCACCGACCACCTGCCCTTGCATCGCCGCGTCGGTTAGGTGGATGTTGGGGTCGAATCCCGGCGGGCCAGACATGAAGAACCTGACACCAGCAATCGGCTGGCCGGTGCAGTTGTCGAACACAATACCGGACGGGTCGATTGGGAAGTCTTGATTAACGATGGTGGTGCCGGTACCGACGACAACGTCAGCACGCCGGCCGGCAGTAATGCCATTGGCTGGATTGCGAAACACAACCGTGTAGGTACCGGGGGGTAGATTGTTAAAGCAATAGTTACCGGTAGCGTCGGTACGGGTATTTGCAATCACCACGGCACGACCATCAGCGCCGACCACGGTCAATTCGACGATCCAGTTTGGTTGGCCGGTCCGTCCGTCGTTATTGGCGCGATCGCCATTCACGTCTAGGTACACTTGGCCGCAGATCGCCCCCGGATTGGTCAACCGTTCACCGAAGTTATAGCCGGTGCCGTTGCTACCTGGCGTGGTAAAGCGCACGTTGAAGGTGTCATTGGTCGGCACCGTGCCGCCGAGTGACCCGACAGTCTCGCGGCCGTCGAGGAAGCTGGCGGGCTGCGTTTCGCTAAGGGTGTATCCATTTGCTCCCGGCAGCGGCAGCCCATCGAAGCGATAGGTGCCATTCGCGCCGGTGGTCACGGTTCTGGTAACAGTGTTGCCATTAATATCCACACCTGTGAGCGTAATCGTGACGCCGCCGATCCCCAGTTCGCCGGCGTC
>Ga0105047_10008583_pt1 | contig 16987 bp, 16 predicted proteins | sample MAT04_FD_78384 | JGI IMG/M metagenome (GOLD analysis project Ga0105047, IMG submission 78384) | Freshwater microbial communities from Lake Fryxell liftoff mats and glacier meltwater in Antarctica - MAT-04 (megahit assembly) | ecosystem: Environmental > Aquatic > Freshwater > Ice > Liftoff...
AACTTGACCTCGCGCGCCAGTTGCCAGCCTTGCGCCACCGCGATGCCCACGCGAATGCCGGTGTAACTGACCGGCCCCCGTCCGACGGCAATGACCGCGATTTCTTCGCGCTTCACGCCCGCCCGGCGCAGCGCCTCCTCCGTCATCCCCAGCGGATGCAGCGTCCGGCCACCGCTGGCGTCGGTGACTTCGGCTGGGATGCCGTTCGGGCTGCGCCAGACCGCGACACTGCGTTGCGGCGCAGAGAAATCAAAGGCCAGGATTGTCATAGGAAATCCTTCGCTCCGTGTCGCCCGTGACCTCGAAACTCACGCGTTTCAAATCGGCCATCGGCCATCGGCCATCGGCCATCGCTAACCGTTCCGCCCACTCGATCACCGTCACGCCGTCGCCGGGCAAGAAATCTTCCAGCCCGGCGCTGGCGAGGGCGGCGGGCGTTTCGAGCCGGTAGAGATCGAGGTGAAAGAGCGGCAGCCGGCCACCGAGGTATTCGTTGACCAGCGTGAACGTCGGCGAGTGGACGCGCCCGGCAAAGCCCAGTCCGCGCGCCAGGCCGCGCACCAGCGCGGTTTTGCCCGCGCCAAGGTCGCCGCTGAGCGCAAACACCCAGCCAGGTTGCGCCGCGCGGCCCCACGATTCGCCCAGAACCTCGGTCTCGGCGGGACTATGCGAAATGAGCGTAGCCATGTTCCGGGAAAGGTTTCACGCCGTCGCGGTCTCGCAGGATGATGCGCCGCTCGGCGGTGATCCGGCCGATGCACTTGAGCGGCAACTGGGGAAATTGTTTTTGCCAGGCATCAAGGAGCGTTACCGCGCCGCGGGCTGGGGCCGTGAAGAGCAGTTCAAAATCCTCCCCGTCGGTGAGCGCGGCCAGCAGGGGTGGCTTGCGGGAACCTGCGGCCCGATGCGCCTGTCGCGCGGCCCGGCTGATCGGGATGGCCGGGGCGTGCAATTCCGCGCCCACGCCGCTGGCCGCGAGCAGATGCCGCAGGTCGCTGGCCAGGCCGTCGCTCAGGTCAATCATCGCATGGGCTTCGCCGTGCGCCGCGAGCCAGCGGGCCTCCGCGAGGCGCGGCTCGAAGTCGAGGTGCCGGCCGGCGATCGCGCCGCCGAGTTCGCCGGTCACGAACAGCGCATCGCCGGGCTGGGCACCCGCGCGACGGAGGCATTTGTCCTTGGCGACCCAGCCGAGCAGCGCGATGGAGAGCAGCACGCCGCCCGGGTTGGTGGTGGTTTCACCGCCGGCAATCGCGACGCCATGCTGCCGGGCACAGTCGCCCAGCCCGGCGTAAATCGCTTCGATGCGCGCGGGGTTGAACTCCCGCGGCAGGCCGAGCGTCACGAGGGCGGCGGTGGGCGTGCCGGCCATCGCCGCGATGTCGCTCAGGGCGCGGGCGAGGGCTTTGCGGCCAATTTTCTCCGGCGGAGTGTCCGCCAGAAAATGCACGCCCTCGACCACGGCATCCGCCTTGAAGAGCAGCCAGCGGTCGGGCAGTCCGAGGTCCATTACCGCGCAATCGTCCCCGGCGCCGAGCACGACGGAGTCGTTCGTCGGCAGCGCGGGCAGCAGGCGCTTGAGGAGGTCGAGTTCGTTCATGGCGCGGCGGGGACGGCGCTTTGGAAATAGAGCATCAGGATCACATTGCCCGCGTTGAAAGTGGCATGGGCGACGATCGGGGCGATGAGATTCTGCGTGCGGTCGCATAGCAGCGCCAGCGCCACGGCGAAGACGCCCAGGGGCACAAAACTGGCGGCGTTCGCGTGCATCGCGGCGAACACCAACGAGGACAGCGCCAGCGCGGTTCCCGGCCGGATGAACTGCTTCAGCGCCGGATAAAGAAGGCCGCGAAAGAGGATTTCCTCCGTGACCGGCGCGAGCACCAGCGCCGCGAAACCGAGGTAAAGTTTGCCCGGCAAACTGTCCATCTGCTGAAAGACTTCCACCATCGTCTGCTGCTGCGGGTGCCAGCCGAATTTGGTCAGCAACGCCACGCATTGTGCTTGCAGCAGCAACAGCACCGGGAGCGCAATTAAACCCAACAGCAGCCCCCAACCCGCGGCGCGCGCCGGCGAGTGGTGCAGGCCAAAGGCGTGACGCCAGCGCATCGCGTTGCGCCGCAGGAACCAAGCAACCAGCCCCAGGCTCGCGCCCTGCAAGGCCAGCGTGGCGATGACGATCTGGAGGAATCCAGGCTGGGTGTCGGGGGCAGCGCCGCTGAATTTTCCGGCGACCAGACCCAGGTTCAGGCCGATGAAGAGCAGCGCGCAAAACACCGCCGCCCGGCGGCCGAAATCCTCCACGCTCCAGTCGCGCAGGAGCAGAATCAACGCGGCGATAAAAGCCCCCGCCCCCGCCAGGATCAGCAGGCAGAACCACGGGGCCGCGAGCTTGGCGGAGGCGGCGTCGTAGCGCGTCGCGCTCGCCAGCGTGGCCCCGGCGAGGACGCACAGCACCACGCCAGCCGGAAGCCGGGCCAGCGTGTCGAGCGTCCAAGGGCGGGGCGGAATCACGCGGCGGAAGCTAGTTCAGCGGCGTGGCAGTGACGATGAAAATGGGCAAACCGGGCAACCATCGAAACGGCCCGCCACCGGCGCGCACGGCGGGCGAACAAACCGTGTTGGATCAGCCCGCGAGGCGAAGATTTCTTCCGCCGCCGACTGCGACTGGGTGGAAACCCACGCAAAGCGATTGAACTTCGCAGCCGGCTCTTCCACAGTACCTCCCACCTATGGGCGCACAATGGAAACAAGCTGGCCGCGAGGCCAATGCACAAAAGAAAGGTCAGTTGGTCGCAAAGCTGACCCGTGAAATCATGGTCGCCGCCAAACTGGGCGGCGCGGATCCCGACCTCAACCCCCGCCTGGCCGCGGCGGTCGAGAAGGCGCGCAAGGCCTCCGTCTATAAGGACACCATCGAACGCGCCATCAAGAAAGGCTCCGGCCAGACGGACGAAAAGATCACCTACGAGATGATCACCTACGAGGGTTTTACGCCGCACAAGGTGCCGGTGATCGTCGAGTGCCTGACCGACAATCGCAACCGCACCGCGCCGGAAATCCGGAAGCTCTTCACCGTCGGTTCGCTGGGGCAGCCGGGCTGCGTGGGCTTTTTCTTCAACCACATGGGCGTGGTCGAGGCCACGCACACCGACGCCAAGCGGGACGCCGAGACCGACGCCATCGAGGCGGGCGCGCAGGAAGTCGAACCGCTGGAAGCCGAGGAAACGCCCGCGGGCCAGGCCGGCGCGCGCTTCATCACCGAGATTAAGGATCTCGACACCGTCTCGAAGGCCCTCAAGGCCGCCGGCTGGACGGTCATCGCGGCCGAGATGCGCTACCTGGCTAAAAACTTCACCGAGGTTAGCGATGCCGCCCGGAAGGAAGTCACCGACTTCCTGAACTCCCTGGACGATCACGACGACGTTCACCGGGTCTATGTGGCGCTGAAATAGCGTCCCCGCCGCCGTGCCGTCCGCCAAGGAACTCTTCCAACTGGCCGTCCGGGTCGTGGGACTCGTGTTCCTCTACCACGGATTGACGAATCTGCCGGGCGCGGTGCTGGGCGTGTTCATGTCGCTCAAGACCGGCAGCTTTCCGGGCGTTCTGGGCGCGGGTTTGGTCGCCTGCTGGCCGCTGCTGCTGGCGTGGTGGCTGATTGGCGGGGCAGCGGGGCTGATGCGGCGGGCGGGGTATGGAGGAGAATCCCAAGGTGGTTGACTGGGCCGCGCGGCTGGGAATCTGGTACGGCGGCTCGGTTGCGCCGCCGGGTAGCGTGGGCTGAGCAGCAACTCAGCCCTACCAGGTTCAGGCGATCCCAGCACGCCGCCACGGCTGGCAGCGGTTCTCGTTTTGGCACTGGGTCGCGCCCAGAACCGGCTAAAACCGGGGCTCCAAACGGCTTTCCGCAACGGATAGCGGGGTTGGGAGTCCCGCCTTTAGCCGGTCGGGGTCAAACGGAGAACTGCTGCACGACTGGGCTGAGGGGCCAAGCCACATGACAAAAAGAAAACCTCCCGCCCACGTGGACGGGAGGTTGTGAAACGGGTGGGCGGAGCGCTTACTGGAGCTTCGCCAGGATCGCCTTGACCGCCTCGAAGTTGGGCAAGTCTTTCGGCGTCGGCGTCTGCTCGCTGTATTGCACCACGCCGGCCTTGTCCACGACGAACGCCGCGCGGGCAGCGGTCGAGCCGAAGCCCATCAGGTCAGGCAGCAGCACGCCGTAGTCGGCGGCGGTTTTCTTGTTCAGGTCGCTCGCCAGAGTGACGGTGATCTTCTCCTTCTGCGCCCACGCTTCTTGCGCGAACGGGCTGTCCACGCTGATGGCGATGACGTCCGCGTTCAGGCTGGCGTAGGCACCGAAACCGGCGCTGAGTTCGCACATTTCCTTGGTGCAGACGCCGGTGAAGGCGAGGGGGAAGAAAAGCACCACGGTGTTCTGCTTGCCGAAGTTGTTGCTGAGCTTTACATCCGAGACGCCGGCGGCGTTCTTGGATTTGAGCGTGAAATCAGGAGCTTTGCTGCCGACTGCGAGGGCCATATTGGGATCCTTTGGTTTAATGGTTGATGGAGCGGAATTGCCGGGACCGAAAGTTGCCGAAGCCGGCGGGGGTGTCAAACCGCGCCCGGTCACGAGGCCGGCCAGCGGGGGGGGGATGTACCGACGCGCGGCTCCGTTTTGGGAATTCCCTTCCCCGTTCCGGCGCGTTAGGCTCCGCGCATGGAACAAGCGATCGAACTCTTTCACAAAATCCTCAAGGCCGCCGTGGATGCCGGAGCTTCCGATGTCCACCTTAAGTCCAACACGCCCGTCGTGTTCCGCATCAGCCGTCATCTCTTGGCGGTGGAATGCCCTTACCCCACCAACGACTGGATGAACGCGGTGGTCGCCGCCGCCACGCCGGTGCATATGAAACGGCGCCTCGACGAGGAGCGCGAGGTGGACTTCTCCTACTTCGTGCCGGGCATCGGGCGCTTCCGCACGAACCTCTTTCAGCAGCGCGGCGAGTTCTGCTTCGCCATGCGCTACGTCAAGATTCAGGTGCCCAGCTTCAGCGAACTCGGCCTGCCCGACACCATCAAGAAGATCGCGGAGTCGCCCCGCGGCATCGTGCTGGTGGCCGGCTCCACGGGTTGCGGCAAATCCACGACGCTCGCGGCGATGGTCGAGCACATCAACGCCAACTTCAAAAAGCACCTCGTCACCATCGAAGACCCCATCGAGTACGTCTTCGAGGACAACCAGTGCGTCATCGAGCAGCGCGAGATCGGCCTGGACACCGTTTCCTTCCACCACGCCCTCAAGCACGTCCTGCGACAGGATCCCGACATCATCATGGTCGGCGAAATGCGCGACGCCACCAGCTTCTCCGCCGCCATGAGCGCCGCCGACACCGGGCACCTCGTGCTGTCCACCCTGCACACCACCAACGCCGCGCAGTCTGTCAGCCGCGTGCTCGACTTCTTCAAGGCCGACGAGCGCGAGCAGATTCGCCGGCAGCTTTGCGGCACGCTGCAAGCCGTCATCTGTCAGCGCATGGTCAGCCTCATCGCCGGCGGCATGACCCCGGCCGTCGAGATCATGATCAACACCCCGACCGTGAAGAAAATGATCGAGGAAAACCGCCTCGACAAACTGCCCGCAGCCATCGAGACGGGCATTGACGACGGGATGCAAAACTTCAATCACGCCCTGCTCCGGTTGGTGCAGGAAGGCCGCGTCTCAGAGAAGGAAGCCCTTGCCAAGGCGACCAACGCCCAGGCTCTCGAAATGAACTTCAAGGGCATCTTCCTCACCGAAGGTAAACGCATCCTGGGTTGAGCCGGAGCGGGCGCCAGGCCTCGCCGCGTCTCATGCCGGGTCGGTGTCGTCAAAACGCTCCCACTCGGCCATCGCGGACGAAAGCTGCTGGATGGCGTTCACGCGCTGGCATACGGCCTCATCGCGTCGCGCGTTGTCCACGAAAGCGCGTTCCAAGAGGCGGGTCACCACCGCCGAACGCTCGCGACTGGGCACCGCGCCCTTGAATCGCTTTGCTAGTGGCGCTGGAATATCGAGCAGCATTTTCATGCGCCGAAACTAAGCGCCCCGCCTTGCAGCGGCAAGCAACCCTGTTCGTTCAGAACCGATCCGTGCTTCCCGAAGCTGAAGGTGGGTGAAGGTTTGACGCCACGGAGCGCCGGCTTGCAGCCGGCTTTGGGCGTGCGGAGGCGCAAAGCCGGTTGCAAACCGGCGCTCCGGCTGAGGGCAGCCGGCCTACAAGGGTGGCGCGCGGTGTTGTAGGCCGGGTCCCCTGACCCGGCGGGCGCGGGTGACGGCACGCCGACGACGGAGCGCGGACATTCTTGTCCGAATTCGGGGCGGGTGGGGTGCCCAAGCGGACAGGATTGTCCGCGCCCCGGGCGCTACGGCGTGGGCCAGACAAAATGGCAGCGCCACGCTGCCGGAGCGCCGGTTTCCAACCGGCTTGGGGGCGTGCGGAGGCGCAAAGCCGGTTGCAAACCGGCGCTCCGGCTGAGGGCAGCCGGCCTACAAGGATGGCGCGCGGTGTTGTAGGCCGGGTCCCCTGACCCGGCGGGCGCGGATGACGGCACGCCGACGACGGAGCGCGGACATTCCTGTCCGCATTCGGGGCAGGTTGGGTGCCCAAGCGGACAGGAATGTCCGCGCCCCGGGCGCAGCGGTGCCTCGGCAGAACGCCGCCAGCTACCGGGGAGTCAGTTGGCGGCGCTCGGCCGGGACGCCGCTACGAGGCAGGGGCAAGGCAGTCGTGATTCGCGAAAGAAGCGCGGGCGCTGCGCGGGGCAGCTTTTTAAGGTCCGGAGGTGGGTCGCCATGCGCTCGCCCGCAACCCGGCTCACGCTCACCCCGGCTGCCCGGTGGCCTGCCAGTCGCGGACCAGTTGGGGAAACTTGCAGGCGTCGCAGACGGCGTTGGTGTGATCGCAGAAGTCGCGGAGGATTTGCAGCAAGCCCTGCTGCGCGGCGGCGGTTTTCAGCGCCTGCCGATGCGCGCCGCCGAGCAACCGCTGGCGGGCCTGCTTCAGCCGCGCATTGTCCTCGGCGGCCGGCCACGCGAAGTAGCGCGCCTCGACCCGTTGCTGCGCGGCCACGCCGCCCGCTTCCGCTGCGCGCGCCCAGAGCCACGGCAGCACGACGTTGATGCCCAGGTCCGTGACGCGCTGGGCACCGACCAAGGGCTGTGACTTCGGCCGGCGCGGCGAACGCAGCGTCCAGTGCCAGCACCAGAAGTCGTCCTCAGCCTGCGGCAGCGCGGCGTAAAGCGTGGCCTCGGGATTCTCGTTGGCCTCGCTGGCGGCGAGCCACTGTTCGAGGCGCGCGGGCAGACGACCTTCTGCCAGCCAGTGCGAAGCCAGGGCGAGCCGACGCTGCGGATGGTTGGCGGGGCGCAGATTCGCAAAGCGCCACAGGTCGCGCGGCAGGACGTCGTTGGCAAAGGCATCGCGCTCGCGCCACCACTGATCCCACACGCGGCGCAGGTAAAGGTCCGTGCCGCTCTCGGCGCGCGTGAGTTCCGCGGGGAGCAAGCCGCCGATGCCGAGCAGGCGGGCTTGCAGAGCCAGCGCGTCGGTGGCGTCGGGCTGCCAGCGCGGACGCAACTCGGCCAGGCGCAGCATGGGCCAAATGTTGTTCTTGTAGCCGAGCGCGCGGAAGAGCCCTTCCCAGAGCGCCTGTTCCCAACCGGCCTGACGCGCGCGGGCGGCGAGTTGGGCAGCCTTGCCTTGGAGCCGAACCTGAGCGGCTTGGCGGAGTAGCGCGGCGACCTCGTCGGCCGGCAGGTCGTGCAGCGGCGCGGAACATTTGCCGCGGGCGCTTTCGGGCAGCGTTTCCGCCGCCTCGGTGCCCAGCCAAGTGTGTAACTCCGCGAGCGGCGCATCGAGCAAGTCGCGCAGGCAAACGGTGGGCAGGGGCGCGCTGGCTGGGCCGCTGGCATCCCAGACGGCGTGGAGAATCACTTCGCGGAAGGCGGGGTTGGTGTCGTGTCCGTGGGCCTGCCAGCCGCCCGTGCGCAAATCCACTTCCACCGCGCCGCTGCGGGCCGGGGCGTCGCCGATCTGGATGAGGGCGCCCGCGAAATCCGGCCCGGCCTCGACGTTGCGGAAGCCGGGGTGAAGCACGCGCACAGGTGTCCCGTCCAAGGTCCGCAGCCGGTCGCGCAGCAGGCGCTGGTGCTGCCACACGGCTTGGAGCAAGCGCTCGGGCGGGAAGGCGTCGCCCTCGCGCCATGCGGGCAGGAGGCCGGATTCAACCCGCCAGCGGGCGTAGAAGTTGGGCGGTGCGGCGTTCACGGTGGCGTTGCATTTGCGCCCGGTGCTCCGCAAAGTCAAGCGACGATGCAAATGACCACCGACGAATTTCCCATGACGAAAGAAATCCGAAATCTGAAGTTCAGTGGGGCGGGCTTTTCGGTCTGCCCGTGCGGGCTATTCTCAAGCCGGCCCTCCGCGCTCCTCGAGGCCTCTGGTAACCGGGGCAAGGAGACTCGAACGCTGGGGCTGACAGAGCCCCCCCATGAACCGATGCACTTGTCCCGCGGGTCCGGGCTGGCGACTGGTGGTTCGCGAAACGTGGCGACTGGCCATGAGCCGGCGCGCGGCGTGCGCCGACCGCATTTCGGATTTCGGATTTCGGATTTCTTTCGGATTTCGGACTTCGGACTTCGGATTTCCCTGCCCGCCCTGCTCTCGCTCACCCTACCGCTGCCCGCCGCCGACTCCAGCATCCGCCGGGACGCGACCGTGGCGGCGGTCGAGAAAGTCATGCCCGCCGTGGTGAACATTGCCACTGCCAACGCCCTGCGCGCCGACCCGCTCGACGAGTTGCGGCGGCAGTTCTTCGGTCCCTATCACAGCACGCGTCCGCCCGGCAGCGTGGGTTACAGCATGGGTTCGGGCGTGATCATTGACGAGGAAGGCTACCTGCTGACCAACAACCATGTGGTCAGCCAGACCGAGGAAATCTGGGTCAAGCCGGCCACCACCACGAACACCTATCGCGCGCGGGTCGTGGCGCAGGATCCCAAGACCGATCTCGCCCTGCTCCAGATTCAGGCACCGCCGGGCGAACGATTCACGGCCGTGGATTTTGGCCAGGACGACGACCTATTGCTCGGCGAGACCGTGCTGGCGCTGGGCAATCCGTTTGGCCTCGGCGGCTCCGTCAGCCGCGGCATCCTGAGTTCGAAGAGCCGCGTGCCGCCGAACGAAAACGAGCAGCTCGACATCCCGAACTGGCTGCAGACTGATGCCGCCGTAAATCCTGGCAACAGTGGTGGCCCGCTCGTCAATATCCAGGGTCAACTCATCGGCCTCAATGTCGCCATTCTGAAGCAGGCGCAGGGCATCAATTTCGCCATCCCGATCAAGCGCATTGTCGAGGCGCTCACCGATATGATCACGCCGGAGTCGTCGAATCGCCGGCTGTGGTTCGGGGCGCAAATCCGCGCGGGTCGGCCGCCCTTCACGATCACGTCCGTCCAACCCGAAAGCCCCGCGGCCAAGGCCGGTTTGAAGGCTGGCGATGTTATTGTTGAAATCAACGGCGAGAAACCGGTCGGCTTCATCAGCCTCAACCAGCGGTTGCTCACCGAGAAGAATTCGGAGGTCAAACTCGCCTTGGAACGCAGCGGCCAACGGCGCACCGTCGCCGTCCGGTTGGTGGGCTTGGATAGCTATTACAACAGCGCGTTGATCCGCAAACAACTCGGGGTCAGCCTGCAAGAACTCACGCCTAAGCTCGCGCAAACGCTTGGCTTCCGACCCGGCATCGGCCTCGCGGTGGCCGGCGTGGACCGCGACTTGTCGGGCGCGGAGGCGCTGGTGCCCGGCGCGGTGGTGACGATGATTGACGGGCGGCGCGTGCTCGACGTGGTGGATGCCGCGCGGTTCATCAGCAGCCATGCGCCGGGCGAGCGGGTGCGACTGGATTTCCTGGTGCGCCAACTGCGCGGCACGATGGTCACGCTGCGGCAGGACGCGGTGGAATTGCCGGTGCGCTGAGCCGTATCCATCCAGTGGGACAGGCGCCGCGCCGGTCTCTAACCTTGTCTGAAACGGATTCTCCCTTGAGTACCAAGGCCCAGGGCAGAGTCACCGTTTAGTGACGTCAGGAAATGAATCTGGAGACCGGCGCGACGCCTGTGTTGTCCCACGCGGCTGGCCGCCGGCTCGGCAATGGCTTCCATCGCATAGTCACGGCTATGTCACCCAGAGCAAGCGCGGTGGCAGAGCACCACACTCCCGGAGAGTTGGGCAAGGGCCGGCACGCCGCGTCAGGAAGAGTGAGGCCAAGAAACCGCCTGCGGACTTCGGTTTTTGGCCCTTATTTGCCCGGTCACTTCACGACCATTGCCCCTCACCGTAACCGGTTGGCCACATCAACTCGGCCCGCTCGCACGGCGGAAGGACGCCAGCACCGCCGGGTTCGCCTCGAAGAAATCCGCCAGTTCCACCAACCGCGCCAGCGTGGCCGGGCTGAGGCAATGCTCCCAGCCTTCGATGTCTGCCTCCTGCGTCCGCTCATCCAAACCGAGCAGGGAGAGAAATCGTTTCAACGCGGCGTGTCGGTTGCGAATCCGCAGCGCGACCGCTTCGCCGGCTTTGGTCATCACCAGCCCGCGATATTTCTCGTAGTTCAGGTAGCCCGCTTCGGCGAGGCGCTGGACCATGGCGGTGACCGACGGTTGGCTGACTTCCAGCAGTGCCGCGATGTCCACCACGCGCGCATAACCCTTGCGCTCGATCAACTCGCCGATCCGCTCGAGGTAATCCTCGGTGCTGATCGTCGGCGCGCGCGGGGACGGCGTGGCGGTTGGGGTGGCCTTACTCATCGTTGTGAATGCGGGCTGCATCCTGTCGCAGCCGCGGCGGCGCGCCAAATGAAATTTGACGGCATTGCCATTGCGCGCATATTCCGGCTCGAAGTTAGCCGACCCTAACATTATGAGACAAACCTTTAACGCGGTGGAACCCAGCGCTCCGCTTCACGCCCCCCGGCGGCCCGCGCGGTGGCCCGCAACGCTCCTGGCCGCGCTCGCCACCCAGGCCACGGGCACCGCAACGGGGGGAGAGTTGGCCCCGCCAGACAAGTCGGCCTACACACTCTTCAACCCCACGCCGGTGGAGTTCATGCGCGGCCTGGAGACAGATCGCCCCGACAAGACTGAGAGCCCCTACAGCGTGGATGCCGGACATTTTCAGCTTGAGATGGACCTGTTCACCTTCACCCGTCAGGAGGAAGCGGGCAGCGGCATGGCGCAGCGGGCGTGGAGCCTGGCCCCGCTGAACCTCAAGCTCGGCCTGCTGAACAACCTCGATCTCCAACTTGTAATCGAGCCCTACCTCCACGTCCGCACCGAGAGCCTGACCTCGGGCCAGGTCACGACCCAGGCGGGTTTCGGTGACACCTCCCTGCGGGCCAAGGTGAACCTCTGGGGGAACGATGGCGGCCCCACTGCGCTGGCGGCCTTGCCGTTCGTCACGTTTCCGACAAGCCAGCAGGGCCTCGGGGTCGGCGCGGTCCAAGGAGGACTCGCGTTGCCGTTCGCCTTCGACCTGCCGCTGGATTTCGGCGGCGGCGCACAGACCGGGTTCGCAGTCGTCCGCAACGGAACCGGTGCCGGCTGCCAGGTCGAGTTCGCCAGCTCCGTTACGGTCAACCGCTCGCTCACCAAGCAGTTCAGCGCGTATGTCGAGTTCTGGAGCCTCGTCAGCACGGAAGCCGGCGCTGACTGGCAAGGGACGTTTGATTTCGGCGGTAATTTCCTGGTGACGCCCAACCTCAAGCTCGACGCTGGCGTGAACCTTGGCGTGACCTCGTCGGCGGACGACTGGATGCCGTTTGTCGGCCTAACGTGGAGGTATTGAGCATGACGACACTCCCCCTGGCACTTGGGATCCTGGTCGCGGTCGCGGTGCTGCTCTGGCCGCGCCACGGCGTGCTGGCGCGCTGGCGCGAAGGCCGCCGCCTGGCGGTGCGGGTGCGACACGAAGACGCCTTGAAGCACATTCTCAAAGCGGACGCCAACCGCCGGGAGGCCACACTCGAAAGCCTGGCCGGTTCGCTGCAAGTCACTGGTGCCAAAGCCGCGGATCTGGTCCAGGAATTGGGCCGGCGCGGGCTGGTTTCGCTGGAGGCCGGGCGGCTCGGGCTGACCACCGCCGGGCGGGAACTGGCCACGCACGTCATTCGCGCGCACCGGCTCTGGGAAAGCTATCTCGCCGAGCAGACCGGGGTGGCGGCACGGGAGTGGCATCGCCAGGCGGAGCGCAAGGAGCATTTGCTCTCACCGCAGGAAACCAACGCCCTGGCCGCCAAACTTGGGCATCCCACTTTCGACCCGCATGGCGATTTCATTCCCGAGGAGCGCGGGGAACTGCCGGCGGAATCCGGCCAACCGCTGAGCGCCGCGCCACTGAACAAGCCGCTGGTCCTGGCCCATGTGGAAGATGAGCCAGCGGCGATTTACTCGCAGCTTTGCGCCCTCGGCCTGCGCCCCGGCATGAAGGCCGTGGTGCTGGAACGGACGCCCGAGCGCGTGCGCTTCTGGGCCGACGGGAGCGAGCATGTCCTCGCGCCGGTGCTGGCGGGGAACCTCAACGTGCTCCCGCTGCCGGAATCGAAGCCGGACGATTTGTTCGAGGAAGAATTCCTCTCGCAACTCACCCGCGGTCAGCACGCGCGCATCGTGGGGCTGACCCCCGCGTGCCGCGGCGCAGAGCGACGGCGCTTGCTGGATCTCGGCTTCGTACCGGGCACGGAGATCGAAGTGGAAATGGTCAGCCCCAGCGGCGACCCCACGGCTTACCGCGTGCGCGGCGCGGTCATCGCCCTGCGCCGTGAGCAGGCGACGCTGGTGCGCATCACGACCACGGAGGAAGCGGTCGCCGCCGCATGAGCACCGCCGTTTCCACCCCGGCAGCGCCCGCGCCTGAGGCCTGTGCGAATTGCAGTGTCTATCGCGCCGCGAATCTCAAGAAGCTCGGCGTCAACCTGGCCAACTGGGATTACGTCGTCGCGCTGGCGGGCAATCCGAACGTGGGCAAAAGCACCGTCTTCAACGCGCTCACCGGCCTGCGCCAGCACACCGGCAATTGGCCGGGCAAGACCGTGGCGCGGGCGGAGGGTGGCTTCGAGTATGGCGGCAAGCGGTTCAAGATGGTGGATTTGCCGGGCACCTATTCGCTGATGAGCACCAGCCTCGATGAAGAGGTGGCGCGGGATTTCATCCTGTTCGGACAGCCTGACGTGACGGTGGTGGTGGTGGACGCGACGCGGCTGGAGCGGAATCTGAACCTCGCCTTGCAGGTGCTGGAAATCACCGAGCGGGCCGTGATCTGTCTCAACCTCATGGACGAGGCGAAGCGCCACGGGATCGTCGTGGATGAACGTCAACTCGCGCGCGACCTCGGCGTCCCGGTGGTGCCCGTGTCGGCCCGGTTCGGCCAGGGGCTGCCGGAATTGCTCGGGGCGGTCAGCGAGGTTGCGAGCGGCAAGGTGGTCTGCCGCCCGCATCGCGTGGCCGGCGAACCGCCCGCGCTCAAGCAACCGCTGAACGCGCTCATGCGCCAGCTTCAGGAAGCCTTCCCGCAATTGCCCAACGCGCGCTGGGTCGCCATGCGCCTGCTCGCCGGCGACGAGCGCATCATGGAAGCCGTGAAGACCGGCGAGATCGCGACACTCGGCGCGCTGGAAGCTCAGCCCACTTTGGTCCCATGACTGCCTCTGAAAATATTCTCCAGACCGCCCGGCTGGCCCGCCAGGGGCTGGCCGGTGTGGATCTTCACGAAGAAGTCGTCGAGACGATTTACGCCGACGCGGCGCGGATCGCGGATCGCGCGGTGAGTCGCCCAGGAGGGCAAGCCCGGCCGACGTTGGACCGCACGATTGACCGCATCGTAACCAGCCGGCTGTGGGGTTTCCCGCTGATGATCGGGCTGTTCACGGTGATCTTCTGGCTGACGATCACCGGGGCGAACATCCCTTCGGCGATGATTGCCGACCTGCTCATCGGGAAGCTCTATCCTTGGCTCCGCGAGGGCGCGACGGCGCTGGGTTTGCCGTGGTGGCTGCGCGGGGTGCTGGTGGATGGCTGCTACCTGTCCACGGCCTGGGTGGTGGCCGTGATGCTGCCGCCGATGGCGATCTTCTTTCCGATGTTCACGCTGCTGGAAGATTTCGGCTACCTGCCGCGCGTGGCGTTCAACTTGGACGCGCTCTTCAAGAAGGCGGGCGCGCACGGCAAGCAGGCGATGAGCACGATGATGGGCTTCGGCTGCAACGCGGCTGGCGTGGTGGCGACGCGCATCATTGACAGCCCGCGCGAGCGCTTGATCGCGATCATCACCAACAATTTCGCCCTGTGCAATGGCCGCTGGCCGACGCAGTTCCTCATCGCGACGGTGTTCATCGGCTGTCTCGTCCCGGCGCAACTGGCGGGCCTGGTCTCGGCGGTAGCGGTCACGGGCGTGGCGATGCTCGGCGTGGGGCTGACCCTGCTGGTGGCGTGGGCGTTGTCGCGGACGATGCTGCGGGGCGAGGTTTCCACCTTCAGCCTGGAACTGCCGCCGTATCGCCCGCCGCGCTTCTGGCAGACCATTTACACCTCGTTGATTGATCGCACGCTCTCCGTGCTGTGGCGGGCGGTGGTCTTCGCGCTGCCGGCGGGCGCCGTGATCTGGCTGGTGTCGAACGTCCAGGTTGGCGGGGCGAGTGTCGCCCAGCACTTGATTCATGGCCTCGATCCGGTCGGCATGGCGCTCGGCTTGAATGGCGTGATCCTGCTGGCCTATGTCGTCGCCATCCCGGCCAACGAAATCATCATCCCCACGATTCTGATGCTCACCGTACTGGTGACAGGCTCGACGGAAGTTGGCCAGGGCGCGGGCGTGATGTTTGAAATGGACAACGACCTCGCGCTCAAGGCCCTGCTGGTGAAGGGCGGCTGGACGACGCTGACGGCGGTGAACCTGATGCTCTTCAGCCTGCTGCACAACCCGTGCAGCACGACCATCTACACGATTTACAAGGAAACCGGCAGCGCGAAGTGGACGACGGTGGCAACCCTGCTGCCGCTGGTGATGGGTTTCGGGCTGACGTTGCTGGTGGCCGTGCTGTGGCGCTGGCTGGGGCAGGGTTGAGGCCGGCCGCATTGGGCTTGGCGAGTCCGCGGCTTACCCTTACTGTCTGCCTCCGCAATCCACCGCATGGAAACCGAAAACCCGCAACGCATCTCGCGCCGCAAAGGCGAGCAAATCGTGCGCGCCTACAAGCGCAAACAGCAGATTCGCGCCCTGGCTATTGGCGTGGGGGTCGGCCTGCTTTTTGCCGCTGTGGTGGGCTTGCTGATCTGGAAGTTCTCCCGCGGTCACTAACGTTTTTCCGAACGGCACCCGGCCTCCTTCCCGAGCAGGAAGCACGGCCACACAGCGCCTGCGTCGCCCGCGGTCGAGCCGCTTTCAAGTCCGTTGTCCACGGAAGCGGCCGCTCACCACCACGCCTCGACACCCACCCAGAACGGCGTCTCAGCGAATCGCCGCTACGCGATAGAAGCGCCGGGGTAGTCCGGCCGCGCCCGGGTCAGTGACCCATAGCAATCCGCCGCTCCCAAGGAATTGATCGGCCAGCAAGGTCCACGCGCCGCTCGACAGGTCAGCGCGAACTTCCAGGCGATAAGGAATGCCCGAAACCGACTGGAAACCTGCCATGACGTCGCTGCCAATCAGGCTAACGTCGCCCATCCGCAGAGCGCTGGTGGGGTCGTTAGGACTGGTGCCGGCTAGGAATTCTTGCCGATTGTTCAAACCGTCCTGATCCGGGTCGCAGGTGGCGCAGGAGAAGCTGTTCGTGGTTGTGCCGCTGCCCCCGAAGTAGGCGCTGCGCCAGGCGTTGGGAAGGCCGTCGCCAATACTGTCTATGCCGGTAGCCATAACCGCTGCGGACAAGGGCGAAGTGCTACCGGCGGGATCCGTGCTGGTCGCAGTGATAAATTGCCCCATGGGCACGACCGCCTCCAGACGGTGCGTGAACGAGGCAATGCCGCCACTGCTGGTCGTGATGTCAGCCGAGCCAAGGTAAGTCCGCGCCTGGGGGCCGAATCCGCCCGGGCCACCCACATAGAAATCCAGATGGAAGGTCGTGCTCGCCAGATCGCTCAGGCTACCGGTAATCGTGAGATTGGTGGTGACGACGGCCGAGCTAAGCGAAGGCGCGATCGCGGACCGGTTGGCCGCGGCATAGAGCCCGAGGCCGACCCCGCCATTGCCAAAGATAGAGTTACCGCGCACGGAGTTGTTTATGGTGGTCGCATCGAACATCTGGACACCCCCTGACAGATTTCCGGCAATGAGATTGGCCGTGGCGAAACCTGGCCCGCCGATCTGGGTCGCCTGAGCGGCGTCGAACAGGACGATACCGGCATGGCTGTTCGGCACCGAGGCAGTCGCAGCCAAGTTTAGACCGATGGTGTTACCCTGAATCCTATTCTCCGTCGTGCCGGGACCGTTGATGGCAATGCCGGAGTTACGGTTGCCGGAAATGACATTCCGGGCACCCGGCCCGCCACCGATTAGATTGGCCGTCGCCCCGCCGTAGATGTCAATGCCCGACCAAGCGTTCGCCACCGCAGCCTGGCCCAGCCCATTCAAACCAACATAGTTTCCGGCGATCACATTGCCCGTGGTATTGGTGTCGGCGAGGACTAATCCCTGGCCGGCGTTTCCGGAGATAACGTTGCCCAACCCAGGTGCCGCGCCACCAATGAGGTTGGAACTCGCCCCGCCGAAAACTCGCACGCCGGCCCAGGAATTGGCGAGGGCGTAAAGCCCGGTGGCATCCAAGCCGAGGAGATTGCCCTGAACGAGGTTGTTCTCGCTACCCGGACCACTTATCTGCAGCCCATCTGCACCATTGCCTGAAAGCACGTTTCGCCCATCGGGGCCGCCGCCAATGAGATTGCTTTGGGCGCCGCCAT
>Ga0105047_10008584_pt1 | contig 16987 bp, 16 predicted proteins | sample MAT04_FD_78384 | JGI IMG/M metagenome (GOLD analysis project Ga0105047, IMG submission 78384) | Freshwater microbial communities from Lake Fryxell liftoff mats and glacier meltwater in Antarctica - MAT-04 (megahit assembly) | ecosystem: Environmental > Aquatic > Freshwater > Ice > Liftoff...
ATCGCCGCCTGCGTCGACGCGTGAGCAACGATGCGTTTGACGACCTTTCGGGAGCGCCTCTGCCTCGAAGGCCTAGCTGCGAAGGACCCGGAGGGGGGTCAGCGAGGTGCGTCTCGAGCGATAGAGCCCGCACGCGCGCGGAATCACGTCCCAGTCGCGACAGAGAGCCGAGCACCGCAACGAGCGCAGGATGACGCGGGTGAGCTCGCCGGGGATGCTCACCGGCGCACCGTGTTGCGTGCGACGCCGAGCTCCGCCGCGGTGCGCTTCGCGCCTCCTGGTCCGACCTGCAACGTCTCCCGCCCGGTCACCGCTCATTGAAACGGGTGCGCTATGCACGCTTCAGGACGACGCCGGCACTGTCCGGATGACGGTGTCAGGTCGGGAGTGAGGTCTCCCCATCGCGCAGGATCGTCGCGTCGCCGCGTCGCCGCGTCGTCGCGGGGGCGTTCAGAACGTCTCTTCCATCGAGGCGAGCTCTTCGAGCTCGGCGGTCAGCTTCTTGGTTCGCGGGTCGTCTGCGCCGAACGCCTGTGTTGCGATGGCGAGCTGCCGGCGGACGAAGGAGCGGCATCGCGCGTAGGAGCGCTGCTGGCGCGCCACGTCTGCCAGCGCATGAAGCGGCTCCAGGAGCGCGGCGTGCTCGGGGCCGAGCGCCTGCTGCGAGAGCTCGAGCGCGCGCCGTAGCGCCGCCTCGCTCTCCGCAAGCATGCCACGGGCGGCCGCGGCGACGCGCTCCGAGATGTCCTTCGCGTCAAAGGGCTTGCTGACGAAGTCGTCGACCCCGGCGCGGAAGGCCTCGAGGGTGTGCTCCGTCGGCGAGAGCGACGTGACGAGGATGATGTGGGTGTAGTCCACGCTCTTCTGCCGGCGAATGCGCCTGCAGACCTCGACGCCCGACGCGTGCGGCATCATCCAGTCGGTGACGACCATCGGCGCGGGCGACTCCTCGAACGCAGCCCAGAGCGCCTCTCCGTCCTCGAAGGCATGGACCTCGTGACCGTCTCGCGTGAGCGCGGCAGCCATCAGCTTTCGGGCAATGATGTCGTCGTCGGCAATGAGGATGCGCATTCTGGGGCTCCGTCTAGGTCAGTGCGAGCAGGGTGAGCGTGCCGTTGGCGTAGCCCGGAAGCTGGACTTCGAGGTCGATTCGCCCGGCCGGCTTGGCGAGGTGCTGCGCGATCTCGGGTGGCAGGGGCGGCACGACCACGAGCCCCTTGATCTTGATGTGGGCGCCCTTGCCATCGGCGTCGTTGTAGAGCGAGGCGACGATGTTCATCACCTCGAAGGCGTTCTCGGTGAGCACGGCCGAAGGCTTCCCCGACTTGATGGCCTCGGTGACCACCGCCGGCGGGATCATCGCCAGCGCGGCGCCCACTCCGGCGAGGAAGGCCATGTCGGTGAGGGCCACGAAGAGGACCTTCTGCTCCGCATCGACGTAGGTCGCGAGACCGCGTGCGGCCGCGACGGCGAGGGGCGTCGTGGGGACGGCGCGCACCTTCTTTCCGACGAGCATCGTCACGAGGTCCGCGATGGCCAGCGCCGTCGGGAGCGGATGGTGAGTGGCCACTACGCCGCCAGGATCCCGCGGAGCGCCTGCTCGAAGGCCTCCACCGTGAAGGGCTTGGCGATGAGGAACTCGGCGCCGCTGTCGGTCGCCTGCTGGCGCATCGGTCCCGTGCCCTCGGAGGTCACGAAGCCGAAGCGGACTCCCATCCCGGCCGCCTTGATCGCCGCGAGCAGCTCGATGCCGCTCATCTCCGGCATGTTCCAGTCGGAGAGGACGACGTCGTGCGGCTCGGCGGTGAGCTTGGCCATCGCGTCGGCGCCGTTCACGGCCTCGGTGATGGCGTGCCCCTCGAAGCCGGCCTGCCTCAAGGTGCGGACGATGATCATGCGCATAGCCTTGCTGTCATCCACGACGAGAATCTTCATGATCGTCTCCTCCCCACCACCCGTGATCCTGTTCCACCTACGGAACGGCATTGCCCCGCCGGACTTCAGTCGCGTCATCCGCTTGGCGCAGCGTCAGCGTCGCGACTGCGCCGCGCGACGCGCCCGTGACGGGGCGTTCCCCGGTCGCGGGCGCGGCGCTCCGAGCGCCAGCACGAGGACGCGATCCGTCGATAGAATAGGGGTCCACGTGTTCGGTACGGGGCGTGCAGCGGTCCCGAGCATGAACGCCCCCACCGAGTACCCGCCGTCGTCCCAGCCGACCGTCCTCTGCCTGTCGCCGCTCGTCACGGCGTCGTCGCTCGCGCAGGCCAGCCGGAACGCGTGGCGGGTCTTCCTCGAGCAGTCGGAGGGCTGGGGCAAGGCGGAGCTCGTGCTCTGGAGCGGCGGCCTCTACGCGCCCATCGCGCGCCATGCCGCCGAGCTCACCGCTCGCCGCGGCAACGACGCGGAGGACGACTACCGCTACGTGGACCCCCACTTCATCGAGCGGATGATCGAGATCGCCCGCGCCCAGGCCTTCGAGGTGCTCAGCTCGTTCGCCCTTCCGCGCGCTCGCCTCGCCTTCAGCCGCGCGATGAACGAGGACGGCGCCGTGACGCGCTGCCAGGACCGCTTCGGCGACATCGGCTTTGCCCCGACGCCGGTCACCGACTCGCTCGCCGACCGCGTCGTCGCGCTCATCGCCGCGGACCTCTTCGCACGCCCCGGCGACTTCGAGGGCGAGACGATCTGCAGCGGCTGCGGCGGCATCGTGATGGGACGCGCTGCGTGCTGCTCGCGCTACGACGTGCCGAGCAGCTCCGTCGTCGCGAAGCCGCTCGAGACGGTCGCCGTCCCGATGGCCGGCTGAGACGCGCTCCACGATCGCCCCGTCTTCGAGTCGCCGCCCGTCGTCATGACGGGCGGCTTTCTCTTGTCCTCACGCCGGCGTCACGCCAGCATCAGCGAGTCCTCGAGCTCGCGCAATCCGTGCTCGACGCCGGGTCGCGAGCACGCTCGTGCGTCACGCTCGAGGCGCGCGCCGAGGACGCTCATCATCTCGAAGCCGAAGGAGGTCCCGGTGCCCTTCACGTTGTGTGCGGTGGACGCGATCGCGTCGAAATCGCCGCGCGACAGCGATTCCCTCATGCGCTCGAGCGCGTCGCTCGTGGCCTCGAGGAACTCGTCGACGAGGTCGACCGGGGGCGTCGCCGCGAAGAGCGTCGGCTGATCCTCGGCGCGCGTCCCGAGGACGTCGAACGAGGCGCGCAGGAGCGCGGAGGTGACCGGCTTCGAGATGAAGAGGTCGAACCAGTCCTGGTCGCCCGCCGGAGGCGCGTCGTCGGCGGTGAGCACGACGACCAGCGGGGGCGGGGCGCTGCGCGCGTAGTCGGAGGCGCGGAGGCGCGCCACTGTCTCTCGTCCGTCCATGACGGGCATGTGCAGGTCGACGAAGATGACGTCGTAGGCCACGGACGACGCCATCATGAGCGCGACGGCGCCCGAGGAGGCCGTGTCGACTGCGCATCCGAGCTGCTCGAGCAGCCCGCTCATGAGTCTCTGGTTCAGCGGCCCGTCGTCGACGACGAGGACGCGATGGCTGGGATGGATGATGCGAGGCATGTAGGCCCTAACGGCACTCATGGCCGGCGACTAAAGTCTCGACCTCCGCCGTCGTATTCAGAAGCATGCCGCCTCGTTCGAGCTTGCCGCGTGTTCTTCATCTGGATGACCTGCTCGACCTCGTGGGCGGTGATCTCGATCTCCTGCGCGAGGTCGCCGAGCTCGGCGCGAGTGACGTCGGCCGCCTGCTCGCGGCGCTGGACAGTGCGTCGACGGCCTTCGCGATGGTGGAGCTCGCTCACGAGCTGAAGGGCGTGCTGCTCAACCTGACGGCCGCCGCCGCGGCGCCGTCCGCGGTCGCGATCGAGGCCGCCGCACGGTCCGGCGACCTGCACACTGCACGCGTGGAGCTCGGCCGGGCGCGGGAGGTGCTCGACGACGTCGTCTCGACGCTCGCGTCGGTCGCAGTCGAGCGCCAGCGGGTCGCGTCGTGAGCGTCCGCGAGGTCGCCGCCCTCCGCCGTCAGCTGGCGGAGGCGAGGGGCCTCATCGAGACGCTCATCGGCAACAAGAGCGAGGCCGACCCGTACGGCGCCGGCACGTCGGCGGCGCTCGTCGTCCAGGCCGCCCAGACCGCGCTCAGCCTGCGTGAGGCCGAGCTGCGCGCCGAGCGCGACGTCGCCGAGGCCGCGACGCGGGCGAAATCGGACTTTCTCGCGCGAATGAGCCACGAGATCCGTACGCCGATGAACGGCGTGATCGGCATGACCGAGCTCCTGCTCGAGACGCAGGTGAGCCCCGAGCAGCGCGACTACCTCGAGACGGCGCATGCCTCTGCCCACGAGCTCCTCGGCGTCATCAACGACATCCTCGATTTCTCCAAGATCGAGGCGCGCCGTTTGCGGCTCGAGGCCATCCCGTTCGAGCCGAGCTCGTGTCTCGGCTCGGCGCTGCGGAGCCTGGCGCACCGCGCCCACTCCAAGGGGATAGCTCTCATCCTCTCGGTCTCGCAGGACGTGCCCGCGAACCTGGTAGGCGACCCGCTGCGCTTGAAGCAGATCGTGCTCAACCTCGTCGGCAACGCGGTGAAGTTCACCGACAAGGGCGAGATCGTCGTGCGTGCAGACCTCGTGTCGCGGGACGGGGCCAACGCGGTGGTGCGCTTCTCGGTCCAGGACACAGGTATCGGCGTCCCCGAGGAGAAGCAGGCCCAGATCTTCGAGGCCTTCGGTCAGGCGGACGACTCCACCTCGCGGGAGTTCGGCGGCACCGGCCTCGGGCTGGCGATCGCCTCGCAGCTCGTCCAGATGATGGGCGGCAACCTCTCGGTCACCAGCAAGCCTGGCCGCGGGAGCACGTTCTCGTTCACCACCTCGCTGCCGATCGGCGCCGAGGCCGTTGCCGTCGCGCCGCGCAGCCCCGACGGGACGCGCGTCCTGCTCGTCGACCCGTGTGCGACGAGCCGCGACGTCCTCGCGCAGCTCCTCGAGCAATGGCGCTTCGCTCCCACGGCGGTCCCGGACGTCGCCTCCGCGCTCTCGGCGATGCAGACCGCCCGGGTGGCAGGGGTGGCGTACGAGCTCGTCATTCTCGACGATCTGGCGCCGGGCGCCACGGTCGAAGCGGCGAGGGGGCTCGCCGCGGCAGGCGTGAAGGTGCTCTCGCTCTGCGTCATGGGCGGCAAGACGCTCCCGGACGAGGCCTCCGAGCGAATGGCTCGCCTGACGAAGCCCGCGACGTCGTCGACCCTCCTCGACTCGATCGAGGCGCTCCTCCACGTCGCGCGTCCGAGCCCCAGCGCGCCGGTCCCGGCGCCCGAGGCGCGCCAGTCGCGAGCGCTCCGCGTGCTCGTGGCCGACGACAACGCCGTGAACCGCAAGCTCGCGACCATCGTTCTCCAGCGCGCCGGGCACGAGGTCTCCTGCGCGAACGACGGCCGTATCGCCGTCGCGCTCGCGGCCCGCGAGACGTTCGACGTCGTGCTCATGGACGTGCAGATGCCCGAGATGAACGGATGCGAGGCCACACGCATCATCCGTGCGCACGAGCGGGAGCACGGGGGCCACCTGCCGATCATCGCGCTGACCGCGCAGGCGATGAAGGGCCATGCCGAGGAGTGCATCGACGCAGGCATGGACGCCTACGTTTCGAAGCCCCTCCACGCGCCCGTCCTGTTCGCGACCATCCAGCGCGTGACCGCCGGGGCTTGAGCGCGCCGCCGATCGTCACTCGGCCGACGCGGCCGACGGACTTCGAGGCCGATCGCGCCATCTCGATGACGGAATCGTCAGCGTTCCGTGCCCGACTGTAGCGTGGGCCGACGGTACCGATGGAACGTTGGCGATTCGTGCGTGAAATGCGTTGGTACGGGCCCTGCTGGAAGGGTCTGCATGATGAGCACGATGCCGATCGAAGGGTTCGACAACTCGAACGTGGATACGATCCTGACGCTGCCGGAAGCGACGGGGTCGATGGCGATCGCCGACAGCTGCCGCGCGGCGGCGCTCGCCTTCCTCAACGAGTCGTCTCGCTGGGGCAAGGCGGAGCTGGCGATGTGGCTGATGGGCCCCTACGGCCAGCTCACACAGTACGTGTCGCCCTTCTCGCGCCGTCGTAGCGGCGAGTTCGCCCGCACCGCGCCGCTCCTGCGGGACATCGACGCGCGCATGGTCGATCGCGTCATCAAGAACGCCTACGACGAGGTCATGTCGGCCGTCGAGCGCACCTGCGACGCCGAGGGCGGCGCGAGCTTCGCGTTCACGATGCTCTCCGCGGGCTTCGTGGCGCGCTGCGAGGATCGCGGTCATGTCGCCGGCTGGGTGCCGACCTCCGATGCTCGGCGCCTCGCCGACCGTGTTCTCTCGCTCATCGCAGCCGACTACCTCGCCCGGCCCACGGACTACGACACCGACCTGTCGGTGTGCACGACGTGCAGGACGGTCGAGTTCGACGCGGTCTCGCGCGCACGCGGCATCTGCCCCCGCCATGGCAGCGGGATGTTCGTCCCCGGTCATCGCTCGACGATGCCGTACCTCCCGGAGGGAGCATGAAGCCCGCGCTTCGTCTGGTCGATCCCTCCGTCACACCTACGCTGAGCCCGGCGTCGCTCGCCACACCCCGGTCCTCGATGTGCCCCACGCTCGTCCCGCGCGCATGCGTCTCGCACCGTCCCGCAGGCAGCCAGTCGCTCGGCACGGTGCCTCCGATGACCCAGCGGAGCGCGACGCTCTACCCGCGCGGGTCGGCACCGACCCAGCTCGAGACCTACAACCTTCTGGCGGTCATGCGGCTGAACCTCGAGTTTCTCGAGTCCCTGCTCGCGAGCGGCGCTCCGGCCGCTGCTCTCGAGGCCTTCGACGACCTTCACCGCAGCATCGATCGCCTCGAGCGCCGCTGCGCCGCCGCGCTCGCCGCCACGCCGTCCGTCTCCGCGGCCCTCATTCCCCTGGCGGGCTGAGCTCCGCGTTGTGCGCGTCACGAGACCGAGTCAGCGCTGACCCCTAGGTCGCGGGCGACCCCGCGGAGTCACCCGGCACCCGAGACGATCGCCCGGCGATCTCGGGCGGTAAGTCCAGCGACCGGTGAATTTTACGGCGGCCTCGGGTTTGCACGAGCTCTGGTCACTGCCCGCGCGAGAAGCGCGCGTGGCCTGGAGGTCCTCTCATGCGGCTTGGTACCTTGCGACCCATCGGCGCCACTGTTGCCACGATTCACCCGCGCTCGGTCCCCGGGCCGTTCGTGAGCGATGACATCAGCGGCATCCGCCGCAACGTGGTCACCCTGCGCCCGACCAGCCGCGGCAAGATCATCGGCCAGCATCCGTCGGTGAAGCGCGTGCTCGACACGATCGACCGCGTCGCGACGTCGATGTGCACCGTGCTCGTCACGGGCGAGAGCGGCACGGGCAAGGAGCTCGTCGTCGCCGCGCTCCACGACGCGAGCACGCGTCGCACGGGTCCGCTCGTCACGATCAACTGCGGCGCGATCCCGACCGAGCTCGTCGAGAGCGAGCTGTTCGGCCACGTGAAGGGCGCCTTCACCGGAGCCGCCACCTCGCGCCGCGGCCACGTCGCGGCAGCCGAGGGCGGTACGCTGTTCCTCGACGAGGTCGGCGAGCTGCCGCTGTCGGCCCAGGTGAAGCTCCTGCGCGTGCTCCAGCAGCGCGAGTACACGCCGGTCGGCGAGTCCCGCGCCGCGAAGTGCGATGTTCGCATCGTCGCGGCGACGAATCGCGATCTCAAGGCCGAGGTGGCCGCGGGCCGCTTCCGCGAGGATCTCTACTACCGGCTCAACGTCATCCAGCTCATGCTCCCGGCGCTCCGCGAGCGAGGCACCGACGTCCGCGTCCTCGCGACGCACTTCTACCGCGGGTTCGTCGCGTCGTCGGGCCGTGCCGACCTTCGCGGCTTCTCCGAGGAGGCGCTCGCCGCGATCGAGGCGAGCCCGTGGCCCGGCAACGTGCGCGCCCTCGAGAACGCGGTCGAGCGAGGCGTGCTTCTCGCGCGCGGTCCGTTCGTCGAGGCGGAGGACATCCTCGGACCGGGGGCCGGCGCCGCGATGCTCGACAGCAAGCCGAAGCTGACCGTTCACGACCCTCGCCGCGAGCCGGATGCGGCCGTCACGTCCTCCACGCCGACGGCGCTCCGTCCCAACAACATCGCCGTCACGATGGAGGCTCCCGCGCAGCGCTCCCCCGGCCGCAGCCTGAACGAGCTCGCCGAGGCGGCAAATCAGGTGGCGAAGCGAATTTCTTCTGAACCCGCGCTGCGAGCTGCCGTTCTACCTCTTGCGATGCCGGCACCGTCCAACCGGTACGCATCGAATCCGGCGTTTCCGCGCGTGCTGCCTGACCAGGGCTTCGACCTGTTCACTGCAGCCGAGAGCTACCAGAACCACCTCATCCGGCAGGCGCTAGGGCGCACCGGTGGAAACAAGAACCGCGCAGCTCAGCTGCTCGGTCTGAATCGGACCACGCTCGTGGAAATCATCCGCCGGCGAGGTTTGTAGAAGAGGGCAGCACCGTCCCCGGGCGGCCCCGGAACGGCCGCGCCCGATGATGAACAGCTCGCCACCGCTCGACGCGAGCCGCTCTCGGCTCCGCGACGTCCTCGGGCGCAGCGTCCACGACCTCCGCAATCCGCTCGCGGTCGTGCGGGCGAGCCTCGAATGGATCGAGCTCGAGATCGCCGACCGCGCGGACATCCTCGATGCGGTACGCGACGCGATGACGGCGACCACTCGGATCGTCGGCATCCTCGAGGACCTCGACACGCTCGCGCGCCTCGAGGCCGGGGATGCATCGGGGCGTGCCGTCTTCGAGCTCAGCGAGATCCTGGGGCGCGTGGCCGTCGCGACGAGCGCGCGTATGGAGCCGCGCGGCGTCGATGTCGTCTCGCTCGCGACGGCTCCGATCCACGTGCGCGGCGACGACAAGCTCGTCGCGCGAGCGCTGGAGGCGCTCGTCGACGTCTGCGTGCGTGGGGTGCCCAGCGAGGGCTCGGTGGAGATCGACGCTCGAGTCGTCGACGCCGAGAGCGAAGCCCGCTGGGTGGAGATCTCGATCGGCCTCCGCGGAACCGTCGCGAACGACGGGCAGCCCGCTTCGATCGAGGCGCTCTCCGGCGGAGGGCTCGGCGTCTATCTAGCGCTGCGCGTGGTCGAGGTGCACGGCGGCTCGCTCGTCGTCCACCCGACGACGACGGTCCCGCGCACGACCGTGCGCCTCCCGCTCGGCTGAAGCGAGCTCAGGTCTCGTCGTCGGAGGAGGAGCTGCTCGGCGAGCCCGCGCTGGGGCTGCTGGCCTCGACGGACGTCGTGCGAACGAGGCGGCGGAAGTTCGAGCGATCGAGGCCCGAGCGCCGTGCGGCCTCGGACATGTTGCCGGACGTGGAGGCGAGCAGCGCGCCGACGTACGCGTCGTTGAACTCGGCGAGGATGCGCTTCTTCGCGTCCGGGTAGCCCATGCCGGCGAGCCCGAGCGTGTCCACGAGAGCGTCCATGGTGCGCGGCCCTTGCGGCGGCGCGAAGTCGGACGGGCCCGCGCCGTAGTTCTGCGCGATCGGCATGTTGGCCGACGAAGGCCGGCTCGACGAGACCGGCGAGACGGGCGAGACGGGCGAGGAGAGCGACGCGACGGAGGGCGGCGGCGTCGGCATGCCCGACTCGTCGAGGCGCTGCACCTCCGCGGGGAGGGCGCGCGCCTGGATGACGTCACCCTCGGAGAGGACGACGGCGTGCTCGATCGCGTGCTCGAGCTCGCGCACGTTTCCGGGCCACTCGTACCGCTGGAGGAGGAGCGCGGCCTCGCTGCTGAGACGTGTCGCAGGGCGGCCGGCGAGCTGCGCGTGCTTCTGGATGAAGTGGTGCGCGAGCAGGAGGATGTCGTCGCCACGCTCGCGGAGGGCAGGGAGGCGAACCGCGATGACGTTCAGCCGGTAGAAGAGATCCTGACGGAACGTCCCGGCGGCGATGGCGGCGCGGAGATCGACGTTGGTCGCCGTGACGACTCGGACGTCGACGATCTTCACGATGTCGCTGCCGACGGGGCGGACCTCGCCGGACTGGAGCGTCCGGAGGAGCTTCACCTGGGCGCTCGTCGGCAGATCGCCGATCTCGTCGAGGAAGAGGGTGCCGCCGTTCGCGGCCTCGAAGAGACCCGCGCGCGCCGCTATGGCCGTCGTGAACGCGCCGCGCGTGTGCCCGAACAGCTCGCTCTCGACGAGCTCCTTCGGGATCGCGGCGCAGTTCACCGTGACCATTGGCTTGCCGGCGCGCCGGGAGCGATCGTGGATGGCGCGCGCGACGAGCTCCTTGCCCGTGCCGCTCTCGCCGAGGATGAGGATGGTCGAGTTGGTCGTCGCGACGCCCTCGATGCGACGGTAGACGTCACGTATCGACGCGCAGCTGCCGACCATCTCGCCGGCGGGCGGGCGCGTGGAGAGCTCGCGCTGGAGGTGCTCCGTCCGCTCGCGGAGGCGACGGAACTGCGCCGCGTTGAGGACCTCGATGACGACCGATTCGTTCGACACGAACGGCTTCGTCAGAAAGCCGTGCGCGCCGGCCTTCACCGCGCTGACGGTCGTGGCGATGTCGGCGAACGCCGTCATCATCAGGACCTCGACGGGATAGCCGGCGGCCTTCACGCGCTGGAGGAACTGCGGACCGGTCATGCCCGGCATGCGGACGTCGACGAGGACGACGTCGAACGACGAGCGCTCGAGCATGTCGAGCGCTACGAAGCCGTTCTCCGCCGTCTCGGCGATGATGCCCCGCTGCCGGAGGACGCGGGCGAGCGTGCTACGGAGCGCGTCCTCGTCGTCGACGATGAGGGCGCGGACCGCCTCTTCACCTTCGTGACGAAGCGTCTCCGTGCGGGCGTCGCCGCGGTCCTCGTCGGCTTTCGTCGTGGCCAGCTCCGTCACTACGCCCCACTAAGCTGCCAGCTTCACTTGCTCCCCTGACTGCTCAGTCTCACCGAGAACATCCCGGAGGTGAGTCATCGCACGGGCGTGAAGCTGGGAGATGCGAGCTTCGCTCAATCCCATGACCCGTGCAATGGCCTTGCTGGGCATTCCCTGGAAGTACCTCATACGCACGATCTCACGCTCGCGCTCGGGGAGGGCGGCGACCGCCGTGTGGAGCGATTCGTGCTCGCGACGCTCGAGCATGCTCTCGAGCGGGGAGGGACACTCCTCGGCAAACCCTGCAGCGGCGCCGGCCCAGAGATCGTCGAACGCGACGACGGTGACGCGCGGTCGAGCTTCCGCTGCGGGCGCAGCGATCGACGCCACGTTCGAGGCGGATTCCGCCCCGCTCGGAGCGGCCTCCTTGCGACGACGCGGCGACCAATCATGGCGCCTGAGCTCGTCGACGATCGAGCCGCGGATGCGTATGCGCGCGTAACTCGCAAACATCTCGGGGCAGGTGTGCGCGCTCCAGCGGAGCGCGTGGAACAGGCCGAGCATACCGGCGGCCATGAGGTCCTCACGCTGGACGCTTCGGGGCAAGCGGCGCATGAAGTGGGCGACGATCCGCTCGACGAGCGGCAGGTGTTCGGCAATGTCCTCGGAAGTGGGCATCGCTTTGGCGGTTCGTTCGGCTTGCATCGAACGGAGCTACTTCACCGTTCGTGCCACCGGCCGCATCCCCGAGATCGCGTCGAAATTGCCCATGAATCGTTCGTGAGCGGCCGACCGGCCGGCCGGTCCCGTCATCGGCCTGGCGTGCGACGCGTCACGTGGATGGCGCGTGTCACGCCGCCGGTCACTTCCCGTGGAACTCGCGCATCTGCTTCATCACGAAGTGAGAGCTGCACCGCGTAGATCGGCGGCTGTCCCTCGGCGAGCTGCTACGTCTGGATCGTGCCGGCGCTCCTGATGGAGACGAGCTCGAGGCGCGTCGAGAGCTCGTCGGCGCTCAGCTCGGGGTCCTCCTCCTCGGAGGACTCGGCCACGGAGCCCATCGCGATCGGAGCGGAGGCCGCGGCGAGGCAGACCGCGAGGAAGAGGGAGCGGGGGCTCATGATCACGGCAAGGAGCACACCGTGTGTCATGCACCCACATGCGCAAGCGATCTAGAATCCTTCACGATTTCGTAAGCGCAGTCCGCTCGGCGGGGAGCCAAACAGGTCCATCCCGATCCGGATGGGGCCTCGGTGGACCAGGCCGCGGCGGCGTCGAGGACTGCATCACGCATCGCGATCGCGTCGCGTTACGCCACGAACCTGCCGCGAGAATCACACGATAAACCATGGGTCTTTGCCTCCTCCGAGGGGCGTGCGATCATCCAACCCGCTCGATGGACCACTCCCGCGACGAATTCACGATCGAGGCGCCTCCCGGCCCCGAGCCCGTCCGCGCGGGGAGGACGATCTGGTTTGTCGCTGCGGCGGTGGCCGTCCTGGCGGCCGGCGGCGGGTACGTCCTCCTCACGCACAAGAAGCCAGCGGTCGCGGAGTCCGCCGCGCGCGACGTGCCGACGCGCGAGGGCAACGCGATCGTCTTCTCCAAGGCGTTCGCCACCCGCGCCGACATCAAGACGGAGCGCGTGCGCCGCGCGCCGCTCGTCCCGACCATTCGCGTCGTGGGCACCGTCAACTTCGACCCGGCGCGCGTCGCCGCCGTCGGCACGCGGCTCCGCGGCGTCGTCCGCCGCACCGCGAAGTACGAGGGCGACGAGGTGAAGGCCGGCGAGGTGCTCGCCGAGATCGACAGCGCCGAGCTCGGCGAGGCGCAGGCGGGCCTGCTCACCAACCGCGCGCAGGCCGAGGCCGCCGAGGTCAACGCCAAGCGCGAGAAGAGCCTCCTCGATCGCCAGCTCACGACGGCGCGCGAGGCCGAGGTCGCCGACACGACGCTCCGCTCCCAGGCGGCGATGCTCAGCGCCTCCGAGCAGCGCGTCCGCGCGCTCGGCGGCACCACCGGCGGCGCGCTCGGAGTGCACGTCCTCAAGGCGCCGATCGCCGGCACCGTGGTCATGCGTCGCGTCGAGCCGGGCCAGGCCGTCGAGGCCAACGTGACCGCCTACAAGGTGGCCGACCTCTCTCGCCTCTGGGTCGAGCTCGCCGTCACCGAGCAGAGCCTCACGCAGGTCCGCCACGGCGATCGCGTCTCGGTCGCGCCCGTCTCGGATCCCACGAAGGCCATCATCGGCCGCGTCGCGCACGTCGGCGAGGTCATCGACCTCTCGACCCGCACCGCCGACGTCCGCGTCGAGATCGACAACACGGGCCACGTGCTGCGCGTCGGGCAGTCCGTCTTCGCGACCATCGACGCCTCCGGCCCCGCCCACGAGGCGCTGATGGTGAAGCGCGACGCGGTCATCTTCGTCGACGGCAAGCCCACGGTCTTCCGGGCCGAGAGCGAGACGCGCGTCGTGCCGGTCCCGGTCCGCCTCGGCACCTCGAACGAGACCGACATGGAGATCCTCGAGGGCCTCGGCGAGGCGGACACCGTGGTCACGTCCGGCGCTTTCTACCTGAAGAGCGAGCTCTTCAGGTAAGCACGCGGTTCGATGCTCGAGGCCATCGCTCTCTTCGCCATCCGTCGGCGCATTCTCGTCGTCGGCCTCCTCGCGGCCGTGCTCGCGTTCGGGGCGCTCGCCGCGATGCGCCTGCCGATCGACGCGCTCCCGGACGTCTCGAGCGTCCAGGTCGACATCCTCACGAAGTGCGGGGGGCTCTCGCCCACCGAGGTGGAGCGTACCGTCACCGCTCCGATCGAGCGGGCGATGACCGGCGTGCCGCGCAGCGCGCAGCTGCGGAGCGTGTCGCGCTTCGGCCTCTCCTCGGTGACCATCGTGTTCGAGGAGGGCACGGACATCTGGTTCGCGCGCCAGCTCGTGCTCGAGCGCGTGCGTCAGGCGCAGGGCGACCTCGCCCCCTCGGCGGGCATCCCCGAGCTCGCGCCGCCGTCGACGGGCCTCGGCACGATCTACAAGTTCGTCGTCAAGTCCGAGCACCACCCGCCGATGCAGCTGCGCACGATCCTCGACTGGGAGATCGCTCCCAAGCTGAAGACCGTCAAGGGCGTCATCGAGGTGAACAGCTTCGGCGGCGAGCTCAAGCAGTACCAGGTGAGCGTCGACCCGAAGCGCCTCCACGCGCGCGGGCTCACGCTGAACGACGTGCTCGACGCGCTCCGCGCGGCGAACGTGAACGTCGGCGGCGGGTACGTCGAGCGCAGCGGCGAGTCGTACACGATCCGCGGGCAGGGGACGCTCACCAGCGAGAAGGACATCTCCGCCGTCGTCGTGCGCTCCGAGAAGGGCCAGCCGCCCGTGCTCATCCAGCACGTCGCGGAGATCAAGGTCGGCGCCGCACTTCGCTACGGCGTCGTCACGCACAACGGCGATCGCGAGGCGGTGAGCGGCCTCGTCATGATGCTCGCGGGCTCGAACAGCCGCGACGTCATCGGCGCCGTGAAGACGCAGATGAAGGAGATCGAGCGGGAGCTCCCGCCGGGGGTGACCATCGAGGTCATCTACGACCGCGCGGACTTCGTCGAGCGCACGCTCCACACCGTCGGCGTGAACCTCGTCGAGGCGCTCGTCATCGTCACGGTCGTGCTCGCGCTGATGCTCGGGACGGTGCGCGGCGCGCTCGCGGTGGCCATCGGCATGCCGGCGTCGATGGCGATCGCCATCTTCGGCATGCACCTCTTCCACGTCACCGGCGATCTCATGAGCCTCGGCGCCATCGACTTCGGGTTCCTCGTCGACGGGCCGATCGTCATCCTCGAGGCGGTGATCGCGATGACCGCGGGCCATAGCCTGCTGGGCGCCGCGCGCGCGCGCGCCTACTCGAAGGTCGCGCGCAAGGTGGTCGCCCCGGTCGCGTTCGCGGTCGCGATCATCATGCTCGTGTACATCCCGCTGCTCACGCTGGAGGGCGTCGAGGGCAAGATGTTCCGCCCGATGGCCATCACCATGGCATGCGCGCTCTTCGGCGGCCTCGTCTACGCCGTCTTCTTCTTCCCCGCGCTGCTGGTGGCCTTCGTCCCGCCGTCGAAGTCGCACGGGCCGAAATGGATCGAGGCGATCACCGCCCGCTACGCGCGGATCATGCCGGCGCTCATGCGCCTCCGCTGGCCGATCACGGGCGCCGCGGTCGGGTTCCTCGTCGTCGCGACCTGGCTCTTCGGCAACGCCGGCGCCGAGTTCGTCCCGCGCATCTTCGAGGGCGACCTCATCGTCGCGATGCAGCGTGCGCCGAGCATCTCGCTCGAGGAGGCGCGCAAGCTCGATCTCAAGACGGAGAAGGCGCTCCGCACCTTCCCCGAGGTGACCCAGGTGCTCGGGCAGAGCGGCCGCGCCGAGCTCGCGCTCGACGCGGTCGGCAACGAGAACACCGACATGCTCATCCCGCTGAAGCCGCTCAAGCAGTGGACGAGCGCGCACAACCTCGAGGAGCTCTCGGTCCTCATCAAGGACAAGGTGGAGACGGAGGTCCCCGCGACCTTCGTGTCCGTCTCGCAGCCGATCGAGGATCTGACGAACCAGCTCATCGCCGGCTCGCGTGCCGACGTGTCGATCAAGGTGATCGGCTCCGACCTCGACGCGCTCGTCGCCTACTCGAACAAGGTCGGCGACGCCGTCCGCGACATCAAGGGCACCGGCGACCTCAAGATCGAGCGCCTCATGGGCTCGCCGTCGATCACCGCCACGGTCGATCGCGCCCGCATGGCCCAGTACGGCGTGACGGTGCGCCACGCGTTCGACGTGCTCGAGGCCTCGCGCGAGGGCGTGAAGGTCGGCGACGTCTACGAGCGCGAGCGTCGCTTCGACCTCCGCGTCTTGGTCCCGCCGGCGCGTCCGAGCGCCGAGGGCCTCGCCGATCTCTTCGTCGAGACGGCGGGCGGCCAGAGCGTGCCGCTCCACGACGTGGTGCGGCTCACCGAGGGCGACGGCGTCGCGGTCGTGAAGCGCCTCAATCGCGAGCGCCTCATCCGCATCGACGTGAACCTCCGCGGCCGCGACCTCGTGTCGTGGGTCGAGGAGGCCAAGCGCACCGTCGCGCAGAAGGTGCCGCTCGACAGCGGCTATCGCATCGAGTGGGGCGGGCAGTTCGAGAACTACGAGCGCGCCTCGAAGCGCCTCGCGCTCGTCATCCCCGCCGTCATGGCGATCATCATCGGGATGCTCTTCTGGATGTTCAAGAGCGCGCGCCCGGCGCTCGCGGTGTTCTCGGTCGTACCGCTCGCGGCGAGCGGCGGCATGCTGGGGCTGCTCGCGCGCGGGCTGCCCTTCAGCCTGCCGGCGGCCGTCGGCTTCATCGCGCTCGGCGGCGTCTCGGTCCTGAACGGCGTCGTCATCTCGACGACGGCGAAGGCGCGCATGATGGAGGGCGAGGAGGCCGACCGCGCGGTCGCGTACGGCGCCACCCACTCGGTGCGCGCGGTCCTCACGACGGCGGCGGTCGCAGCGCTCGGCTTCCTGCCCATGGCGCTGTCGACGAGCGCGGGCTCCGAGGTGCAGCGCCCGCTGGCCACCGTCGTCATCGTCGGGATCGTGTTCGGCACCGTGCTCACGCTGGCCGTTTTTCCCGGTATCCTGGCGACGGCGCTGCGCGGCTGGGACCTGACCGAGCCGGTCGAGGAAGACGTCGTGAGCCCGAGCATCAGGCCCGCCAGCCCCGCCGAATAGTCGATTCGCGGCGACTTTCGCGCGCCTCTCGCCGGTTGCCTTTGGTAGCCTCCCGGCCGCACATGAAGACCACGGCCCAGCGCTCCCGTCGCGCATCCGGGATGATGTTTCTCTGCCTCGGCGTCATCATCGTCGGCATCTGGTTCTGCGCGAGGAAGGTCGGTGCCCAGCCGCCGCCTCGCGACAAGGCCCCGACCACCGCGGGGCCCGTCCTCAAGGTGAAGATCGACCCGAAGTCGCTCAAGGCCGGCCCCGACGCGGGCATCCCCGAGGGCGCGCCGATCGACGACAAGAAGGACAAGAAGCCCGACGACAAGAAGGGCGACAAGGACGACGACAAGCCCAAGGAC
>Ga0105047_10008585_pt1 | contig 16987 bp, 19 predicted proteins | sample MAT04_FD_78384 | JGI IMG/M metagenome (GOLD analysis project Ga0105047, IMG submission 78384) | Freshwater microbial communities from Lake Fryxell liftoff mats and glacier meltwater in Antarctica - MAT-04 (megahit assembly) | ecosystem: Environmental > Aquatic > Freshwater > Ice > Liftoff...
ACGATGTTCTCGACGTTGTCCGCTTCCTGATACGTCGGTACGACGACCAGGACGCGGCAGCTGTCCCGGTTGGCTGACATGCGGCGTATCTCCCTTCTCGGCGGTGTCATACGACCCGGGTCTGACGCGTCGACGGGTCGGGCGCGCGGCTGGAAGCACGTGCTGCCTGTCGACGTTCGATCGCTGTGCCCTGTCGGATGTCCCGGTAAGTCCTCCGTGACGGAGGTCATGCCGCTTCTGTCGCAAGATCTGGCGTCCTTGCGCCGGAGGGCTGTCCGCTTCGCCAGGTGACGCTGACTACTCAGCCATCGACTCCAGCGCCACCGGTCAGCGACAGGGCTGGGACCGTCATCCTCGCCACAGGATCACTCCTCCGAGTGACCAGCGGGCCTGCACGTGACCGAGAACAGAGCAGATGTCACCGCTCTTGGAGGTCGTTGTGCCCCGCTCTCGCCTATCTACGCGCGCCCTGGTCCTCGCGGTCATGGCGACCGTTCCGTTCGTCGGAGCGAACGAGTCGCAGGCCGCCGCACCGCCCCGCATTGAAGCCGAGACGATGGTGGTCACCCCCGGTGCCGGACAGACCTTCACCGACACGGCGGCGTCCGGGGGCGCCGGGCTGCTGGTCTGGTCCCAGGGATCGGCGTCGCTCAATGCCAGGACGGCGTCCGGCGCGCAGTGGCTGGTGGTGCGCGCCCGGGGCGACCAGTGCGAGAGCGCCCCGGCCATGCGCGTCGCCGTGGACGGCGTGACCGTGGCCACGGTCTCCGTCAGCTCACCGACGTGGACCGACCACGTCGTCCCGGGCTCGTGGGCGGCCGGGTCCCACCGCGTCGAGGTCAGCTTCATCAACGACCACGCGACCTCCTACTGCGACCGCAACCTGCGGCTCGACCACATCGCTTTCTCGGCCGCGTCAGCGTCACTCGAAGCGGAGGCAGCACCGGTGTCGACAGGTAGCGGCCAAGCAATGCTGGACCCCACCGCATCGTCAAGGGGCGCGCTGCTTCTGTGGTCGAACGGCACAGCCGACACCCGGCTGGCCGCGCCTGCGGGCGGCCAGCTCGTCCTGAGGGTGCGAGGGGACGTCTGCGGAGAGCCGCCCCGAATGCGCGTCACGCTCGACGGCAAGCAGGCTGTCGACGTCTCGGTCCAGACCACCACGTGGACCGATGTCGCAGTCCCCGGCTCCTGGCCCGGCGGAACCCGCCGGCTTCAGGTCAGCTTCACCAACGACTTCGCCGGCAATGGCTGTGACCGCAACCTGTGGCTTGACCGCTTCGAGGTGCGCGCAGCTCTCGCGGCGTCTCCGGTGCCCACTGCATCGCCGGCGCCCACTGCCTCTCCGTCGCCCACCGCACCGGCGCCGACAGACGGCAACCCGTTCCTGGGAACCAAGGGCTACGTGGACCCGCACGGGTCAGCCCGCCGGGAAGCCGACCGACGCCGTGTCTGGGACCCCACCGGTGCAGCGGCATTGGACAAGGTTGCCAGTGGGCCGCACGCCGACTGGTTCGGTGACTGGGTGCCGACTGCATCGCTGTCCGGTGTCGTGGACCAGCGGGTCTCCGTCCAGGCGGTTGCCGGCACCCTGCCAGTACTGGTCGCCTACGCCATTCCGCACCGCGACTGCGGCAGCTACAGCGCCGGAGGCCTGGCCGACCAGGCTGCTTACCGATCGTGGATCGAGCAGTTCGCCCGAGGCATCGGAACGCGTCCCGCGGTGGTCGTCCTCGAGCCCGACGGACTGGCGCTGATGGACTGCCTCACCGACGCCGGACGCCGTGAGCGGGTCGCCATGCTCGCCAGTGCGGTCGATGTCTTCGAAGCCCTGCCTGCAGTGGCCGTCTACCTCGACGCCGGCGGGGCAGGCTGGCACTCGGCAGACGACATGGCGGCGAGGCTCAAGGCGGCCGGCGTGGCGCGTGCCCAGGGCTTCTCGCTCAACGTCAGCAACTTCGCAGATAACGCCACCAACCTGCGCTACGGAAGCGAGCTGTCAGCCCGGGTGGGTGGCAAGCACTTCATCGTCGACACCTCCCGGAACGGGCTCGGCAGCGGCTCCACCTGGTGCAATCCGGAAGGCCGGGCCCTTGGCGCGAGATTCACCACGTCGACCGGCAGCACGCTGGCCGACGCCTTCACCTGGATCAAGGCGCCGGGCGAGTCCGACGGGACCTGCGGCGGCGGCCCTGCAGCCGGACAGTGGTGGACGGAATACGCCGTGGGCCTTGGTCAGCGCACGGCCTGGTGAGTTGCCTGTTGGCCACGTGGCGTGGACCCTGCTGGCCGACCATGATCAGGACTGCAGGTCGCCTCCACGGTCAACGGGGCGGGGAGCGGTCGGAGCTGCGGTGACGACCGCCCCACCACGCGGCGGCAGGTCGCGTCGACGTGCTGCAGCGGCGTCACCTTTCCCGGCCCGCCGGCGACGCCAGCCTGGGGCGACGAGGTGCGCGCCTTCCTGCCTGACCCGGACAACCACCTCGCCGAGATCCGCCCGTCCGGGGTGCGAGCCGAGGCTGGCGGGGCACAGAAGCAGGATGGCCTCCTCCGTCCTGTCCCCGTTGACCGACCGCATCGATCCCGACACCGCGGCCTCCGCCGTCGGAGGCCTTTCGGTCGCCCTTGGTGCCCTGGCCGTCGTCGCCCCCTCGAGGACCGCGGCTGCCTTCGGGGTGCGCTCCGGGGACGGTTCTGTGCCGCTGCTCGTCCGGATGGTCGGCGTCCGCAACGCCGTCGGCGGCATCCGGACGCTGCAGGCCGACTCCTCCGACCGCCCCAAGGCCCTTCAGGCCGGCCTGGCGCTCGGCGCGGTGGACGCCGCCGCGGTGCTGCTCACGGCCCGACGGGGTGCGGTCACCAAGAAGGCAGCAGCGGGCGTGCTTGTCGTCTTGGCCGGCATCGCCCTGCTGGGCGTCGCCGCCGCGCAGGAGTAGTTACGTCCGAGGGGACGCGGCCTGGCCGGTGCGGTGGACGTCGACCGCCTCCGGCCCGTGCGGATCACCTTGAGCCACGCGCCGCCGCCCGGCGACGCGTCGACCTGCTCACAAGCAGCCTGCTGGCCGGTGCCGCAGCGGTCGCCTCGTACGACCTCGCGCTGCCCTCGCGGCCTGACCCCCCGGCACGCCGCAGGCCCGTCGCGCCAAGGGGCGCGACGGGCCTGCGGGACGAGAGAGGACTACCGGTTCGCGGAGCTCCCGGTGTGGTCGACGTTCTCCTTCTTCTTGACCAGGCCGGCCAGGCCCAGCAGGCCCAGCAGGCCCCACAGGCCGGTGTTGTCGCCGTCATCGGCGTCGATGGTGCTGTCGTCCTGCGCGATCGGCGGGGCCGCCTGCGCGGGGGCGGCGTACGCCTGCGTGGCGAGAGCGGTGGTGCCACCGGTGAGGGCGGCGGTGAGGGCCACGACGGCCAGGGACTTGCGCATGAGGATCTCCTTCAGGTTCTGGGACAAGGGGGACGGGCAGGTCAGCGGCGGCGGGAGGTGCCGTCTGTTCCGGTGGTGCCGGTCGTGCCCGTGCTCCGGGCGGCGCGGTGGTCCTTGTACTTCTTGTAGCCGAACAGGCCGAACAGGCCGAGCAGGCCGGTCAGGCCCCAGTCGCCGTAGTCGTCGGTGTTCGAGTCGCTGGTCTCGTCCTGCTGCTCGACCTGGGACGTAGCCAGGGCCGGAGCCGCGGTGACGTCGGCCAGAGCGGAAGTGCTGGTGACTGGGACGAGCGCCAGAGCACCGGCGAGCGTCGTGGTAGCGAGTGCTCTACGCATGTGGTTCCCTTCCATCGTGCGCCGGGGGTCCCGGCGCGTGTTCATGACGGCGCTCCGATTCCCGTGAGTGGCGGCGACAATCGCCTCGCGGGTGTGGACTGGGTCTCCATCCTTTGCGGAGACGTCGCCTGGTGTCCCGTTTGGCCCCTTGGCAGCGCGGGACGAACGAGACCAACGGGCTGCCTCGCCGGGACCAGCCGCATGAGACGAACCGCAAGGAGGTCACTTCGCAGCGGCTGGATTCTCTGCAAGTTCGCCGCCGCGTCACTACCGCAGCCACCGGTCCCGTGGGTCCGAGCCCCACGGCCGCCAAGCACGGCCAGGCTTCCAGGCGTGGTCGAGCTGGGTTCGACGCGACTGCCCGGATGGCGCTGCTGGTCTCCGGCCGTCTCCGGCGATCGGTCGGGCCGGGCGGCCGGCTCTGCCTCCCGCGTCACGAGCTGGTCGGTGGCGCTCGCAGCGCCGGTCGCGATCCGGGGCCACAGCCGAGGTCGACCTCGAGGGTCCGCACCGCGCTGGCGTAGCCGAGCGCAGTCTGCACGGTGGGCACCGATCCTCCGGTGGTGATCAGCGCGCTGGGGTCGCCTCCCTGGCTGACGCCGTCCGCCGCCTCAAACGATCGGGCCGGCTCCTGGGGTCCTGCCGACCTGGGTTCCGCAGTCTTGATCGACCCGTGGAGGGGTACTTGCTCGGCCGTCAAGTCGGTCTATAGAGGGAGCAGTGGTGACGGCACCAAAGCAGGTAGCGAGCACGGCGCAGGGTGAGGCGGCCGCTGTCGCCGGCACTGCCAAGGACGAGGCGACGAACGTCGCCTCGACCGCAGCGGGGGCGGCGGGCGACGTCGCGGGCACCGCCAAGCAGGAAGTGGGCAACGTCCTCGCGGAAGGCCTGGACCAGGCGAAGAACCTGACGAACCAGGTGAAGGAGCAGGCCGGGCAGCAGCTGTCCACAGGCAACGAGAAGCTCACCGGCAGCCTGCGCGGGCTTTCCCAGCAGCTCAACGAGGGCGACACCTCCGGTGTCGTGGGCCAGGTCCTGTCCGAGGCCGGCCAGCGCGCGCAGGCCCTGGCGGACCGGCTCGAGCAGCGCGGTCCGGAGGGGGTCCTGACGGACCTGCAGGACTACGCCCGGCGCAACCCCGGCACGTTCCTGATCGGCATGGCGGCCACCGGCTTCCTGACCGGCCGGATCGTCAAGGGCCTGCAGAGCGGCTCCTCGCCCTCTCAGCAGCCGGCGCTCCCGCCGACCCCGCGCGGTACGGCCGCCGGTGACCCGCTGGCCGGGATCAGCGAGCCAAGCGTCGGCCGGCCGGCCGGCTACGTCGAGGCGCCCTACCCCGATTCCACCTACCAGCCGATCGACCCCGCTCCGGTGACGCCGTCGTCCTCCGCGTCGGGGGCGACCGAGCCCACCAGCGGCTACTTCGACAAGCCGGCCACCACGCCGGCGGCCGGCTCCCCGCTGCCCGGCGAGACCCAGCCGCGGGGGGCGCTGTGACCAGCCCCTACCCGAGCGAGGCGTCGACGTCGCAGCGCACCGGGTCCGACCCCGGCCAGGCGTCCGTGGGCGAGCTCATCGGCCAGGTGACGACCGACGTCACGACCCTGATGCGTCAGGAGTTCGCGCTGGCCAAGGCCGAGATGAAGCAGGAGGCGAGCAAGGCCGGCAAGGCCGGCGGTCTGCTCGGTGGGGCGGGCTTCGCCGGTTACATGTTGGCGCTGTTCGCCTCTGTCGCGGTGATGGCGGCGCTGGACGAGGTGATGCCGCTGTGGGCGGCCGCCGCGATCGTCGCTGTCCTCTATGCCATCGCCGCTGCCGTCCTGTACTCCAAGGGCCGCGCTGAGCTCAAGCAGGTAGACCCCGTTCCGCACGAGACCGTCGAGACGTTGAAGGAAGGCATGCCCCGATGAGCCAGACCCCGGAGGAGATCCGCGCCGAGATCGAGGCCACCCGTGCCGAGCTCGCGGCGAACGTCGACAACCTCAACGAGAAGGCCAATCCCGCACGCGTCGTCGAGCGCAAGGTCGAAGGAGCCAAGGAGACCGTGAGCAGCGTCAAGGACAAGGTCATGGGGAAGGCGAACGACACGACCGACGCCGCCTCGAACGCCGGCTCGGGCGTGTCGTCCGCAGCGGGCGCGGTGGGCGGCGCGGTCACCAGCACGCCCGCCGTCGCGAAGCAGAAGGCCGCTGGCAACCCGCTGCTGGCCGGCGCGCTCGCCTTCGGCGTCGGCTACCTCGTGTCTACGCTGCTGCCGTCCTCGGTCAAGGAGCAGGACGCCGCAGAGGCGATCAAGGACCAGGCCAGTCAGCTGAAGGAGCCGGTCAAGGAGCAGCTGACGTCCGTCGCGACTGAGGTGAAGGACAACCTGACGCCGGCCGCGCAGGACGCTGCTGCGGCGGTCAAGGAAACCGCCACCGGGGCGGCCGAGTCGGTCAAGGAGAGCGCCACCGAGGCCACCGACACCGTCGCCGACACCGCCGCGTCGGCCGGCACCTCGGTCACCGAGCAGGCCGCCGACTCAGCCGCCACCGTCAAGGACACAGCCGGCTCCTCGTCGACGCAGCAGTCGGAGCCCGCGACCCCCGTCCTGGACGTGGCGCCCTACCCGCCAGCGAGCACCCCGGTCCCGACGGCGGCTCCGAGCCGCAGCACCACGGGCGGCCTCCCGCCGATGTAGGCCTTCTGTACGGACTGAGTCTGTTCCGTCGACCCGGCCGCTGACCGGACGCGCGCGTGTCGTGGCCGGGCGCGAGGGCAGGCTTTGGCTCGTTCCCCGAGAGCAGGATCGGTCGAGCGGCCCTCCAGGAAGTGGTTGCTCGAGACGGAGCCACGACAGCCACGGGACGACGCGGTCCCCCGCGCGAAGGTTAGGGGGACCGCGTCGTCTCAGTGCGGCTAGAGAGCGTCCTTGACCTTGCCGACGACCTTCTCGACGATGTTCGGTGTCACCGAGGTGCCGTACAGCCGGGGGTCCGGGGTGGTGGGCGGCGGCATCGGGGAAACGCCGTGGCCCTGCGGTCCGTCGCGGTAGTTGAACTGCCCCTTGCCGTCCGGCGTGGGACCGCTGGCCCAGCTGCCCTCCGCAGCAGCGGCGCCGTCGGAGAAGTTCTGGTACTCGTACGCCACCGAGCGGTCTTCCATGTCGAGGGGGAAGTTGCTCGGGGTCGGCAGGGCCTCGTAGCCCTCGGCCTGCAGCTCTGCCGCGGCGGCCAGCCACTGATTCTGGTGCATCGTATCGCGGGCGATCATGAAAACTGAGCAGGTCGCGCACCCCCTTGGGGTCGGCGCCGTGTGACTGGTGCGTACGGGGGCATTCTTGGCCGGTGACGGTGAGGGGCAGCGCGCGGGCTCCGTCCCTCGTGATCGGCTTCGGCCTGGGCGCCTTCCTGGACGGGATCGTGCTGCACCAGGTTCTGCAGTGGCACCATCTGGTCGTCGAGTACCGCGACGTCGACGATCTGACCGGGCTCGAGCAGAACACCTTCTGGGACGGCGTCTTCCACCTGGTGTCGTGGATGTTCGTGCTCATCGGGTTGCTGTGGCTGGTCCGCCGCCGAGACGCCCTGCCCGGCCTTGGGCTTCGGACCTTCCTGGGGCACCTGCTGGTCGGCTGGGGCAGCTTCAACCTCGTTGACCAGGTCGTGTTCCACATGCTGCTCCAGGCGCACCACATCCGGATGGTGGAGGACTACCAGTTCTACGACTGGGGCTACACGGCGCTGGGCGGGCTGCTCATCGCCGCCGGCGTCGCGCTGGTGCGACGCGGGAGTGCGCCGCAGCGGCGCCGCCGGGTGAGCTGAGGTCACGGCCTGTAACGGCTCATAGGGCCACTGAACCGGGATACGGGCTGGACGGCAGCGCCGCGGGTCACGGGTTCTCCACAGCCGGAGCGCGTACGCGGACGGCCTCAGCTTGAGCACAACGCAGATCCGCAGGTAGGCCACCGCCTCCTCCACCGCAGCACCGGCCGCCCCGCCTTCGGCCGCCGCCGTCATGGCGACATTCGTCCGTTGTCGAATCACTCCTGTCAACGCTCGCTGGGCTGGCCTCCCAGCGTCACCGCGATCCGGTCCGCCGCGTCCGAGCGCAGCCGCTCCCGACTCAGCAGGCGGCGCAGCGTCCTGCGGTCAACACGCAGCGCGCCGAGGCGGCGCTGAGGGCCCCGTCGTAGTCCGCGACCACCCGGGCGGGCAGCCGTCGTGCCGGCGCGCCGGGAAGAAGGGCACGCATCGTGCTCACCGACCACACGAGCCGTCGACCAGGCCCGCCGGGGGGCAACGCTGGTCGACGGCTCGACGGGGTGTGCACCAGCTGTGCACCACCAGGCCCTGTAGGCCCTCTTTCCGCAGGTCAGAGCGTTGCGCTGCTAGATGTCGTAGTACAGGTCGAACTCGTACGGGTGCGGACGCAGGCGCAGCTGGTCGATCTCGGTCTCGCGCTTGTAGGCGATCCACGTCTCGATCAGGTCGGGGGTGAACACGCCACCCTCGAGCAGGTAGTCGTGGTCGGCCTCGAGGGCGTCGAGCACGGCGTCGAGCGACGCGGGCACCTGGTTGACGTTCGCGAGCTCGTCCGGCGGCAGCTCGTAGAGGTCCTTGTCGACCGGGGTCGGCGGCTCGATCTTGTTCCTGATCCCGTCGAGACCGGCCATGAGCATCGCCGAGAACGCGAGGTAGGGGTTGGAGGACGGGTCGGGACAGCGGAACTCGAGCCGCTTGGCCTTCGGGTTCGCACCGGTGATCGGGATGCGGATGCACGCCGAGCGGTTGCGCTGGCTGTAGACCAGGTTGACCGGGGCCTCGAAGCCCGGGACCAGCCGGTGGTAGCTGTTGACGGTCGGGTTGGTGAAGGCCAGCAGTGACGGGGCGTGCTTGAGCAGGCCACCGATGTAGTAGCGGGCCATGTCCGACAGCCCGGCGTAGCCGACCTCGTCGTAGAACAGCGGGGCGCCGTCCTGCCACAGCGACATGTGGCAGTGCATGCCGGAGCCGTTGTCGCCCATGACCGGCTTGGGCATGAACGTGACTGTCTTGCCGGCGGCGTGGGCGGTGTTCTTGATGATGTACTTGAACAGCATCAGGTTGTCGGCGCTCTCGAGCAGCGTCCCGAAGCGGTAGTTGATCTCGGCCTGACCGGCGGAGCCGACCTCGTGGTGGCCGCGCTCGACCTGCATGCCGGCCGCCTCGAGCTTGACGGCCATCTCGTCGCGCAGGTCGGCGTAGTGGTCGGTCGGGGAGACGGGGAAGTAACCGCCCTTGATGCTGGGCTTGTAGCCCAGGTTGCCGCCGACCTCGTCCTTGCCGGTGTTCCAGGCCGCCGCCTTCGCGTCGATCGCGTAGAAGCTCCCCTGCGGGGTGGAGTCGTAGCGGATCGAGTCGAAGATGTAGAACTCCGCCTCGGCCCCGAAGAAGACGGTGTCGGCGATGCCGGTGCCCTTGAGGTAGGCCTCGGCCTTCTTGGCGACGTTGCGTGGGTCTCGGGAGTACTGCTCACCGGTCAGCGGGTCGTGGATGAAGAAGTTGATGATCAGCGTCTTGCGGACGCGGAACGGGTCGAGCCGCGCGCTGGTCGGGTCCGGCAGCAGCAGCATGTCGGACTCGTGGATCTGCTGGAAGCCGCGGATCGACGAACCGTCGAAGCCGAGCCCGTCGGTGAACACGTCCTCGTCGAACGAGCCGACGGGCACGGTGAAGTGCTGCATCACACCGGGCAGGTCGCAGAAGCGGACGTCGACCATCTCGACGGCTTCCTTCTTGATGAAGCTCAGGACCTCGTCGGCACTGGTGAACAAGGACGTCCTCCGGGGGACTCAGGGCGGCGGGGAGCGACCGCTCGGGGGTTCGGGCTCGAGGCACAGGCTAACCAGCGGCCGTGACCTCGCGGTGTCCCGAGTGTTTCGGCTCGGTTACGGGGCCCGGGTCCTCGACCGGCGCCGCGAGCGCCGGGCGGATAGCCTCGCGGTATGGCGCGATGGACAGGGACGTGGCTCTCGGGACTCGGCGCCGCGGGCATCGAGCTGCGGCCGGTGGACGGCTGGCGGGGACGACGTCTCGGGCTGCCACCAGAGGGCCCGGGAGCGGTCGCGACGACCGGGGCCCGCATCGCCGCCTTCATGGTCGACGCCCTCGCCTCCGGTCTGGTCGCGGCGCTGATCATCCCTGACCCCGTTGACCCTCGGCGAGGGCTGCTCGGGGTCGCGGTCCTCGCGATCGAGAACATCCTGCTGCTGTCCTTGACGGGACGGACCTTCGGCATGCAGCTGCTCGGGCTCCGCGTGCGCCCGGTGCGGGCCGACGACGCGCGCATCGGCTTCCTGCCCGCCTGCGTGCGCACCGCCCTGCTGACCCTGCTCGTCCCGGCGCTGATCTTCGACCGGGACGGCCGCGGCCTGCACGACAAGGCGGCGGGCACCGTCGTGGTCAAGGCGAAGGGCGCGAAGTCCTTCGCGGCCTGACACCGAGCGGTGGCTAGCGGCGGGGGACCTTGCCGCGCGGCATCGGGCCCTTGGGGATCGGCAGCGACGCCCCGCCGATCGCCTTGAGCCGCTTGTCGAGGTCGTTGACCTGCTTGCCCTTGATGTTGCGCGGCAGCTTGAGGAAGTGCTTCTCGAGCCCGCGCAGGCTGATCTGGCCCTCGCCGTCGCCGACGAGCACGTCGTAGACAGGGGTGTCGCCGATGAAGCGCGCGAGCTTCTTCTTCTCGGTGACGACCAGGCTGCGGCTGCGCTGCGGCGCGCCCTCGGCCACCAGCACGATGCCCGGACGGCCGACGACCCGGTGCACCAGGTCCTGCTCGCGGGTGAAGCCGACCGCAGGTGTGACCCGCCAGTCGCCGCGCATGTTCTGCAGGATCGCTGCGGCGGCTCCCAGCTGGCCCTCGACCTGCGAGTACGCGGTGGCCTGCACACGCCGGCCGAACACGAACGCCGTGACGACCAGCGCGACAAGGAACCCGAGGAAGCCCATGTAGATCGGGTAGCCGGTCACGAACCCGATGATCAGGAACAGGGCGAACGGTCCGAGGAAGGCGGCCGCGACCAGGGGCACCAGCTTCGGGTCGTTCTTCCGGGTCACCCTGAAGGCGGTGCGGATCTGCTTGATCCGCGCGCCGCGCGGCAGCTTCGGCTTCACCGGTGTGGCCTTAGTGCCCTTGGTCGGAGCTCCCTTGGGGGCGTCTGACTTCTTGGCGCGCTTGAACGAGGGCATGCCCAGAGGATAGGCGTCAGGCGCCGATCAGGTCGGCGGGCTCTCGGCGGCCCTGCGGGCGGCGCGCTGAGCGTTCACCTCGGCCGCCTTGATCTCGGCTTCCTCGAGCGTCGGAGCGGTGCCGCCGAGCCGCGACGGGATCCACCAGGTGTCGCCGGCCGCGCGCGGGCTCCCGGCATAGGTCGCGATCGCCTGCTCGAGCAGCACCGACATGCGGGCCTTCAGCTCGGCGGTGACCGCGACCGGGTCGACGGCCGGGTCGGGCGTGAAGGGCTCGCCGACGACGATCCGGACCGGCGTACCGCGGGTGAGGTCCTTCTTGCGGCCCTTGGTCATGATCCGCTGGCTGCCCCAGACGACGACGGGCAGCAGGGGCACGCCGGCCTCCATCGCCATGCGGGCCGCGCCGGTCTTGAACCCCTTCAGCTCGTACGACGTCGAGATCGTCGCCTCGGGGAACACGCCGACGATCTCTCCCGACGCGAGTGCCTTGACGGCGAGCTGGTAGGACTCGGTGCCGCCGCCGTAGCGGTCGACGGGGATGTGCTTCATCCCCCGCATCAGCGGCCCGCTGAGCTTGTGGTCGAAGACCTCCTTCTTGGCCATGAAGCGCACCAGCCGCCCGGACTTCTGGGCGGCCAGGCCGGCGAAGGTGAAGTCGAGGTAGCCGACGTGGTTGATGGCCAGAACGGCGCCGCCGATGCGGGGGACGTTGTCCTCGCCGCTGACGTCGAACCGGATGCCGAGCCCGCGGAACACCGTGCGGGCCAGGGCGATGATGGGCGTGTACGTCGGCTCGACCATGAGCCGGACGCTACAGGCCGGGCTGGAGCAGGTGTCGAGCTACAGCGCGACGCTCCGGTAGGCGCGCTGCGCGGCCTGGGCGAGCGCGAGCTCGGCCTCGGTGCGCTGCCGGGTACGGGTGGCGTCCGAGACCATCCCGGCCCAGGCGTTGCGACGGGCAGTGTGCTGACCCCCGTGAGGCAGCACCAGGACCGACAGGTCGAGGGCCAGCGTCACGGCGCGGCGGGGGGTGGGCAGGTGCACGGTGTCCTCCAGGGTCCGAGCTCCACGGGGTCACCGCAAAGATGGGTGGGTCCTGTGTCGTCCGTGTGACCTGGTCGTGAACGCGCCGGGACGGTCGTGTGCAGCGCAGAGCGCGCTCAGACGGACGCGCGGTGCTCCAGGGCCTGCGCGTAGAGGCGGCCGGCGCGGTACGACGAGCGCACCAGCGGGCCGGACAGAACGCCGGCGAAGCCGATCTCCTCGGCCTCCTGGGCCAGCTGGACGAAGACCTCGGGCTTGATCCAGGCCTCCACCGGGTGGTGGCGGGGGGAGGGGCGCAGGTACTGCGTGATGGTGATGAGCTCGCAGCCCGCGTCGTGCAGGTCCTGCAGCGCCTGGCTGATCTCCTCGCGCTCCTCGCCCATGCCGAGGATGAGGTTGCTCTTGGTGACCAGCCCGGCCGCCCGGGCCTGGGTGATCACGTCGAGCGAGCGCTCGTAGCGAAAGCCCGGGCGGATCGTCTTGAAGATCCGCGGCACCGTCTCGACGTTGTGGGCAAGGACCTCAGGCCGGCTGGCGAAGACCTCGTCGAGCAGCGCCGGCGTGCCGTTGAAGTCGGGGATGAGCAGCTCCACCCCGATACCGGGGACCGCGTCGTGGATGAGCCGGACGGTCTCGGCGTACAGCCAGGCGCCGCCGTCGGGCAGGTCGTCGCGGGCCACGCCGGTGACCGTCGCGTAGCGCAGGCCCATCGTCGCGACCGACTCGGCCACCCGGCGCGGCTCGTCGGTGTCGTAGTCGGCCGGCTTGCCGGTGTCGATGTTGCAGAAGTCGCAGCGGCGCGTGCACTGGTCACCGCCGATGAGGAAGGTCGCCTCGCGGTCCTCCCAGCACTCGAAGATGTTCGGGCAGCCGGCCGACTCGCAGACGGTGTGCAGGCCCTCGGTCTTCACCAGCGACTTGAGCGCGGTGTACTCCGGGCCCATCACGGCCCTGGTCTTGATCCAGGAGGGCTTCTTCTCGATCGGCGTCTGCGCGTTGCGCACCTCGAGGCGGAGCATCTTCCGGCCGTCAGGGCCCACCGTCGTCATGCTGCTACCCAACCCCACCCGGCGGTCAGGCCTTCCCGTGGGGGCGGCGGCGGCTCGTCACCCCAGGATCGCGCGGACGCGCTGGGTGTCGCCGTCCACCGCCTCGGTCAAGACCAGCCGGGCCTGCTCGAGTGCCGAGCTCACGTCACCCTGGCCGTCGAGCCCCGCCGCGGGGTCCGCGCGCGTGCGCTCCAGGAGCGCGCTCCAGGCCCGCAGGCGCAGGTCGTACGCCGTCCGCGTGCGCTCGAGTCGGTCGTGCCAGGGCAGCAGGCGGACGGAGTCGACCTGCTGTCCTGCGGCCCGTACCTGCGGGGCCCACCGCGCCGCGTCCCGGGCCAGGTTGTCGTACGCCGCGGCCCGTGCGGCGGGCGGGGCGTCGGCCCGGACCAGCAAGGCCGACTGGTAGTCGGTCAGCGACGCCAGGCTGGCCTGCGACGCGCGGATGACCTGCTCGGCAGAGGCGATCTGTCGGAGCAGCTCGTCGAGCTCGCGCTCGTGGCGGCGCAGGTCGGCGACCAGGCCCGCGACAAGCAGACCCAGCAGCAGCACCACGAGCACGTGCCGGGGACGGATCCCCGGGGCCTGGTCCTGCCCCGGCCCGGACAGCTCGTCAACCCCACCTGCTTCCCGCATCCCTGCAGGCTGACACGTGCGGTCCAGCCATGGACCTCCGCATCGTCAACGAGCCTCAGGTGCTGGACCGGTCCCACCTCGCGCCGCAGCTGGGGTGAGCCGCGGCGCGCGCTCGCTCAGGGGCCGCAACCGGCAGCGACCATCGGGACGGGCCCGACGCGGGCGAGGGGCGACCGGGCGCGCTTCTCGGCGTACATCGCGGCGTCAGCCGCAGCGAGCAGTCGAGACGCTCCGTCGGTGACGTCGGCGTGGGAGGGACCGGCGCCGCCGGGCCCGGTAGGAGCAAGCACCCCGCGCAGGGTGGCGACCCCGATGCTGGCGGTGACCTGGTGCTCGGCGCCGACCGCGCCACCTCCCCGGGCGAGACCCGGCACCGCCAGCGTGCAGGCGCCGACCAGGCGCAGCCGTACCGCCTCCAGGTCGAGCTCACCGCAGACGTCCTCCATGACGACGACGAACTCGTCGCCCCCGACCCGGGCGAGCGTGTCGCCGGACCGGATGCTCCCCGTGAGCTGCCCCGCGAGCTGCTTCAGGACGCTGTCCCCGACGTCGTGACCGAGCTCGTCGTTGACCGGCTTGAACGCGTTGAGGTCGAGGTAGGCGACGGCGACGTCGGTGGCCGTGTCGGCGCCGGACCGCGTGGACGAGTGCAGGCTGCGCGCCACCGCCAGCTCGAGGCGCTCGTGCAGCAGGCGTCGGTTGAACAGGCCGGTCAGGGCATCGCGCGAGGCCAGGGTCTCCAGGTCCCGCAGGAGCGCCTCGCGCTGGCGCTCCCACGCACCTCGCTGACGGAGCACGACGAGCAGCGCGAGCAGGTTGCCGGCCAGGAACACCGCGGCGGCGACGACGGTGCGCTGGGCGACGGTGCGCTCGCCGTCGGCAAACACGGAGGAGGCGAGGGCGGCCTCGTCGGTGGCGGCGACCAGGGCGTCGGCCTCGGCGCGGATCTGGTCCATGACGGGCGTGCCCTGGCCGGTTGCGACGAGGGCGGCGGCAGAAGCGCTGGACCCGTCGCGCAGGGCGGTGCTCGCCGCGAGCTCGTCGAGCGTGCGACCGGCGAGCCAGGTGACGGTGGCCGCGGAGCGCTGCTGGTCGGGTCCGGCCAGCTCCGCGAGCGTCGCGAGGCGCCCGGGCAGCGACGCGACGGCGCGCTCGTAGGGCAGGAGGAACCCGCGGTCGCCCGTCAGCAGGAACCCCCGCTGGCCCGTCTGCGCGTCGAGCAGGTCCAGCAGGACCCCGTCGGCCACCTGGTGGGCGCTGCGGGCGAGGGCCCCGTCGCGCTCGGCCCGGTCGGCGCTGTTCACCGCGCGGGCGCTGTGCAGCACGGCCAGGACCAGGACGCTCAGGCTCACCAGCACGGCTGATGCCAACCACCATCCGTGCCGACCGAAGGGGTTGCGGCTGGGCGCGACACGGTGCACGCCGCCGGTCGGAAGCGCCGGCGAGCCAGGTCCCGCCGCCTCGTCCGGATCGATCTGCCCCATGCTGCGCCCCCCGTGGCCTCCACCCGGGCATCGGCCCGAACACGTCCCGACTCAAGGAGGTCACCGGGCTCAGGTGGGATCAGCCCGTGGCCAGCTCCACCTCGTCGCCGTGCGTCCGGCCGGTGCGGACGAACCCGAGTGCCTCGTACGCCTCCGGCGCGGTCGACCAGGCGGACACCGCAGGGAACCGGGCGAGCAGCGCGTCGACGAGCGCGCGGGCGACACCCGCGTGACGGTGGTCGGGGGTCACGAGCAGCATGGTCACCTCGAGCCGCTTCGCCACGAGCTCGACGAGGAGCATCCCGACGACGGGCTCCCCGGCGACCAGCAGGAGTGCCGTGGGGGAGCGCAGCCGACTTCGGGCGGCGGTGGTGCGCCCCTGGCCGGGGGGCTGGCTCGCCGCGACGTGCGCCGCCCGCCAGACCGCGAGCGCCGGCTCGACGTCGTACGCCGTGCCGACCCGGATGTCAGGCAGCCGGCACCGCTGACAGCCCCGGCAGGAGGACCTCCAGCAGCGGGAGCACCTCGTCCACCGGCACGTCGCGGTCGAGCTCGCGCGACAGCGAGGTGACCGTCGCGTCAGCGATCCCGCAGGGCACGATCCGGTCGTAGGCACTCAGGTCCGGATCGGCGTTGAGCGCGAAGCCGTGCATCGTCACGCCGCGGGCGACCCGGATGCCGATCGCGGCGACCTTGCAGGCGCCGTCCGGCGTCCACACGCCGCTGCGGCCGTCGACCCGGGTCGTCGCCAGGCCCAGCTCGGCGCAGACGTCGATCAGGAGCTGCTCCAGGCGCCGGACGTAGGCCACGACGTCGATGGGGTCGGCCAGCCGGACGATCGGGTAGCCGGTGACCTGGCCGGGTCCGTGCCAGGTGATCTTGCCGCCGCGGTCGACGTCGACGACGGGGGTGCCGTCGACCGGCCGCTCCCAGACATCGGTCCGCTTGCCGGCCGTGTAGACGGGTGGGTGCTCCAGCAGCAGCGCGACGTCAGGTCCGCCGGCGACCACCGCGGCGTGCAGCTGCTGCTGCAGCGCCCACGCCTGCTCGTAGGGCACCAGTCCCAGCCGCCGCACGTCCATGCCGCTCAGGCTACGACGGCCGGGGCACCTGCTCGGTGACAGCGATAGTTTGCTCGGCGACCGAGATGGTTGTCGATCACGCTAGCGCCTGGAGCCCACCGTGTCCCCGTCTGAGCAGCTGACAGGCTCCAAGCCCGTACGTCGCCGGCGGCCGCGGCTGATCGCCCTGCTGGTCGTGCTGCTGTGGGTCGGCGTGATCGGCGGCGTCGCGGGCCCGTTCAGCGGCCGGCTGGCCGAGGTGCAGCAGAACGACAACACCTCCTTCCTCCCGGTCAGCGCCGAGGCCACGCAGGCCCTCGAGCTGCAGGAGGGCTTCGGCGACTCCGACTCCCTGCCGACGATCGTGGTCTACGAGCGCACCAGCGGGCTGACGCAGGAGGACCTCGAGCTGGTCGCCGAGGACGCCTCCCGGATCGACGAGCTCGGTGTCACCAGGGGCGCGGTGTCCCCGCCGATCCCGTCGCAGGACGGCCAGGCCGTCCAGCTCTTCCTGCTCCTGGACGGCGCTGACGTCGAGGAGATCCCGGTCGTCGTGCAAGAGCTCCGCGACCTGGTCGACCGGCCTGAGCTCGACGCCTACGTCACCGGGGTAGGTGGACTGTCGGCGGACCTGTTCGAGGTCTTCGGCACGATCGACTCGACGCTCATCCTCGCGACCGCGACGGTGGTCATCGTCATCCTGCTCGTGGTCTACCGCAGCCCGTGGCTGTGGGCGCTGCCGC
>Ga0105047_10008586_pt1 | contig 16987 bp, 16 predicted proteins | sample MAT04_FD_78384 | JGI IMG/M metagenome (GOLD analysis project Ga0105047, IMG submission 78384) | Freshwater microbial communities from Lake Fryxell liftoff mats and glacier meltwater in Antarctica - MAT-04 (megahit assembly) | ecosystem: Environmental > Aquatic > Freshwater > Ice > Liftoff...
GCCAATCTCGCCCTCGATATCGTTGGGGCAGAGCCCAAGGGTGAGCAGCTCTTGCAGCGACTCAGTCGGACCCTCTCGATCTAGAGTAAAATATTGACATATGGTTTAAATACCGTATAATAACCATACTCAACGCACCTACCAGAAAGCAGACAAATATGGTACCCATCATGTTTTTTCTATTGCTGTTAGCCCTGTTCATTACGAGCCAAGAAATACCCCGTATTGCAGGGCATAACAAGGCTTCGCTTCGCTACCTAATGGCTTATCTAGGAGTATGTCTATGGACTTTCAGCGCTGTAGTAACCATTGCCGCAACTGATTTGATTGAAGGCTTTTTTAGGTTTCTACTGCCATTTCCCTACGGTTTGATTTTCGGGCTCAATATTTTACGTACGGGGGAGAGTCTTCAAGCCTACCGAAAGTCTCGGATCGCATCATCGTCTTCAGACTGAACAACCCACACCTACCAGAAAGCAGATCACAAATGACGTTCCTACTTTGGATGTTGGTAATTCTGTTTACCGTTAGTAACTTGTATCAACGAGTTGTAACGGTAGTAGAACCTTCGCTACGCACCGCCCTTCCGCACCTGTTTATATGTTTATTAGTAGTTTTTTGTGCTGCAATTATGAGTCAAGCAGACTCGATTAACCCGTTGACAAGACTGCCACTGGCTGTTGGCTTCGGCATTATTTTCGGGGATAATCTGACAGGTATACAGAAAGGCCTTAAAGTCCATCGACGGCACAAGTTCTACGAGTCGATTTCTCAATAAGTGTCTGCGCACGCCTCCTGGTCCGTAACCTTCACCGGTTACGGGCCATTTTTTATCCGCAGCACAACAACGAACAGGCCCAATCTGATCGAGGCCTGCCCATAGTGCTCATGTCAAGGTTTGACACACTAGATGTGGTTTGTTAGTATAGCCCTCGTAGCTTTTTTGAAATCTTGTTTAAGGCGTAGTTTTTAACCACCCCATGACCACACCACTTTGGTGTGAGATCGCAAGTTTTTCATCAAAACTCCTGTCGCACTGACTGATAAAAAATACACTTTTTTCAAAAAAAAGGTCGATGTATTTTGGTCCACTCCTTTGCAGTGGAGACCGTTAGCTGCACAGTAACGTGACGGCGCATAAACCAGCGGATCTATGTCATTTGTAACTCTGTCTCGGTGACTATTCACCTCGTAGCGAGTAACATATACCCATGACATCTGTGTCGTCAGCTAAAGCGCCAGGGATAATAGCGTATTCGTAGAATAAGCCCAAGCCTCCCGGCCTCATTTATACCCAAGCGCTTGGCTGGGGTTGAAGCCGGAATAGCAACGACTTCTTCTGATACAAACACGCAGACCCGTCACCAAAAGAGTGACACTGCCCAAAAGCCATTTCTCGAATCCTTCGAGACCTGGTTATCTACAATTAAAAGATCATTTTCTACCGGTGGTGCTTGGCGCTATGCCTCGCACGTCCTTTTGCTCGCCCTCGTATTGTGTGTGGCCATGGCCGGTAAGATCCAAGCCGATAGCATCAAGACGGTCAAAACAGCCAGCCTCGGTGCTCAGCAGGCCGACCAGTCGACGATGCTGGCTTCCGGTGCCATTCTGGCCGAAACCGCTCAGCTCGTGATTGCTCCAGACATCAAGGCCGCCGCCAACACGGCTGCCAATCAAATGCTCCTGGCCACCACCGCCGAAGGTTTCTTGACCAAGAAAGCCCCGATTACGACGGCTGAATCGACCAAGCGTGGTATGACAAACTACACCGTTTTGAGCGGTGATACGGTGTCCTCGATCGCCGCCAAGTACAACGTCGCGACCGATACTGTCCTGTGGGCGAATAACTTTGATGATTCCACCGCTCTCAAGCCTGGTCAACAGCTGATTATATTGCCTATTAACGGCTTGTTTATTACGGCCGCTGGTGGTGAATCACTTGATCAAATTGCGCAGACGTATCAAGCTAGTGCCAACTTGATCGACTCCTACAACCAGCTCGAGGGTAAACCACTGGCTGCCGGCCAGAAGCTGATTATTCCGGATGGCGTGAAGCCAACGCCTGTAGCGCCTGTGGCTCGTCTCGCGGCTGTCAAAACAACCTTCCCCACCCGTACCCTCGGTAGCTACTCGGGCGGCGCTAATAGCTACTCATACGGCTATTGCACCTACTACGTTGCCTCACGCCGCAGTATTCCGTCGAACTGGGGCAATGCCTCGAGCTGGTACTACAACGCCATTGCCACTGGTTATGGAGTTAGTTCGACGCCACAGGCCGGCGCAGTGGCTTGGGAGAGTGGCAATCACGTGGCCTACGTCGAGCGCGTCAATGGCGACGGCACGGTGACCGTGTCAGAAATGAACTTCTGGGCCAATGGCGGCGGCTGGAACCGCGTTAGCTCACGCACCACCTCGGCCAGTCACTTCAAATATATCTACTAGATTTTAGATATCAATAAACAAAATAAAGCCCCTCAAATAGATCGAGGGGCTTTTTGGTGTGTGGGGATAGGTTTGTGACGCTTGCTCTTACTTAGTAGGAAGTAGAATCACGCCCACAATCATTGCAATATTTATCAGAAAAATCAGACCGAGCTGAGCGGTTGTAATTCGTCGGCGTTTGATTGCTCCTTCGATGGCGATAGTCACAAGCTGTAAACGGTGAAGTGCATCGAGCTTTTCAGTTTCAAGAGTCTGATCTGTAGTTTTGAGTGATTGATCATACTTGATAGGTACCGGATTAATATGAAAATCTTCAAAGTACTTCTTGCCGAGCGAGATAACTGTTGCTTGCAGTTTCAGCTGATCATCAATAATTCCGAAAGCTAGCCGGACGCTGATTAACGGCATCAGTAGCATACATACAAGTATCAAGAGATTCATAGGGACTCCTACGGTAGGTGCGATTACAGATTGATAAAATAACATTAATCTGGTAAAATGTCAAAATATGTTTATCGATCAAGCTACAATCCAAGTAGTCGCCGGCAAAGGGGGCGATGGCAAAATGAGCTTCTTGCGCAACCGACACCAACCCCGCGGTGGTCCCGATGGTGGTGACGGCGGTCGTGGTGGTGATGTTGTGGTACGCGCCAGTCACAATAGTTCGACGCTTTCGAAGTATCGGGCCAGTCAACAGTGGAAGGCAGGTGACGGTGAAGCTGGCGGCGGCAATAAGCGTCATGGCAAGAACGGCGCCTCGACCACACTGGCCGTGCCACCCGGTACATTAATCAAGCTGGGCGAACAAATCGTGGCCGACCTGACCATCGATGGCGCCGAGGTGATGTTAGCTCGCGGTGGTCGTGGCGGTCTGGGCAATACCCACTTCGCCAGCAGTACCCACCAAGCTCCCCGCTTCGCTGAGCTGGGTGAGCCAGGTGATAGTAACGAGTATTCGCTGGAGCTCAAACTGATCGCTGACGTCGGTCTGGTTGGGCTACCGAACGCCGGTAAATCTACCTTGCTTTCGGTCATTTCGAGTGCCCGCCCGAAGATCGCCGACTATGCCTTCACAACCCTCGAGCCACAACTGGGTGTAGCTAGCTATCACGAGCACGAGTGTGTCGTGGCTGACATTCCCGGTATCATCGAAGGTGCTAGCCAGGGCAAAGGCCTAGGCGATACTTTCTTGCGCCATATCGAGCGGACGCGAGTATTACTCATCATGATCGATGCCACCGACCCAGAGCCCGTCAAGACGTACAAGCTACTCACCAATGAATTGGCGCAGTACAGCCCCAAGCTAGCGGCGCGTCCACGCATCGTGAGCATCTCGAAATCAGCCCTAGCGATAGATGACATCACTGACAAGCGTAAGCAGCTGGCCAAGGCCGCCAGGTGCAAGCAAGCTGACGTATTAGTATTCTCAGCTCAAGAGCACGTCGGTTTGGACTCGGTGCTACGGCGATTGTTTGCTGAGGTGGCTAAGGCTCCTGTCGAGACGCTGGCAGTCGTGGATAACACCATCACCGATGTCGATATTGCCGACGTCATGGATTGGTATATCGAGAAAACCGCTGAGGATACCTACACCATCAAGGGGGCCGCCGCCGACCGATGGGCCGCCCGCACGAATTTTGATAATCCAGCTGCCGTCGAACGACTGCGCTACATTCTCGATCGAGCCGGTATGTATCAGAAGCTGGCCCAACATAATGTTGTAGCCGATACAACGCATTTATTGATCGGTGGAAGAGAGCTGGAATGGTAGCCTTCAGCGTTGACGGTACGACCGTCGCCTACGTGACACGACCGGATCTTTTCTCGCCCAAGGGCTTGGACAAGGGTTCGCAGGCTCTGCTCGAAACAGTTGCCAGGTAGGGCTACGAATCAGCTCTCGATTGGGGCTGCGGTTGGGGATCGCTTGGACTGTGGTTGGCATCTCGCAATCCGAAAGCCCAGGTCATAGCGCTCGACAGCGACATGAGCGCCATCAAGGCCACGCGCTTGAATGTCGGTCACAATGGCTTGAATAATCTGACTGTGACAGCCAGCACCGGCTACGATGACATTGATGAAGACAGTCGGTTTGATCTGATAGTCTCAAATCCGCCAACTCACAGGGGGAGGGAAGTTGTCGAGACGATGATAGCCGACTCACGAGCTCGTTTGACGCCTGGCGGCAGCTTGGTGATAGTCGTTGAGGCTCGCCTGAAGCCGTGGGTTCAGCGGTCGCTCGATGCCCAGTTTGGTAGCTGTGAGGTGGTGCGTCGGACTAATAAGCACGTCGTGCTCGCGGCCGAGAATTCGCCTACTAGTCATCATTGACAGAAGTATTCAATTATCGTATTATGACGTACATCAGACAACTCTGTCTGTGTTCTCGAGCACCTTTTATTGGAGAATAATGAAGAAATCCACTGGCTGGATGATCGTCAAAGCAGCGAGCGATCTCACGACCGTTCGTGAGTTGGAAGTAGACGCCTTTGTCTGCGACTATTGTGGTATCGAAGCCTCTCAATATCGCCGATTCTGGAGCTATGACAACACAGGCCTGGCATTCTGCAAAAAAGATCATTGGGAAGCCAACCACCTGCGCAACATTGTGCGGGGAAACATTCCCACTCCAGCCGCCAACCATCCGTTATTTTCTCACATACCCTCACTCTACTTGGTGAGTTGAAAGTTCTAGCACCTTCGCCGGTGGCGCCTTCGTGGCGCCACCGGTATTCTTTTTGCTAATCTGCTGACACACCGCCAGGCATTGAATAAATCACCAAAATCTGGGACAATAAGTCAGCTTTTAGTAGCAATTCATTTTTGGGGCATTGGCACAGTTGGTAGCGCGCTTCCATGGCATGGAAGAGGTCATCGGTTCGAATCCGATATGCTCCACCATAGGTATCACTCTCGAACCCATGTTCGTTAGTTTCGAGACTCGTGTGAGTAGGTACACCAATAATTACAACTTAAGTCAGACAAAAAAATATCACCTCCATGCCACTTCTCAGCTACAAGATCTGGGAAGTGGCATGGAAATCCCAGCCGCTATCAAGAGCACCTGGAAGGTAAGCACTATGCTTGAAGTAATACCAATGCAGACAGAAGTCGGCGAGCTCGTCGAAGAAATGCTTGGTGAAGTCCGTCAGCATTTTCTGGAATTTGCCAAGACAGGCAATGGCACCGAAAGCTGGTGGACCACACTCGAGGACGCCGCTCACGCCATTGCCCGTAAGCGCGTCGTTGACTTCGAAGACGCCCAGCGCGTCATAATTGGGCTGATGGACGCTTTGCCCGATCTGGATACCGACGAAGTTGACCAATTCATTTTGGGTGATTCCAAAGGCTGGACAAATTACATTCGTGACCTTTTCGCCGGCTGTGCCCAGTTCTTGGCAGAGCTCGACCCAAACCTCGTCGCTCTCAACGCCAAGCGATCTTTCAAGAACGATGTCGTTAACGAATCACGGCTTGAGATTGATGAGAGTACCACTTACATCGCAGTCTGAAAAAAAAGACGGAGTAAGTAAGAACCACGTGGCTCCTGGACATTTTCCAGGAGCCGCATTTTTTATTGATAGTTAGATAGCGTAGGATATAACTATGAAGCTGCGTCATTACTTATCATGCTTCGGACCCCAGTTCGTCAGGGGTCTCGGCGTTCTAGCGACTCGAGCCAACGGTGATCCGAAAAGATTTTTTACGTCGGCCCTCACACTACCTGACTTCCATCACCTCCAGAAATCAGCTGACAGCTCACATTTGCAATCAGCTACCCGCATCGCCGTTTGGGTGGCTATTGCCATTGCCTGGGTGGTGATGGCGACAACCCTCTTCATCGTGCAGCTCCCGCTCGTCTTGTGGCTGGGGCTGGCGATTGTCGTTTCGCTGATCGCACCCTTCGTACTTATAATGACAGCTAGCCTCTTTCTTGCGCTACAAAAAAGCACATAATATTCCGCTTCATTATACTCAAAAAATGTTCATAAAAAATCCCCCCGAGCCTGAGCTCAGGGGGTTAGGGAGAGGCATTAGAGCCTCCCAGTCAGAATCCCGTAGGTTGTGGTGAAGATTCGATGTGTGATTTGGGGCATGAGACCCTCATCGGTCGCTTCGTCACCCACATCTACACCAGCTAGTACCTTATCTAGGTATGTCGATGGCATGCCCATACGAGCCGGCACGAAGTACATTTTATCTAGATACAGGCCTGATGCAGGTGCTAAGCAGGTGAGTGTGGGTAGGTCATCATTATGCTTCTGGGCCAGCCAGAACAGCTCTGTTGCATTGGCTGGCACTAACCCCAGTGCAGATACATTTTCCAGGCCTTCGACCAGAGAAGAATCTGCTGGGCACGGCACTATACGAATAGTGTCGAATCGTGTTGGTTTATATCGAGGTGGGTCAAATTTGCCAAAGTCGGGACTGGTACTGCAAGGTAGGTTCCTCCAGTCCACCTGATCGTCATGGAGTGGCAAGGTGCGCCCGATCGGAATTGGGTAGGTCAGTTGGAGCTGACGTTTGGTTTGTTGCATGAGAATCATTTCTCTAGGGGTACAAGACGTCTTTGAATCTATCTGGAAGGAGTAGGCTTGTCAAGTTTGGGAGCCCGTACGAAATATCATCAATAGGCAGCAACTACTTGATTAAATCATGAAGTTGTTGTAGAATAACTTCCACTATCCGGCAACGAAAGGAAAACCTATGCTGGTAGCGGTAGAACCTTCAATCCAACGAAACCTCACCCTCGGGGTGGAACGACCTGGCGGTGTGGATATCCACACTTTCAAGTCCTCCCAGCTCGAGGACGCCATCGCCTTCGTGGCTGGCCTCGATAATCCGACCATCTTGGGAAACCTGGGTGGTCCGGGACAGTTTGTCCTGGCTCGATTGCATGCCGAAAGTGGCCTGCAGACCTTTCGAGTCCCGTTTCATGGACTCAGGGAACAGGTCGGTGACGCTGCCGTTAACGCAGATGTCGACGATCGGGCAGCTCTGTTGGTGACTTGCTTCCAACAGGCTCCGGAGCGCTTTTACGAGATGCTCCCGCTCGATTTGAGGATCTTCCAGGCACGTGAGTTCGCTCGCGCTCGCCTGGCAGTTCAGGATCACCGCAAGCGAGCTCAGCTCCAGTACGGTGCGGCCGAGCGCGATCTCAAAGTCGCATTCGGTCCAGCCTACGAGACCAGTCTGGCGCGTGAGATCTTCTCCAATCCGGGGATGATCCAAGGTGCCAAAGCTGACGAGAAAGCCCTGGAGGCTTTGATCAAGAAATGCCTCAACCGCATCGAGATCTACGCGCTTCTGCGCGGCTATCCCGGTCTGCCAACAGTCAAAGGGCTTGGTCCCGCACTGGGTGGCGGTCTGATTGGTGAGATCCTCGACATCCGGCGCTTCCCGACTCCCCAGCAGCTACGAGCCTACGCTCGTTACACGCAGGGGCGCGCGGGAGGTATTCCGCGTCGCAAGAAGGGCGAGGTGGCCAATTGGTCCGATAAGCTACACCGTCCGGTGTGGCTGTGGTCAACCGACCAGGCCGCACGCTACGACCATGTCTGGCGGGCTGTCTATGACGCCTACAAGCTTGAGGAGCTTCTGCAGCATCCTGACATCGAGATCCGCGAGGTGACGAATGGACAGGGTCGGCAGGTGAAGCTCAAGTTTTACACCTTGGGACATCTCAACAAGCGCGCTCAGCGTCGGCTGGGCTCGACCTTGCTCGAGTACGTCCACGGCTTGTGGACAGCTCAAGCGACCGGTCAGAGTCCGATCGGCTGGTACCAAGCCAGCCGATGGCCGAGCTTCTTTGCGACCATCCAGCGTCATTTAGACGATGGTGGCCGAAGCCAGCTCCAGGGCTTACTCGCGCTTCGTAAGGGCGAGCCGGCCGACGAGGCTGAGGATGACGACCCGATGGGCGATTCGTCCGAGTAACAAGCTCGTGGGTGGTGGCAAGCCCAGCCGTTTCAAACTGGCAGAATGCCACCACCCACCCATTTTCGCTGCAACAGGATGTATCCTTAAGGGATGAGATGCAGCAACCTTACCCCAGGAACTTCGGTTCCTGGGGTATTTACTTTATGCACATATTATCGTATAATTTACACTATTGCAGTCTGGGCAAGAAGCTGAATTTTTAAGCGCAGCTTTGCCCAGACTGCAGCCTCGTACCTTTTGGCTTTTTTTAGGCTCAATGTGGCGCTTCTCTAACCAGAAATTTGAGCCTAGCTGATAGCACCGTTTACTTTGGTCACAAGCCAAGAGTACGTGCTGTCAGCAAAATCTGCCACCACCAATAATCCACCTTTCAAGCGGCTTCACTGGTGGTGTCTGGGCAAGGGAGTAATTTTTTAACAACACCTCTGCCACGGTCAGAGAGTGGCGGTGCTTTCGTACGCATCGCCTCTCTCTGACCAAAATCTCCGGTTCCGCACGACGTAGAGTTCATAAGGCCAATCTTGCAGAACCCTGATCAGACAATGATAAGGGTTTATAATTGCATCACTGTCTGGTCAAAATCTCGGGTGACCATGTTCCAACTTACCAGTTGATACCGCGTCATCCCTGGTCAGTCAAGCAGAGCAATTACCAAGTGACTACGTGACTGACCAAAATCTCCCATTCATAGCGAGTAGTTATAAAGTCAACCGGTGAATGGGTGAGTGAGCTGAGCAAGCATGGGCTTTTAAAAAACCACCATTGCTCTGTCTTACTATGAGTGCTCTAGGGTCCGCCCTAGAGCACTTTTCATATTTACAGACCAGGTAATATGTTATATTATGAAGACCTTGCGGCTACTGGCAATCGACATGCTCACCAAGATCCATTCTGCCAGTAGTTGCACCTCCGTACCTACGATATTTTTCAGGCTCAAATAAACAGATTACAAAAGATGGTACTGAGCCTAGCTGATAGCACCGTTTACTTTGGTCACAAACTAAAATCCTGTGCTATCAGCAAAATCTTCCACGACCACGCCGATTCGTGGCCGAATGAACAAGTTACGAATCGTTCTAATGCTCACTGTCGCAGAGTGTGTGGCTTTTCGCGCTGCACGACTGCTCTGGGTCAGCCGAACGAGACAAGCCGGAGACTTCATAAAATGCAAAGTGGCTCGTTCGGCCCTTTCGCCGGTCCTGCAAAAACCAGTGTCAAAAAACCTCGGATTGCAGAACCCTGACTGAGCAAGGTGTATATTTTCCATGGGATCGCGTGCTCAGTCAAAATCTTGTAGCTCAAGAGCTAGTCTTACAACGATGTAAGATGAGCTGCTCCTCCCACAAGACTACCTCGGTGGTCTTGTGGGAATTTTTATTTCACTACGTAACTTGCGCTTGGCCTACCATCCTGTTTATGCTCATCGCCAGCCGACTCCTCCTATATACTAAAGGGCATGACTAAGCCCCGCATCGCCGTCCTGATCGGCGGACCGTCGCGTGAGTACGACGTTTCGCGACTCAGCGCGGCACAAATCCTCTCATCAATCGACCCTCGGGCGTATGATATCAAGCCAATTTTAATCACCCGCGCAGGGGAATGGCGACTCTATCCTTCGCCACTCGGCTATGAAGCCGACACGCCACTGGCTATATTCCCCGAGGACCAGCTCCATACCCAGCTACCGTATCAGGTCGATGCAGCCTTTATCGCCCTGCATGGTGAGTACGGGGCTGATGGTACGGTGCAGCGACTACTCGACCGAAGTACCATTCCGTACCAGGGGAGTGGACCCCGCGCCAGCGCCAGAGCCTACGATATGGCCACCGCCTACGCACTTTTGCGACGCCTGGGGTTTGCTATTCCCGACTACGCTGTCGTGTCCCGCGCGGAATGGGTAGTAACCCGCGCTCGCAAGGTTTACCAGCTCAGAGCGGCCTTGGGGCAGCGCGTCACCGTCAGCCCAAACGCTGTCAGTCATGCCAAAGCCACCATCTTGACCCAGTCACCCTCCGGCCTGGCCGATGCCATCGAGCAGCTCAGTGTCGAATATGATCGAGTAATTGTCCAGCGCGCGGTGCGTGGGCTGAAGCTCAGTTGTCACGTTGTCGAATCTACAACAGGTCCAGTTGCCTTACCACCAGTCCAGACTGAGCTGCCCTACCCCGATGCCCCGGCAGCTTCACAAACCGCCCATCTCAGCCCCGTTCTGGAGGCTCAGGTCAAGAAAACAGCCCTCGCCGCACACCGCGCGCTGCAGTGTCGAGATTACAGCCAGACGGATTTTGTCTATGCCAATGGTCGCTTGTGGCTGCTCCAGTTGCAGACATTACCCATCTTGAGCGCCACCGCGACCTTGCCATTGGCGGCCGCCCAGTATGGTCTGAGCTTCCAGGTCCTGATTCATCATCTGATCGAGCGTGCCAGAGAGCGGCCAGAAGTGATAGAATTGCACTAATGCTCAAAAAATACGCAACTAGCTACATCGTCAAACGTCTTCGTCTGCGCGTCGAAAGATTACTCGCCACACGTGATATCACTATCATCATCGTCACCGGCACGGTTGGGAAGACAACTGCCAAGGTCGCGATTGGCGAAGTCTTGACGGCGGCTGGTCGTCAGGTTTGTTACTCAGATGACAGCTACAATACCGAAGTCGGGATTCCACTGGCGATTTTTGGACTCAAGGCACCAGCTCGACTGTCCAGTCCGGCAGCGTGGCGCAAGGTCTTTGCTGAGATGGATGGACTGGTGCCAAGCTATCCGTATGACACCGTGGTTATCGAAGTAGCAGAAGACGAACGAGCCATGATGGCGCCATGGTTGGCACTCCTAAAGCCTTCAATCAGCGTATTGACTGGTGCCACCCCGGCCCACATGGAGCGCTTCGAGACAGTTGAGAGTCTGCGCGATGACGCGGTCTGGCTGGCTACGCAAGCCTCGCGCTGCTATTACAACGCCGACATGCCACTGCTTCAGGCAGTCATGGATCGCAAGAAATCAGCCGTTGGGTATGGGCTTAAATCCGGCACAATTCGCTTCGATAAGCTCGCCCGCACCAAGACCGGCAAGCTTGACGTTGAGTTGATAATCGGCAAGCAGCGAGCTGTTGTCAAGACGCAATTAGTGGCTCGGCAAGGGCTGAGTGCGCTCTTGGCCGCCGCCGCCGTGGCTCACGAGCTGGCAGTGCCGCTCAAAGTAATCGCCACCGCTCTTGGCGCAGTCGAGCCAGTCATTGGGCGCATGCGCCTGCTGGCTGGTATCAACCAGAGTCGCATTCTGGATGATAGCTACAATGCCAGCCCCGATGCGGTGACTGCCGCCATCGATACGCTAATGGAGCTGCCGGCCCGTAGTCACATCGCCGTCCTCGGCAGCATGAACGAGCTGGGTGATCACTCAGCTGAGCTGCACCGTCAAGTCGGGCTGTATGCCGCGCAGGCTAAGCCCGATATGCTGATAGTTGTTGGCAAAGAAGCCGGTCAGTACATCGTGCCAGCTGCTATCGAAGCCGGTCTCGATAAATCGCACATCAAGCAATTTCGCACCCCCTACGAAGCTGGTCATTTCCTCAAGCCAATCCTCCAACCGGATGATTTGGTGCTCGTCAAGGGCAGTCAAAATGCTGTTTTTACCGAAGAAACCAGCCGAATACTCTTGAGCCCAGACTTACACCCTAGTCGTGAGCTCGTTCGTCAGAGCAAGACCTGGAAAGCCCGCAAGAAAAAAAGCTTCGGGATGTAGGGCAATATAAATGCTAAAATTAATCACATCATGACGAAAGGTGAACCCATGCCAGAAGCCGCCGAATACCCCAAACAGATAGATATGATCGAGGTGCCGCACTACTATCAGCTCGATCCAACGGTGGTCGGTGATGAGCCAGAAGCGCGGACGGTCTGCTCGGTGGTGGCGATGAAGAGCCTGATTGATTACTATGAACTGTTGCAAGGTGAGCCAGCCATGCCTTTTGCCGAGCTCAAACAACTGATGGAAGAATGGGGTGGTCGACTCGAGGGGAGCAGCCTGTGGCGCCACGATGCGCAAGTCAACACCCTAAAAGCCCTCGGTCTGACAGCTTGGCGTCGGAATTGGGAAGCTCCTAGCCAAGATCCGGCCTACTTTGCCGAGTCAGAGGGGTACGATGAGTCACAGCTGTCGCGCGTGCAAGGCCAGATCAGCAGCGAGATGGGTCTCGAGCCGCGTCAAGCCGCCAAGAAAGCCCTGATCGAAGCGATTCGGGCCGGTGCTCCGGTGATAGTCAGCGTTAAGCCCGGCTTCACCCATAACAAAGATTCGCACCAGGTCGTGCTGCACGGCTGGGAGACTTCGCCAGCTGGCGACACGCTCCACATCGAAGACCCGATAGTGCCGGCCGAGGAGCAGGCGGAGCTTGGTACTATTACCGAAGACTATTTCTTCGATCACTTTAACTATCGAGCAATTTTTGCGACACCTGAAATTCACGAATAAGCGATTCGTACCGGCTCGCCCTCCATCTGATCATCAGCTATACTACAAGCTATGAAAGACCAGTCAGAACCCAAGCCCGGCGCCTATAACCCACTCGAAGCTGAGCCGAAGTGGCAGGCCGTTTGGGAGCAGACCAAGCTGGCTCAGACCCCGGAGCAGCCGAAGCGACCATTTTATAACCTCGTCATGTTTCCATACCCTTCGGGGAACCTGCATGTCGGGCACTGGTACAATTTTGCACCAGCCGACACGCTCGGCCGCTATGCACGGATGCGCGGCTACGACGTGCTGCAGCCGATTGGCTGGGACTCTTTTGGGCTGCCCGCTGAGAATGCTGCTATCAAGCACAACACACCGGCTGATCAGTGGACCTCCCAGAATGTTGCCAGATTCTATCAACAGTTTCAGCGCATGGGTGGTATGTATGACCTCGAGCGGATTGTCGATACTTCGCAGCCGGAGTATTACCGCTGGACGCAGTGGCTATTCCTTCAACTTTATAAGGCGGGGAAGGCCGTCCAGCGTGATGGCATCGTCAACTGGTGCCCAAAAGACAAGACAGTTCTCGCCAATGAGCAAGTCGTGCAGGGCACCTGCGATCGTTGTGGGACGGCCGTCGAGCGGAAGAATCTCAAGCAGTGGTATTTCACCATCACTGATTACTCTGATGATTTGTTGGATGACCTCGACGATCTGGATTGGCCAACTCGCGTCAAGCAACAGCAGCGTAATTGGATAGGTCGCAGTCATGGCGCGAAGGTTCGGTTTGGCGTCTACGGCGATAAGGGTCGCTACATCGAGGTTTTCACGACCCGTCCCGATACCATCTTCGGAGCGACATTCATGGTGGTGGCGCCGGAGCACCCGCTGGTTGCAGCTTTGACAACCAAGGCTCAGCAGCTCGAAGTGACGCAATATGTTGAGTGGGCTGGCTCGCGGACTGATGTCGATCGGATGGAAGCCAAAGAAAAAACCGGCGTGTTCACGGGCGCGTATGTAGTGAATCCAGCCAATGCGGAGAAGATTCCGGTCTGGACAGCCGACTATGTACTGATGGGGTATGGCACCGGCGCGATTATGGCTGTGCCAGCTCATGATGAGCGCGACCAGGCCTTCGCGCGCAAGTATAATCTCAAGATTATCCCGGTAATCGATCCGGTGACAGGTGAGGAGCAAGATCAGCCCGCGCACAAAAACAAGATCGTCGCGATGCTGGAAGGCACAGATGGCAAGGTTATGACCTTGCAATGGGGGCCTGAGCTGGGTGGTCGGCTGATGATCGGAGGCACTGTTGAGGAGGGAGAAGATCCGGTGGCGGCTGCGACGCGCGAGATCATTGAGGAGACCGGCTACACGAACTTTAGCTTGGTAGGCCATGCTCCCGAGCGAGTCCATCATCAATATTACGCTTTCTCGAAAAAGATGGCGGTGATCGCTCACACCGATATTTTTCACTTCAAGCTCAACGACGACGAACGAGTTGGTCAAACTCTCGAGGAAAACGAAAAGCATAAATTTACTATTGAATGGTTGAGCAAGCAGCAGGCTCGGGCCGAGATAGTCGACGAACAACATTTGTATACACTTGAGAAATTTGGCTTTGACCAGACCTGGACCGGCGCCGGAGTCTTGACGAACTCGGGTGAATTTACTGGGCTCGATAGCGCGGAAGCCAAGCAGCAGATCACGGCTTGGTTGCATCAACGTGAGGACGGTGAGGCCGTCACAAATTACCGCTTGCGAGATTGGCTGATCTCACGCCAAAGGTATTGGGGTGCGCCGATTCCAATCATTTACTGCCCAGAGTGTGGTCCAGTCGCTGTCCCTGAGGACCAGCTGCCAGTCGTGCTGCCACTCAATCAGACTTTCGATAAAACTGGTCGCTCACCACTCTTGACCCACCCGGACTTTGTCACAGCGACTTGCCCGGAATGTGGCCATGCCCAAGCCCGGCGCGAGACTGACACCATGGATACCTTTGTGGACTCTTCTTGGTATTTCTTGCGCTATCCAAATATTCATTACGACAAGGGGGCTTTTGACCCGGCGGCAGTTCGCCAGTGGGCACCTGTTGATACTTATATGGGCGGCATCGAGCATGCAATTTTGCACCTCCTCTACGCCCGCTTCATCACCAAGTTCTTACATGAGCAAGGCCAGATTGACTTCAATGAGCCATTTAAGCAGCTGATTAATCAAGGTATGATTCTCGGTCCGGATGGCAACAAAATGAGCAAATCCAAGGGTAATGTGGTCGATCCAACTGGCTATGTCGAGAAGTATGGCAGTGATGCCCTGCGGTTGTACCTGATGTTTATGGGCCCCTGGCAGGACGGTGGCGCTTGGGATGCAGGCCGGTTCGAAGGCACGTATCGGTTTATGTTCAAGTCGTATGCGGCGATCGAAGGTGATTATGAGCCTTCCCAGCCTGACTCAATTCGCGAAACCGCTCTGACTATCCGCCTCCACAAACTGATCCGAAAGGTGACTGAAGACCTCGACGCGCAGCACTTCAATACTGCGATTGCAGCGATGATGGAGTTCATTAATGCGCTGACGACTGACCGGCGTGAGGGTGTCATCGGTAGCGAAACTTGGGATGAAGTCACGCGAACATTTATACGTGTACTGGCGCCGTTTGCCCCACATTTGGCTGAAGAATTGTGGCAGACCGGGGCCCTCTCTGGTGACGAGAGTGTACATTTGCAAGCCTGGCCAGTCTACGATGACGCGTTGGTGCAGGATGAACTCCTGACTATCGCTGTGCAGGTCAATGGCAAGCTCCGCGGCACTTTTGTCAGTCAGGCTGGTCGCGTGCCGGGTGCCGTTGAGCAGACTGCTCGAGATGAGAACGATACGCAGGATTGGACAAAAGGCGCCACCATAATCAAGGTTATCGTGGTGCCAGATAAATTAGTCAATTTTGTCGTCAAGACGAGTACATAATTCACATATTTTTGAGCTGGGCTTGGATAAATAGGGGGAAGACTAGTCTTTTTTGATGGCGCGCTTGAGCTCGGCTATATCTTCTTTAATCTCAGTATCAGATGGAGTGGACTTCGGCTTACTGTTACGTGCCTGCCAGAGGTGCCATACCGAAGGCACGATAGACGCTATGATGATGAGTATAGCAACTGGAACCACGTACTTCTCGATATCCGGTATGACCTGGCCCAAGAAATAGCCGAGTAAGGTAACGCCAATTGCCCAGATGACCGCTCCGATTACGTTGTAGAAGAAAAAGCGCTTGTATTCCATCTTGCCAACTCCAGCCAGGATGGGAGCGAAGGTGCGCACCACCGGCGTGAAGCGGGCTAGGATGAGTGTTTTGCCACCGTGTTTCTCGAAAAAAGCTTGCGCCCTTTCGATATTCTTCTGATGAAACAAGAGCGAATCAGGGCGCTTGAAGAGGCGTGGGCCGACCCGTTTCCCGAAGGCGTAGCCCACGTTATCACCAAGAATGGCGGCAATGAAGACCCCTGTTGTCAGGATGGTGATATCGAAGAGTCCCTGCGAAGCTAGTATACCGGCGGTGAAAAGCAGGCTATCGCCAGGCAAGAAGAAGCCAATTAGCAAGCCAGACTCGGCGAAGATAATCGTAAATATCCCGATATAGCCGGCGCTGCGGATGAGTGGTTCTAGCTCGAAATGCATTAGAACAAGTGTATCATATTTTCGGGCTAAAATAGCTTGCGCTTAAAAACGTTGACAAATATTGACAACAGTTGTGTGATTGGTGTATAATGCGGTTTATGCAAATTGCCAACCTCGCCAAAAAACTCGAAGCCGTCGGTCTGACCGACAAGCAAGCCCGCGTCTATGTCGCGGCGCTGTTTCTCGGTTCCTCACCTGTCCAGCGGATTGCTGAACAGGCTGAAGTTAACCGGGCTACCACCTATGTCATCCTCGACGAGCTGGCCGCGATGGGACTCGTCAGCACTTCTACTCAGGGCAAAAAAACTGTTTTTGTAGCTGAGCCACCTGAGGCAATCGAGCGGTATCTGACCTCGATAGAGAATGAAGTCGTTGCCCGCAAAGCCGAGCTCAAGAAGAGTCTGGCAGGTCTCAAAGATATCAGTCGCAGCGAAGCCTCTGATGATGCGCCGTTGGTGAGGTTTTATAAGGGCCCGGAGGC
>Ga0105047_10008589_pt1 | contig 16985 bp, 14 predicted proteins | sample MAT04_FD_78384 | JGI IMG/M metagenome (GOLD analysis project Ga0105047, IMG submission 78384) | Freshwater microbial communities from Lake Fryxell liftoff mats and glacier meltwater in Antarctica - MAT-04 (megahit assembly) | ecosystem: Environmental > Aquatic > Freshwater > Ice > Liftoff...
AATGGACGCGCCGGCACGAGTCGTCTCAGCTGGGACCTTCGTGGTGATGGTCCCAAACAAGTGGAGCTACGCACAACGCCGCCGGACAATCCCCGCATCTGGGATGAGCAACGCTTCAAGAACCGCGACATACGTCCGATTGCGCACTGGGGAATTCAGGCACCGCAGCGCGCGGGACCACTGATGAACCCCACGCAGTACACGCTGCGGCTCACGGTGGATGGGCAGATCTACAACAAGCAATTTGTCGTGATGAAGGATCCGGAAATTCCGGCAACTGCGTCTGATCTGGCGTTGAACAGCAAGACGCAGATTCGCATTCGCGACAACATCAATACGACCGCCGATGTCGTGAACAAACTCGAAATTGTGCGCAAACAAGTCGAGGATCTGGTACAGGCGGATAGCACATCCGCGGCGTCGAAGTACGCGCTGCGCGAACTCGACAAGCAAGCGCTCGACATCGAGATGCTGCTGCTCTCGAAATCTGATTTGCACAGCGACGACAAGTGGTTTGTCGAGCAGTACAAAGTGTATCAGAACCTGTTGTGGCTGTACGGCGAAGTCGGAACGGGTGCGGGTGACGTAGCCGGTGGCGCCGAGTATCGCCCCAGCGACGCGTCGATGGCTACCCTGGTGGATATCGAAGGGAAACTGAACGTGGCAAAGACGCAGTTTGATGCGTTTCTCAAAACGACATTGCCGGAGTTCAACAAGAAGATGGCGGGCAAGGTGGTGCCGCTGTCAGTGGTGTTGCCGCCGAAGATCACGGTGGTGCCGTAACGCCGCCCAGCCAACTGAAAATCGCGTCGCGCCACCTTGGCACGGCGCGATTTTTTAGTGCCAGGACAGCACGTGGAATGGTAGGACAGCACGTGGAATGGTCGTCCGGTCAACCCAGCGGATGTCGCCAGCGCAATCCCGGAAATCGCGCAAAATCGCGATCGGTGGTGATGAGTTCTGCACCAATTTCCAATATCAGCGCAGCGTGGTAGGCGTCTGGCACGAGATTCCCGCGCGCACTGCCAGCACGGCACAAGTCAGTGAATAGCTGCCAGTGACGGCTTCCTGGTCGTAGCGAGACGGCGCGTGGTTGTTGCCGCAGCGCGCTTACGTAGGCCAGCGCCTCGCCGGTTGGCATCGGTGGATTAAAGATGCGCGGATGCGTGAGCACTCGAACCACGCCTGACAGAACGAGCTCGGAAAGGCCGACCGCTTCCTGTCCCGCAAACGCCGCCAGCAGCCAATCATGATACGCTGCATGATGCACAGCATCGTCGCGCGCCGCATACACCAGCACGTTTACGTCGGGCACGATCACGCAGGCGTCTCCTCATTCTCCATCCAGTCAAGCAGATCGGCGTTGCTGTCGATTTGCACGCCAGGCCGTAAGCCGCGGCCACCGGTGAACACCGGAATCGACGGGGTGTTTTCGTTCGGTCCGGACGCGAGGACCGCCAGCCGAATGGCCTCTTCCATGAAATCGTTTAATGAACGCCCTGCCTGCGCGGCACGAACTTTGGCTTCGCGAAGCAGGGATTCGTCCAAGCGAATGGTTGTGCGCATGTCAAAATGTACAGGAGATGACATTAAAATGTCAAATCGACGGTGTTCACTGACGGAAGGGCGTTTTATCCTCGCGTACCCGATCGGGCTACATGCAGAAGCAGGTTGACTGTGTTCCCACTGCGGCCCAGAAACGGCTTCTCTACGAGCCCGATTGTAATGTTTGCGCTATTGCGTTCTTCTTCCGACCCCGAGATGAATACGTGCCTGATGAACATCGGCGCTAATGCCGAAACTCCCAAAGCGCGAACCAGTCGGTCGAGGAGAAATCCAACGCGCAAGCGTATCGTTTTTCTTTCGGTGGTGATTTTCTTGCTCGCGGGTATATCGTCGCAGCAAGCGTCGGCGTCAGTGACGTCAACGACATGGTGCGACGAGAGGGGTGCATGCGGCGCGTGTTGTGTGCCCGGGCAGGATTGTATCAACTGGTGCAATCAGAACTGTGGATGGGATCACTGTCCACTTTTCACCAACACGTTGTGTTGCGCTTCAGGCGAGATGGGCATCGAATGCGGTCATGCGGGCTAACGGAGGCGATGGCCCCAAAGTAAGAGCGTGCTGACGATGCCCCAAACCAAATGGCTTCTGGACTTGGGCACGGGTGTGCTTGCATTCACGGCGGTTGGCGCCAGCGAATGCGCGGACGCGCAAGGCGACTTTCAGCGAATGCATGCTGCATTGATGGCGAACCCAGATTCAATCGGAGTAGCGCGCTGGGGTTGGTTCGCGGACTTATCTCTTGTACCTGATTCGGTTCAATTCCGCGTGTGCATGACAAGTAACAAAGCGATCGCATCGCTGGCTCGGGATACGATTGCCGCTCGCGCTCTCAAGATTCAGGGTACTGCTACATTGTTGATCAATCAGCAACGTTATGACGGACTCCCGCCATTTGATTCACTGCTCGCATATGTCGATCGCGCCAATTCTGGCCGACCGCAATAACAGGCAGCTTACGCCGGCTCGCGGTAACCGCACTGTTACACGACTGAGCGTGCGGCGATTCGCACGCGTCCTGCTCGCAACGGGCCCGGGCCTTGCGACATCCGCGTCGAAATCGTCGTCGCAGGCCATCCCGGCGGATTGGAGGCTCGTTCGCGAGGCAACTGTCGGACGCGATGCCGATGAGCAACACTCGTTCACGAAAATATTGGCCATGCTTCCGACGGAGCGCGGATCGTTAATCGTTGCGGACATGCGGCAGACGTCGATACGCGTCTTTGATGAGGATGGCGCTTTCCTTCGATCCGTGGGTCGACGCGGCGCAGGCCCTGGTGAATTTCAACGGCTGCAGCAGGTTGGAATGCTGGGCGATACCATTTGGGTTTCAGACGGAGAGTTGCGCCGTACCACGCTCTTCCGGTTCGATGGCTCGGTCGTCAGTTCTCAGGCGTGGGAGTTTAAAGATCCGGTGGTGGCAGCGGCTGGAAGAGGAGGCAACTTCATCCACGGGGTCTTTGCGGACGGCTCGGCCTGCGGTGAGAATGACGGACACCTCGCCACGGTGATGCGCGGCGGAACTGAAGTCTCAAAAGCTGTTGTCCGAATGTCTAGAACCGGGCGCACGCGGGACACCATGGCGACTATACCGACGCCGCATTCGATGTTTTCGGTGTTGTTCGATGGCGGAATGCACTTCGGACAGCAGAAGTTTCCTGACGCACCGTTGGTGGTCGGAGCGCCATCGGTGTCGCGACTCTATCTCGTGCATCGTGCGGCGGCCACGAGCGCCAGCCGCGATAACATACGCATCGTCGCCATCCAAGCAAATGACGACACGCTGTGGTCCCGCAACCTCGCGTACACTCCGCGCAAACTTGAGAAAGCTCAGGCCGACAGTTTTATCGGTGCGATGCAGCGAAGCATTCAGCGCTCGGGCGCGTCGGCCGAAGCCATTCGAAGACAGTTGTTTGTTCCTGAGTTTCGTCCGCCAGTTTCAGGAGCGTTTGCGGCGGAGGACGGCACCCTTTGGTTGCGACGAGAGGAGGGACGTACGACGGTCGAATATTGGGCTATCGCGCCTGATGGTAGTCCGACCGGGAGAGTCACCGTACCAATGGCAGTCACACTCAGAGCCGCCCGGGGAACACAGGTATGGGCCGAAGAAAAAGATGTTGACGATGTTCCAGTCGTGGTGCGATTCCGAATGATGAAATAGAACGCGGCTCAGCAATCAGGCGCGGACAATGAGGTCAAGAGCGCGATCCCCTCAAACAACTCCGAGACGCAGCACGAAAATCCTGGCACGACGTCCGCGCCGTCCAGCGAATCGACTTCACGCAACCAATGCAGCGGCGAATTGTTTGCGACGACCATGACCGTACGCTGCACCGGATCGAGCACCCAGATAAGCGGCGTGCCGCAGGTGCGGTAATCATGAAGCTTCTGCTCGAGTTCTGAAGCCCGCTCGCTGGGCGAGAGCACTTCGATCGCAAGATCTGGAGCCAGTTTCAGCAAGCCCGGACCGAGGCCGCCAACGGGCAACCGATCGGCTCGGACAAAGGATGCATCAGGCACGCGCACCGTGTGAGGCAGTTGGGCGAGTTCGTAGCCCACACCATCCCCGAACACAGACCCGAGCTGGTGCGCCTTCACATGAATGCTCAAAAGCACCACAAGGTTCGTGGCAGCGCGGCCGTGTGGCCCACCTGGTGGGGGTGTCACGAGCAGCTCACCGCGCACAAGCTCCGCTTTGACGTCCGACAGCGGATACACGAGAAATTCGTCGGGCGTCATCAGCATTGCGGACGCTCGCGCGCGATACGCCATGAGGTACTCTCGAAAGTGAGCATAGTGAGTGAAGCGTACGCTCGGCGCACGCTGCGAGGCAAGTAGGCATGGCGCAAGCAAACAGGAGATGCGGGCGAGCGCGGCATCGGATTCCTGCGCATCAGATCATTTCGTTTCGCACATCGTCGGGCACGACGCCAGTTCTTGATTGAGTAACTGCCTCAGTTCCGTAGCACCCAAAGCACTACAGGCGCACGTGCTTCCGGTTAGGTCGAAGGCGCCGAGAGGTTCACTGCCTTGAGCGCGCAATGGTGTGCCGCCGATACCAGGTGATTGTCATTCGAATAAATGTGTTTGAGCCCAATTTCTGGCGCAGTGGCGCAGTGCATTGCGTCGGCGGCGCGCAAATGCGTTGTGATAGGAAGCGTCGAGAACGTGAACACGACGCGATTTATCACGGTTGAACTGATCGGAACGAACGTCCAGATGCGGTCGGCGCAGTCGGCGTCAAACTGGGCCAGCATTGCCGTGGCCTGTGATCTGGTGAGCGCGGCTTCCCGGCGCCTACGGTGAATCGCAGCGGCAAACTCCGTGCGGGCCAGCTCGGAAGTTGCCGGCTCTGCCACCGTAGCAGCGAAATCGCGCACTCCCTCGCTTGCCGTCTCCCGCACGTAACACTTCACCACAAACGCGGTGTCGAAATAGGCGCGCTTTACGTCCTTTGGCATTGGGTTACGCGTTCAATCGCGATCTCGATCTTCGCTGATGCCGAGCGTCGAGTCACCGGCAACCCGCAGCCGCTCGGTCTTTGCGAACCCAGGCAGAATCACGCGCTCCGAAAAGCGGCGGCGTGGTTGAGTCTCGACGCACGGCGTCATGGTCGCCACCGGCCGACCGCGGTCGGTGAAGATCACGGCATAGTGGCCCGTTGCGGCTTCTCGCACCAAGGCACCGGTACGCTCATGCAGGTCGCGAATGGAGATTTCCTTGCGAATTCGCAGGTGACACAATGTGTCACAAAATTCAGACTCAATCCAGCTTGTGATTTCCGCCGTGAGGACCAGCCACCACGGGCGCGAGATACGACTGCGGTGCTAGCGCTGAAGATCCAGAGAAGCCCGACCTTGCAAATCAACTAACAGGGTTATCATTGGCAACAACCCGTTGACTCACTGCCAGATGGCCGAGACCTCGCAAATGGCAAGTGTTCGTAGTCACAAGTCTCTGGCATTGATTCGACTGGCTCGCGCTCACCTCTGGCGCAGGCGGCGGGCGCTGGTGCAAGTGATGATGGTTGCTGCACGACACTATTTGGGTCACTGATGGAAACCTGCGGCGCACCAATCTATATCGTTTGGATGGGTCCGTAATCAGCACACAACCGTGGCAGTTTGAGGATGCGGCCATCGCGGTTTCCACGGGCCGAGGGCGTTCGTTTCTGCAGGGGCTGTTCGCCGACGGTACCGGCTGGGGTGAATCTGACGGCCACACGATGACGATGTTGCGCGGGGGTCCTGAACTGCCCAAAGCGGTTGTCAGAATGTCGCGCTCAGGACGTACGCTTGATACGATTGCGTCTGTGCCAACTTCTCACTCCATGTTTTCCGTTCTCTTTGATGGTGGGATGCAATTCGGACAGCAGCGGTTCGCTGATGGCGCTCTCGTGATCGGCGTTCCATCGTTGTCACACTTGTACGTCGTGCGGCGCGAGGCCGCGACAAATGAGGGCAGCGGTTACGTGCGAGTGCTCGCACTCAGCGCCACCGGCGACACCCTCTGGGCTCGCGAACTCCCATACGCTCCGCGAAAACTTGAGAAGGCCTCGGCCGATAGTTTCAGCAATCAAATGCAGACGAGCCTACAACGCTCGGGCGCTTCAGTCGAAGCCATTCGGCGGGCCCTGTGCATTCCCCAATTCCGGCCACCGGTTTCGCAGGGGTTTGCATCCGAAGATGGCATGTTATGGATTCGCCGAGAGGAAGGACGCGCGACCGTCGACTACTGGGAGATGACACGCGATGGAACACTCACGGCGTCGACCACGGTGCCAACGGCCCTCACGCTCACTGCCGCGCGCGGTGAGCAGGTCTGGGGCGAAGAGAAAGATGCGGACGGTGTACCTTTCGTGGTGCGATTTCGCATTGCGAAGTAGGTCGCTCTCACCACGAAAGAAATCGCACCGCTCGAAAGCCGGTGCGATTTTTCGTTCCCTGCGCACAACGTACATAGACGTTGCGTCACGCGCGAAGTCGCCACGCGTGTTGGCGCGCCACACCCTGGCACTGTTGGTGAATACGAGAAGTCTTGAACGGTCAGCGCTCCAGCTGTATCCCTCAACATTCAATGGAATCGTGTCGCCCGTCGGGGTGCGCATCGTCGCTGACACGACAACACGCGCGCGCCAGTTGCCGAATCATGTGCGACCAGCTCCACACCACTTGTGCAGTAAGACGCGCTCTTCACCGATTGATGAGAGGTCGCTCCTGCAGTTACCGCAATCATTCTCGTTAACTGGCCGCATTTGAACCAAGGCGATTTCGCGGCCAATGTCGCTCGCTCTTGGGGTTGGGCCGGCAACTGAAGAAGCGGTTGCCAGCGCCACTGCTATGCTCCAGGAATTCCAGATCATGTGATCTCCTTGCGCGAAAGCGCTACCTGCGGGATGTGAGAAGCAGCCGCATCACTTCGACCACGGGTTCTCCGGCCGGGTTCTCGGTCAATCGCCAGATTACGTCCCCGGCGAAACGAATTGTGTGGAATGGAAGTTCAGTTCTAGTTACAAGTTGTCCCGTTTCGAGATCGATCATCTCAACAATTGTCTTGCCCGGTCCTGGCGAGATGAGTATCCACAATTGACCACTTTCGTCCTCCCTAATACCGAACATCTGGGGTCCGCCGCGCTTGGGGCCCTGCCACGGCCTGAACCACTCAACTGATCGCCGAACGGACTGGAGCAAGACTCCAGTGGTATCCCAACGATCAATTCGGTACTCGGTGTGCAATGCGCTCCAATATCCCCCGAGTGAAGATCGCGCGAGAGTCCTGTACGAGGCGTAGCCATCTCGCACTTCAAAGGTTGGACGCTCCGCGCCGAACGACTTTCGAATCTGTCCAGTCGGCGAGACGAGATGCATGGGATAGCCCAATGCATTTTGAGCCGCCGAATTCTTCTGCTGGATGGATTCACCATTCCGCAGAAATATCGCGTCCCATGGCAAATTCCCAACCCCGGACGTCCGTGCGACACTGAAATCAGGTGTGAACAGCTATAGCGGTCCCAGTCGAATACATGCACCGAGTCACCCGGTCCAACCCAGATTCGGCGAATCTCTTCGAATTCGCCAGGACCTTTCCCTTTTCGGCCGATGGTCTGCTCGAGTCTTCCGTCTTTACTAAAGACAAGAATGTCGTTGCCGTTTGCGGACGGTGCAATCAGGAACCGCCCGCGCGAATCACGCGCCAGCATGGGATCGGATCCTATGAGACCTTCCTTTTCCGTCCCCCCGCCGAGTTTGATCACGCTCACAGCTTCGATACGGCATGCCGCACATGAGATCCGGTCAGGGACTTCGATGGAGCGACTTCGTGGCGCAGTTTGAGCTCCCAATGAAAACGCGCCGAACGCTACAGCAGCCGCTCCCAAAACCGGAATCGTCACACCAGCGAGCATCGGGACATCCTTCAATCAGTTTGGATTCGTCAAATCGGAAAACACTACTGTAACAATATTCACCGCCCCCCCCCCGGGGCTGTCAACACCGCCTTAATCGGAGCTGCACGGACCTAATGCAAAGGTGCAAATTCTATTTCGAGCACGTTCACGCTTCGCCGAAAGCAGGGCGTAGCGATGCGAACGGTTTGCATTTCCTTGCAAATCCCGCGAGAGCCAATCGTGGTGGTCGCCTTTGCCATTTCCATGCCGAGTTGCTGCTGGATACAGGCAACGATCTGAGCGTTCAAAGTGCCGACACGCACGTGCTACCTCGGACGCAACAAAAAATCGCGTCGGCCACCTCGGCACGACGCGATCGTTGTTTGGTCACCATAGCCAGGCCGAACTAGAACGCCATAATCTCCGCGTACGCCTTCCGGAACGATTCCACCTGCGGCAACGTGCCGTCTTCCAAGCTGGGCGCGTACCCAACATACGTGTCCGTAGAGGCCACACGCTTCACCGGCGCATCGAGCCACGCGAAACAATCATCGGCGATGCGCGCAACGATTTCCGCGCCGTATCCCCACGACATCGAATCTTCGTAGGCAACAATCACGCGGCCGGTCTTCTTGACGCTGGCGTAGACCGTCTCGTGATCCCACGGCGACAACGTGCGGAGATCGATGACTTCCACCGACGGACCGCCTTCGTCTTCCATTTGCGTCGCGGCTACGAGCGCGCGATTTACGGTCGCCCCGTACGTCACCACCGTGATGTCCGTACCCGCACGAACCGTGCGCGCCTTGCCAAACGGAATCATGAAGTTCGGCCCGGGATACGCGGCCTTATTGTACGTCTGCCGGTATAGATGCTTGTGCTCGAGGAAAATCACGGGATCGTCGCAGCGAATGGCCGTGCGCAACAGTCCGTTCGCATCGAGCGCGTTGCTTGGGCACACCACGCGCAAACCCGGGCAGTGCGTGAACAACGACGCACCGGTCATCGAGTGATAAATTGCGCCGCGAATGTATCCGCCGTACGTGGTGCGAATGACCATCGGCGCGCTGAACGCGTTGTTCGAACGCCAGCGCATCGTGGACAACTCGTCACGTATCTGCATATACGCGGGCCAGATGTAGTCGAAAAACTGAATTTCAACGACCGGCTTGTACCCCCGATGCGCGAGACCAATGGCGCGTCCCACAATGTTGGCTTCGGCCAGCGGTGAGTTGTACACGCGCGCGCCGCCAAACTTGGTCTGCAATCCGTGCGTGACTTTGAAAACGCCACCCTTGCCTTTGACTTTGCCGAGGTTCTCTTCGCGTGACACGTCGGCCACGTCTTCGCCAAAGACCAGGATTTTTTCATCGCGCGTCATTTCGTCGCGCAAGCAGGCGTTCAGCAGCTCGACCATCGTGGTCGGATCACCGGCAAATTGCGGATCATCTTCCGTATCGAAGTTGTCACCCGTTGGGTCGACATCGGGCGAATACACGCCAAACGGAATCGTGCTCGGATTGGGCTGCGGCTGCGACAATGCGTCGTCGGTCGCTTCGAGAATCAATGCATCGACTTCGGTCTTGATCGTTTCCAGGTCTTCAGACGTAGCGTGGCCTTCGGCAATCAACCACGCCGGGAACGTGACCAGCGGATCGCGCGCGGCGTCGGCATCACGCTCGGCCGTCGGACGATAGTGCACTTCGTCATCGGACAACGAGTGCGAATACGGACGAATCACTTTCGCGTGCACGAAGGCCGGGCCTTTGCGTTCACGCGCGTACGCAACCGCGCGTTCCATGACTGCGTGCGACGCGAGGAAATCGCATCCATCCACTTCCTGAATGTACAATCCCGGAAACGACGCGACGAGCTTTGATATCGATCCGCCGGCCGTGTTCACTTCAACCGGTACGGAAATCGCATATCCGTTGTCTTCAACCAGATAGACAACGGGCAGTTTCAGATTACACGCGGTGTTGAGTGACTCCCAGAATTCGCCTTCGCTGGTGGTACCGTCGCCCGTTGTAACGAGTGTGACATCATCACCATGAAACTGTTCTTCGGTATTGCCCGTCAGCGAAGCGCGCAGCGTTGACTCGGCACTGCCAACGGCCTGCAAAAACTGTGTGCCCGTTGGCGAGGACACGCTAATGATGTTGAGTTTCTTGTGCCCCCAATGGCTGGGCATCTGGCGGCCACCGGAATTCGGGTCGATCGCCGCACCCACGGAGCTGTACAACATCTCCGCCGGCGTCATTCCCAGCATGAGGCACAGCGCGCGATCGCGGTAATACAGGTAGAACCAATCGTAACTGGGGCGAAGCACCATGCCGGCGGCGGTCAGAATCGCTTCATGTCCTGCGCCGGATATCTGAAAAAAAATCCTGTTCTGTCGTTTGAGCTGAATTTCTTTATCGTCGAGACGCCGGGACGTATACATCGTCCTGAAGGCGTGCAGGAGTTCTTCGCGGGAGAAGGCGAGCCCGGTAGGAACCGTGGCTGGAGCCGAAACGGCGTTCGCAGACTTGCGATCGCGCGTAGGACGGGAGGTTGTGGCCATCGGGGTATCTGGGATGAGGTCCAACTTGCAAAGCTAAGGCGGGGGAGCGTTTCGGGGCAGCGGCGCGGGTGGGCAGCTACCGGCTTCCCGGGCGCCCGCCGAAGCTCAGACAGTCTCCTCATCAACGCGCCGCCCCCGGGTGACGCTGGGTATTCGACGATTTTGCGGCAGGGACTGTGTCAACCGCGCTTGACAGACGCCTGGGCGGTCCTGAACATGCGAAAGATGGGTATCACCGGATGTACCGTTCCTCACTCTGGCCGCAGGAATCCATGCACGCGCCGACGTCCCCCATGACCAACTCCGCCGCACATTGCGTCTTTTGTGACCTGCTCCGTGGTGCCGCCGAAGTCTCGGTTTGCTACGAAGACTCAGTCGCCATCGCGTTTCTCGATATTCAACCCGTCAACGCCGGCCATCTGTTGGTGGTACCGCGCGAGCACTACGAAACCCTGAACGATATTCCGGGCGACGTTGGCCTTCATCTTTACAAGATCGCTGCCAAACTCATTCCGGCGGTGCAGGAAGCCTCTGGCGCATCGGATATGAACGTTGTTGTAAACTCCGGAGCGGCGGCGGGACAAAACGTCATGCATTACCACATCCACCTCATACCGCGCAAAAATGGAGATGGGTTTGATGTGCCGTTGCCGTTTCCTGGCTCGGAAATGCCCAACCGTCAACGGTTGGATGCGATGGCCGCGCACATTGGTTCGCTGCTGCGCGATCCGTTATCGGACGATGGTCAGAAGTCCGGGCTGAAGCGAAAGTGATGCTTGCACGGGCGTTGCTTTTGACTGCACTCATAACCGGTGCACTGGCGGCGCGCGTTCAGTCGCAGGCGTTGCCACCACAGCCGTCTGACAGCGTTGTCAAACTGGCGGTCAATCCCACGACACGGCCAGGTGTACAAATTGTCACGCTGCTGGATGAGCTGGTATTTCGCGTCGAAGCGGATGGTCGCAACACGCGTCGTTTTCGACAGGTGGTACAACTGGTGTCGGACAACGCTGCTCGCGCGAAGGCCGAGCAGAGCTTTGTCTATGCGCCCAATCATCAGGCGTTCGTGCTGAATTGGGTGCGCGTACTCAAGCCTTCGGGCGAAGTTGTGAGCGATAAAGCAGCGCAGGAGCAGGATGCAGATATTCCCGCTGCGATGCAGAATCCGGTGTATCAGAATCAGAAAATTCGTCGCTTGTCCCTGGCTGGCGTCACTGCGGGAACCATTCTCGACGTGTCATGGACGGTCGAGGAAAAAGCACCGTATCGCGCCGGTGATCTCTACGATTTGCGATTCGTCAATTCGCCGTTTGATGTCGTGCGGTTTCGCTACGTGCTCGACGCGCCCGTCACATTTCTGCCACGCATTCTCGAATACAATCTCCGCATCACACGAACGGACTCGGTGGCGAACGGTCGCCGCACGAGTACGTGGTCCGCGAGCAATTTGCCACACGTGGTTGGTGAGCCGTTCATGTCCGATTCGAACGGCGTCATTCAAAGCATTGTCGTCTCGGCGCCATCAACCTGGGCTGATCTGGCGCTCTGGTATCACGGACTCTCTAAAGACCGCTACGTATTGACGCCCGATATTGCTCGCCGCGTTGATTCACTCGTGACCGCGTCGAAGGCGCGCACGCGTTTGGACACCCTCAAAGCACTGCATCGCTGGGCCGCGCAGGATGTGCGTTATGTCTCCGTGTCGCTCGGAATTGGTGGTTACCAGCCGCGTACGCCCGAGCAAGTGCTGAGCACGGGATTTGGTGATTGCAAAGACAAGGCCACGCTGTTTGTTGCGGCTGCTCGTAAATACGGAATCGAAGCGAACACAGTACTGTTGGCATCAAATGGGCACACGGATCGTTCGGCGCCTACCATGTTTCAGTTTGATCATGCTATCGCCGCGGTGCGTGACCGGAATGGCTGGACGTTTACCGATCTCACCGCTGACTTCATTCCGTACGGCATGCTTCCGGTGGCCTATCAGGGCGGAATGGGATTGGTGGTGTTGGCAGATGGTCGGTCGGAGCAGGTGACATTCCCCATTTCGCCGACAGATTCCAACACGAATGTCGTGCGCGTGGTTGGCCACTTGCAGGCGGATGGCTCCGTAGCCGTGAAAGTGAATGATCGATCAACTGGTTCGACCTCACTTCGCGTTCGGCAATCGTTTTACGCGCCGATTGATACCTCGCAGCGCGGTGCCGCGATGCGCGCGCTGGGCACGGCCTATTTCAAAGATGGATTGTCCGACTCGCTGGTGGCCTTTAACGGTCGCGATCTCTCGTCGGACGCGCGCATCTCGTTTCAGGTGACGTCGGCCGACGCGCTCAAGTCAGTGGGTTCGGTCAAGTTGTTCACGATGCCCTCAACGCTACGTGGACCAGCACAGAATTTCAGCGCGATGGCGAAAACGCTCGCGGTCGCACCACCCCGCCAGTTTCCCATTGACGTGAGTCGCATTGTTGGGCCGTTCGTGAATACCACCCAATTCGAATTGACGCTGCCTGTTGGATGGACGGCCGAGTTGCCGAAGAACGTCGTCACCACCAGCATCGCGGGTCGTTACGAAACAGTGTACGCGCAGGAAGGGCGCCTGTTAAGGATCACGCGGAAAGTCAGCGGAGCTCGCGGCATCTATCCGCCCATTCGCATTGACGAAGTGACGGGATGGTTGCGCTCGGTGGCCGCGGATGACGTCGAGTTTATTCAGCTCAAGCCGCCGGTGTAGCTGGGGTGTCCGCAACAATTCGCATGTCGTCACCGCTACAGGCGCCAGGCGTTTGATTCTTACCCGTCTCCGCGCAGCGCCTGATCGGGAGCGATAGCCAGTGCCCGACGCGCTGGCGCAATACACGTGATGACTGCGGTGCCAAGCATGACCAGCGCGGCCGATGCCAGCGTGATGAAGTCAGTGGGCGCAACGCCGAACAGCAGATTGCCCAGCACGCGCGAGAACATAAGCGACAGTGCGAGTCCCAACACTACGCCAACACTTGTTGTGCTCAGGGTCCAACGCAGGACCAACCGCAACACGTGCGCTGGCGTCGCTCCCAAGGCAACGCGCACGCCAATTTCCGGAACACGTTGCCGCACGGCGTACGCGACCATCGCGTAGATGCCCGCGGCGGCAAGTACGAGCGCCGTAATTCCCAGGGCCAGCAAAAGCGTTGTGTAGGCGCGTTCGGTTTCGTTGGCACTTCGAATACGCGTGCGCATTGGAAGCACATCGTACAGCGGCACGCTGGCGTCCACACGCTTGACGGCGTCCTGCAACCGCGACAACGCGCGCGAGTATTCGCCGCTTTCGGTGACGGATGCCTGCGTCACGAGGATCGAAGTGCGATTGGTCCACTCCCACACTTCGTCGGGCGTTTGTGAGAACGGGATGTACACTTGCGGTCGCGAAGCATTACGACTGCCCCAGTCACGCGTATCCGCGGCCACTCCGACAATTTCCCACGGCGCGGCGCTGCCCGCGCGATCGTTGAACGAGTCGCCGAGTCCGGTGATCCGTGCGCCGATCGCGCGTCCATTCAACTGCAGGCGACGCGCCATCGCTTCGTTGATGATGGCGACGCGCGGCGAACCGCTGCGATCACGACCATCAAAATCGCGGCCCGTGGTGAGCCGCATGCGCATCGTGTTGAAGTACCCGGGCGACGCGAGCACGATAGCGCCGTTCACCGTCTGCTCTTTGTTGGTGACGTTGCCGGTAACGCCAAAATCGTAGCTGATGCCGAGGCTCACCAGCGGAATACGTGACACCAACGCAACCGGTGTTGCGCCGTTCGCAGCACGCAGTTCGTCGAGGATCTGCGTTTGTGCGTTGATGACCGCGTCGGGTGATGCATACCGATCGCGCGGTAGCGACACGCGCGCACTCAGCACATCATCGGCGCTGAATCCCAGCGGCACTCGATCCAGCTTCAGGGCGCTCTGCGTGAGCAATCCGGCGGTCACCAGCAACACCGTGGCGATGCACACTTCACTAATCATCAGGAAGCGTCTCAGGCGATCCTTGCTACCCACCATTCCGCGTGCGCCGTTTTGCATGGCGGTGCGTACGTCAACGCGCGACACGCGGAGAGCGGGAATCAGTCCAACCACTATGCTGCAGAGGCCGGTAATCGACAGCGCAAACAGCACGGCCTGCGGATTGATGTGCACCGAGTCGAGGCGCGGAATTCCGGCAGGCAACGTGCGTTTCAGCAACGCGAGAAACGATTGTCCCGCAATGACACCGACCAGGCCAGCCGTGGCAGCCAGCAACACGTTTTCCGTAAGCAGCTGGCGGACCAGTCGCCCCCGGGACGCGCCGAGCGACGCGCGGATGGAGAGTTCGCGTTGACGCGTAACCCCGCGCACCAGCAGCAAACTGGCGACGTTCGCACAGCCCACGGCTAACACACACGCGACGGCGGCAAACACGAGGAGCAACCGCGAGCGAAACGGTCCGCCCAGCTGCTCGTCCAGTCGGACAACGTGAGCCGTCACGGGTTCAGCCGCGCGGTTGGGACGCGTATCAGCCTGCGTCAAAATTGAAGTCAGCTCACGCTCGGCTGCACCAACGGTGACTCCGGGACGCAGCCGGCCAATCACTTGCAGGCGCGGCGTGGTGAAATTATTCGCGTTCGCAACGGACAACTTCGATGGAAACCAGAACTGAAGTCCGTCATCGAACAGGTCGGCAGACGGTGGCATAACGCCTATCACCAGTCGTTGAACTCCATCAAACGCAACCCGTTTGCCAACAATGCTGGAATCACCCTGAAATCGCGTGCGCCAGAGGTTGCGCGACACCAACACGACCGGGTCGGCGTCCGCGACAAAATCTCGATCGGTAAAGGTGCGCCCTAGTTCCGCGCGAATCTCGAGTGCGTTCAGGAAGTTCTGGCCTACCACACCGCCTTCAAGACGTGCAGGCCCGGCATCATCGAGGAGTGTCGCCGAGGTTGTGGCCACTGTCGATATCTGTTCGATGGCGCGCGCTGCACCGAGCCACGCGAAATAGGCACCGGTGGTGACGTCGCCGTCGCTCGCGTCGCTGCGTGTATTGGTGATCCACACGAGCCGCTCGGCGTCACCCGTAGTGAGCGGCGTGAGCACGACTGAGTCGTACAGGGTGAATACGGCGGTTGTCGCGCCAATGCCCAGCGCGAGAATGGCCACCATTGCGACGGGGCTTTGTACATTGCGGCGCAGCGCGCGCACCGCAAAGGTGACATCCTGAGCGAGCTCCGCAAGCGCGTTGACGCGACGTGCCCGGTTGTGCACCGACAAATCGATGTCCAAACACGCCGATCGGCTGGCCTGTTGATCGCCAAATTGCCGTGCGGCTTCGAGTCGCGCGTCGAGGGGAGACAGGCCACCCTTTATGAGCGAAGCCGTCTTTAGTTCGAGATGGTGAGCCAATTCGCGATCGAGGTCGCGTTCGACCTGACTTTTGAGAAACGGCAAGCGGAACGGCGATGGCACGTGAGGCTCCGATGAGTACACAGGGACGATGCCCTGGCTCCCATCGTGTGTCAAGGGGAAGGCGGATCGAGACGGGCTTTTCGGACTTGTAGCGGTTTGATGGCGGGCGATGTCCAATCGGTTGCTGTTGTACCGTAAGCGCACAACGGGTGGCATGGGTGATTGAGAGATTGCGTTCTGCACGCGGTCCGCAACTGCCGGGACGCTGAGCCGCGCGGAGAATGCTGAGCACTGCAACCGCAACAGCAATTGACGCGGATTTTGACGGAGTTTTCGGATTAACCGGATACTTCGCGTCGCAGATGGGGGCGACCGCCGGTGCGCCTCGGTGTATCGATTTTCTTTGATTCACGAATCAGCAGACGTGTTCCGGGTCGTGGCGGGGGAGCCTACCGGGACTTCAAGTCTTGAGGGTTGTTTCCGTTATGAATGAGTGCTATCCCATTCACAGTTATTGACCTCCCCGTTGCAATGCGAAGTATCCGCTTGATCCGAAAACTCCGCCAAAATCCGTGTGATGGCACTTGCAGTTGCTTCTGCTGTTGCTGTTGCTGCAGGTGCGGGTGCAGTTCGAGTTGCGGTTGCTGTCGCACTTCTCAGCAGTGCTCAGCATTCTCGGCGCTTCTCAGCGTCCCGGCAGTACATACCGGAATGCTCACCAACACCAGCGACCCCCTGCGCCTCCAACACGCTGAGCCCCGCGATCGTCGAAGTCACCACCGTCAAACCGGCCACTCCGTCACGACACATGCAGAGAACCGTTCGCGGTGAATCAAACATTCGCATCACGGCAAACCACTATGCAGCGAATTGGGTGCTCACCGCACGACAGGCAGCGAGGTTCTCCGCGTCTTCACGAAAAATGCGGTCACTCAACCCGCAGCATGTCGCCGCCGAGATGAACGCGTTCCAACCCGAGCGCAGTTTCAATCAAATAGCCAACGCCAGTGAATACCGGGTGTGAACGACGCCCGCACTTGGAGCCCGTCCGAAAAG
>Ga0105047_10008590_pt1 | contig 16985 bp, 14 predicted proteins | sample MAT04_FD_78384 | JGI IMG/M metagenome (GOLD analysis project Ga0105047, IMG submission 78384) | Freshwater microbial communities from Lake Fryxell liftoff mats and glacier meltwater in Antarctica - MAT-04 (megahit assembly) | ecosystem: Environmental > Aquatic > Freshwater > Ice > Liftoff...
TATTGATGGTAAACAGTATTCGATAGACGTTCGGCTTGTCCCCGTACGAGAGCTGCCGTTGCATATCCACTCAGCCACTGGGCAGCCCGATGCGGCGCCCGTGACAACACATAGCTGGCCAGTTTAGCCAGATCATCGCTGGCTCGATCCGTTGTTTCGACGTGGTAAATCACGCGGCAGCACCACGAGGTGCGCGCGTCTGCCCATACAAGCTCGGTGAGCCGCCAGGTGATCCAGCCAGCGCTCGTGCAGACCGTGTTTCGTGCGGATGGCGGCAAAGACGTTCGTAACCGGCCTGTGCAGGCCTTTGCGCAGATCCTCGAGCGCTTGGTCGAGGGCCACGCGCGTCTGGTATTGCGCCTTCATGTCGAGGAGCCGTTGATACGACGCAGCATCCTGGATCACCAGCTCCGCCTTGCCATTGATGGTCAGCACGACCGCCTTCCGCGTTTTCTTCATGCGCCACCTGATACCCTCCTCCCTGCTTCCTAAGCCCTTGGCAGTTCCGCTCGACTACGCGCTTGGCAGGTCCGCACTCGACGCCTCATCAACCACCGGTCGGTACCGCAACGCCTCACCCACATGTAGGCGGCTGACCACGTCGATGTCGTCGAGATCGGCGATAGTGCGTGCGACCCGCAACACGCGGTGATACGCGCGGGCACTGAGCGCGAGCTTATCGGCGGCGCGCACGAGCAGTGCGCGCGCTTCTGGTTCCAGGCGCGCCGCCGGCGCGATCAATCGCACGGGCGCGGTGGCGTTGGTGAGTGCGGCGAGTGGCTGCGTGCCGGCGGTGTGCGCGTAGCGCGCCCGTTGTCGTTCGCGGGCCGCGATCACGCGGGCGCGCACTTCGGCCGTTCGTTCCTGCGGCGTATGGGTGGACAAGTCGCTTGGCGGCACACGCTGCACATGGACATGCAGATCGATGCGATCGGCGAGCGGGCCGGACAGTCGTGCGCGATGACGTTCGAGGTCGGCAACGGAGCATCGACAGTGTCGATCCTCGCTGCCGGCGTAGCCACAGGGACATGGATTACTGGCCGCGATCAGCGCGAAGCGCGAGGGGAATCGCACGGCGCGTGCGGCGCGGGCGACGACGACCATGCCGTCCTCGAGGGGTTGTCGCAACGACTCGAGAGTATGTCGCGGAAAGAGGGAAAGCTCATCGAGAAACAACACGCCGCGATGGGCCAGGCTGACTTCTCCGGGCCGTGGCCAGCTGCCACCGCCGACCAATCCAGCGGTGGATATGGAGTGATGCGGTGCGCGGAACGGACGCGCGGGGGTGGAGCTGCTGGGTACGTGCCCTGGACCCAGCAGGCCAGCCACCGAATGAATTGCGAGTACCTCGAGTGCCTCTTGTTCATCGAGCGGCGGCAGAATACCTGGCAGCCGGCGGGCGAGCATGGTTTTGCCGGCGCCTGGTGGTCCGACCAGCAACAGATTGTGCGATCCAGCCGCCGCGATTTCGAGTGCGCGCACGGCGAGCGATTGTCCAACCACATCGCCGAGTTCGGGTGTGTCGTCGGGGAGTGTCTCGGTGCGTGGCGGGCGGGTGTCGCTGCACGCGGTACCATCGCGTAGCGCGTGCACGAGTTCCGCGAGCGTCCGTGGTGCCATGGCGCGGGCGCTGGGCACGCGCAGGGCTTCGGCCAGATTATCCGGCGGGACGATGAGCAGGGCGTCGCTGGTCGCAGCCACATGCCGCGCCACAGCGAGCACCCCGCGCACGCTGCGGAGTTGTCCATCGAGCCCCAGTTCTCCTACCGCGCAGGTGTGTTGCAGCGTTTCGGCGGGGAGTTGTCCGCTGGCGGCGAGCAGGGCGAGCGCGATGGGGAGATCGAAGGCGGTACCGGTTTTCGGTAGATCGCCAGGTTGCAGATTCACCGTGATGCGTCGCGGTGGAATCGTGAATCCTGAATTCGTCAGCGCCGCGTGCACGCGGTCGCGACTTTCTTTCACTGCCGTCGCGGCGAGTCCTACAAGCGTCCATTGAGGTAGCCCATTGGCTACATGCACTTCGACGAGCACGTCGAGAGCATCGATACCGAGGACGGCGGCGGAGGGGGCGGCGGCAAGCATGGTGCGAGTGTAGCGCGTGGGGTGCGAAGCACTGTCATCGGAATGCGGCGAGCATCATCGGAAGTACGCGGCGGGTTTGAGCGATGGCGTGAGCTTATAGGTTCTGGACGCGTGATCGGCAATACCGAACGATACAACTCCTCGAGACAGCATCAGAGTGTGGCCCGGTGCGAACACCAACTCGATCAGATGGCGCGAGCAGCGTAAACTCGAGGTCCGTGCCATCGGGTCAACTCCACTTCGGCTCCACAGGCCAGCTGCTTGTGCGGATCGAATGGACGGTGTCGCCAGCCGAGCGCTCCGCACTTGCCGCCGTCGACTCGAACACGGTAGCGATTCGGAGCATCGACAAGTCACGAGAGCCCTGCTGCACGAATGTACGCCTGAGGTCGGCCGAACACTCCTTGCAGAGTATCATTGAGCGGAGTCTCGAAACTCGACCGAACGGTGTCCTTCGTGGAAACGATGGCGACGGTAGTCACAGGGGCCTTTCGGTAATACGCGAGTCGTGCCATCGTGAGCGATGCGTAACGTGAACGGTGGGGAACGGAGTGACCGTCACTCGGTTGGCAGCAACTTCGGGTTTCGTGCGCTTCCCATAGCGCTCACCGCCTTCACACTCTTGGCCGCTCCGCTCGATGCGCAACTGCCCGGTGTGAACGCGTCAGCCCGGCTGGGTATCGCTTCTCCGAGTGACGACTACCAATCCAATTGCGGTCACACCAGTCTTGCCTTCAGTCTGGATGTGCAAGGGAAGCGCCGACTATTTCCGCAGCTGTCGGTCGACCACTTCTACGGCAGCGGCGGCGGTGATGTGAAGTGCGTTCCTGCCCCGTCTGAGGTAGCTACTGTCGTGGGCGGCCTTCGTATCGAACGCGCGACGCGTGTGGGCCTTGGCGCAGGCGCGCGCGTTGGCCGCGGGATCGTGCAACTCGAGGGCGCGGTGCTCGGCGGCTTCGTCGTCGGCCGTGGCGGCTTCGGAGCGGCGGGCCTAGACAACCCACGGCGGGTGCTGCCGCATGTCGGCGGCCAGGCAGCGGTGGTGCTGTTCCGCTATGCGGTCCTCTCGGCGGCTTTCCACTACACGCGCCTGTCATTGGACGTGCTCCCCGTTGGTGGAGGCCCCTCGACGACCCGGACGAATTGGTCGCCGATGACCACGTTGCAGGTCGGCGCGAGAATCCCCGTGGGGCGGAAGTAGCAGCGCGGGGGGTGGCGCGGACCAAGGGAACGGACGTCCCGAGCTCGAAAGACAGGCCACGATTGGCGCGGGCTTGCGTTACTCGAGGAGCATCAGGAGCACACCATCACGGAGAAAGCCACCCAGGCGCGTCATGGCTTCTTTCTGCTGCTGGAGTCCGTCGTCGCCGACCCCTCCGCGATGGTCGAAGTCGAGTACGAGGGCCGAGAGGGACGCGCGCTGCTCGTGAATGCGCAGTTCCGTGACCACGTGCGCCGGATCGAGCAGACCGTGCGTGCACTGCTGGGCCCGGCTCCGGACGGGCCGGCGTACAAATTTGCAGGACCGCTCTCGATGAACGGGGACGTAGAGAGGGCGGTGTCGGCCCGGCGCGAGACGCCCGGCACCGCGCGCGGCAATCGGCCCGTGCTGGCGGTCACCGATACGCACAGTCTCTTGTGGCACGCGAACGGACGGATAGAAAAGCTCGGCCCACGGGCACGTGACCACTTCGCGCGGACCGACCGGCGCAAGACGGCCGTCTGCGTGCCGACGTTCGTTTTGGCCGAGGTTGGGGGAGTTGGTCCATCTCGGCCGCGTCCAGCCCCCGCGCCCGTTCGAGGAGTGGCTCGACGACCTGCTTGGCAGCAAGGTCTACATCCCGGCCGACCTCACCGCGGACGTGGTGCGCCGTGCGCAGAATCTCTTCGCCATCACCGAGCGCGGAGATCGGCTGATCGCCGCCACTGCGGCGGCGCGAGCCCTCTTGGTACGACGCGCATGTCGCGTCGACGATAGGGAACCCCGGGTCACGGTGCGACCTGCTCCGTACGCGCTCGCTTCGTGTTCGATCACATGCGCCACGGCCGTCCTGAAACTCGGCCGAGCTATGCGTCCACGAAATCGGGGCAACTCCCGAATGCGGCGGGTTACATCGGACCTAAGCGCACGGCCTGTGTGATCGCACGACCTCATCGGCTCGTGACCCGCAGCCAGATTACCTCGCGCCACGAGCCTTCGAGATTCAATGACTCGTACTGGCGTTCCACGCGCGCGTCGGCGAGGCCGGGCGTGTCGCTCAGTGTTTTCAGCAGCGACACCAGTATCGCCCGGTCGAGGACGTCGATCGTCACGTGCCACCCGTCGGCGTGTGGTGTCACGTTCGTCATTGACACGCTGGGCGGCAGCGCGTCACGGATGCGTCGCACGGCGCGAGTTTCTCGCGTCGCTCGCGCATCGAGCGGCTGCCGCGCATCCGCAGCTTCGATGTCCGCAACGTCGCCCTGAACCGGTGCCGCGCGCTCCCATCGAACCCGCGTGGTGGCACTGAACGGCACACGCACACCGCGACACCCGTCGCCACACCAAACCGGGAGCTCGCGATGCCTGGTGGTGCGCAGGCGGGCCACCAACGCGCCGTCTTTTGCACTCGCCACGACGACTTCTCGCGCGGCGGCTCGCGGGGCGCCTTCCACTGAACGCAAAGCGGCCGACACGGTCGGCACGAGCCAGCCGTCGACACAGCGGTACGCTACGTCACGCCGCAGTCGCACGGTGTACGCGACGTCCGGCGCGTGCATCACGATGGCCGTCAACGCGGTGTCGGCGTTGCCGTGAAGTGAGAAGGCACTCCACGCGATCGCGCGCGCGACACTGGGCAGGTGCTGGCCGATCAGGGTCGTAAACAGCAGCTCCGACTCCGCGCCATACGTCCCTGACACAGGCGGACAGCCATACGTCGCGCCCAACCGCAGCGGCCGCCAGTCGCGCGGCATCGACGTGTCGCCGCTGCCGCAGCCAGTCAGCGCCACGCTGACAGCGCACAGCATCGAATAGCGGGCAACAGGTGGACGCACAGCGGCTCGTGGCAGCGGGGAAGGGGAGGGCAGCAAGGCGGCCGCCGGGCGGCTCTCATGCCTGAGACGATTGGCGCGCGGTCCGGTCATCTCGGTTCGGGGTACCACGTCCGCGCATCACGCGATACGACCGCTGCCGCTTACCGGTGGTCGGCCGTACCTTCCCGTTCCACCTTACACCCACGCGTCCTTTGGGCTGTCTCTCTCGAATCGGCTGCCTCGTCGTCCTTGCTGTCGGTGGCGGTGCGGCCTACTGGCTGTACGGCGACAGGCTGCCGTCGGCTGTTTCACGAGCGGCGACCGGCGCGGCGAGCCGCGTGACCGACGCGGCCACCAAGGCCAGTGAGCGGCTCGATAGCAATCAGGGCGCGCGGATCGCGGCCGAGAACGACGCGGCCCGCCGTGCCGAACGTGCGAAACGAGAGAACGCCATCGTGTGGGCGCGTTTGACGCCTGCGGGATCGGCCGGCAGCGAGGTCATAGCCGGTCTCTCGCGCCGCAACGGTCCAGCCTACGTGTCGCTGCGCGCGCCTGAACTCGCTGGCCTGTTGGCCGTGGGAATGGCCAAGGTGCTGCCGTTATCCGCTTCGCGAACCGAGGTCGCAGTCGTGGACGAGCAGCTGTTGTTGCGGTCCGTCGTCGACCTGCGCGACGTTGCAGGCACCGGCGCCCTGCGCAGCCTGCTCGGGGTAGCCCTCGAAGGACGCGACACATTACGGCTGGCCGGCACGCTCGGTCTCGTACGACCGGGCCTGGCCGAGTATCGGGTACGCGCATTGCGCATCAAGGGTATCGATGTGCCGCCGCGGCTGATTGCGTCGCTCATCGACGCGATGCGTCGTTCCGTCAACGCGGATTCGCTGCCCTCCGATGCGCTGCCGATTCCGCTGCCCAAGGCCGTGGCCGACGTGCGCGTCGCCAATGGTAAAGTCACTCTCTACAAGGCTTTGGTTCCATGAGCGCCCGTCGCATTCTCGTCGTCGACGACGAACCCGGTATTCGTCAGGCCCTCGGTCAGCTGCTCGAGTACGAGGGCTACGAGGTCAAGACCGCCACCGGCGGTGCCGAAGGCATCACGATCTACGACAGCTTTCGTCCGCAGCTGGTGTTTCTCGACGTGAAGATGGCGGGGCTCGACGGGCTCGAGGTGCTCAAGCGTCTCCGTCAGGCCGATCCCAACGCGACCGTAGTCATGATCAGCGGTCACGCCACGATCCAGACCGCCGTCGAAGCCACGCAGCTCGGCGCGTACGACATCCTCGAAAAGCCGCTCGATACCGATCGTGTACTGGTGCTGCTGCGCAACGCCTTCGAAACGCGTTTGCTCACCGAAGAGAACGCGCGGCTGCGCGAAACGATCGAGTCGCGATACGAGATCGTGGGACGCACGTACGGGATCCGCGCGCTGCTGGAGCGCATCGACAAGGTGGCGGGTACACCGGCGCGCGTGCTGATCACCGGTGAGAATGGCACGGGCAAGGAGTTGGTGGCGCGGGCGATTCATCGCGGCTCGCCGCGGTCCAAGAAGCCGTTCGTCGAAGTGAATTGTGCGGCCATCCCGTCGGAGCTGATCGAGAGCGAGCTGTTCGGTCACATGAAGGGATCCTTCACGGGCGCCATCGCCGATCGCGCCGGCAAGTTCGAGCAAGCCGATGGCGGCACACTGTTCCTTGACGAGATCGGCGACATGTCATTGAGTGCGCAGGCGAAAGTGTTGCGCGTGTTGCAGGATGGATTCGTGACGCGCATCGGCGGAGTCAAGCCGATCCAGGTGGACGTGCGCGTGCTGGCCGCTACGAACAAGCATCTCGAAGACGAGATCGCGAACGGCCGCTTCCGCGAAGACCTGTTCTATCGACTCAATGTGGTCCCGATCACCGTGCCGCCGTTGCGCCAGCGTCGCGAGGACATCGAGCAACTGGTCGTGTACTTTCTTCAGCAGTTCGCGGCGCGCGACGGATTGCCTGCGCGCGGCATCACCGATGAGGCGTTGCTGCGGCTCTCGGAGCTGGAGTGGCCCGGGAACGTGCGCGAGCTGCGTAACACGGTAGAACGCCTGGTGATTTTGGCCAGCGCCGCGACGATTGCCGCGGTCGACGTCGAACGACTGGTTGGCAAGCGGTCGGCCGAGCCGGCGGGGTTGGGCAACCTGGTGGATTGCACGACCTTCGAGGAGTTCAAGGTGGCCGCCGAGCGCGCGTTCCTGTTGGCTAAATTGCGGGCGTTCGACTGGAACGTGTCGGAGACGGCGCGGGCACTGGACATGCCCCGGTCGAATCTGTACAAGAAGATCGAGCGTTATGCATTGACGAGAGAAAGCACGCCTGCCTGACCTTCAGCCCGACCCGTATGAGCGATCGCAATTGGGAAGCCGAGATGGCGAAGATCGACAAGCAGCTGGCGTCGGTCTCCGACGAGGCGCTGCTGGCCGAAAGCAAGGCCGTGGCCCCGGCCAAAGCGGGTGCTCGACCGGCCGCGGCGCCTGCGGTGGCGGCGCCGGCCAGACCGTCGGCATCCGTCGCTCCGGTGGTCGGCGCTTGGCGCGGATGGGTGAAAGTGGCGATCGCCGTCGGTGCCGCGGCCGGATTGATGTTCTGGCCGTGGCCGGCGCCGTGCGGTGCTCCGCTGCTCGGCTTCACGGCCGCCACTGGCGCGGTGGCGTTGTTGGGCCTCTGGAGCGCCGTCGGCACGTGGCGACACCGACTGGGCCTCGCGCACGTGGCCTCACTGCTGGTCGTGGTGTGGGGGCTCGCACTGGGCGCTCGCGAGGTTCTGCCGCGCATCGGGTACGCCACGCCGACCTCCGATCGCGGCGAAGGCTGGAGTTGTCCGGCGCCGTCGGGAATCCCATCGGGAATCCCGTCGGGAATCCCGTCGGGAATCCCGTCGGGAATCCCGTCCACTTCCCCCGGACCTCGCTAAATTTCAGGGATGACGACTTTTCACAACTTCATTGGCGGCGCGTGGGTCGCGCCGTCGACCGGCGACTATTTCGAGAATCGCAATCCGGCCGATCAGCAGGACGTAATCGGCCGCTTTCCCTCGTCGGGCGTGGCCGATGTGGATGCCGCCGTGGTGAGTGCGCAGCGTGGGTTCGACCGCTGGAAGCGCACCCCGGCGCCGGCACGCGGTGATGTGTTGCGACGCGTCGGCGATCTGATGGCGGCGCGTAAAGAAGAAATCGCCGACCTCATGACGCGCGAGATGGGCAAGCCGCTTGCTGAAACGCGCGGTGATGTGCAGGAAGGCATCGATACGGCGTACTACGCGGCCACCGAAGGACGCCGCCTGTTCGGCCACACGGTGCCCAGCGAACTCGCCAGCAAGTGGGCGATGACCATGCGTCGCCCGATCGGTGTGTGCGGGCTGATCACGCCGTTCAACTTTCCCATGGCAATCCCCACGTGGAAGGCCTTCCCGGCGCTGTTGTGCGGCAATTCGGTAATCCTCAAGCCGGCCGAAGATGTGCCGCACACGGCTACCGTGTTGGTGGAGATTCTGCTCGCCGCCGGCTTGCCGCCCGAAGTGATTCAGCTCGTGCACGGCAGGGGCGAAGTGGTCGGTAAAGCGCTCGTGGAGCACCCGCAGGTGCCGGTGATTTCCTTTACCGGCTCCACCGAAACAGGACGTTTCGTGGGAGAAACGTGCGGCCGCATGCACAAGCGGCTGTCGCTCGAGATGGGCGGCAAGAACGCGCAGATCGTGCTCGATGATGCCGATCTCGATCTGGCGATCGATGGTGTGCTGTGGGGGGCCTTCGGCACCACGGGACAACGTTGTACCGCCACCAGTCGTCTGATTCTGCAGAGCGGCATTCATGACATATTCGTCGAACGTCTGATAGCACGCGCACAGGCACTCGTGCTCGGAGACGGACGCACCGCCGGCCACGACGTCGGGCCGCTGGTCAACGAAGCGGCCCGTGAAAAGGTCGAACGCTATGTGCAGATCGGGAAGGACCAAGGCGCCACGCTGCGCTGCGGCGGTGCGCGCGCCACGGATGGCGCGCTCGACAGCGGGTTCTTCTTCCAGCCCACGATCTTCACCAACGTGACAGCGGGATCACGCTTGGAGCAGGAAGAAATCTTCGGACCGGTCCTGTCGGTGATCCAGGTCGCTTCCGTCGAGGAGGCATTTGCGGTAAACAACGGGGTCCGCTACGGACTGTCGTCGTCGGTGTACACGAGCAACGTGAACGTGGCGTTCCGCGCGTTGCAGGATCTCGACAACGGCATCACGTATGTGAACGCGCCCACCATCGGCGCCGAGGCGCATCTGCCGTTCGGCGGCGTGAAGGAAACGGGCAACGGGCATCGCGAAGGCGGCTGGGAAGTGTACGAGTTCTACTCGGAGACCAAAGTGGGCTACGTGGATTACTCGGGTGCACTCCAGCGCGCGCAGATCGACAATTACTGAGCGCGGTGCCGCAGTTGGCGCCGCATGACGTCACATCGCTGAGAGGCTGATGGCCCCGAAGAGGGATCACCGCGCGAACGCCCTGCGGGCGGCCAATGGCCGCTCGCGGAAGCGTGCGTTCGCGTTCGGTCGGCTCTGGGAGTGGGCCAAAGTGCTGCCGCCGGCAGTGCTCCTCTTCCTCGTGCTCCGTACCTTCGTGGTGGAAGCGTACAAAATCCCGTCGGGCAGCATGGAGCGCACGCTACTCGTGGGGGACTTCCTGCTGGTGAACAAGTGGTTGTACGGCGCCGAGGTCCCGTATCTCGAGCGCCGCTTGCCGGCGGCGCGGGCTCCCCGACTCGGCGATATTCTCGTGTTCGAATGGCCGGCCGATCCGACCAAGAGCTTTGTGAAGCGACTGGTGGGGCGGCCCGGCGATACGCTGTCCATGCACGGCGGTGCGCTGCTGCGAAACGGTGTCCCGTTGCGCGAGCAGTACGTGTCCCATGTCGAGCCGAACGTCGATCCGATGACCGACGAATTCCGGTGGCAGCGCGGCTACCTCACGAATACGGCCGCGGCCGCGAATGCAGAGGTGAACGCGCAGGTCGGGATGGCGCCGATCTATCGCCCGTCGCGGGACAACTGGGGGCCGATCGTCGTGCCGGCGAAGCATCTGTTCGTACTCGGCGACAATCGTGACAATTCGCTCGATAGCCGCTACTGGGGATTCGTCCCCGACAGTTTGCTGCGCGGCACGCCGTGGATCGTGTACTACAGCTTCACGCCGGATTCCACGGCGCGTGCAGCATGGATCACCAGAATTCGGTGGGGACGTCTCGGGTCTGTGGTGCGCTAGAAAGTTCTCAAGCGATTTAACGGCGGCATGCGTTGACGAATGGTGTCTCGGTAGTTCACCGTTCAGGTGTAAGCCGTTAGTAATTATACGTAGAACGACGCGCTCCCCCCGCCGCGCGGTCGCATGTCCAGTCTCTCTGCCACACGAGCCGCCCCGCCATGGCTGTGACGTCCGCGAAAAAGAAGGTGTCGTACGAGGAAGGCTCCCTCGACCAGTACCTGCGCGATATCAGCGCGTATCCGCTGATCTCCCGCGAAGAAGAAGCCGAGCTTGCGCGCCGAATTCGGGTCGGTGATCAGGAAGCACTCGACAAATTGGTGCGATCCAATCTGCGATTCGTGGTTTCCGTTGCGAAGAAGTATCAGAATCAGGGCGTGTCGCTGTCCGATCTGATCAATGAAGGCAACCTTGGCCTCATTCGCGCCGGCCACAAGTTCGACGAAACGAAAGGCATCAAGTTCATCTCATACGCCGTGTGGTGGATTCGTCAGGCGATTCTGCAAGCGCTGGCCGAGCAGTCGCGCATCGTGCGCGTGCCGTTGAACCGAGCCGGTACGTTGCACCGTATCGGCAAACGAGCCAATACGCTACTGCAGGAGCTCGGACGCGAAGCGACGCACGCCGAGATCGCCGAGGGGATGGACATCACCGAGGAAGAAGTCACCAAGACGATGGCGATTTCGCAGGTGCACCTCTCGCTCGACGCGCCGCTCACGCCCGGCGAAGACAATCGGCTGCTCGATTATCTGCCCGATCTCAATCACGCCACGCCCGACGAACAGACCTTCGAGAAGGCGCTGACCGAAGCGATCGAGGATTCGCTGGGCAGCCTCAAGGAGCGTGAGTCGAAGATCCTGCGCCTGTATTTCGGGATCGACGATACGGAGCCGATGACGCTCGAAGAGATCGGTACGCTGTTGGGCATCACCCGAGAGCGGGTCCGTCAGATCAAGGAGAAGGCACTGTCGCGTCTCCGCCATGTTTCACGAGCCAAGTCGCTCGAAAGCTTCCTGGGATAACATGGCTTCGGCGTATTCGTTCGACGTCACCACGGGTTGTGATCTGCAGGAAGTGGACAACGCCGTGAATCAGTCGCAAAAAGAGGTCGCCCAGCGTTTCGACTTCAAGGGCTCGCATATCCTCATCGACTTCAAGCGCACCGACGCGATCATCCAGATCGAAGCCGAGGGGGAGATGCGCCACGATGCACTCATCGACGTCCTGCGCGGCAAGTTGATAAAGCGCGGCGTGTCGGTGAAGAACCTCGAGTTCGGTGATCCGAAGCCGGGGAGCCACGAAATTCTCCGCTCCGAGATCAAGCTCAAGATGGCGCTCGACAGCGAGACAGCCAAGAAAGTCACGGCCGCCGTGAAGGAGGCGAAGCTCAAGAAGATCACCGCGTCCATCCAGGGTGAGCAGGTGCGTATTTCGAGCCCGGACAAGGACATGCTGCAGGAGTGCATCGCCGTGCTGCGCAAAGGCGAATACGGCGTGGAGCTGCAGTTCGGGAATTTCCGCTGAGCTGCGCAGAGTATGAATGTTCTTGAACGTTTGACCAGCGCGCTTGCCGGTAGGTATCGCCTCGACGGCGAGCTCGGTGCCGGGGGCATGGCCACGGTGTACCTGGCGCACGACACGCGACACGACCGCGAAGTCGCGATCAAGGTGTTGCACACCGACCTCGGCGCGTCGCTCGGGCTGGAGCGGTTCCTGAGCGAGATCCGCATTACGGCCAAGCTTCAGCATCCTCACATCGTCCCGGTTTTCGACTCGGGCGACGCGGACGGGTTGCTCTATTTCGTCATGCCCCGCGTCGAAGGGGAAACGCTGCGGGCGCGTCTCGACCGGACAGGGCCGCTTCCCATCATGGAGGCCGTGCGATACGTGCGGGAAGTGGCGGATGCCCTCTCGTACGCGCACGGGCGCGGCATTTTGCATCGTGACCTCAAGCCGGAAAATATTCTGCTGAGCGGCGGCCATGCGCTGCTCGCCGACTTCGGCATCGCGGCCAGCAGTGGGATGCCCCTCGCCCAACGGATGACCCAGACCGGTACGGCGTTGGGAACCCCCGCGTACATGTCGCCTGAACAGGCGATGGGGGAGCGGACGCTCGGCCCCGCATCGGATGTTTACGGACTCGGCGCGATTCTCTTCGAACTGCTCACCGGGATGCCGCCCTTCACCGGTGTCACGTACGAGGCGATGCTCGTACAGCGCTTCACCCAGGATGCGCCGCGCGCGTCGACCCGTCGCGCCGATACGCCGTCTGGGTGTGACGCCGCCATCGCGAAGGCGTTGGCGCGGGAGCCCGCCGATCGGTTCGCCAGCGCAGCGGCGTTTGCCGAGGCCCTCCAGGAGGCACGGCTGCCGCAGTCTCCGACGGGTCCGTCGATCGCCGTGCTCCCCTTCGTCAATCTCAGCACCGACGCCGAGAACGGCTATTTCGCCGACGGGCTGACGGAGGAGGTCATTCTCACGCTGTCGAAGCTCTCCGTGCTACGTGTCTGCTCCCGCACGAGCGTGATGCCGTACCGGGAACGCGCCGCGTCACCCTCGCAGATTGCGCATGCGCTGGGGGTCACGCACCTGCTCGAGGGGAGTGTCCGCAAGTCGGGCGCCCGAATCCGCATCGCCGCGTCCCTGCTCGACGCGACGTCCGACCGGTCACTCTGGTCCGAGAAATTCGACGGCACGCTGGACGACGTGTTCGAGATGCAGGACCGCGTCGCCCAGGCGATCGTGGGCGCCTTACAGCTGACGCTCACCCCGCACGAAGCGGCGATTCTCGTGGAACACCCCATCACGAACGCGGCGGCGTACGACGAATATCTGCGTGCGCGGGAGGGGCTCAACGCGTTCAGTACGTCCGGGCTGCAACTCGCGCTGCATCATCTTGGGCAGGCGGCCCAACTCGAGCCGGACAATGTGTACGTGCTGCGCGGGATGGGGCGGGCGTGTTGGGCGGCTGTCAACCATGGGCTCTCGGACGATGTCTCGCGCTTGGACGAGGCACTCGGCTACGCGGACACCATCGCGCGGATCCGGCCGGACAGTCCCTATGCTCAGGAGATCCGAGGGCTGGTGGCGGTCGCTCGCGGAGATCTCGAGACAGGGCTGCGGAATCTCGCCGTGGCCCACGAGGCGATGCCAGCCGACGAAGATATCGGCGTGTGGTACGCGATCCTGATGCTCTTCGCCGGCCGCATCGAGGAGGCCGCGGCATTGGCACATGACGTGTCGCGTATTCACGACAGCGGCTTTGCGATGTTGATCCTGTTTTCCGCCGACTTCTTTCGTGGACGCCCGCACCTCATCCGCGCGGGCTTCGACAGCGGACCCGGAAACTACCCGAAGATGCCCTGGTGTGTGTTCCAGGTGATGGCAGGACTCGCCGAGGGCGATCGCGAGCATGTGCTTCGCGTCGTCGACTTCGCGCGGAGTCTGCCTCCGGAGCCGCTGGTCGGCTTATGCCGCTTTCTCGGCGAAGCGGTGCGCGGCGATGCAGTGGCCGCAGCGCAGGCGCTCACGCCGGAGATCGAGGCGGTCCTCTGGCACGACTTCCAGTACACCGAGTGCATCGCCGAAGGGTTTGCGCTGCTTGGTGATGTTGCGAATCTGGTGAAGTTTCTGGGGCGGTCCGTCGATCTCGGGATGGGTTACTGCGCCCTCACCACGGGCAAACATGACGCGTGGCAGCCATGGCTCGATCATGTCCTCGTCGCGCCGCTGATGGCGCGCTGCCGTGAGCACGCGACGCGCTACGCGGCCATCCCGGTGGCCCCTCGCGTGGCATCCCTGGTGGCGCTCGCCGGCTGAGCTGGGCCACGTTGTTGGAGGCTGCTGCGCGAGATGGCGAGCTTGCCGCCGGCGCCCGTGACGTCGCCGCTCCGTCTGTCCCGCGCACCCCCGCGTCCGCTACATTCAAGGCATGTTGAAATTCGGTCTGGTCACCCTCGGGTGTGATAAAAATACGGTAGACTCCGAGCGGTACCTGGCCGATCTCGTTGCTCACGGCGCCGAGCAGGTTACCGACCTGCGTGACGCTGAGGTGGTGGTGGTCAACACCTGCGGTTTCATAGACGCCGCGAAGGCCGAGTCGATCGAAGCGATCGTGGCCGCGGCGCGCTTGAAGGACGACGGCAAGTGCCAGGCGGTGTTTGCCATCGGCTGCATGGTAGAGCGCCACAAGTCAGAGCTCGAAGAGGCATTGCCCGAGGTCGACGTGTTTCTCGGCAACTCCGAGATCGACCGCCTCATTCCCGAGTTGGTGGAACGCGGACTGCTGGGCGGATCGCTGGTGGAGCATCCCGGCGTGCGCCTGTTCGGTGGCGATTTGCCGCATGTGCGCTACCTCAAGATTTCCGAAGGGTGCGACCACGGCTGCGCGTTCTGCGCGATTCCGCTCATGCGTGGCAAGCATCGCTCGTTCGCGCTCGATGATCTCGTGAAGGAAGCGCAGCTGCTGGAAGTGCAGGGCGCTCGCGAGATGAATCTGGTGGCGCAGGATCTGGCGCACTACGGCCGCGATCGTCGCGATGGTGTGGCGTTGCCCGAGCTGCTCGAAGCGCTGGTCGCCGAAACATCGATTCCGTGGATCCGCAACATGTACCTCTACAGCACCGGCATCACGCCGCGGCTGCTGGAGGTCATCGCCGCCAATCCGCGTATCGTGCGCTATCTCGATACCCCAATGCAGCACGGCTCCGATGCGGTGCTGGCGCGTATGCGTCGCCCCGAGCGTCAGAAGACGATTCGCGAGCGTCTCGCGCAGTATCGTGCGATCGTGCCCGATCTCGCCGTGCGTACGTCGGTGATCGTGGGATTCCCGGGCGAAACGGAAACTGACTTCGAGATCCTGTGCGACTTTCTCGAAGAGATTCAGTTCGATCGCGTCGGCGTGTTCACCTATTCACCGCAGGAAGGCACGCGTGCGAACAGCATGGACGACGACGTGGCCGACTCGATCAAGCAGGAGCGCAAGGAGCGCATCGAAGAGTTGCAGCGCGCCATCACGTCGGAGCGTTACGAGCGGTTCCTCGGCGTCGAAGCGCGGGTGTTGGTGGAGCGCGCCTCCGACGTAGCCGGCGAAATGCTGTGCCGTGCCCCGTGGCAGGCCGATGACATCGATGGGCTGGTACACGTACCGATCCATGCGGCGTCGGGCATCATGACGCCTGGTTTGTTCGCCGACGTGCGTATCGAGCACGTGGTGGATGACTATGATTTTCGTGCCACGCTGTTGCGCGTGGCCGAGCAAGCGGCGGCGCCGATTCGTCGTGCGTCGCGTACCCTGCCGCTGGTGGGCAGTGGCATTCCTGACAGTTCTTCCGTGGGGAGTTTCGGCCGATGAGCAGTCCGACAGAACTCGCAGAGATGTTGACGTCGCGCCCGAGCGCGCGTTCCGCCGAGATCATGGCGCGAGCGCGCGCTCGTTTCCCGGGTGGTGTGAACTCCCCCGTCCGCGCCTTCGGTGGCGTGGGCGGTGAGCCGTTCGTGGCCAAGCGCGGCAAGGGCGCACGCGTATGGGACGCCGACGGCAACGAGTATCTCGACTACATCCTGTCGTGGGGCCCGCTGGTGCTGGGGCATGCGCCCGATGTCGTCCTCGAGGCCGTTTCGCGGGCGATGCAGGACGGCACGAGTTTCGGCATGCCGACCGAACGCGAAGTGGAGCTGGCCGACAAGATCGCCGAGCGGATGCCGCACATGGAGATGGTGCGGTTTACGTCGAGCGGCACGGAGGCGGCGATGACCATTGCGCGCTTGGCCCGTGCCATCACCGGGCGCGAGTACATCCTGAAGTTCGAGGGCTGCTACCACGGCCATGCCGACGCCTTTCTGGTGCGTGCCGGGTCGGGTGTGGCCACGCTGGGGTTGCCCGATTCGCCGGGCGTTCCGGAGGCGCTGGCCAAGCTCACGCTGACCTGCCCCTACAACGACCTCGAGGAGGCAGCCCGCATCGCCCGGGAGTTTCCGTTGGCGGCGACCCTGCTCGAGCCGATCGTGGGGAACAGCGGATTCATCGAGCCGCTCCCCGACTTTATCCCCGGATTGCGGAAGATCGCTGACGAAACGGGGGCCTTGCTCGTCTTTGATGAAGTCATGACCGGTTTCCGTATCGCCTTCGGCGGCGCGCGCGAGCGCTTTGGTGTCACCCCTGATCTCACGGCCTTGGGCAAGGTGATCGGCGGGGGGCTGCCGGTGGCGGCCTATGGTGGCCGACGTGAGCTGATGCAGAACGTGGCGCCGACGGGCAAGGTGTATCAGGCCGGCACGCTATCGGGGAATCCGTTGGCGATGGCGGCGGGTCTCGCCACGCTTGGCGCGCTCACGCAGAGCGTGCACGACGGCATCACTGCGCAGACGGCGGTGCTGGTGCAGGGCATGCGCGACATCGCGGCGCGCCGTGGCGTGCCGTTCTCGGCCAACCATTCCGGATCCATGTGGGGTTTCTTCTTCCGCGATGAACCCGTACACACGTACGACGACGCCAAGTTGTCGGACACCGTGCTGTTCAAGCGGTTCTTTCATGCGGCGCGCCGCCGTGGCGTGTCGCTCGCGCCGTCGGCGTTCGAGGCAGCGTTCATGTCGTCGGCCCATGGCGATGCGGAAA
>Ga0105047_10008592_pt1 | contig 16985 bp, 21 predicted proteins | sample MAT04_FD_78384 | JGI IMG/M metagenome (GOLD analysis project Ga0105047, IMG submission 78384) | Freshwater microbial communities from Lake Fryxell liftoff mats and glacier meltwater in Antarctica - MAT-04 (megahit assembly) | ecosystem: Environmental > Aquatic > Freshwater > Ice > Liftoff...
AGCCAAGGGATTATTATGCTGGCTAAGATATAGGTTGGTCCTCTGTAAACCGGCTTGTGTACGAAAAACAATTATAGATAAACGTGTAGAAAGCGCATTTAATTCCTTCGCCGGACCGGGGTTCGACTCCCCGCAACTCCACTGAACAGGACAAATCTGAAATATTTCGGGTTTGTCCTGTTTCTTTTATATCGAAACTGCCCGTTAATTGGGCGATTAGCTGAAAAACTCCATTCACTCTTTCGGCTCGAACTGTGTCTTTTTCGCGATTATAGTATATTCCATCAGGGAATAACAATCTTTGTAATTTTTCTTTGACCATTGCATCCGCAGAATCCCATATTGACGCGATTTGAGAGGACAATTCAACCGCTGTTTTGATTCCCTAATCAAGGTTAGAACTCCCCAACGCACATTTCTCCAATTCTGAAACTATAACTGACTTTTCATTTGCAAATCTGTCATTGAATTTTTGAAAGGTTTGAGTATCAATTTTATTTAGGGCATAGTAATTCTCCTCTGTGGTGTCGATCTTTTTATTAACCTCAACCAGTCTTGCTTTTAAAATATGTTCATTATCCGCATGTTCTTTCGATATTCGGTTGAAGGTTTCATTTAGTTGATATTAGAGAGGTTCTTGGAGTTCAGTCCTAATGGTATATTTTTCAAAAGAATTCGGAATGCGTTATGAATTTGTTGATTTCTGATATTGCATCTGCAACCGATTGTCCTGCATCTATAGCAATACAGCTTTTTCTTCTGTACCATATAGCTCGTCAATGGCTTTTGGTATTTGTCACATTTTAAAAATGCTTTGAGAGGCAGATGGTTATTTTCTTTGAGATGAGTATAATACTCCCTAAAATCAGGACCAGTAGTTAAGTTAAAAAAACATTTAATTTTACTACATATTTTTCCAAAACAAACACGACGCAAATCTACGCCTGAATTCAAGGCGAGGGAGGCCTTAGAAGCGGTCAAGGAACAACTAACTTTAGCAGAATTATCCAAAAAACATGAGGCAAGTTCTGTTGTAATCTCTAAGTGGAAATCGGAATTTTTATCAAATATTTCAACGGTTTTTAAAAAGACATCGTTGGAATCTGATGGTTCTGATCCGGTTAATATTGAGAATCTTTATTCACAAATATTGCAACTCACGGTAGAGAATGATTTTTTAAAAAATAATTTAAAAGAGACTGGGAGTATGAGTGCCAGAGTTCACATGGTTAAGCCCGATACTCCTAAGTTATCAATACGCCGTCAGTGTAACTTACTATCAATAAGTCGTAGTCAGCTTTACTATACTACAGTAGGCGAAAATGCTGAGAATATAAAAATGATGCGGATTATGGATGAACATTTAATCAATCACCCCACAGAAGGGGTTTTATCTATGGTTTATTTGCTCAGAGATAAGGGTTTTATTATAGGGCTAAAGCGTTTAAGGCGACTAATTAAGTTGATGGGTAGAGAAACTATTTACCGAAGAAAAAACCTCACTAAGATGGGTCTTAGAGAGTATATCAAACCCTATTTGCTTAGAGGCTTGAAAGTTGATAGGCCTAATCAAGTCTGGTACACAGATATCACTTATATATGAGTGAAGGCTTTATGTATCTAACGGCTATAGTCGACGTATATAGCCGTTAAGTACTCGCATGGGGTGTAAGTAACTCTATGGATGCGGAGTAGTGTAAGAGTGTTTTGGATGATGCAATTGAAAAATGCGCAATACCAGAAATTATCAATAGCGATCAAGGTTCACAGTATACCAGTGCTCTTTGGATTGAACACCTGGAAAAACTTGGCATACAAATATCCATGGATGGCAAAGCAAGAGCAACCGACAATATATAGATTGAGAGGTTTTGGAAAAGTATTAAGTATGATTACATTTACCTTAACCCATGCGAGAACGGATAAGAGCTTTACAAGGGTGTGCAAGAACACATGGCCATTATAGCGCGAAGATTCATCACACAACCAAGCGAAAGACTAACGATATGTATTTGCAAATAATTAAGGCCAAGGCAGCATAACAATTATGATATCAACACCAAAATATATTTAACATTGGTTGGGTGTATAACTGGGATTTGAAAATACAAGGCACAAAAGGGCTGGCAGCTTTATGCACAAAACAGGCACTTATTAACAAAGAAAAAAGAACCAAAAAAGAAAAAAAAGAAAAAAAGAAAAGAACTTACTTAAGTTTTTAAACTATTGGTTTAATAGAGCACATCATTCATTTGGGGAGTATTATATAAATTATCATTTTTTTTAAAGTTAGCTTGAGAAGTTTAAATGAATTCAACTATCATTAAAATACGGTGTTTTCTCCTTTCCCAATCCTGTTCACTAAAACCATCACTGTCTTATCTCGGTATATTCTAATGCAACTGATCAAGAAAAATTTAACTGACAAGTCTATAGAACTCAATTATTGCCGATAAATCAAAGCTCAAAAAGTTCGAACTCTGTCCGATTGAGTCAACAAAAGCCTTATAAATATTCAGTTTATAAGGCTTTTTTATGGCGTGAATAAAAAGAGCACATCATTCAAAAGTATTTATCGTTCTTTGAGAAATAAAAATTTTGTAATGAATTCAGTAATTAAAGAAACTAAAATCAGAAAACTATTTTTGAACATAATGACATTGGTCTCGTTTTGGCTTTTTACAGGTATAAGTAGTTGTTCAAAAGATGAAAAGGCCATGCTTAATGGTGATTGGACTGTGGAGAAAATCCGTGTTCATACAGATTCAACTTGGAGGTTTCCGTCCAATTCTTATGTTTTAACTTTGTCAGAAAATAAAAGTTATTCCATCCATTTAGATATAAATACATGTGGAGGTTCTGCTAAATTCGAGCATAACCAACAAGTTGTTTTTCAAACAGGTGCATGCACAAAAGCTTGCTGTGATTCGGAGTTTGCTTTGAAATTAATGAACATTTTGCCTACTTGCACAACGTATGATAACTCCGATCTAAGACTTCAATTGAAGACCAATGTAGGGGGGCAAGTTTTTTTAATTAAGAAATAGGTAGGGTTTATTAAACCCAAAATCCGCAATAGAAATTGCAGATTCGAATAAGAATGTGATAATTAATTTGAATTTGTTTTTTAGGGGCATTTTCGAATCTTCGATTTGACAATAAATTCTACGGTAAATTGATATTAATTTCCTAATCGGGATAAACTAAATACTTCGATTCTTTGAATCTTCAATTGATTAGTTTGTTATAATTACTCGTTTTACATAATTAACCTAACTCCGTTAAGTTCCGAAACCCTGTAAGCAAACCTATCGCTTGGTGAACTGATAAACATAAAATTAGTCGGTATTTTCCATTTTACTGATAATTCATTAATTAGTTCAGGACCAAAGGTTCCCACAAGTTGTGTAAACTCTAAATGTATATCTGGGTAAACTCTGTCAAGTGTATTGAAATCAGTTAGAAATTCAGGAGTGGCATAAACTCTTTCATTAGAAACCGTAACAATTTTTAATTTGGTGGTTATTTCATTTTCCTGAACATATTGTATTACTTTATTTAATAAGGAAATATCATCACCTTTAGAAAAATATACAAATTCCTGATGGGATAGAGTGTTTATTTTTCGCGTAATTAAATTTTCAATATTCTGAACCTTATCTTTAAAAGTATCAAAAACACTTTTTATAATAATAAGTATATTTTGCATAACTACCTTACGATTTAGTAGAAGCCAAAAGATGACTATGGCAGGCAAAAAATATTGGATAAATATAACTAAGTATCCAGGATTTATTGAAATGTTACCATATAATGCCACTAATATAGAGATAATAGCTAGAGCAACTAAATAAGGCTTTGATTGTTCAGGTCTAGGCAACTTGGCTCGTTTTACTTTTAGTAGAAAATTCCCATACCCAAAATAGACCATTACCAATAAAAATGAGATGGTATAAACCCCTGCTAGTGGACCCAATTTTCCATTTGTAATGAATAAAACAGAGGCGCATAATAGAAAAAATAAAAACAAAATTCTGGTTGAACTACCTTTACTGTTTTCTTTAAGCAATGCTTGAGGTAAAATTCTATCCAAAGACATCCGTTTCATTAATCCAGAAACGCCGATAAAGGAAGTAAGCACTGCTCCGCTAAGCACTAAAGCTGCATCCACAGAAATTAATGTTGAAAGAGAAATTCCACCAGTAGTTTGCCCTAAGTGAGAAAGCAAAGCTTCTTTATGTTCGCCTACACTTTCAATAGGAATAACAGCAATTATTGCCAATGCCATTAGTGGATTGATAATGCTTACAGCCAACCACATATTTCTAAGTGTTTTTCTAAAAACTCCCGGTTCCTGTTCTTCAACAAAATTTGCTGAACTTTCAAAGCCTGAAATACCAAGCATAGCCACACTAAATCCTAAAAATAAGGCCATTGGAATACTTCCCTTAACTGGCAAATGGAAATTTTCCGTAATTATTTGCAAACCGTGAATAGAAACAAACCAAACTGCACTAACAATAAGAATGAACATAGACACTAAATGCAGGATAAAAATGAATATAGCTACCCCTGCCGATTCGCTTATCCCTAACATAATTAGAAACATAAAAAAAGCCAATAAAGCCAAAGTCGCCCAAAAAATAGGAATAGTATGAAACAAAGTGTGCAGATAATGTATGGCTTCACTAGCCGATATTACAGCGGTAGCCATATAAGATAAGATGGTAAGGCATGCAGCAGTTGAAGCATTGCTTTTTGAAGTAGTATTTAATAGTATATTGTAAGCACCCCCATTGAGAGGTAAAGCCCCAACGGCCTCATTGTAAATTTTCCTAAACAGGTAAAGTACTACAGCAACCATTAAAAGCGATATCCAAGCATACTGCCCTGCATACAATATTGCCAAGGCAGAAACATATAAACATGAAGAGGTGATATCATTTCCACAAATAGCTGTGGCAGCTAGTTGGCCTAATTTTTTTGCTTTATGAACTTGCATTGTTTGTTTTTATATGAATATCGGTTTGAGGAAATGGAATAACAATATTTTTTTCATTAAACTTATTAAGAATTGTAAACCTGATATTACGCTTTACTTGCTCTATAACAAATATTTCTTGGCTCCAAAATAGAATTTCAAAGTCGATTGAACTACTGAAAAAATTTTTCTTCTTTTTGAAAACATTGCTAAGGCTGTTTTAAAACCCTTCAATTCTACTTTTCAGTTAAATGGAGCATTATCAGGCAATGGCTCATAATCAGGAAACTCTGGGCTAACCAATGGAGGATTTTCTTTTTCTGGTTGAGGCAAAATTTCAGGAATGCTTGGAGAAATACTCGGTTCCTTGGGTGGTTCTATTTCTGGCACTTTCTTTGGAGGAAGATTCATTGTTAATTTGGGATTAAATTTAAATATGGCAAAACTTGATTAACCCAAAATCCGAAATAGAAATTGCAGATTCAATTAAGAAATTATAAATCAATTCTTTAACGAATTGATAACAATTTCTGAATCGGGATTAAACCCAACTAAATCAAGTAGTTCGAATCTTTGAATCTTTTATTGATTAATTGGGTTAACAAAGATAAGGTATTGTATTGTTTAAATTTGACGATATTTTTAACTCGTAACCGATGTTAGAAATTTAAATCTTAAGCCATAATTTTAAAGTGTATTCCTCAAAAAATCTATCCAAAAATTATGCCTAAACCAAACACACGATTCTTATAACTTAGATATTAATAGCTCATTTTGCTAAAAAATCCTCCAATCGTTTATTAAAAATTAACGGCGATTCAATAGGCATAAAATGAGTTCCCTTTTGGAAAATGCAAAGTTCAGAACCTGGAATATTCTGATGAATTTGGAGGGTATGCGATTCCTTTACCGAATCTTTTTCACCGGCCATTACCAATACCTCGCTCTTGATTTTGTTAAGTTCTGACAAAGCAATATTAGGCTGGTCTATTAATAAACTTAATTGCATCAATTTGCGTTGCCAAAATACCGGATTATGGCCTGCAATTACTTTTTGTTGCGCCTCAGTAATTGCCCTCTCAATCATAAATCCTTCTAATTTTATTAAGGCTTCGAATTGTGGTTTTACATTGGCTCCCATAATAGCTAATCTTTTTACTAAGTTTGGTTTTTTGATTGCTATAAGCAATCCAATAATGCCTCCATCACTCCAGCCAAATAAATTAATATTGGTTAATTCAAGCTTTTCAATTAGCGCAATCCAATCATCAGCCATTTGCTCATAACTCAAATTATCGGTGTTTAAATCGGTATTTCCATGCCCACGACTATCGGCAGCAACAACCCTAAATTTTGTTTTAAAAAAATCAATTTGACAACCCATACTTGCTATCGAAGAACCATTTCCATGAATTAACAATAATGAATCTCCATTTCCATAGCTTTCATAATACATGCTGATATCGTTAACCATGAATAGATTGCCAACCTCGGTATTTTTACCGTAAGGAATACTGAAATTGTCGCTCATAAAAGAATTTTTCCAAAGGTATAGCTTTAAGAATTAATCACGCAAGAGACATTTATTTTAACTCAATCAAAAACACAGTATCGAAATTGTGTGTTTGATTATGGAATTGCAATTTACTTTCGGTCATTGAAGACACCGCCCGATAAGAAAAAATTCAAAATCCTTTTTTCCCAAACTCAATCAGGAATTCTGGTTCTTTAAACCTTCAATTGATATTTGGACCCATTTGATTAGATTTGTTAGTTAGTTTAGTTATGAGAAAAAAATACTATCGACAACGATTGCGATTATCATGCAAATTATTCCTGCACTAGCTCAAAAACCGGGCTCATACACCGCTGTTGATTTCGACGGGACGGATGATTACATTAATATTCCTGATATTTCTGCTTTAAATCCTTCGGCAAAAATTACCGTTGAAGCATGGATAAAGGTCGATTTTTATGGAAGTACCTCTTTTGCCAATTCTATTCTTTGTAAACATGGTTGGTCAACCGGAAACAAAGGTTATGTGCTTCGTTGCGGTGATAATGGTAAACTTTCCTTCAATATTGCCAATGCATCTGACACCTAGATTGATGTTGTGAGTGGTTCGGTGATGAAAACCGGGATATGGTATCATGTTGCCGGTATATTTACCGGAGATTCTATCAATGTTTACGTCAATGGGAATTTAGAAGGTAATACCTTATACACTGGTTCTATTAGTACTTCGACCGGACTTAATCCTGAAATTGGTGACTTGGCATACAGCGTTGGTGGAACGCGTTTATTTAAAGGTCAAATTGATGAAGTGCGTGTTTGGGAAATTGCTTTAAGCAAAGTTGAAATACGTGATTGGATGTGCCGAAAAGTTACGGCATTGCATCCCCAATTTAAAAAATTAGCAGTCTATTGGAAATTGGATGAAAATACCGGTGTTACTGCCAATGATAAATCTACCAATGCCGATAACGCCACTTTAACCAATGGTCCTGTTTGGGTAAATTCTGGCGCAGCCATTGGCGATACAAGCGTTTATGTTTATGGCGGCAAAAGCTTGAGTTTAACAAGTAATTAGGGCGATATATTTGAAATTAAAAATATAAATGGAAGTCTGGCTTACGTGCATGCCTACTTAAATTACGATACTACCGGACAAGGGTTAGGTAAAAACGTGGTTGGAACCTTAGATTCTAGACATTATTTTGGGGTTTATCACGACGAAAATAAATCGATGAATTTTGATATTAATTACAATTTTGCGAAACTAAAAAAGGCTGCGGGTGCTAAAATGTATGGCATTAATATGCTTACTAAAGTTATTGGTAACAGCGGTTTATGGAATTATGCTTCGGGCAAGTTGTATAATAATTCAGATTCCTTGGCGGTATTTAATCAAGCAAAAGGTGAATTTGTAATGTCTCTATATGAAACCGATTCGAATAAACTAATTTCAGTACTTGGAGCCAACCCTTGGCTTTGCGAAAGCGATAGCATTTTACTGGGTGCATCTTCAAACGATTCGTTTCAATTTGCTTGGTATCGAGATGGGAATTTATGGCAGGGTAAGAATAAAAAAACACAGTTTGTTGGTTCCGTAGGCAGATATAAAGTTCAATTGCAGCGAAAGGGAACTAGTTGTACCTTTATGAGTAAAACCAATGAAATTACGGATAAGCGGCCAAGTGTAAGTTGGTTATACACGCTTGCCACATGTGAAAATAGCGATAGTATTAAGTTGCCAGAGGGTTTGCCAACAGGTGGCTATTTCTCCGGAAAAAAAGTTACGGCAGGTGGTTACTTCCAACCTAAACTGGTTGGAGCCGGCAAGCATATTTTATATTATTTGGTCACTACAGCGGCTGGCTGCACAAGCAAGGTATCAATCAATGCAACCTTAATTGATACAGCAAAAATAAATATTGCAGCACATTCTGCTATTTGCACGGAAATAGATCCCTTTATTTTAAATTATATGACACCAAGTGGTGGAACATATACAGGAAAAGGTGTAATTTCTAACACGTTTTACCCAATGAATGTGGATGTAGGCAAGCACTTAATTACCTATTCCAATACCAATGGGAAAGCCTGATTGAGCAAAGCATCTTTTGATATTGAAATTTTTAAGCTCGATAGCATTTCGGTGAAAGCCGAAGTTTCAGCTTGTCAAAATGAAGTGCCATTTCCAGTTTCGATTTATCCGAACGGGGGCACCATAACTTGCGCTGTAGTTGTTGGGCAAACCTTTTATCCTGCGTTCGCCTCTTTAAAATATACTAAAGTTCTATACACTCTTAACGATCAGCATAATTGTAGAATAAAGGATTCAACGATGGTTTATATTTCTGAGAATCCAAAAGTGAGTATTGCACCCTTTGAGCGAGTTTATGATAATGAAAAAGTTCTTACTGTAAGCGGAGCAACACCGGCAGACAGTGGTAGGTATTATGTTGATGATGTGGTTGCCGCCAATTTTGATCCGGCTGCCCGAGGAAAAGGCCTTTATACCATAGAGTATCGTGTTGTTAATTATTTTGGTTGTCGTGATTCTATAAGCACTAAAATAAGAGTAAATTCATCTCCAATTAAACCGCTTATTTCTGTTTTGGGTGATGATTTAGTTTCGAATGCAGCCAAAGGTAATCAATGGATGAATAAAAACAGAGACATTGTGGGCCAAAAACTCAGTGTATTTACGCCTACAAAAGATGGTTATTACTATGTGAAGGTTACGAATGATTCAAATTGCAGCAATGATTCGGATTCTGTGCTGTTTAAAAAGCAAGTTGGGCTTTGGAGAATGCTAAAGACTCGAATTTCGATTTATCCAAATCCATCTAAAACAGGAATATTTTATGTGCGTGGACTTAATGGCGAAGCGAAAATTAGTGTAAGCGATGTTTTAGGGAGGGAAGTTTATACTGACTATATTTTTAATACCATCGAAGCAATAGATTTGCGAAAACTGAATGTTGGCACCTATTATATGACCATTGAATTTGAGGGCCAAAGCAGCGCAATACGGGTTACTATTTTGGAGTAAAGGAAAAAGAGGTTCACCATACAAATGGGGAGCAAATTATATTTTGATAATTTCTCTAATGGAAACGGAAATTACATAGTTTCAGGTTTAAAAGTTGCAAAGTCTTTAAAAGAATTGGTACAAATACAAAACCTTGTCGGGCATTTCTAAATCGGGGTTAACACTATATATTTTAGTCCTGATGAAGTTTCTAAACCGCCTAAAGCAACATTTATTGCACCTGATAAAAACTCCTAAACCAAAACAATTTTCAACTTTTAATCATGATTCAGAAATGGCCACTTTAAGATAAATCATGGTAAGGAGGTTGTAATGCTAACGAAAAGTTTTGGTGTAAACGATTGCGTGAGGGATTGCAATGGAAAGCCCACAGCGCAGCGAGGACTTGCAATGAAAAGCCCGACCTGAAAGGACACGCCCAAAGAAAATAGATGAGCAATTTCGTTTATGGTTTTCCTAAGTTTCGTGATTGCAGGTAACTTTCGAAAGCAATTAAAGCAAACAAGAGAATAATTGTAGCCCAGAAGGTATAATTGAGGGCTGTTAATTTTAGTTTCACTGCAAAATAGAGTTGATAAAAGATGGATACCGAGGATACGACAAACACAAATAAATTATAGTATAAATACGTGTTGCGACTCATGTTTACATACAAATACATGTTGCTGTTTAAACCATTGCGACGGGTTAAAATAGAAAATGCACTCCATCCATAAAGCATGGCCACAATAATACAAATTGGGAACAGCACAAAAAGTAAACCTTGCTGGTAAGTGATGAGTTTTAAATTTTCTGTGGGGGGCATAAAACAGCTTTTTTAGTATTTCAATATAGTTTTATATTAATTTAATAGGGATAAAGTTAATATTTGTCTAAACCTTGTGCAATTGTAAAATTAATTAGTGAGTTTTGATGCTTTAAAAAAATTATGTTTAATAAAAAATTTATTTCGACGCTTGTATTTATAGCTGCCACTCAATTGGCTTTTGGTCAAAAGCAGGCTCCTGAAAATTGGTTTAACCTTGATATCAAGCAGGATAAAATGCTTGGAGTAAGTACAGAAAAGTCTTACACTAAACTATTGGTGAACAAAACATCAACAACGGTAATTGTTGGAGTGCTTGACAGCGGAGTTGATGAGGACCATGAAGATTTGAAAAATATTATGTGGGTGAATGAAGATGAAATTCCAGGGAATAATATTGATGATGATAAAAATGGTTATGTTGATGATATTTTTGGATGGAATTTTATTGGTGGCAAAGACGGAAAGAACGTTGAAAAGGACTGCTTAGAAGTAACTCGTTTATACAAAAAATTGAGTAAGAAGTACGACAATATGGATGAGTCTAAAATGTCGGCTGAGGATAAAAAAGGCTACGACGAATACTTGAAAATAAAAGTTGAGTTTTTACAAAAGAGTATTGAGTCAAAAACCATGTTTGAAAATTTGTCGAAATCGATGAAGCGCTTTGAATCAATTGAAAAGGCTATTGGTAAAGGCGAAGACATAACCCTTGAAGATCTTAAAAATTATAAACCTGTAGGTGCTCAGGAAGCCAATATGTTAAGCAAGTTTATGGTATATCTTGAAACGGGCATAAAATACAGCGACTTAAAAGCAGAATTAAAAGGTGCTTATGATTATTACGATGGACAGGCAAATTATTCGTATAATGTTGATTTTGACCCAAGAAGTATTGTAGGAGATAATTATGAAGATGAAACAGAGCGTGTTTATGGAAACAATGATGTAACCGGTCCGGATGCATCTCATGGAACGCATGTAGCTGGCATAATTGGTGCACAACGCGATAATAACATTGGAATAAAAGGTGTTGCCAACAACGTAAGGATTATGTCGGTTCGCTGCGTACCTGACGGTGACGAGCGTGATAAAGACGTTGCCAATTCAATTCGCTATGCAGTTGACAATGGAGCAAAAGTGATTAACATGAGTTTTGGCAAAGGATATAACTGGAACAAGACTTTGGTTGATGATGCGGTAAGATATGCAGAGTTGAAGGATGTGTTGTTGGTGCATGGAGCTGGAAACGATGCAAAAAATTTAGACGAAGGTGTTAATTACCCAAATCCAATAATGGCTAGTGATAACAAGCGCATGTTAAATTGGGTTGAAGTTGGAGCTTCGTCATGGCAAACTGGAAAGGCAAGAACAGCCGATTTTTCTAATTACGGTAAAATCAGTGTGGATGTATTTGCACCGGGTGTAAGCATTTATTCAACAACGCCTGGTTCAAAGTATGCCTCGTTTGATGGCACAAGCATGGCATCGCCTTGTACTGCTGGTGTTGCAGCTTTAATTCGTTCGTATTTCCCTGACCTTACTGCCGATCAAGTTAGAACCATTTTGATGAAATCGACTTATAAAGTTAAGGGCAAAGTGTATATTCCAGGAACAAAAAAGACAACGAAGTTTAAAACATTATGTGTTTCAAGAGGCATTGTAAATACATACAAAGCAGTTGAAATGGCTGATAAAATGAGTAAATTTTAAACCAGTATCCGCTCTCTGGATAGGATTTAAACCATTTTAATCGATAAGCTTTGCAGACTAAGGTTGTTTTGCCTGAATTTTTGATACCGGGTGATAAAATTGCTCTGATTGCACCTGCCCGAAAAACCACACTTCAAGATTTAGAGCCTTTTATTAAGTTGGTAAACCAAGCCGACTTAGAAGTAATTTACACACCTAATTTATTTGCGGTACAAAATCAGTATGGTGGTTCTGATGATTTACGAGCTGCCGACTTCCAATATTGGCTGGATGACCCATGTATTAAAGCGATTTTATCGGTGCGTGGAGGCTACGGAACTGGCAGAATAATTGATAAACTCGATTTTACGAAGTTTCAAGAGCATCCAAAGTGGCTTATAGGTTTTAGCGATTTTACGGTTATTCATTCGCATGTAAATTGCTTATTGAACATTCCAACTTTGCACGCGGCTATGCCGGCTTTTCTAAAAAGCGATAGTTTGCCAGATGTGGTGCAATCGTTTGTTGCAATGTTTGATGTACTAAAAGGCAATTTACCGAATTATACATTGCCAGAAAATACTATGAATGGGCCTGGAAATTGTTCGGGTAAACTCATTGGTGGTAATTTATCAGTTATTTATTCCATTATGGGTTCGGTATCGGAATTGAAGACCGACAATTGCATTCTTTTTTTAGAAGACTTGGATGAATATTTTTATCATCTTGACCGAATGATGGTGTGTTTGAAGCGTGCCGGAAAGTTAAAAAATCTAAAGGGAATAATACTTGGGCACATGAATGATATGCACGATTCGGCCATTTCGTTTGGGAAAAATACTGAAGAAATTATCTATGAACATACACACGATTTAAATATTCCTTTATATTTTGGGTTTGATGCTGGTCATTTAAAATTAAATTTGCCTTTGATATTTGGTATGCCTGTTGAAATTGAAAATAATTGCCTTAATTTTGAGAATTCTAATTCTTAAGTGAAAGATACTTTAAAACAGTTTGAAACCTTCTTTATAATAGGTTGTTCAGCCGTAGCGGTTGATTTTGTTGTTTACAATTATGTATTGGAATGGATTTGTCCTGGATGCGCAGCAAGCAACATCTTTAAAAACTATTTTCTAACGTTTAACAGTGCGGATATGGCAAAATCGGCCGGGTTTTTGTGCGGCTCTTTTTACACCTATTACATGAACAAGCGGTTTACATGGAAGCAGAAAAACCGCAGTAATCGCAGGCTTGCAAGATTTTTTGCCTTGTATGGCGTATCGTTTATTGTTAATATTTTGGGAAATAAATGGGCCCTTACTTGGCCGGATGAATTGGTTCCAATTTTTAAGGTAAAAGATTCTGCCTTTTTATTTGCAACCGGATTAAGTGTGGTAATAAATTTCTTGGGGCAAAAGTTATGGGTGTTTAATCATAAGGTATCCTTAGTAGCCAAAATAAAAAAAACTATTTCACTTAAAGCTTAACTTATATTCTTGAGAAAAAACTTACTTGTTTTGCATTTGGGAAGCAATTTGGGCAATCGTTTCGAATATTTACAAAAAGCTATTTTAGCACTTTCGGTAAAATTTGGTGAGGTTTTGAAACAATCAGGGATTTATGAAACTAAAGCTTGGGGCATTGCATCACAACCTGATTTTTTGAATATGGCTCTCGTATATGAAACGAAAGAAACCCCGTTAAAAGTTCTTGGCATCGTAAAACTTATTGAAAGGGAAATAGGCAGACGAAAGCGAAATCGCTGGAATGAACGTGAAATAGATATTGATATTATTTTTTACGGAGAAGAAATTGTTGAAGAACTAGATTTGTGTATACCTCATTTACTTATGCATCATCGAGGATTCGTGCTTACATTGCTCAACGAAATAATTCCTGATTTTAAGCATGCAATTTTAAATAAATCTGTGCATCAGTTATATAAAGAATGTATGGATACATTGGAGGTTAAACCATGGAAAATGTAACTAAGTTGTATCCGTTGTATTTTTTGCCTTCGGTAAATTATATGCGACAGGTGTTATCAAAAACAGAAGTTATACTATCTATCGGCGAACGTTATAAGAAACAAACACCAAGAAGCCGTTTTGAAATTGCCGGTCCCAATAACAGGCAGTTAATAAGTATTCCGGTTATTCATCCGGGTAATTATGCGAGTGTTTGTTTGGTAAAGCTTGATAATAGTGAGAACTGGCAATTAAAACATTGGCGAAGCATAGAAACAGCTTATCGCAAAGCGCCATTCTTTGAGTTTTACGCACATCATTTTGAACCGTTATTTCAAAAGAAATTTTCGGTATTGGCAGAGTTAAATTTGGAAGCCTTACACACTCTTTTCAAAATATTAAAATCGGATACACGAGTAATTCTAGACATGCATTCTATTGAAACTTTAAATACTGTGTTTTCAGAGCATGAAGAACCCTATTTTCAGGTATTTGAAAAAAGGCATGGTTTTATGCCGCAATTAAGTATTTTGGATTTAATATTTAATGAAGGTCCAGGGAGTTTGAAGTATTTGAGGTTGGATTGATGGATGGATGTTAGACGGTTGGATTTTGGATAGTTAGATGGTTAGAAGTTAGTTCATATTTGAAAATTTAAACTTAACGTTTACCAATTTCAGACCTCCTGACCCCTGCCCTATAATTAGTGGCTTATAACAGTTGATTCGCAAATATAAATCATTATTTTTTATTTTTCGGGATGCAATTAATGTTACCCATTTTCCCCAAAGAAGCCAGGATGATATCTTTATCATTGGGTGTGATAGAACGCGACGGCCTTGTTCAGTATATTGCAAACGGACTACCGATATATAGTCATGATAAAGACAATCTTGCGGTTTTTCGTGCGGTTACCTGTAATTTTATTGAGTAAGGCTTATGCCGCTCAAGTGAAGTAGCGAGGTGTTTTGGTATTCCTGATGATAGTGTTCGTAAGCAATTAGCAAGATACCGCAAAGGTGGCGAGCAAGCATTTTTTATGGAAGGGGGTAGCGAAAATAAATCTCACAAAATGCGTGGTGAATTGTTAAAGCGCGTACAAAGCAAGTTAGATAAAGGCCAATCAAATAACTCAATTTCTAAGCAAGAGGGTATTAGAGAAGGTACTATACGCTACGCTATTCAAACGGGTCGGCTTAAAAAAAAACAGCCCAAAGCCAGAGCGACCTTTAACAGGAGCAGGCATTACGTTTAATGAACGAGATGATTTAAATCAGTCAAGTGCATTAGGGGTAGCGACCACTAATGAGATAGAAAGAATTTTCGCTTCACAGGGACTGCTGACACATCAGGAGCCGGTTTTTAAACATCATCAATCCATAGAACATGGCGGAGTTCTCTGCGCCATACCATCTTTAGTAGCGCAAGGTCTTTTGAGTTAAAAGGATGTGTATGAAGATTTACCCAAAGGATACTATGGCATGGAAAGTATGATGCTCACCTTAGCTATCATGGCATTATGCAGAATTAAAAATCCTGAACAACTCAAACAACACCGTGTGGGGGAATTGGGTGCTTTAATTGGGTTGGACAGAGTACCGGAGGTAAAGTGCTTACGGAAAAAAATCGACCTGATAGTAAGTCAAAGTAAGGCAACACAGTGGAATAAGAAATTAATGGATCAATGGTTGGGCACAGAGGATGATGCTTTTTTCTTCTATATAGATGGTCATGTGAGAATTTATTATGGTAGCTTGGCTAGGTTACCTGCAAAGTATGTATCCAGACAAAAATTATGCTTAAGCGCTACCACAGAGTATTAGGTCAATGATTCTGATGGATTACCGTATTTAGTGGTTACAGGAGAATTAACAGAAAAGCTGGAGCAAGTCATCAGGGAAAAGATCATAGACCATTTAATGGACAAACGTAAGCATTAAAACAAAGAAGTGTTTACACTCGTCTTTGATAGAGAAGCCTATCACCCATCCTTCTTCAATTGGTTATGGCAAACCCATAGAATAGCAGTTATAACATATCGTAAAAACGTTGAGGATAAATGGGCTATAGAAGACTTTAAAGAACATGAAATTACTGTTATACAAAATAAAGTAACGATGCTTCTTTGCGAAAAACCTGTTCAACTCGGTGGCTACAATTTTAGGGAAGTACGGCAACTAAACGAAGGCGATCATCAAACATCCATTATCACAACACACCCTGATAGTTTAGATATATCTACCATTGCAGGTAAGATGTTTAGCAGATGGAGTCAGGAGAATTTTTTTAGATATCTGATTCAGGATTTTGACTTTGACAGAATATGGCAATATGGAATACAGGCATTAAATAATCAAATAGAAATAACCAATCCTCTGTACAGATAAGTCAATCAAACAATCAAGAAGAAAAGGAAAAAAAAACGAAGGGTTCAAGCCGATTTAGCCAATCAAATAGATGAAATTATAGCCGATACAATAGACAATGTACAACATACTCTCTCAAACAAAAAACTTACATAGATAAAATTAAACTTATGAGTCAGGAAGAAAAAATATTATTGGAACAACGAAAACACATACCCACCAAAGTCAAATTATCTGAAATGCCCCATGACAAAAGGTATAACCAATTAAAACCTGAGCATAAACATTATATCAATATGATTAAAATGATAAGTTAAAGTGCCGAAACAGCAATGGTACAAACAATATCACCACATTTTAACAGAGATAAACAAAAGTGTAGAATGTTGATTGAGCAATTATTTAATACCCCGGCAGATATAATACCTGATTATCAAAACAAAACACTCACAGTAAAAATAGCAGGGCTAAATGCAAATAGATTTAACCAGGCTATACTGGAATTACTATCTGAACTCAACCAAACACAAACCAATTATCCCGGTACACAATTAAGACTTGTTTATAAAAACTGAGTAACCTCTTTTGAGAAGAGGTCAGGAGGTCTGAATC
>Ga0105047_10008596_pt1 | contig 16980 bp, 23 predicted proteins | sample MAT04_FD_78384 | JGI IMG/M metagenome (GOLD analysis project Ga0105047, IMG submission 78384) | Freshwater microbial communities from Lake Fryxell liftoff mats and glacier meltwater in Antarctica - MAT-04 (megahit assembly) | ecosystem: Environmental > Aquatic > Freshwater > Ice > Liftoff...
AAGCCCCCCTCCAACTCTCCCCGTAATGGGGGAGAGCACATGGAGCGGAACTTAGGGTTGGTGCATTTTACCTAAGCCCCCCTCCAACTCCCCCCGTAATGGGGGAGAGCACATGGAGCGGAACTTGGGGTTGGTACTTTTGCTTTTTGCTTTTTTGCTTTTTGCCTGTTTTGCCTATTGCCCATTTGCTTTTCCAATGAAAAACCGGGATGTCGCTGCGCTCCGTTTGCCTATTTTTCCTGACCTTCGCGCCGTGCTTGCTCTTTTTAGAAACAATCAACTCTCGACGCTTATTCCACTGGGGCTTTACGTGGCGCTCACGCATCTGTCGGCTTTGCTGGGTTATGCGCAGCCGATGGGGCAGGGGAGTGTTGGCGGCGGGGTGCTGTATCTGGACTGGTTTGGTTGGGTGAATCAATACCCGCAGTATTCGGCCATTGGCGCAGCGGTACTGGTGCTGGTGCAGGCGGTGCTGATCAACAATTTGGCCGATCGGTTCCGGTTGCTGGGCGACCGGACGTGGCTGCCGGGTTTGTTTTATGTACTGGCAGCGTCTTCCCTGTCCGATTTTCTGTTTTTATCGCCGCCGTTGGTGGCCGCTACGTTTGTGCCGCCGGCCTTGCGCTGTATTTTTCAGGCCTATAAAGTACCGAATGCCACGGCTTTGGTGTTTAATGCCGGGTGGTGGGCGACGTTCGCCAGCCTGTTCTATCCACCGGCACTTTTTCTACTGCTGGCGGCTTATGTCGGGGTGAATATTATGCGGTCGTTCAATCTCCGCGAACAACTGGTGTTTTTATCCAGCGTGTTCACGGTGCTGTTTCTGGCTTGGCTGTGGTATTTCTGGAGCGATCGGGGCGGTGTTTTCTGGAATGTCGCGTTCGGTTCGCTCTGGCAGTTCTATCGCTTTAATTCCACGATGGATACCGAGCGTACCTTGAAAGCCCTTTTGCTGGCGGTGTTGCTGTGTACTATTATGCTCAGTTATGGGGCTTATTTTCACCGCAAACTTATCCAGGCGCAAAAGAGCGTCACCATATTGTACTGGTTTTTGTTCGTTGGGGCAGCCGTTATTTTATTGCAAAGCGATCCCCTGCCAGCGCATTTTCTATTGATTATGCCTTCGGTGGGTATTTTTATGGCGTTATCGTTTTTTTCGTTGCGCAATCGATTCATCGCCGAGATTTTTCATTTTGCTTTATTGGCCATCGTGTTGTTTGTGCAATTTTTGCCTTTAGCCACAAGGTGATTCGTTATCGGTTTAAGTGGGCGGGCAAAATTAATTGAGGTCATTTTTGTCGTAACTGGCTGATTATAATTGCCTATCCCGATAAAAAACCGGGATGTCGCTTTGCTCCATTTGCCTTTTGCAATTTTGCTCATTTACTTATTAGTTAATGGTTATTGGTATATAACATTGCAATAACTATAAATAATGCGAATAATGGGTTAAGATTAATAGTTGGTAAGCCGACTTACTACAAAATTACCAATACTCCTTAGGTACAGAGGTGATAATTCAACCCACGACTTCAGTCGTGGGGCCAATCATCGCCCTCTTAGCGAACCGATTCATCAGTTTAGCCAAGTGTAAATAAAGGGCATCGCTGGAAACCGATAAATCGGTTTAGTGTCCGTGCGTGATAGTGCCCACGACTGAAGTCGTGGGTTGATTAAAATAATTGATTGTCTTGTGCTTATTGAGATTATAATGGCTATAATCTAACCCATTATTCGCATAATCAACCAATAACTAATAACCAATAACCAATACACCAATAACCAATACACCAATAACTATTAACCAATAACTATTAACCATGAAATTCGGTGTTATTGTTTTTCCCGGCTCCAATTGCGACGACGATATGGTCCACGTACTGGGCGACGTGATGGGCCAGGAAGTCGTCAAGTTTTGGCATAAAGAGACCACTCTGCCGGGCTTCGGGCCTGGTGACTGTATCGTGCTGCCCGGTGGTTTCTCCTACGGCGACTATGTACGGGCCGGGGCGATTGCCCGTTTTTCGCCCATCATGCAGGCGGTGAAGGTCTTCGCCGAGCAGGGCGGTTATGTGTTTGGCGTATGCAACGGCTTCCAGATCCTGTGCGAAGCGGGAATGCTGCCGGGCGTGCTGTTGCGCAATGAGAATCAGCAGTTTATCTGTAAGAATGTCTGGTTACGTCCCGCCACCAATCAATCGCCGATCACGGCAGACCTGGACCTGGAGCGGGCTTTGAAAATCCCCATTGCCCACGCGGAAGGCCGCTTTTATGCGGATGAAAAGACGCTGGATGCCCTGGAACAAAACAACCAGGTGCTCTTCCGCTATTGCACCCCCAGCGGCGAAGTGACGGCGGCGGCCAATCCGAACGGCGCGGCCCGCAATATTGCCGGTATTTGTAACGAAAAGCGCAACGTATTCGGCATGATGCCCCACCCGGAACGCGCCAGCGAGGATATTCTGGGGAATGTGGATGGGCGGGGAATTTTTGAGTCGCTGCTGGCGGTGGTGGCCGCCTGATAAATATTGTCCAAACTTAAAAGGGGGCGAAAAGTGCATACCTGCACCTTTCGCCCCCTTTTTTCGAGTCCTTCAATGTTCAATCCTTCTTTCCTCCCTCAAACAGGGCCAGGATAATACTGCCCATATACACGCCCAACGCTGACTCTACCAGAGTCATAAACATGATCATGTCCTGAAAATTAAGAATATTGGGAGCCAGGGCCTTGAGCGAAATCAGCACCATCACCGTAATAAAGTGACCATGCACCAGCCACTTGACCATGCTACTGATCGGCGACCCATTCTGGCCATTCAGGTTAGGCTCGGTGATGCTGCGGCCCAAAAAACGGAAGACTGCTCCCCCATAGAGAGCCGTCACCGGAGCCAAAATACCCATAAGGGACGTGAATTCTTCAAAATCGAACCCGCGCAGCAGATAATATACACAAGAAGCGCCAATCAGCGCAAAATGGTAAAGCAGAATCAGCCGGGCGATGCGGGTGCGCGGGGAGAGTATAACGGTCGCCGCAGGAGCCGTGGAGTCAGTTTGAATGTCGGTATCTGCCATTGGCGAAGCCAGGATCGTTGAGTTGGTCGTTGTCATCAGCGAAGGTAATCTAATAATTTTTTAAAAAGATACTTCTGATATTCTTCCAGATTTGTTTTGTAACGCGTTTCCAGGTCCTTGTAGTCGTTTTTACGCGGCGGAAAGACGATGCCAGAGCCATATTTCCCCTGAAACTCCCACGAAAGTTCTACGTTATCGTCTTTTTGAAGGCCTTTCACGTAAATCCGATGGTACTCAAAATAGCCATCCGGGCAAATTTCGTTATTTAAATGGGTGATTTCCAGGACAAACTCGTCGAAAGTTGTGTACGAAGAGTCCACCCGGGCCTTCCATAAAATAGGGGTACCCTTGTCTTTATACAGGTTAACGAGATAACCTCGCGCTTTGGCGCATATCGGGCCAACTTTTTTTCCAATAAGTGTAGCGGTGTTGTCTCCATTGTTGACGCCGCTGAGCGATGGCGGGATGTCCACCTGCATCACGGCGGCAGAGCGAATGTTAAATCCCTCCACCGGCACCTGGCCATTTTTGCTGGTTACCCGGGCCATAAAATGCGCCGGGCTGTGGCAGCGCACCACCACCTCGGCCTGATCCTGCCGTATTTCCGCCAGGAAAGCCCATTTGTGCAGCAATCGTTCGTGAAAGTACTGGCCATTCACCCGGCGGTTGGCTTTTTCCAACTCCTGCCAGGCGCTTTGCAGCGAGTCGCAGACGTGTGCCCCCTGGTAAGCGGCAATCAAATACAAGGTCACTTTCTGATTCGTAACGGCGATGCTATCGGCGCGAAAAATATGGTCGAGCTTGTTCTGGCGAAGCCATTGGCCATACTCGACCCGTTTTTTTTGAAAAAATGCCTTATCCTGCCGTAAATCAGTTGCTTGGCCCCAGAGTCCGGTAGGGGGGCTAAAAGCAAGCAGGAAAAGAAAAAAGATTAACCGGAACAGACGTGGTTCCATTGCGAAGGTTTGGTTGTGCGCTGAACTATACGGCGCATGCAGGGGGCTTATTTTCAGTTACTTGCGCTTTAACTATTTCTTAGAGTCAAAGTACATTCGCCAACTGCTCCTTTATTTTTTCCAACTCGTCTTTCATTTGTACCACCAGGCGTTGCAGATCGGCATCGTAGGCTTTTGCGCCGAGCGTATTTATTTCGCGGCCAATCTCCTGCGTGATAAAATTTAACGTTCGGCCCGCTGATTGGTTCTTGACATCAATCTGTTCGAGGAAATATTTGCAGTGCTGGGCCAGCCGGACTTTTTCTTCCGTGATGTCCATTTTTTCGAGGTAGTACAGGATTTCCTGTTCAAAGCGGTTGTTGTCCAGGTTTTCCTTGCCGATACTTTCCTCGAGGTTGTTGCGCAGCCGTTCGCGCATCCGCGTGAAACGACCCTGCTCGAATTTATTGACCTCGGCCAGGAGCGTCAGAATCGTGGCGACGCGCATCCGCAGATCAGCTTCCAGGACCAAACCTTCCTGCTGGCGAAAGGCTTTAAACGTGTTCAGCGCGCGATTGACCGTCTCGCAGATCGCCTGCCATTCTTCTTCATCCACTTCGCCGCTGGTGGCCGTCACCACGTTGGGAATGCGCAAAATAGCCTGCAACAGATCGGTTTGGCCCATGCCCAGTTCATTGGTCAGCCGCGAAAGTTCCCGGTGATAGCCCCGAAAGAGACCCTCATTGAGGCTCACCGAGGCCGCGCCATCGGCATTTTGTACCTCCACGATCATATCTATTTTGCCGCGTTCGGCATGGTCAGTGACGATTTTGCGCATCTCTACCTCTTTTTCTTTATAATCGCCGGGCAACCGCATTTTCAGGTCGGTCATCTTGGAATTCAGAGCCCGAATTTCCACCGCGATGGATTTGTCGCCAAAACTGCCGTTTGCGCGGCCATAGCCAGTCATTGATAATAGCATAGTCGAATTTGATGTGGTAACATGGTAAAATGCGCTAACCTGCTACATTCCAACACATTCTCTGGAAACTGAGTTTAGTTTTTTCGCCCCGTTCGGGTAAATTTTTAAAAGGCAGCGACACAAAAATGGCGACATTACCCGCTCATTTTGCCGAGCGTGTTCAAAAAAGTGTGGCACACCTAAATCTGATCAGCGAGGCTCAACTATTTATCAAAGGTGGGCCACACTTAACGGAACACGGTCATTTTGCCTGCAAATGTAGGAAATATAGCCAGCTATGGGGCAGCAGCGAATAAATTTGGTCAGTCTGTTTGTAAAATGCTGAATTAGAGCGAGTTTGCAGCGTGAAAATGAATGCGGGTCGTAACACTACCTTTTTACCTTCTTCCTGATTTGGGTGCATGGCAAACTTTCGCGGCAAACTTGTCGAAAGTTCTAAACTTTCGATAAGTTGGTTCCGTAAAGCGAAGATTTGCCAGGCACCCCCTGATTTACAAGCAACTATGCCCTGTAATTTTTTGAAAAAATGCTTGCGCAGGTCAAAAATAGTGCGATCTTTGCGTCTCATTTTTGAAAACAACCTTTTTTCGTTCATAACATACTCAAAATCAACGCATTAAAACATGAGAAAGGCTGACTTGGTGAACGCTATTTCCGAGAAAACCGGCGTTGCAAAAGTGGATGTCCTGGTCTCCCTCGAGGAGCTCTTCAAGGAGATTAAAACCACAATGCAAGGCGGCGAAAACGTCTATATCCGCGGATTCGGCAGCTTTGTCATTAAAAAACGCGCCAAAAAGGTGGGTCGCAACATTAAAAAGGGCAAATCCATCGAAATTCCGGAACACTTCATTCCGTCATTCAAGCCGGCCAAAGTTTTCATGGAGCAGGTGAAGAAAAATGTAACTTCTTTGCCCGACGAAGAAAAAGAAGACTAAAAACACTGTAAATTAAGAGTATTTGAGTATTTGAGTATTTGATCAATTACCTGATTACCAAGTGCTTTGGTCGAATACTCAAATCCTCGTATCCTCGAAAAGGTGGAATGCGCAGTACAAATCCCTTCTACACCCACCAGACCAGCACCCTATTGAAAGATGAATAAGGCGCAGATTTCGGCTGTTTTTGCCGCTTTAGTGCTTTTTTGTGGCCTCTATTTTGGGTTTGATACCAAAAATAAAAACCAGAAGACAGCAGCACATTCCCAGGCTTTACAGGTGGAAAGCACGGGGCCGGAGGTGTTATTGGCCGATGCCAAAACGCATTTGTCTCCTACACAAGGAGCCGAGGTAGCTGCATTGGAGCAGCAGGCCGCTGCAGCGCCAGATTCTGTCGCCAAGGTGGAAGCACTAAAAAAGCTGTCTGCTTACTGGTATCGGGCGCAGCAATTAGCCGTATCCGGCGTGTTTGCCGAACAAGTTGCCGAGCTGGAGCGTTCTGATGCTGCCTGGTCGGTGGCGGGAGGTACTTTTTTCAACGGTTTGGTTGGTTCGCAAGACCCGACCATCCGGTCTTTCTGTACGGAACATGCCGTGAAAGCGTTTGAAAGTGCCGCGTCACTGAATCCGTCGAAAGTAGAACATCGGGTCAATCTGGCCCTGGTCTATTCTGAAAGCCCACCGTCCGACAACCCGATGCAAGCCGTGCTGATGCTCCGCGAACTCGAAGCCAAGCACCCGGAAGAAGCCTCGGTCTATAATGCGCTCGGTCGCCTGGCCATCAAAACCGGCCAGTGGCAACGCGCCATAGATCGTCTCGAAAAGGCGTGGACACTCAATAAGAATAACCCGAATACACCCTGCTTACTGGCCAAAGCCTACGAAGGAGCGGGCCAAATGGACAAAATGGAACAATTTGCCAAAATCTGTAAATAAAAGAGGACAACCTCTCGAACGCATAATTAAATCACCTTCACAATTCACAGCAGTATGCCTTGCGGAAAGAAACGTAAACGACATAAAATTGCCACTCACAAGCGCAAAAAGCGCCTGCGGAAGAATCGCCATAAGAAAAAACGTTAGTGTCTGAACCGCAGGCAGGGACACTTCAGTATGGAACTATGTCCTGCCCGGGGTCAGCGCCAGACGCAACCGTCGAATCGAAAAACTTTCCGGAGCCTCGTTGCTGCCGGAAAGTTTTTTCGCTGTCTGCCCTTTGAGTGGTTATTGGTTATTGGTTATTAGTTGCCTAAAACACTGGTTGTTAGCTAACTACATAGGCTTTTAATTAAACAATCCTATACTGCCACCTGATAAACATTAAGTAGTTGGTTAAGATTGGTTTAAGGTTAAAAAATCGGCATAAATATTTGACAACCAATGCACTGTGCCACCAATAACCAATAACCAACAACTACCTATCGGCAGCCACCCTTTATTCGTTCTTTGGCAAGCCTGCAACAACCCCTGATTTGAGTCGGCCCCGGTCGGCTGAACGCTGCGTATCGTCCGCCCAAGCGATATCGAAACAGCCCTTCTTGTCCATTGAATCTGAATCCTTGAGCCACCCTTTGGTTCAGCTGCCCAGCAGCCGATAACACGCCTCGACGGCCTGATTTTGACGCCCGTACCGACCCCCGGTAGCCGGTCGAATGGCCTTTGCATTTTTCTCCCCTGCGTTTGCTCTGCCTGTTGCAAACCATTTTTACCATCGTGGATAAAGAACTTATTATCAACGCCGCCGAATCAGGCGTTGAGCTGGCCCTACTGGAGAACGGAAAACTCGTTGAACTCCAGCACCAGAAAATTAACAACAATTTCAGTGTCGGCGATATTCTCGTCGGCAAAATCCGCAAAATGATGCCCGGCCTCAACGCCGCTTTTGTGGACATTGGTCACCGGAAAGACGCTTTCCTGCATTATACCGACTTGGGTCCTAATCTGCCTTCGCTGGTCAAATGGACGAATGGCGTGACCAATGGCAGCATCAATACGCACAAACTGGACAACTTCAGGTTTGAAGGGGAAATCATCAAGACCGGCAAAGTGGACCAGGTGCTGAACAAGCGGTGGCCCATTGTCGTCCAGATTCTGAAGGAACCCATTTCTACCAAAGGCCCGCGACTTTCCTGCGAAGTCACGCTGCCAGGGCGCTACATGGTGCTTTCTCCGTTTGCCGATACCGTGTCAGTATCGAAAAAAATCAGCAGCGGCGAAGAGCGCAAACGCCTCCATACGCTGGCGGAGAGCATCAAACCGAAAAACTTTGGCCTCATCATCCGCACCGCTGCCGAAGGGAAGAAAGTGCAGGAACTCCATGAGGAACTTACCCACCTCATGGGTCAATGGGAGGATATTTTTCGGCAGTTAAAGACGGCCATCCCGCCGGCCAAACTGCTCAGCGAACTGGACAAGCCCGCCAGTGTGCTGCGCGATATGTTGAGCGCGGGTTTCAGCCGTATTGTGGTCAACGAAAAAGACCTTTACGCCGACATTCGGGCGTATATGCAGAGTATCAGCCCCGAACAAGTCGGTATTGTGCAGTTGCATAATAATGCCAAGCCGATTTTTGACCAGTTTGGCGTCACCAAGCAGATCAAAGCCTCCTTCGGCAAGACTGCCACCATGAGCAGCGGTGCCTATGTTATTATTGAGAAAACGGAGGCCATGCACGTCATTGACGTGAATAGCGGCCATAAAATGGCCACTGCCGACGTAGATCAGACGATTTTTGGGGTCAATCTGGAAGCTGCCGAAGAGATTGCCCGGCAAATCCGCCTGCGCGACATCGGCGGACTGATCGTCATTGACTTCATTGACATGAAAAACCAGGAGCATAAAAAGCAACTGGCGAAGGCCATGGAGGAGTTCATGCGCAAAGACCGCTCGCAGCATACGGTGCTGCCGCTCTCAAAATTCGGCCTGATGCAAATCACCCGCGAGCGCGCCCGCCCCGAAGTGATGGTGGATACCGCCGAAGTGTGCCCCACCTGTGGCGGTACCGGCAAAATAAACGCCACCATCCTGCTCATAGACGACATCGAACGCGATATGGAATTCGTGATGCAGTCACGTCCAAAAGGCACGCTTTATTTGCGGGTACACCCTTATCTGGATGCCTACCTCAAGCAGGGCCTGCCCAGCCGCCGGATGCGCTGGATGCTGAAATACAATAAATGGGTGCGCATATTGCCCCACGCCGATTATCAATTGTCGGAATATCGCTTTTATGAAGGCGACGACGATGAAATACGGCTGAATTGAGCAGGCAAGTGGCAAATGGAGCAATAGGCAAAAAAAGCAATCAGCAAAAGTACAAATCTTAAATTCCGCTCCATCGGCTCTCCCCTTTCCCTCCCCATTAAGGGGGAGCCGGAGGGGGCTTTTTAGGGCAAGTGGGGATGACCCACTTGCCCTTTCGTTTTTTGCATTACGCAGAGAAACCTACCATAGCAGGCGCAGCTACCATAGCAGGCGGAACGGACGCTGCATTACTAGGCGGAACGGACTTCCGCGCTACAGATGCAGCTACCAATGCGGACAATCGCATTTTGGCTTGAACGCCCGGCAGGCTTCCAGCAGCATCGTGCCGGCCATCAGGAAAAAAAAAGCGACGCGTACCCAATTAATTTTTTTCATAGCAAAAAGTCTGTTTACTTTTACAAAGGCGAATGTAAAACCCAAACGCCGTAAAACGAAACGAAATTTTAAGCCGCTGTCGAATAGTCCGTTTTGGGGCCACGGATCGTCACGGCCAACGCTATGAAACGCATCCTCGTTGCACCACTTAATTGGGGCCTGGGTCACGTGACCCGGTGCATTCCCCTCATCCAGGCGCTCCGGGAGATGGGTGTCGAAGTATTGCTGGCTTCCGACGGAGCCGCCCTGCACCTGCTGCGTGCCGAATTCCCCCTGTTGCCCACGTTTGAATTGCCTTCTTACCGCATTCGGTATGAATCGAGTAATATGGTGCGCAACATGGCGGGCCAACTTCCGCGCATCGGCTATGCGGTGCGGGCCGAGAAATGGGCCACCGATAAATTGGTCAAAGCATACGGCATCCAGGGGATTATTTCCGACAACCGCTATGGCTGCTTCAGCCGTCGCGCGGATAGCGTGATGATCACCCACCAACTGCATCTGCGGGTGCCAAACCGATTCGCCGCCTGGATGGCCAATCGTGTGCTACGTCTGGCCCTGCATAAATTCGACCGGATCTGGGTGCCCGATGTGGAAACCGCGCCGGGACTTTCCGGCGAGCTCTCCCACGGCGAAACGAAGGTGCATCGCGCGGTGCAATTTATTGGCCCGCTCTCCCGCCTGAAAATCTATCCTGCCGACCACGAGTACGATGTGGCGGTGGTGCTTTCCGGCCCGGAACCGCAGCGTACGCTCTTAGAGCAACGCCTGCTGGAACAGGCCATGCCGCTCTCCAGAAAATTTATTTTTATCCAGGGCAAAACGCAGTCGAAGGCCCACCATTTCGCCGCCGACCACGTGGAGATCGTCTCCTACCTGACTTCCCGCAACCTCAACGACGTGCTGCTGGCCAGTAAGGTGCTGGTCTGTCGCTCCGGCTATAGCAGCATCATGGACCTGGCCGCGCTGGGCAAAAAAGCCATTTTGATCCCCACACCGGGGCAGACGGAGCAGGAGTATCTGGCGGAATCGCTGGCGGCACAACATATTTTTCTGGCGCAGCGGCAGGAGGAGATTGATCTGGAGGCGGGGTTGAAAGCAGTGGAGGGGACTAGCGGGATTGGGATTGGGACGTTTGGGGTGGATGGGTTTAGAGGGATGTTGGAGGGATGGGTGGCGGGGTTGTGAGGAGCGGAGATAGCGCAATTGATGGTCAAACGAGGCATAGCGTTGTTCGGGCGGGGGAAAAATTGATCTATCGAAATGGCCAGCCTACTGCTCCCAAAGCATGGGCATAATGGTGAAAAGGACTTATTTTTGCTAAAAATTTGACCTATGCCAACACCAGCCGAAACCACCGCTTTGTTAGAGCGCATTACGATCAATCCGCAAGTGATGCTGGGCAAGCCGACTATTCGCGGTACTCGCCTGACGGTGGAGCATTTATTGAAAGCATTGGTGGCCGGGCTTAGCTTCGAGCAATTACGCGATGATTTCCCCTTTCTGGAACCAGCCGATCTGCGGGCTTCCCTGCTCTATGCTGCGCAACTGGTGGAACAGGAACGGGTGTATGCCATCGCTGGCTGAACCATGCTGAAATTCATTTTGGATGCAGGTGTTGGCAATAAAGTGCTGGCCCTCTTAATAGAATAAGGCAATTTTAGATATAGATTTGTAGTCGGAATTGCGGTAACCCAGAGTTGTGCCCAATGCTATGACGACCATCAGGCAAGATAATTACTAAAACAAAGTTAAATGAACCGACTTTTAACATTATTCTTCACCACAATAATTGCAACCAATATTTCTGCACAGACGGCAGACACTATTTCGTTTATTCAATCAAAACGAATGTCGGATGCAGACTTGGCAAAAAAGAAAAAAGGAACATTTATTACAGGTATTCCAGACTTTTCTTCTGACCCAGTTACAGGCTTTGGGCTTGGCGTCAGGACAAATGTTTATTGGAACGGTACGCGAGATAATCCATTTTTTGCTTATACGCCTTACCTAATGAAACTTAAGGCAAACGTAGCATATTACACTTCAAATGCAAGAGAATTAATATTATCACTTGACGTACCTTATTATAAGGGAACGCGTTGGCGTTTTAAAATTGACTTCAAGGCTCAACAAAACCCCGCCAATCTTTATTTTGGTTCAACAGAAGCAACACTTGGAGAACTAAGACTACCTTCAACACCTAACGGTGGGCTAACTTATTCAACGTATTCAGCATTTGACAAAGCAAGAAAAACACTACGACCAGGCGGAATCGGAGAAGCAAGTTTTGTGACTGATGCCTTATCCAACAGATTTAGAGAAACAGAGTATATGCTAAATCTCAAAGCAGATTATGCCCTTGGGAAAACAGGCGAATGGAGAATAATGGGCGGTTATGAAATTCAACATTTAAGTTACAAAACATTTGAAGGAACAGAAGCCGAAGCTATTGACCCAAACACAGGACAAAACATTAAAGCCCCTAACGGAAATTCATTGTTAAGAAGAGATTTTCAACAAGGATTAGTTTCAGGACTTGACGGTGGTTGGGTTTCCTTATTACAAACGGCTCTGATATTTGACACAAGAGATTTTGAACCTGACCCAACACATGGCTTTTATTTGGAAATAGCGAATGAATTTTCAAGTCCAATAATTGGCTCACAATTTAACTTCAACAAACTTTTTATACAAGGACGAGTATATAAGAAAATACCAATCGGACCTCGTACGGTTTTTGGTGGTCGTTTTGGCGTAGGAAATATCTTTGGCAATAACGCCCCATTTTTTGAATTTCAAGACCAATGGAGTCCAGACGGTAGTATAAATTCCTTAGGTGGAAAGCAATCACTTCGTGGACATAGAGCAAACCGTTTTTTAGCCCGTTCATTGGCGTTTGCAAATTTTGAATTACGGGTAAGACTTGCTGAATTAAGATTAGGAAAACAGCGTTTTGCCTTTGGAGTTGCACCATTCTTTGACGCAGGAACAGTTAGGGCCAATTGGCAAGATTTAAACTTTACAAATATTAAAACGTCGTATGGTGGTGGTTTAAGAATTGCGTGGAACCAATCAACAATTATATCATTTGACTACGGTGTTTCAAAAGAAGACAAATTATTTTACTTTGGTATTGGACAAGCATTCTAAATGAATACGAAACAAACACACCCGACAAGAAGCACCGGGCATAACAATGCACTCCATAGCATGCCCCCTAAGCGTCGGAACGTGCGGGAGTACGACCGTTCTTAACGGCAAGTGTAACAGACAGTACTCAACCTAAATGATTGGACGCATAAAAAGAATTATAAAGGCACTGACTTTGAAATCAAAAACGGTTTTCTTGATTGACGGTTTGGGGGCTACTTTAACGACTATTCTTTTGATTGCAGTTCTTAAGACATTCAATGAATGTTTTGGAATGCCTCGAAAGACACTTACCATACTTTCAATATTAGCATTGATTCTCGCCATATACTCATTTTCCTGTTTTGCGTTTTCGCACAATAACCCGCAAAAACTTTTAAGACCTATTATTGTGGCTAATTTGACCTACTGTATCTTGACATTAGGACTTGTAATCTATTTTTACAATAAATTAACTATTTTGGGTCTAGCCTACTTTGTTGGAGAGATTTTAATAATATGTGGACTTGTTTACATTGAATTAAAGACCTTAAAGGCACTTAGACAAAACATTAGTAAATGACTTTAATTTTGAAAGTTACATTGAAACAAGAAAAAGCCTTAACCGCCGACAGCGGTTTGGCAATGTGGCGGCCGACCCGCTCAGCCACGCCAGGCACCGCCATGGCGCGAGCAGGATTTTTATAAATCTAATGAGTTTCTTAATCGGCTCTTATGCGTTTCTAATTCCCATGCTACCACCTTTGTTTCAAAAAAACCCCCTTTGAAACATAAAAATTAGTCCAACCAATTTTATGGCTATCGCAGCCAGGGCTACACGGATACGTAGCTGCGCAGTGGTCATGAATGCAGTAAATTAAACATTCTTTTAAACAAAACTAACACCACACATGATTAAGCAAATTTTTCCAGCAGCATTGGTATTTTGTATTTTACTCCTGGCCTCCGCCTGCCAAACCGACAATGATAAATCAAAAAACAAGCCTGAAATAAAACCCATAACCGATTCTACTGCCGCCACATCTACGATCGAACTTCCTTATCCTAATACCCCGGACGAAGCCATCGCGCGACTCAAAGCAGGGAATATGCGATTCATCAACGATCAATCGTCACACCCCAACCGCGATGATAACCGCAAGATCATTCAGGCTCAGAAGCAAACTCCTTTTGCCAGTATCATGGGCTGTAGCGATAGCCGGGTGCCTTCGGAGATCATCTTTGACCAAGGCTTGGGCGACCTCTTTATTGTCCGCACTGCCGGCCAGGCACCCGCAACCGCTTCATTCGGATCGCTCGAGTTCTCGGTAGCAGTGCTGGGCGTAAAAGCGATTGTCGTCGTGGGCCATGAAAAATGTGGTGCGGTTGCTGGCGCCATTGGCACCGTCAAATTACCCGGCCATATCGAAGATTTGGTAAACATTATTCGGCCTGGTATCAAGGAATTCATCGGTAAACCGGAAAAACTGGAAGAGGCAGGCAAAGCCAACGTACTTGCAGAAGTGGAGGCCCTGAAGAAGTTGGACCCGATCCTTTCTCAATATGTAAAGGAAGGTAAAATCAAAATTATCCCGGCTTATTATCATCTGGAGACCGGTCAGGTAGAGTTTTTGTGAATATTGAAATAAGCTTTCATACAGCTTTGGATTTGACAGCCGGACGCACCACTTGCGTTCGGCTGTACTTTAAACCCATTATTCGCATTACAGGAAACAATTTCTTTCAAGATGCTGCTACGCACCGTTTTAGTCTTTTCATTACTGTTTTCATTGGCAAACAGTTCTATGGCTCAAAATACCCGCATCACCGACCGCAACCGAGTGGGCTGGTGGGCAGGTTTCGCTACCTTCAAGCTCAACAATAAATGGGGTATCCACACCGAGTACCAATGGCGGCGCGAAAATTTTGTGACCGACTGGCAGCAGGGTCTTTCACGGGTCGGCCTGAATTACCAACTCACACCCAAAGTACAGCTACGGGCCGGTTATGCCTGGATCGAGACCTTCAACTACGGGGACTACCCGATCAATGGGTTTGGAAGGGACTTTACGGAACATCGGGCATTTCAAATGGCGACCCTGACCGATAAACCTGGACGCCTGGATGTGTCACATCGGTTCATGCTCGAACAACGCTGGATAGGCCGCTACACCAAACCAGAAGTGACCCGCGAAGACGAATACTTCTTCGTCAACCGGCTGCGCTATATGTTTCGGATGCAATGCCCGCTCCAGGGTAAAACAATAGACGACAAGGAATTTTACGCTGCCGCCTACGACGAAATTTTTATCGGCTTTGGAAAAAACGTCAACGAAAACGTATTCGACCAAAACCGGATCGGGCTCTTGCTGGGCTATCGTTTTAGCAAAACAATCCGCATCGAAGGCGGCTTTTTTAATCAAATACTCCAACTTCCCCGGGAAATCACCCTGCCCGACAGCCCCAATGGGCGCAATGTCTTTCAGCACAATTCCGGCTTCATCATCAATACGCTGGTGAATATTGACTGTAGCCCAAAAAAATAATACCGTCCAGCAAACGCTCCCGCCTTGCTTAGTCTTCCCCGCCGTGCCGGTGTCTTTTGACCCGGCGCACCTGCACCCGCTGCCCAGCCTGACCAAATCCGCGTTTCTCCCTTGCGGCAAATCCGCGTTCAGCGGGCCTTCCATGCCTGATCGTTTTTCAAGTTTTAACGTTAGCATTAGGGTTTTCCACCCCATAGCCCTACTTTTGGGCGATTTGCAGGAATACTCTCCGTTTTGCTTTAGGGACACCTTACGGGAACCATAGTTAGCACTAATAAGAAGTAGCCAAAACAACAAATGAACAAAAAAATGAACAAAAAAATGATTTTCGGGTTAATCGTAGCAGCAAGTATGGCCGCCTCTTGTAATCAAGTAACAGAAAAAGCCAAAGGTGAAGCATAAAAAGTGATTTCGCAAACAAGCGAAAGTGTACAAAAAGTAGTTGATGATCTAAGTTTAGTGTATGTTGAAGAGGGTATTCAAATTTATGGTTCCGTAGCCATCACCATGGGTAATGTATGGGTTACAGGTAAAGACGGAAAAGAGGTAATGGTAGATAAAACTTGGGTTTTCAAAAAAGGGAAAGATGGCAAACTAAAAATTATCGTTCATAAATCTGCTCTGCCATTTAGTCCAGGTAAATAAAAATTAGATAAGGCTACAAAATTAAATTGCAGCCTTATCTAAATAAATTCCTTGTATTAAAGATAACAAAAAATGATAAAAAATTCAGGTTTACTATTTTTGCTTTTTACACTTATATTTCAAAGTGTAAAAGCACAAACACCAACAGATTCAACATTCCTTAACAAGGAATTCCTTAGTTTAGACGAAGCCTTAAAAGAACCTGAAAATGTTTTTAGGCTAAATTTGAGCAATCAAAACATACAATTTCCAGATTCTATTTGGTCAAAATTTTCAAACCTGCAATATTTGAGTTTGAAAAACGACCACTTAAAAAAGATACCACCAGGTATAGGTAATCTTAAGAATCTTAAAGTGCTTGATTTAAGTGGTAATGACTTTAAAGTATTACCATTAACTTTTAGCAGATTATCAAACCTTCAGGAGTTGTACCTGAATGATGATAAATACTTTAAATTGGATAGCAATATTCCAATTTTAAGTAAACTGCCTGGTCTTAAATCGCTTCACCTTGAAAATGATGGTTTAAAAAAGTTGCCCAAAAATATCTTTCAACTAAATAATTTGGAATATTTATACCTCAATAACAACCAATTCAAACAAGTGCCATTAGAAATAAAAGGTTTAAAAAAATTGAAGTATTTGGATTTTCACGACAATAAGTTTAACATTCAAAATCAATTAAATAAAGAAGCGGGTTTTGGTCCAAAAATTAGATTCTGAAAATAAATAATATTTATTGATGAAAACAAAAATCATTATAGCGATTGTTTTGCTTGGATAGGGCTCTGCAAAACAAAGTGCTGAAAATCCGCCAACAGATGAAGGACAAAATCCTGGCCTCTCAGGAGGCGTGGACTATGCTGGAAGCAGCAGCAGAAAAATACACAAATGAAGATATAAATCCCACCACCGACATCTTCAACGCATACCTGCAACTCTGCCACACGCCTGCCCAGGCCAAATTCGTCCTGCCAAGGTTTTCCCGCCGCGCCAAGCCCAACACGACAACGTACAATATCCTGGTTTCGCTGGCATCCCACCTGCACCAAGCACAGGCGACCTTTGACGAGATGCTCAAATGCGGGCTTCTG
>Ga0105047_10008597_pt1 | contig 16979 bp, 13 predicted proteins | sample MAT04_FD_78384 | JGI IMG/M metagenome (GOLD analysis project Ga0105047, IMG submission 78384) | Freshwater microbial communities from Lake Fryxell liftoff mats and glacier meltwater in Antarctica - MAT-04 (megahit assembly) | ecosystem: Environmental > Aquatic > Freshwater > Ice > Liftoff...
GCGGCTGACATCTTCTACGGTGCTATTGACCAATTGCAACATCAGGGAGCGATCGTACGCTTTCGTGTTCGGACTCTTTGGATCGTACCAGTCCAACTCTTGTGTACTCGTCTTGCCATTACAGTTTGGACATTCATAGCGCTTTGGGCGCAGACGAATATACAATCGATGTCCTAAAATGGGCAAATGTCGTAATTCAATTTCTCTCCCGCAACCGTTGGACTTTGTAATTCGTCCACCACAGGATTGACAGATGGCGCTATTGAGCGTGCTCTCTACTATGACGATATAATCGCCCCGTTCATTCATTTCCACCTGGATTACATCCACATTTGCAATGTCCAATGGAAATGAAATCAGATTTCGGGATTTGTGACCCTGATGATTTCGCATACCATCATCTCCCCATTCTTTTTCACCAGTTATACCACCCCCATATACGGCGGTATCCACGCAAAATCCCAAAGAGCCTTAATTTTCTTCCAATTCATCTCGATTTAGATCATAGCTATTTCCTTTTGTTTGAAATGTATACTCAGTAATGTCTCTTGTGCGATTGCTTTTTGCCTTATCGAGCTCAGATTTGATTACTATTATCATAGCGAGGAAACAGACAGTTATGAAGTACCTACAAGTCTATTTGCACCCATGACATTCCCCCTACTCTCTGCTTTTTCTAGAAAGCCCCAGGTAGAATTCGTAACGCCAGGGCTATGATTATTGGGACAATTTAGCCCATATCTATCACTTTACACGCAAATTTGTTTAATATCCGGGAAAAGTCCATTCTGCATCCGAACAGAAAACTCATTAAAAGATCCCCACGCGGCAACCAAGAGGTGTGAAGGGACTTTTCCAATCAGTGATTTTGAACTATTGGTTTCCTTCATGCTGCCAGATCCAGGCTACTGCTTCTGCTCGTGAATGGACCCCCAGTTTTTGATATATGTTTACCACGTGGTTTTTGACCGTTCCCACCGCGATAACCAAAGATTCTGCAATCTGGCCATTCGCATATCCTTTTGCCATCAGGTGTAACACCTCGGATTCGCGATCCGTAAGGTAATCTCCACTCTCTACACCGGATGGTTCCGCAACCGGCTTTGCCAGGATGGCGATGACCCGGCGGCTGAACCAGGTATCTCCATCCAAGGCGACGCGGATGGCTCGGACCAATGTTTCCGGTGCTTCATCCTTCAGAACATACCCGGCAACTCCCAAACCAACCAGATTGCGTACGTAGACTTCATCATCGTAGGCGGTCAACATTATGATCTTGACTTGTGGGCAATGATCCATGATAAAGCGGACTGTGGTTGCTGGGGATGGCCCAGGCATGCCGAGATCAAGTAGAAGGATATCAGGAGAAAGTTCCTGACACAGTCGGTGTGTATCCGTTCCGTTGGTAGCTTCGCCAATCACAACCAGATCTTCCTCCTGCTCAAGTGTCGTACGTAAACCGGTGCGGATCAACGGGTGATCGTCTGCCAGCAGTATTCGAATCATATTTAACTCCTTTATCCATAAGATAAATTCAAAGGGGAATCCGAACCAGGATTCGGGTCCCCTGGCCGGGTTGAGATTGAATATCCAATCGACCATTGACCCAGGCAACGCGTTCGGCAATACCTACTAGGCCATAATGGTTCATCTGCGCGAGATCACTCAGCCGCTCTGGAAGGGTGAAACCGCAGCCATCGTCAAGAATATTAAGCACGACTTCGTTTTCGTTACTGGATAGGTGTAATCGGATATGTTTGGCATTCGCGTGTTTAAGTGTATTCCGCAAGGCTTCTTGGGACACGCGGAACAGGCATATTCCCACTGGTTCTGGAAGTTCTTGGCCGTTCTGTTCAATTTCTATTTCAATTTGCGGACTAGCACGTCCTACCTGGCGTTGTATTTTGTGAATATAACTTTCCAGGACACTTCCAAGGCCAAATTCCTCCAGGCCTGCTGGCCGAAGCTCCCCGATCATTTCGCGTAATTGGGTCGTAACCCGTAAAATTTCCTGGCGTAATGAATCCAGTCTTGGATCAGATTTTTCCAGGTTCTGTGATTCAACAAATTGGGGGCAATAGGGTTTGCGTTGAAGTGCAACCACCTGGTAGCTGATGCCAAGCAATTGCTGAACTGCATTATCGTGCAACTCACGAGCAAGCTGGCGCCGTTCCTGCTCCCCTACGTAAAGAAGCTGCTGGTGGGCGCGAATGAGCTCGTCACGACTGGCCTGGAGCTCTTCGGTCAACAAAAGGTTGTGCGCTGCAACCCCGGCCTGGTGAGCAAAAATGGACCATACTTGTTGATCTCCAACATTGAAAAGAAAGCCTCCCAGCTTACATCCTAATACCAATAACCCATGTATCGCATCACCGGATATCAATGGAATCCATAGTCCTATGTCCGGAATTGCAAGAAGCTCGCGCTCTTCAGGAACAAGGGTTGCATAAGCTAATGCTTTCTGGACTTTACTATTTTCAATGATATACCCTTGATCTTTCAGAAAGACAGCCAAGGAACCGTTTCCAGGCAGCGAAAAATCGCCAGGCGCATGCCAATCAAATCCGGTAAACCCTTCCAAAACAAAACTACTCCCACCCTTTTTCAAGAAGAGGACATTTCCCGTTGATAGAAAGGTGGAAGCAAGCTCGTCCACGAGTATCTGTCGCAATCTTCTCCGATCCAAAACGAGGCCCAATGAATTTGTCAATTGGATTAATAACTCCATCTGACTTTTTTCATTGCCGTTAAGAACCCAGCTCGAGAATTGGCGGACAATCTGATTTACACGGGCTAGAAAAAATAAGGAAACCATTCCTATGCCTGCGACAGCCCAAGCCCAGAAGTCAGTCCAATCCGGGACGAAATAGCCCAAAATATCCGCAACCACTAGATAACCACCCAGAAAAATAACGGCTGTCATATAATAATTGATGACCCGACTGAGGAATCGCTCAACTCCTCGGTATTTTTGACTGGCGAATGAGTAGCCATAAGATAAAGGGATGAACAGCAGCCAGGCCAAATTAACCTCGCTGGGAATAAACGCTTTACCTAACAGGCTTGGAATCAGAGACAATAATAAGAGCGGTACAAAAGCGAGAATTGTGCCAGAAAAAACGATGCGGATGCGATAACGGGTTGTGGATTGGGTGGATTTTCGAAATTGACTGCCCAACAAGATGATCACACCGATCAAGGTCAAGGCTAAGGTGAAGCGCACACCCGATCGTAAAATGGGAAACCAGCCTACATCTTGAAGTTCAGCGATAGAGTTGACTATGAATGGGATAGACCAGGCACAAGCCAGCATGCCTAATGTAGCCAGTGCTCTTCTTTCGAAATGAGTCTTGGGAAGTTCGACCCATTTGCAATGGAATTGGAGCAAAACCGGTGATAACCAGGCCAGAAGTATATAGAACAACCGCCCTGCCAGGTCATTTTCAAGTCCAGAAAGCAACCCTACAGATAAAGACGCGGAACCGATCAAAAAGACAATAACAAAAGCAAATTGTTGTCTCCATGACCAGATTGCTATACCAACAACCCAAAAACCTAGGGCCACGAGGAGTGGTACCAAATCCCACGGGGAATGCTGGCAACTCGATGTGGCGGATTGACAAACGGGTTTGAGAATTTCAATGGTAGACCAGATTAACAGCCCAAGGCTAGAAATACCACATGCCACCAGAAATATCTTATTAAGAATCCGCCAGGTATGGATTGTGGTTCTCATAGGTAATTTACTCTAAAGGGGGCAGAGCCGAAAATGCTAAATCCAACAAGAAGATTAATTTCTGCTTAGACAAACTTGAAATACAACATTGGCTGATCGCCTCAACGGCTTCCTGACGTTGAACTTGGGCTGCGGCCAGCATAAACTTTTGCGCGCCTAAAGCCAAGAGCAGGTTCTGACCTTTTAAGATGACTTCCGGAGATCTTTGCTGTGCATTACTTAATAAACCTAAAAGGGTTGCCTGCTTGTCACTCTTTGAGACGTAATAAGCATAACTAATGGGAAGGGTTACCCGGTAAGCCGATAGATCATTGGTGATCGTAGAATTCCAGATTCCATTAAAATCGTCCGCAATCTGAACCAGGATTCCCAGATGAAGACCATATCGTCGCAAACTAGCCTGCATTTCCTCACTTGTCCCGGCGACGTATATTCCTGCCCAACTTGCCCAGGCGAATGACTCCCCCGACTTTTTTCGAGCAATCTCTAGCCAATCATCTGGTGTAGGAACTATCTGATCCCACCGAGCGGATAAATCCAAATCCTGGCCTGCGCAAGTTAGTAAACATGCTCGATTAAATTCGGTTTTCACCCGTTGAGACTGCTCATGGGAAATTCCATATTCAGTCAACTTATCTAAAGCAGCATGTGCAACAAACAAAAAACCGGTAGCCAAATTAATGGCTTTGCCATCTATCGATCCACTTTCATTATCTTCTGCATCGTCATAAAGTTTTGCAGCCAGACGGATCAACTGCCAAGCAGCTGTGATCGGAATGGACTTATTCAAATCCTCGACCACAGCACCAATTGAAATAGAAGGGAGAAAGTTTAGTGTAACCATATCCTGAAAGTCGCGGATCAGAGAGGCCGCCGTACCTTCAAGCCGGCGTTGATAATCGCCTTCTGGGATAGACTCCCGTATGATGCCTGAGACAAATTCTGGCAATGAGGAGATACTATTCGATTTTCGTTTTTGTGGATCCATTAATTCCAATCAGGTATTTTACGATACTTGCTTCATAGAGCTGAATACAATGGGGGGATTAATTAACCATTCTGTTGGATCATCTTCAAGCTGGAGATGGGCTGCTAAGTCTGCGGGTGACATCTCGAGCAAGTTGCTGAGCAGCTTCAATGCATTAAGCTCTAAGGAGTTAAGATGGCAACCTTCCAGATCCATCCTGCCCTCATTTAACTTGTGTATGGCAACAGCCAATTGATTCATTGAATCCCCCTTATTTTGTTAAAATTATTAATATGGATGTGGAGCTTACTGGCGACTAAGCTGATGATTAGCCATCAACTCTACGTCAATTTGTTCTGAGATTACAAAACCTGAGACCTTAATTAAGAATACATCTTCTCGTTCCCTCTGTCATGTATTCACTGTCATGGTTTCACCATGACTTTTACCCTATTTCTTAATCTGCACAGCTCCAGAGTTTCCTAACGTAAGTTTTGTGCAAATAGAAGGCAAAGTGCTTTAAACCGCAAAAACCAGCACTTTAACAATTCGAGAAAAATCCATTATGCTCATGGACTTACCCGGGAGGGAAACATGAGCGAAAAACAACCTGACACCATCACCTATCACGCCATGCTGGTTGCCTGGGGACAATTTGGCCAGAGTATCGGCCTGATTCAGGCAATTGAAGCGGTCTTGCTGCGCCAAAAGAAGGTAGAACATAGCCCACAGACCAAAATTTTGGAGTTTTTTGTCGCCATTCTGGCCGGATTGAAGCATCTTCAGGAACTCAGTCACTCTGCCCATCCGATTGATCAAGATCAGGCAGTCGCCAAAGCCTGGCTGCAAGCAGGCTGGGCCGACTCCAGTGGTGTCAGTCGCACCCTGACCGGGGTGAGTCAAGTGGAGGCAGATCAGATTGCCAAAGTTTTGGACCAGATTACACAGCCGATTCTGGCAGAGGAGGTCATGCAAGCCCTAAAACAGAGTGGACGCTTGGTCTATGATGGCGATTTGACGGGGCGGCCGGTTTCAAACACCAGCACCACCTATCCGGGAGCTGCCTATGGTCATATGGGGGACGGCTTGCATCTGGGATATCAGGCCGCAATGGTGAGTATGCACAGCCCAAGCTATGGCCGCTTCTGGCTTTCGGTGGTTGACCATCCGGGGAGTACCGTTTCCAGTACCCAGGCGGAGGCATTGGTGCAGGCCGCCGAAACGCGCACAGGCATGCGTCCCATGCGCAGAACCGATCTCCTGCGCGAGCGCATTCAGGCTTTGGAGGTTGAAGACCAACAAATCCAGGCCCAGATTGCGGAAAGCCAGAAAGGATTGGAGGATATTCAGGCCCAATGCGTCGAGATCGAGGCACAGATTATCTGCCAACAAGAAACGCTGGCGCAATCCGAGGCTCAATACCAGGAGAAAAACCGCCCGGAACGACCTTACAGTGCTTTAGCCAAAGCTCGGCAGAAACTGGGGATGTGGCAAGGCCGGTTGGAGCGTTTGCGGAAGAAACAGGCCAAGCAAGAAAAGCGCTTGAAAGCGGACCAACAACAAGGACTGTTCTCGCACATGCACATCCAGCGCTTGCAACAGCGTTTGAAGAGGTTCGAGGCCGATAACCAAAGCAATGCTTTCCCCATTCAAGCTGTTTTTCGGATCGATGCCGGTTTCGGAACACGCGAGAACGTGGCCTGGCTGATCGAGATGGGTTACGAGGTTTTCACCAAGCCTTACAGCGACTGGCTCACTCCCCGCCTGAGACTGGAACCGCATTCCCACACAAAATGGACGCCGGTGGGAGGAAATGCTGAAATGATCGCCTGGAAAAACAGGCGGTTCGCCGATTTTCCTTATGCATTGGATGTAGGTCTGGAGCGTTTCTATACCGGCCAAACCCAACGCTATGGCACGCTGATCCATTTTGGGCAAGATCCCGTTACCACCGATTTGCCCGCCTGGTTTCATCGTTATAATGCGCGCCAAACCATTGAAGCGGGCATCAAAGAGGGTAAAAACGTGTTCGCCATGCATCATTTGAAGGTGCGCTCTGCCCCGGCAATCTTTTTGCAGGAACAATTCGCCGTTTTTGCCGCCAATTTTGTCCGTTGGGCAGCTCGCTGGCTGGTCGAACAGTGTCCTCAACTTCCGGGTGGTTGGCAGAATCCGGCGAAACCAAAGGTCAAAGAGCAAGTTCAGGTCGCAGCACATACTTCGGCCTGGGTGTTTTGGCAAGATCAAGGCTGTTTGTTAAAGTTCACGGATCAAAGCCTGTACGCAGGTCGATCCATTGCTGTCAATCGGCAGTGGGCGGTTCAATTGCCTTTGCCGTTTGCTCAAAATGCTGTTTTTTGACGTTTAAAGCACTTTCCTCGCTGATTGCACAAAAGTTACGCTAATTTGAACTAAGGTGTAAAAGCTCTCTTAATTAGTTGAAGAAAATTTTCATGCCGTCAGTTACTAAAATCGGCTTTTGCATTTTAGAAAGGTTTAAACTTTATTCCCAATGGTTCGTTTAAGTCTCTAAGGGAGTATTCGCTTTTTTGAGACAAGCACGCCTTAAAAATCACCATTTCATCAAAAGACTGTCCTAGAAACGCTAACCTCAGTTTTGTGGGATATCTGTCCACCCAAGAACGTAACCTGAAGGTTTGAGCATTAGCCATGCTACTTTGGTACCGTAAACAACCATTTCCCTAAGGAATTCCGCTGTTTTGGGCGTAACTATAGTAAACATCTTGCCTTGATCTAAACAATAAATTTTTCCTTTCGCATGGCCAGTCCAATATAAATAATGATCCTGGATCCCTACGCCAGGATGCGACATTTCACTCTCGGATAATTCAGTAAAGGAAAGGATTTGATTCGTCGTCAGGTTATAGAGGTTGGTAGCAGTGTCGGTAACATTACAAGCAATCCATGGTCCAGAAACCGCTAAACCATAATCACAATTTACCGGATGGGGTTGATGCAATGCCTTGGATAATAATTCGGATTGGTAACTTCGAAGATCGAAAATATACGTGCCAACGGCTTGACCATTAAGTGGATATTGGATTGCCAATAAATGCTCTCCCGATAGGGCAATGTGCGACCAATGATAACCTGGGGCACCACAACTACGAGCCACTTCATTTGTGTACCCAGTTGAAAATGAGATCGTTTCTAGTATATACTCCTCGGTACAGTTCAGGTTCTCATTGTTCGAGAAACTTATGGCGATGGTATCTCCATCGACACTAAAGCCGAAAATTTGGCCGTTGCCTTTCGCAATGATTTTTTCTGACCGCGTGTTTGTGTGGATCGCACGTAAGATCCATTTATCAGAGGTCGAACCATCCCCAGCATCAATAAAGAATAACCAATCATTTTTCAGCAACCTTGGATAAGCCCGTAAAGTTCCATCAGTATTCGGTGAAGGATATTGGATCTTCGCGAATTCTTCCGGAGGGAGGCTTTGAGTCATGTCTAAGGTTCGCCTCATGATGTTCCCGGTCCCTAGTGAATAATAGATGAACTGATCATCGATCAACAAACCGTTTGGGATTGGGCCCGTTTTTGGGAAAACAATCCTTCCTCCCGTCCCATCTGGAATTAGCGTTGGGGTTACTGAAAGAAATGAACTTAATGGATTAGAATTTGTTGATGCAGATGTTGCCTGGAGAGTCGTTGACATGTCTGAGGTGGATCGAATGGGCTCCAAGGAACGTTCCATGTTATAAAGCTGATGATTACAGCCCGAGATTATTATGATCGAGAATAGTAATAGAAAATAAAACAGATTAGACAAAAAAGAATAGAAACGATTTTTCATGGATCACCAACTTAATCTCCTCATTTCAATGTCACCATTCTTTATCTGGATTTCTGCCCTGTAAATACCTGGTGATCCAATAAGAAAGATTCATCTTGTCTTGACTAATCCACCTTAATTGAATCACCAGGGAAGACCCAAAGTGAATTAGTATGTAATGTGATAAAAGTATGTATTAAACCCCATATCAGTTACGGTGTGCCTTTTTCGATCATTGGTATGGCCGCTAAAAGTAAAAGGTGAATACGTCATTAGAAGTACTGTGTGGCCTTGGTCATCTGTTTCCATAAAATCCCCAATGTCGAGATCCCAAATGCTTGATGCATAATCTGCATAATAATACCAAACCATATATTGATGCAGAGGAACTACCTGAATCCAATACGTAGAATCTGCATACCATAGAGAATCGGTAGGAATGCCCCCATACCAAAGTGCTTGAGAGACAAAATTGGCGCAATCACTACAGTATTTTGTGAAGCTCCCACTCCACACGGACTGGTTAATATGATCGACCCAGATTGTAACACCACCATATGTGCAATTACCTCCCCCCGCATCCGATGTTCTGTTATCTCCCCACCATTGAGCGTATGAACGAATATAGTTAGATGAAAGAGTGGTAGGTGCTACACGATTATGAGCTTTATAGTAATTTTTTCGAGTATCAATGGTCTTTCGTACGGTTTCAAGATATTCCTGTCCCAACTCCTCGACGCTTTTCTTGTTCCAGATAATAAAATTTGGAGATTTAGTATGATCAGGTTTACTTCTCACAAATTTTCCGTTTTCCCAACGGACATTGTCTACTCCCTCTCCGATGTCCTGAGCCTTATCTGTAAAATCATCTTGCAATATTTGGAGAGTCGTTCCATTATCTGCAATCAAAAACTCGTGATGGATTAAGAAGGTTGTAGTAAATCCGTCTGGACCTGAAGAATGAGCTACATCCTTCTCTATTAATTTAATTCGGGATTTGATTTCATCTCTCTCATCATCACTAGTGGCTTCCTTAAGTGCCCATTTTGATGCCTTAATAAGAGGAAAATCTCCAATAGAAGGAGCATGATATCTTCCAAGAAAGTCAACAGTTTCATTAATGGCTACCTGATACTGGCTATCAGATTGTGTTATGCTAACTGATGGATCATCAAACAAGAATTTTGAGTCGATAGAAAGTAATTTCGAATGCAGGCCAATATCGAAATATTCGGAATAATAATCTCTTCTGTCCTTTATGAGATCCTTCATTGGTTGGCTAAACATATCAATTTTATCCTGCTTTCCCTGAGAAATTGCGATGCTATAGTCGTTCAATAAGGATTTAATGTTGTTTGGTATCACAGATGTTTTTGTAGAAGCAACCGCAGGTGACCAATCTCCGATAAGGCTTGAAATTAAAACCGCAATTGCGATTACAAACACAGCTTTGTACATCCAGCTTTTATTCATTTTTATCTCCTTTTTCGGGTACAAAATGTGAAGCAAGGGCCAATGACTACTTAAAAAACAGCTTATTTTCGACGAAATATAACTGACTCGCCGAAATACAGGAGTGATTTGTCTTTGCCACTCTTCAAAGAGCAACTGAAAAGTTTGGCTTAAACCATAAAAGGGACCTCCTTTTATGCAAAATATTGGTATCTGTTTAGGAAAACTGGGAAACAGATTACTTCGCACTAATCATAGCAAGAATGACATTGACTGAGATGTAGCTGTCGTTCTATTTTCATACGTGACTTTTACCCTATTCTTCCTCTCATCTTTAGATTTGAACAAAAAAGTTGAACGGTCCGAATTGGAGCCGACTGAGACATAGAGTAAAAGTCATAGATTAACTCATAAAGGAACCTCCCTTTCAGAGGAATATATTGTAAACACCCTCGAAAACAGGTTGCACAACCGTTACGCAAGTGCGAAACCGAAAAATAGAATCAAAATCGCTAAACCATATTCACGGGTGAACACCATAGGGCGAAAGACACGGTAAATTGTGACCAGGGCTACATGTAATTACAAACAGAACAAGCTAATATAAGTTTAGTTTTCCGTGAAAACAGGTCCAGTTCCAACATTCCTCACACAATAAAAGTAATCACATATGTATAAGGAGAAAATCTAGATGAATTGATCAAACTCTTTTTCCTCCCCGTCATGACTGACTCCTTCTACCGCCAATACTATCCGCATAAACAGGCGGTGTCACAGAGTCAGTTGCTATGGCCTAAGTTCTATTAAATTTAATTTCCAATATGACACAGGAGACAATTATGAAAATAAAAATCCTCCCTCGAGTATTTTCTTTAATGATTGCGGTTATGCTGGCTGTTCTGAGCGCGGTTCTCACTTGGGGTACGACCCAAGCGTACGTCTTTTCTGCAAACTGGAGTGGAAATGGTGCAACCTGGAAGTATGGTTCATCTCTTCCTTCATCTTTCCAAGATGGAACTTCTTTTGGCGCGTATGCATGGACCAGTATAGGCTCCTCTAGTTGGACCTATACCTATAATTCAGGTTCCAGCAATGAAGTAAGATACGTAAATATAGACGGAGGTTCGGGAAAGCTCGCTGAAACAAGTTATTGGGTGGATGGACAGGGATACATCACACAATTCTTGATCGAATATGATAACCAAGAAAATTGGTACACTGGATCTTCTACTCCGGGTGGTTCACAAATCGATTTACGGTCAATCGCTGCTCACGAATTTGGACATACACTAGGCTTGTGGCATACGGACACCACCTGTAATGGCACGAGCAGCGACGCGACCATGTGCCCGTTTTATACAGGCGGCTCAACTTGGTGGCGAACTCCGGCAACAGACGACATTGCTGGAATAACTGATTATTATCCATAAATATAAAAGAAATAAATTCTCACGAGCACAGATCACTATTGAAAGGATTGAAGCGTATGAATAAGAAGATTATTTTTATCCTGTTCAGCATCGTTTTTTTCGGGGCGTTGGTGGGTCTGGTTGCAGCATTCACAATCCATCGCCCTACGGCATCCACTACATCCACGAACCCAGTGAACAATTCTGGAAAGAGGTACAGTTCTGCTTCCTATGCAGCGATGACACGTGTAGAGCGGATTGACGCGGCGAATGCCATCTTCACCGGCATGGTAAAGTCGATTTCTCAATCAAAATGGAATCAAGATAGCGGCGAAGAGTGGATCAGTGATGACACAACCCCGAATTCTCCCGGGTCATTTAGAATCCACACCATCACAATCGAAGTGGATCAGCCTTTCGTTGACCAAATTCATCTCGGCAAGGAAGTGATTCTTACAATCTTCGGCAACAGCCCCTATGACGGATTTGTGGATCATGGGCTTCAAGTTGGAGATCGGGCATTTTTCTTTGCATGGGAACGGAATCTGGCCTGGAAAGAAGGCGGGAGCCGAAAAACCCTGATGATGATGAGCTACCCGTGGGATTCATATCTGCTCTACCAACCGGATGAGCTCTATCACACCAAGAAGGATAATCAACCCCCCGTTTCTCTTGGCGATTTGATCAAAGAGATTGCTCAACGGCGGGATGTGTTGATCCGGCCCTGAGATAAGGGAAAAACCAGAAAATCGAGGAGGAGGCGGCTAGCCGCCTCCTCCTCGATTTTTGGCTTTTCGATAAAACACCTTATTGTTCAAAAAGGGGTGTCTTATTGAACTTTTTAGACAGCCCCGAAGTATCATATAAGTGAGGCTTAATTTTATCTGTCTGAATACTTTACGAAGATTTAACCTTCCTTTCGCTATGATGATTGTTGTAGAAGTTATCACACCTCTTACTCAGCAATTCTGCAAAAAACGGAGCATGCCGCACAGTAAAACGGAGCATGCCGCACACCGTTTCGGAGTAAGCCGCACACTTTTGACTGGGGGAAATAGCGCTGGTTAATCCAAAAATGTGGCATTCTTGCCCTCACATCGGAGGTAGCAAGAATGTCCCAGGAGCGATTAACGTTGCGCAAAATTCGCGAAATTCTCCGGCTCAAAGAAGAAGCCGGGTTATCCAATCGAGCCATTGCCCGCGCCAATAAGATCTCCAACAGCACGGTTGGAGAATACTTGCGCCGCGCCGAGGCAGCCGGTCTACACTGGCCGCTTCCGGAAGGGGTCAGCGACGAAGAGGTTATGCGGAAGTTGTTTCCGGAAGATGCTGTGGTGGAAGAGCCGGAGCGCCCTCTGCCGGATTGGGAAGCAGTCCAGAAAGAACTCAAGAAGAGAGGTGTCACCCTCAAACTGTTGTGGGATGAATACCGGGATAAGCACCCGGATCACCACTACCAGTACACTCAGTTTTGTGAGTATTACCGGCGTTGGGCAAAGACCCAAACGCCCAGCGCCCGCTTCCCTCACCCGGGTGGAGAAGTCATGGAGGTGGATTACGCCGGGTTGACCATGACGCTGGTCAACCCGGAGACCGGTGAGACCACCCCAGTACCGGTATTTGTTGCCACCCTGCCTGCCAGCAATTACATTTTTGCGGAAGTCCAATCCAGCCAGGAGAAGCTCAACTGGATCAATGGGCATGTGCGTGCCTTTGAGTTTTTCGGGGGTATGACTAAGATTCTGCGCCCAGACAATCTGTTATGTAAAGCTTTACATAACAGATTTTATGTAAAGTAGTTCATTATGTAAAGTTGGCTTTAGACAAAGGTGTGTATATATTTCGATATCACCGGTCCTAATTATTAAACATATGAACACAATTCCAACAGGCAATTTTTAAGTGCAAAAATTGCCTGTTGGAACACGAGTAACCATATTGAATGCTTGTATTATTAATTTTTGGACAAATTCAGAGCGGTTGCAAGTTTAGGTGGCAATCCGCATGTCTCCAAACCGCACAAAGCCCCAAAAATTACTTTACATAATGAAAAGAGCCATTTATCACCGATACTCTTTTAGAAATGACAGCAATTCATCCTTTGTGTTAATATCGTAGTATCCGTCATCCTTTGTCAATTCTAACGATGCATTTTCAATGGCTTTCCGGGTAAATTCCGGATTGCAGGTGGCATATATTTCGGTTGTTTTCACAGAAACATGCCCCAGAAAATCTCTAATGTAATAAATATTAATATTGCTCTGTACCAAATGGGATGCCTTGGTGTGCCTAATGGTATGCGGGGTTACATCAACTTTGAACAAATCTGGGGATTTATCTCTTGCTTTCTGGATATATTTATCCAATATGTAATTAAGACCAGCTCGAGTTAATTTAGTTCCCAAGCGATTAGTAAAAATCACATGGCTTGTATTGCCCTTGAGTTGGTTTTCTTTAATGTAGCCCTCCACCATTTTGGCGGTTTCGGCCATAATTGGAACGACGCGGGTTTTGCTTCCCTTTCCGTGAAGGGTCACTGTAGGGTAATTTTTGAAAATGATATCACCCACTTGCAAATCAATAAGTTCCTGAACCCTTGCCGCAGTATCGTACAAAAGAGTTAATAGTACAATATCGCGCCTTCCCTGGGGGGATGCCCGATCTGGCATATTTAGAAGCAATTTCAATTCATCTATCGATAAATATCTCGGAGGCACCTGGGGTTGTTTTTTCATTCCAATCGAAAGAATATCACGGCATAAAGCTGCATAGGCTGGTTCCTCAATCATTGCATAGCTGAAGAAAGCATGAATGGCGCCAAGTCGCTGGTTTCGGGTTGAAATAGAGTTGTTTCTTTCTGTTTCTAACCAATCGCAAAATTCCTCAACAGTTGATTTGTTTATCCGTTGGAAAGTGAGGTTTTCAGGACGAATCTTCTTCTTTTTTGCACAGAAAACCAGAAATAATGAAATGGCATCACTGTAAGATGCCACCGTGTTGGGGCTCATTTCTCTCTGCAAGGTGAGAAATTTTGTAAAATACAGTTGAACGTAATCCGCAAAATTATTCTGTTTCATTTGAAAACACCTCTGGAATGACCCCATTTAATAAATCCCTTGAATCAGCAATGAAATTACCGAATTCAAAAGCGGTTAGATGGATGTATTTTTCGGTATCAATCATATTTGTGTGCCCAAGATAGGCACTGAGCAATGGCGTTGATGTATAAACATCCCGACCTTTGTTTTTCATCCGCCGAATGGCATGAACCGAAAAAGTGTGGCGAAGGTCATGCACTCTTGGCAGCTTGCCATTCGACAATGCCTCAATCCGGGCCTGGTGATAAATATCCTTTACACCCGTATAAAGTGTTTTGAGATCATAATGGCCACCATCGGGGGCAGGAAAAAAGAATCCTTCCCCATCAAGGTCAATCCGAGCTTCCCGAACATAGTGCCGCAAATAATCGGTTAGTGATCCTGACATAGGCACGTATCGACTGGTATTATTCTTTGACTTATCGATATAAAGAATTCCCTGATCCAGGTCAACCTGTCGCGTTTTTAGATATCGTGCCTCAGAGATCCTCAAACCGCAACCATATAACAACCTGATTAGAGCTGGATAAATCAAATGATACTTTGGGGATCGTTTCATGGGTTTTAGACAGTCTGCTGCGCTAATAATTGCAGATATTTCATTGTCTGAAAAAATATATGGCCTAAAATCACTCCGGTTTTTAGGCAGAAACCGTTTGGGAAATACATAAGCCTCGCATCCAACGCGGTTCATATACAAAGAAAATTGTCTGATTAAACCAATCCGATATTGTTGAGTTCCACAAGTTTCTTGAGGACGCTTTTCAACCAGACTTTCTATCATTTTTTTGGATAAACACGGTTGTTCCTGGGCCAAATCCATCTGATTAATCGCTCCATTGATAGAACGCAATGTGTAAATTGAGCTATTTCCATATTTATAACCAAGACTTTGCTGGTATCTAATAAAATCAAGAAATAACTGTTTGAAAGCTCCATCCTCAAACTCGATAGGATGCTCCTTGTTATACATGACTGGGTACCTCTAAAGCGATGCTGCGGAGTTGTTCGATATCAATCTGTAGATACCGTTTAGTGGCTTCAATGCTTTTATGTCCAAGGGCACTGGCTATGCTGGTAACGGGAGTCAATTGTTTCAATAGCTGGCTGGCCAAACTGTGTCTAAGTGAATGAAGGCCGTGGTGTTTCCCTTTGATTTGAACGCCTGATTTTTGAAAATACAATGCGATTTTGCCTGTGAAACGATTGTTTTCAGAATAGGGTTCGTGGGGTGCCCGTGTCCTGATGAGTAAATGACCCGAGTCGGGGATAGTTGGATTTGTACGACCATTTTTTAAGTAATCCAGAATCGCAAATTTCAAAGGCTCATTGATTGGGAGCTGGATATACTTTTTGGTTTTCTGTTGGGAGAATTCAAGGGTATTCCTATCCCATTTGATATTTTCCAGTTTTAGACGGCGAATATCTGAAGTACGTATCCCAAGCTGTGCGGCGAGAAGAATGATTAAATAATCCATTTTCCCCTGGCGACTGGATCGATCCACTGAATCTAGAATGTGTTTCACTTCCTCTTGGGAATAAAAAGAAGGTAACCGCTCATTCTTATTGGTTCGGATTACCGTAATGACTTTGCCAAGCCTTTCTGGAAAATGGGTCGATAAGGATGGGCAGGTTAAAAAATCCCTTAATGTGAATAGCACATTACTTTTACCCGCAGACGAGTAATTCTTCTGTAGATAAGTCATAAAATCAATGATGATTATGGGCGAGATCAGATCCGTGTGCAGAATATTTTTGCTTTCGAGATACCGGAGAAACACATCGATCCTGGATAAGCGAGAAGCAATGGTATTCTTGGATTGGTTTTGACTCATCAAAAATAACGCGTAGATCTTGTAAATTCCCTCAAAGTCAGTGGGTCTTATTCGTTGTTTGGAAACTAATATTTTTTGAATGCAACCGGAATTTTTAATATCTTCCAAGATCTTCATTGCTCTTACCTTGGTCCGATCAAACTGTGTTTTTGGATTCCCCGGGTCGCAAATTCCATAATATTGGTTAAGAAACCCATTCGCTATTTCGCTTGAATATTGCGGTTGACCCTCGTTTTGTGCAAATTCGCTGAAACGTCGCCAAATTAACCTGTAGGTTTTGAGGGTCTGATTTGCATAATTTAATTCCTGCAAACCCTTCTCAGCTTGAATCAATAGATCGTTTAGTAACCCTTCATTTTTTGTCATAGTCTAAACCTCCATTTAGATAAGACTATGATAAGTTTTTGTATTCTGATTATGTAAAGTGTTTGGTAATAAAAACGACTATTTTACCCAGGAAAATCACTTGGCTTTACATAATGAACTACTTTACATAAAACCCCAAAATGGGGGTCAAAAGCCCAAATTACTACGAGCCAGACCTCAATCCCACCTACCAGGAGATGGCGGAATACTACCAGGTAGCCGTCCTGCCTGCCAGAGTTCGGAAACCAAAAGATTATCCCGAAGTTTTGTAAATCCCGAATAGCTTGTTTCTCACGGTATTTTCGGAACGATTTTCC
>Ga0105047_10008599_pt1 | contig 16977 bp, 20 predicted proteins | sample MAT04_FD_78384 | JGI IMG/M metagenome (GOLD analysis project Ga0105047, IMG submission 78384) | Freshwater microbial communities from Lake Fryxell liftoff mats and glacier meltwater in Antarctica - MAT-04 (megahit assembly) | ecosystem: Environmental > Aquatic > Freshwater > Ice > Liftoff...
CCTTGGCATCGATCTGGCAAGGGACTACCTTCCAGATGTCATTCTGATGGACATCAACATGCCTGGCATCAGCGGAATCGATGCGATGCAGATCTTGCGTGCAGATCCCTTGACGGCGCACATTCCGATCATCGCTGTCAGTGCCAGCGCATCAGCCGCAGATATCGAAATGGGCGTTAAAGCCGGCTTCTTTCGTTACGTGACAAAACCCATCCGGGTCGACAGGTTCATGGAGTCCATCAACGCGGCTCTGGCTTTTTCCCAGTTATCGGCAGAACGTGCCGGCCAAAAACGCTGAGTCCGGTGGGTTCGTCCAGTCGGTGCCGCTGCTGGCCGGCGGCGCAAGTGCGTTTACGACTTTAATTTCGCGGAACGCTTGCATAAACCGAGAACCCGCCATAACTGTTGCGAAAGAACCCTTCGAGGAATACACTGAATTGGGTGGCAAGTCGTAAAGGAGAACGCATGCTTCGAAGATGGAAACTCGCGGCCCTGTTCATTTTGTTCAGCAGCCTCGCGCAGGCTGAAACACAGCCGCCGCCCGACGCGACACGCGGTGAGTTGCTGTACCGAACACATTGCATTGCTTGCCATGGTGACGAAGTACATTGGCGTGACAAGAAACTCGTCACCGACCGGAAAAGCTTGCAGTCAGAAATACGCCGCTGGATGGAAGTTTCGGGCCTTCGCTGGAGCAATGAAGACATTGCGGAGGTTGGGCGATACCTCAATGCCGCCTACTACCGATCTACCGCCTTGGACTATTGATGGAGTTCAGCAACACGCCACACCCGGCCCTGAAAAATTCATTGATTTTTCCATTTCGGTCACTCCAAGGCGAGGAACCCCAATGACGCCAGAGGAGGCTCATTGCACCAAGCCAAGCGACAAATCATCGTCACTATGCAAACCATCCATACCGACCATCAGATTGCGCAATTGAAATCAGAAGCGGCTGTTCTCGTTCTTTTTGGCGGCGCACATTGCGGTGTGTGCCAAGCCATCAAGCCACAGGTCGTGCGCTTGATGGGGCAGCACTTTCCGGATATCACACTCGCCTATGTCGATTGTGAGCAGAGTCCGGCTATTTGTGCGCAGCATCAGGTCTTCAGCTTACCCGCGATGAAGCTGTATCTGGGGGGGCAGTTATGTGTGGAGGTGGCGCGCAGCTTCAGTCTGCAGGAGTTCATGTCACTCATCGACCGGCCCTACCACCTATGGAAAGCCGCATGACGGCGCCTGATGAATCAGGGGTTCAGCCCGGCGTTTGTATCGGGTGGACACTATCAAAGGTGTAGCAAGTTTGCATTGGACGGATAGGAGCTCCAATCGCATGAGCCCAAGTAGCCCATAAAAAATTGACCCCACAGAACACGCACACCGACAGTCCCCGGCCTGCAAGGCATCAACATCTCTGCCCTGAGCCTGCGCGTGACACTTGTTCACTGCGGTTTTATTTCGCCGATGAAGGACCGCTTGTACGCTGGTTTGTTGTCATCCAGGGTGATTGTGAATTCAGTTGCGTGCAATAGCAATCAGACCTACAACGCGTTCTCAGCCCTTTTTCTCAACGGTGCGGCGCCACGGCATGACGCCATCGCGTCACTGCATGCGCTGCAGAAGGTCCAAGGTTGGATAGCCGTCCGCTGGCAGGCTCATGCTGCGCTGGTATTGGCGGACGCCGCGCTGCGTGGCCGGACCCATCATGCCGTCGGGCGTACCGCTGTCGAAGCCACGCGCGTTCAGCGCCGTCTGCAGCGCCAGTAACTGGCTGCGCGTCAGTGCCTGCAAATCGCGCGGCCAGGTTGCCTGCACCGCGGGGCCGTTGGCCAGCCGTTGCGCCAGCAGGCTGACGGCGAGCGCATAACTGGTCGAATTGTTGTAACGCAGGATCGTTCGGAAGTTGGGGCCGACCAGGAAGGCGGGCCCACGCGCGCCGACCGGAAGCAGGATCGCGCTGTCGGCCAGCGCCGGCAGCGGTGCGCGGTCCATCGATTGCACTCCCTCCTTCGCCCAGACGGAAGCCGGTTGTCGCACGTCGGCGTCGGCGTGCGCATAGTCAAATCCCGGCGACAAGAGAACCTCAAGCCCCCAGGGCTGGCCAGCCTGCCATCCGGACTTTGCAAGGAAGTTTGCGGTCGACGCCATCACATCGGCGACGCTGCCCCAGATGTCGCGTCGACCATCGCCATCGGCATCGACCGCATAGGCCAGAAAGTTGGATGGCAGGAACTGCGTCTGGCCCATCGCGCCGGCCCACGAACCGATCATCTGCGCGCGGTCGATGTCGTGGTTCTGCAGGATCTTCAATGCAGCGAGCAACTGGCCACGCGCCCATTCCTCGCGGCGGCCTTCGAAACCGAGCGTTGCCAAGGCGTCGATGGTCGGGATGTCGCCGACGTTGCTACCGTAATTGCTCTCCATGCCCCAGATCGCAACGAGGACTTCTGCCAGGACGCCGTAGCGCGCGGCAATGGTATCGACGTCAGGACGCAGTTGCAGCAGCTTTTCCTGCCCGCGGGCGATTCGCTGCGTCGACAGCGCGTTGTCGAGATAGTCCCCTACGGTGCGTGTGAACTCGGGCTGCGAGCGATCCAACTCGATGACACGTGGGACGAAGCGGACATTGTCGAACGCGATGTGGAGCGTTTCCTGGTTGATGCCGGCTGCAAGTGCATTTCTGCTGAACGCGTCCACCCAGCGGGCAAACTTCTGGCTGTGCCCGACCTCGTCGGATCCGGCTTGCGTCGTGGTGGTTTCAGCTGTCGATGGAGCCGATACCCTGGGTGCGATGGATGGTGCAGAGGCGCAGCCCGCAACCGCGAAGATTGCCAGCGATGCAGGAACAAGCCAGCAGCGGGCTGACGCTTGAAGTCGGGATGGTGTGTGCATTCCTGCCATTCTCGCCGTTCTATGAAACCTGGGGTCGCTGGTCTTTGCGTTGACCGCGATGCGCCTTCTTTTGCTATTGGTACGGCCAGCCGCGCCGGAATTCCAGATGGGTGCTCTCATCCACGCTGCCCTGGAAAAATACTCGCTGAGGCACCCTCAGTCGCCTGATGTCCATGAAACGCCGGATAGGATAGGCTGCTGGCGCAGGTGCCCCCACTCTCAGACCCAAAAAATGCCCGCAACCGAACTCACCGTCACCTCCGCTGGAAAGCTGGCAGGCAAAGAAATGTTGATTCCTACCGGGCAAGAGGGGGCGCACTTTGCGCATATCCAGGACTGGCTCACCGCCCAACTCAAGGCCAAGAAGGCGGTGAAAGACGTGAGCACGCAGGTGCTGGTCAAGGGTATCAAGCAATGGGCCGCTTACGAGGAAAAAGCGGGCTCCAAAACCGTTCGCACTGTTTTTAAAATTACCTAGCTGGCGCAGCCATCAGCGCAAGCCCTCTCACTGGACGCAAGCGCAGCCTGCTTCTGTGCGTGCCGTCAGTCATGCTGCCAGACGAGTCGATTGCGATCGAGAATAATCGGCGCGCTCAGTGCTTTTGCGTTACCGCCGCTGAGTCATTCAACTTCTGGTCAACCTGTGCTTCGGCTTGCAGCCAGTCATCCAGTTCATTGCCGTCCTGAAAATTACGTGCCTCGTAAAACGAATAGGCAGTTTGGCGAACCATTTCAACTCGCCAATCGACGGAAGGATTGTCTTCGCGGCTCGCTGCTTTGCTGCCCTTGGACGCCGAAGACGATCGTTTCTTGCTTGGCGCAACGTCATGCTCTGCCTGGTTATGCTTCATATCTTTCCTTTGAGTAGTTGCCAATTCAACCGCTGACGACCCTGTTTTTGTGGCGGGAACTTCAAGCCGGTTCGTCAAGCTGTCAATATAGGTATTGCTGACGTTGACTTGTTGAGATTTCTCAAACGGCGACATACTTTCTGCGCGTTCCAATGACCGAACTCCAGTCCTGCAACGAGACCGGTCGCGGGCAGAAGAATCAACACGATAATTGCTGCATCAATGATCGCCCATCAAGGACCCAAGCGTGACAGAGTTCAATGCAAACCCAGAAGCCAGCGAAGCACTTTCAGTAAAAAGGAACACGGCAGGGCTCCCCAAAGCACAAAATGAGATCACCGAAAAACTGATGGCCGCATCCAGAATGGGGTATGCAGATATTGCCGTTTGGATCATTGCGCAGGACATGGTCGGACGCGGCGCCCATGATTACGTCAAAACGGTGCGGCCTCTGAAGCCTGCAATTGCAACACCCAAGGCCAGGGCGCCGAGGAGGGCAGCAGCCCATGCGAATTAACCTGAAAGTACCTTTTGCACAAAAGGATGCGGCCAAAGAACTCGGAGCGCGATGGGATGCCACCCGGAAGATTTGGTACGTGGTCGATCCCGAGTGTCTGGACGTGTTTTCTGACTGGATGCCGGAAGTCCAGGCAGCCGCCGCAGAGATAATCACAACGCATGCAAAACCGGGGGCAGGGCAAGGCGCGGTGACGGGCCCCAAGGACGTTCAGTTGCATTGCGGGTGCGACGTGTTCCCGTGGGAGCATTGCACACATACGCGGGCGCCTGTGCCTGCACTGAATCAGACAAATAACCTATGAGCGAGAAAGAACAAAACGAGCCCGCTGTCGCCGATGCGCTGGAGGAATGGGACCAGTTGATGGGCAGGGCGGCACGACTGTTGCGGGAAAGTGCGATTGACAGTGCGTGGGTCGAGCGCTTCACCGATTTGACGGGCAGTTTGCGCAGACTGGCCCGGCGCAACGCTGATCTGGCGCTGTACGTGCTGATTCAAGCCAATGGGCGGGGCCTTGACCACTACAGCTCGCAACACGCAATGATCTGCCAGGTGGTTGCAGAGCTGGCTGCCGAATGGATGGAATGGCCGGAAGAAGAAAGACAGGTGCTGGCGTTGGCGGCACTCAGTATGAACGTGAGCATGACTGCGCTGCAGGATTCACTGGCCAAGCAAAACACCGCCTTGTCAGACGGGCAACGCCAACTGGTAAGCGCCCACGCCGACACCAGCGCTGACATGCTGACCAAGGCGGGTGTCGTGGAACCCGTGTGGCTTTATGTGGTGCAGCATCACCACAGGGCTCAGGAGTCGCAGTCCGGTGATGCGGCGAGCGCCGGGCCCCGTCTGGCCCAGTTGCTGAGGCGTGTGGACATTTACACGGCGAAATTGAGCAGTCGGGGGTCTCGCCTGTCGATCACGCCCGCCATGGCCGCCCGCGATGCGTGTCTTGGAGCCGGCGGACACCCAGACAGCATTGGCGCCACGCTCTTGAGAGTCGTCGGACTGTATCCGCCAGGTACCTTTGTGGAACTCGCAAACGGCGAGACCGCTGTAGTGATCGAGCGAGGGGAAAAGGCCCACACGCCCATTGTGGCCAGCGTCCGCCGGGAAGATGGAGGGTTGCTGATGCAACCCTTGCGACGAGACACTCTGCGAACGGGACTGACAGTGAAGCGGGGAGTCGAGCCCAGCCGGGTACGGGTCATGTTTGATCATCGTCGCACGCTCGCCTGTGCAGTTTGAATCAGAAAATATTTTCAATATTTTTCAATTATTTTTGAAATAGCCCTAAATAATCCCCTAAATCTGCCGTTAAGAAAGGTACGCCTACAGATAAAAGTCACCGGAGGGGCCTTCAGGCTTACCAAAATGCAGTTGCCGTCCTTTGATCGAAACCCTAATTTGCGCATTTCTGGCGCGGATTTGGCTTCGTCTGGAGCCAACAAAGTCATTGCGGTGGCGCCGGTGAACCCCCCCGTTAGCGCGAGTCCGCCGCTTGAGCCGGCTCCCAGCGTCATCAATCTCGTCAACACGGCGCGCAAACCCAACCAGGGCGAGGCGCTGTACACCAGCGTGGCCGACCCCGCCAAACGCGGCGCAGAAGCCGATACCTCTCAAAAAGACTGGACCATTCACCGGCCTGTAACGGAAAAGGTGGAAGACCCACCGCGCAAGCCGGTGTACCAGATGCTCATTGAGCACCTCAAGACCATGTGGACGGCGGGTGCCAGCGCCATCCAGCTGGAACAGGTGAAGGACCAGTTGACGCCCATCACACCCCCCGTGGCGTCCCAGATGCCGGGCACCTTTGCCAAAGAGGTCTTGACCTACACCGCCAACAAGGTCAAGAAGCCGGAAAACATCTGATTGCCCCCTGCTGACCGCGAGGGCGACTTCTGTACCGGGCGGCCCATCGTCTACCATCGTGGACATGCATACGACTGCCCTTGTTCTTTTTTCCGGTGGCCAGGATTCCACAACCTGCCTGGCCTATGCGCTTGAGCGCTACGAGCGCGTTGAAACCATTGCCTTTGACTACCGCCAGCGTCACAACGTGGAGCTTGAGGCGCGCCTGGTGGTGCTGCAGGAGCTGCGCAGCCAGTTTCCGCAATGGACCTCCCGGCTAGGGGAAGACCATTTGCTGGACCTGGGGGTGCTGGGCGCGGTCAGCGAAACCTCATTAACCCGGCAAACGGCTTTTCAGATGGAAAGCACCGGCCTGCCCAATACCTTTGTGCCGGGGCGCAATCTGCTGTTTCTGACCCTGGCGGCGGCAGTAGCCTACCGGCGGGGGCTGCAGGTGCTGGTCACGGGGGTGTGCGAGACCGATTTTTCGGGCTACCCGGATTGCCGCGACGACACCATGAAAGCCATGCAGCTGGCCCTGTCGCTGGGCATGGACAAGCGCTTCCTGATCGAAACCCCGCTGATGTGGATCGACAAGGCCGACACTTGGGCCATGGCACAGACACTGGGCGGCCAGCCGCTGGTCGACCTGATCGTGGAACACACCCACACCTGCTATCTGGGCGACCGGGAAAACCGCCATGCCTGGGGCTATGGTTGCGGCACTTGCCCGGCGTGCGAATTGCGCTCGCGCGGGTTCGAGAAGTTTCAGTCCTCCACCCGGTAACGCGCGGGTGCACCTTTGGGCTGTGGCAGCAGGGTCCAGCGCCGGTTGTGAAAAGCCGCCACTCCGGGCCGGTGTGCTATGGAAATCAGAGCGCCTTGCGCAGACTCCACAAGGGCTAGCAGCCGTTTGTACACTGAAGCCTCGGTGGCCTCGTCCAGCGCGCTGGTGGCTTCATCGGCAAACACCCAGCGCGGTTTTTTCAACAACACCCGGGCAATGGCCAGTCGCTGCTGCTCGCCACCCGAGAGCTTCTGGCTCCAGGCGTCTGCCGTGTCCAACTGGTCGGCCAGATCGGGCAACAGGGCATCGTTCAGGGCCTGCTGCAGTTGCGCGTCGGTGTAACGGGTGGCGGCTTCCGGGTAGGCCAGCGCCTCGCGCAGCGGCCCGTTGGGAAAGTAGGGCCGCTGCGGAATGAACATGGTCTGCGCGGGCAGCTGCACCTGGCCTTTGGCAAACGGCCAGATACCAGCCAGTGTACGAAACAGCGTGGATTTGCCGCTGCCCGAGGGCCCCTGCAGCAACACCCGGTCGCCGGCAGCGGCATGCAAGGCGGCGCCGGCCAGCAGCACCGTGCCGCCCGGCAGCGCAACCGTCAGGTCGTGCGTACCCAGCGTGTTGTCGTTTGCTATCAATTCAGTAGCTGCTTGCGCAGGTTCTACGGGGGCTAGGGCCTGAAATGACTCTTCAAAGCTGGTCAGCCGGTCGGTCGTGGCGCGCCAGGAGGCCAGGCTGCTGTAGCTGTCCACAAACCAGCTCAAAGCGCCTTGCACTTGGCCAAAGGCGCTGGCTATCTGCATCAGCTCACCGAGCTGAATCGCACCGCTGAAAAACCGCGGCGCCGCCACCACAAACGGAAAAACCACCGCTGCTTGCCCGAAAAAGCTGGTGAACCAGATGAGCCGCTTCTGCGCGTTGATGAGTTGCAGGTAGTTGCCCAGCACCTTGCCAAAACGCGTGTCCAGCTGCTGGCGCTCGACCTTTTCGCCCCGGTCCAGCGCGATGGATTCGCTGTATTCCCGCACCCGCACCAGGTGGTGGCGAAAGTCGGCTTCGACCCGCTGTTGCTGGAAGTTCAGCGCAATCTGCGGGCGGCCGATGTAGTGGGTGATGATGCTGCCGGCCAGGCAGTAGAGCACCGCCATCCACACCATGAAGCCGGGGATGTTGTAGGCGCTGCCGCCCAATGTGAACGCAAACCCGCCGGAGAGCCCCCACAAAATGCCGACAAAGCTCAGCAGCGTCACCACCGAGTTCAGCAAGCCCATGGACAGGCCAATCGTCAGGCTGGTGAACTGGTTAATGTCTTCCTGAATGCGCTGGTCCGGGTTGTCGGGGTTATCGCCATTGGCGTTCGGTTTGCCGGTAAAGCGCGCCAGCTCCAGCCGGTAGAACGCGTGGTTGCTCAGCCAGCGCTCCAGGTAGTAGCCGGTCATCCAGGCGCGCCAGCGCATTTCCAGCAACTGGGTCAGGTAAAACTTGTACACCGCAATCACGATGAACGCGAAGGCCAGGTAGGTAAAGCGCCCCAGCTGGGTCCAGAAAACGGCCGCGTTCTTGTCCTGCAGCGCGTCGTAAAAAAGCTTGTTCCAGTCGTTGAACAGCACGGCCATGTAGACCATGCCCAGGTTCAGGGCAATGATGGCGCCCAGCAGGGCGCGGGCCTTCCATTTCTGGTCCGAAGCGAAGTAGGGCTGTGACAGCGCCCAGACGCGGCGAAGGAAGAGCTGGAAGGTCTCGAGTTTGGTCATGCCCGCAGCATACCGTCCAACGATCGGTCCCACGCAAAGCCGGGCAACAGTGTGCCGATGTCAGTTGCGCACGCCGCTGGCCACATGCCCCGACGGCACATGCCGCGCGGCCGATTCAATGTGACCGGTCTGGTCGTCAAAGAAAAAGTCGGGCTCAAACTCGCGCAAAAACTCGCCCTTGTCCAGGCCACCCAGGAACATGGCCTCGTCCACCTCAATGTTCCAGTTCATCAGCGTACGAATGGCGCGCTCATGCGCGGGCGCGCTGCGGGCCGTCACCAGCGCAGTGCGAATGCGCATCCGGGGTGTGGCGGCCTGTTGCAGGCGGTGCAGCGCTACCAGCAAGGGTTTGAAGGGGCCGTCAGGCAGTGGCAGCGCGACTTTGTCGATTTCATGCTGCTGGAAGGCCGTCAAGCCGTGCGACTGGTACACGCGCTCCGCTTCGTCGCTGAACAGCACCGCATCCCCGTCAAAGGCAATGCGCACTTCGGTGGGGTGCGCGTCGCTGGCATGGGCCGACCGGGGGTACACCTGTGCAGCGGGCACGCCCGCTTCCAGTGCGGCGCGCACGTCACTCAAATGCGTGCTTAAAAACAGGTTGGCGCGCAAGGGCTTCAAGTAGCGCCAGGGCGCCTCGCCCCGGGTGAACGAGCACCGGATGATGGGCAGCGCATAGTGCGCGGCCGACTTCATGACCCGCAGGCCGCTGACCGGGTCGTTGCGCGAGAGGATAACCACCTCCACGCTTTGGGACAGCTCGGTGTTGAAGGCCAGCAGTTTCTGCACCATGGAAAACGCCACGCCCGGTTTGGCGGGAACGTCCAGCCGCTCCAGCTGCAGGCGCATGTAAGCGGTGTCATCACCCTGCTCAAAGACTTCGTTTTCTTCTTCAAAGTCGAACAGGGCACGGCTGGAGATGGCCACGACCAATTTACCGTCCAGAGAAACGCTCATGGCTGCCTTTTAAGAAACTATCGCTGCAAAAACATACGGTACACCGGATTGTCCGTTTCCTCCACATACGGATAATCCAGCGTCTGCAAAAATTGGGCGAATGCCTTGTCGTCGGCTTTCGGCACTTGCAGCCCGACCAGAATGCGGCCGTAGTCGGCTCCCTGGTTGCGGTAGTGGAACAAAGAGATGTTCCAGCCCGGGCGCATCAGACTCAGGAACTTCATCAGCGCACCGGGGCGTTCAGGGAACACAAAGCGCAGCAAGCGTTCGTCCTGTGCCAGCGCGGAGATACCCCCCACCATGTGGCGAATGTGCTCTTTGGCCAGCTCATCGTGGGTCAGGTCCAGGGTTTTGAAACCGTGCTTGTTGAAGTTCTTGGCGACCTTCTCAGACTCGCCCTTGGCTTGCGTGGTCAGGCCCACAAACACATGCGCCAGCGCGGCGTCGCTGATGCGGTAGTTGAACTCGGTCACGTTGCGTGGGCCTGCACCGCCTCCGAATGCAGGCAGTTCACCAATCAGCTCGCAAAAGCGCTTGAAGCTACCGCGTTCTTCGGGGATGGTGACCGCAAACAGGGCTTCGCGCTCTTCACCCACTTCGGCCCGCTCGGCCACAAAACGCAGGCGGTCAAAGTTCATGTTGGCACCGCACAAAATGGCGGCGTAGGTTTCGCCCTTGGTCTTGTTTTTAGCCACGTACTGCTTGATGGCGGCTACCGCCAGCGCACCGGCCGGCTCCACAATGCTGCGGGTGTCCACAAAGATGTCCTTGATGGCGGCGCAGACGGCGTCGGTGTCCACGGTCATGAACTCGTCCACCAGGTCGCTCGCAATGCGGAAGGTCTCTTCCCCCACCAGCTTGACGGCGGTACCGTCGGAGAAAAGGCCCACGTCGGGCAGCGTGACGCGCTTGTGGGCGGCTACCGACTGGATCATGGCGTCGGAATCATTCATCTGCACACCAATCACCTTGATGCGCGGGTCCACCGCCTTGATGTAATTGGCGACACCCGCCACCAGCCCGCCACCGCCAATGGCCACAAACACGGCGTCGAGCCGGGGCCCCTGGATGTTGCCGGATTTTTGGCCCGACTTGGCCGCCTTGTCGGCACCCAGGGTTTGCACCTGGCGCAGCATTTCCATGGCCACGGTGCCCTGCCCGGCGATGACGTCCGGGTCGTCAAAGGGGTGCACAAAAGTCAGGCCTTCCTTTTTCTGCAGCAGCAGCGAGTGGTTGTAGGCGTCGGAATAGCTCTCGCCAAACAGCACCACTTCACCACCAAAGCCGCGCACCGCATCCACCTTGAGCTGCGGGGTGGTGATGGGCATGACGATCACGGCGCGGGTTCCCAGCTTGCTGGCGCTCAGGGCGACACCTTGCGCGTGGTTGCCAGCCGAGGCGCAAATCACCCCTTTTTTCAGCTGCTCGGGGGTGAGGTGCGCCATCTTGTTGTAAGCGCCGCGCACCTTGAAACTGCGCACCGCCTGCTGGTCTTCGCGCTTGAGCAGCACTGTGTTGTGCAGGCGTTTGCTCAAATTCTTTGCCGGTTCCAATGCCGTTTCGGTGGCGACGTCGTACACGCGGGCGGTCAGGATTTTCTTCAGATAGTCGGCGGGCGTGAGGGGCTTGGGGAGTGAGGTGCGGACTGACGTGGTCATTGGAAAATATATCTAAGAAGTAAAAATAGGGTCTAGAGGCGGTCTGCAGCCGTGCGATAGACCTTGCCGTCGTTGCGTTTTCCGCTGGATATGACGGTGACAAAGACTTCTGCATCGTCTACCCGGTACACCAATCGATAGCCAAGACTATGAAGCTTGATCTTGTAGCAGTCTGGCATGCCATGCAGTGCACTGGCGGGAATACGTGGTTGGTCCAACCGTTCCGAAAGTTTCTTTTTGAGAGGTTCTCGCACACTGCTGTCCAGCTTGTGCCATTCACGCAGCGCCAATTCGTGAAAGCGCAGCCTATAGCGCATCGATATCGACCTCTACGAACGGCCCGTCGGAGCGTTCACGCACCAGCTTGGCATCTTCGAGGTCTTCAATATGGGCCATCAGCCGCTCATAATGACCTGCTGGCAGCAAATAAGCTTCTGGGCGATTGTGGTTGAGCACGGCAATCGGGGCATCGTCAGCTTCTTTCAGAATGCCTGCGTAATTGCGCTTGAGCTCGGTAACACTGACTGCAAAATGGGAAAGAACGGTATCCATTGATCCCTCCAATTGTAAATAAGCATTTAATATTACATCAAATATGACATCTATTTTTCGGGTGACGTTGCTTGCACGACAATGACTGCTACTCAATAATTTTGGAAATTTGGAGACCAACATGGAATGCACAGTCAGCTGGACCGGTGGATTGAACACCCGCTCCGGCATGGGTTTTGTAGCCGAAACCGGCAGTGGCCACACTTTGTTGATGGACGGCGCACCCGACGCGGCCAAGCCTGAAAACGGCGGGCAAAACCTGGCGCCCCGCCCGATGGAGGTGGTGCTTGCGGGCACCGGTGGCTGCACCGCTTACGACGTGGTTCTAATTTTGAAACGCGGCCGCCACGCGGTGCAAGGCTGTACCGTCAAACTAACGGCCGATCGTGCCGAGGTAGACCCCAAGGTGTTCACCAAAATCCACATGCATTTCACGGTCACCGGCAAGGGTGTTCCCGCTATCGCTGTGGAGCGCGCCATTGCCATGAGTCACGAGAAATACTGCTCCGCCAGCATCATGCTGGCCAAAACGGCGGAAATGACGACCAGTTTTGAGCTGGTTGAGGCCTGAAAATCCATGAGATGCCCGGCTCGTTCCGTGCGGATGATGCCGAGGTTAGTTATACTACCTTTTTTATAACGGAAGTATAGTGACGCTCTACACCGACCTTTCGCTAGCGGCTCAGGCGTCTTATGCCGGACTGGACATTGCAGCCAAAGATGCTGAAATGCGAAGAAGCATTGCCAACCTGCCTGGCGGGTTTACTTCCAAACAAGTCAAAGGCAAAGGGTATTGGTACTACCAGATAAAAAGTCCAGGCGGCGCGCCACAGCAAATCTTCGTGGGGCCAGACGACTCATCCACGCACGCGTTAATGCTTCGGCATTCCGCGGCAAACGCCAAGGCGCACAAGGAGTCCCTTCAAAAACTCACCCGCGCTGCACTGGAGTTGGGTTGTGCAGATATCCCTTTGAAGCACGGTCGGGTGATAGGCCGGTTGCTCGACCACGGCTTTTTTAATGCGGGTGGCCTGCTCGTGGAAACGCATGCATTTCTGGCATACCAGAACATGTTTGGAGTGCGCTGGGATGCCGGTGCCTTCACGGTGGATCTTGACTTTTCCCATGCTGGAAAAAACCTCTCTTTGGCCATTGCGTCCAACATTCAAATGGATACCGTCAAAGCGATTGACTCTCTTGAGATGGGGTTCATCCCTGTTATGAGCAAGACCACTTTCAAGAAGCCCGATGAACCTGATTTCGACCTTGATTTTTTGACAACCTACGGGCGCAGTGGCGATAAACCCGTTTATTTGCCTGCGCTCAATTTGACGCTCCAACCGCTTAAATTCATGGAACTCTCAATGGAAGATCCCATGAAGTCCACGCTGCTCTTGCGTAACGGTCCACTGGTGGTCAATATTCCGCGGCCACAACGCTTTGCTTTGCACAAACTGATTGTGCATGGCGAGCGCCCTACGGAGCAGCGGGTCAAGGCCAATAGAGACCTGATTCAGGCCGCATGCCTGTTGGACTATTTGATGGAAAACGACGCGGACCTTGTCAAGGAATCATGGCAAGACGTCTTGTCCCGAGGGCCAGGCTGGAATAGCCGCCTGAAGAAAGGTTGGGATGCCTTGGTCAGGAGTTTTCCCGAACAAGAATTCGCTCAGCGTCTGGAAGTTGCGCTCAATTAAACTCGCTGCGCCACGGTCGTCATCACTTTTGCAGCGGCGCGCATCAGGTCTTTGACGGGCTGGGGCAGCTCCATGGCACCGGCGGCTTGCGCCGCTTCTGCGTGGCGCAGCTCGTCGTCACGCATCTCCGCCACGATGGCGCGGGAGGCGTGATCGCCCTCGGGGAGCGTGTCCAGGTGACTTTGCAGGTGTGCACCCACTTGGCGCTCGGTTTCCACCACAAAGCCCAGACTTATTTTGTCGCCCAGGCGGCCAGCCAGCAGGCCCAGCCCAAAGGCACCGGCATACCACAGCGGGTTCAGCAGCGAAGGCCGCTCGCCCAACTCTTCTAGCCGTTGTGCAGTCCAGGCCAGATGGTCGGTTTCTTCGGTACACGCCGCGGTAAAGTGCTTGCGCAAAGCCGGGTTGGGCGTTGCCAGCGCTTGCGCGGTGTAGAGCGCCTGCGCGCACACTTCGCCCACGTGGTTCACCCGCATCAGCCCGGCCGAGTGGCGTTTTTCCTCTGCGGTCAACTCGGTGGGTTGGTCTGGCAGCGTAGGGCACAGCTGTGCGGCGTGGGGCTTGGCAAACAGGGTGCGCAGGGCGGTATCGAATGAAGTGAGCAGGGCATCCATTTGAAATTTCCGTGTTGTGGCTTGTTCAGAGTCTAGTGATTGTCATTCGACAGCTTACCAATTGTAGTAATAAAGCAACATTTAAGGGTTTCTCTCGATTGGCTTTTGTGGGTGTCACAGATCTGACATCATAAAAAGGTTTACTCCATACACCTTCCCGAGCCGGGAGGTTGGCCTGATGTGTCGAGTTGTTCGGCCCAGCGCCTTTTATTTGTTTTTGGAGTACTTCTAAATGAAAAAAACCCTCATCGCGTTGGCCGTTCTGGCTGCTTCCGGCGCTTCTTTCGCGCAAGCAACCATCAGCGGCAATTTGACTATGGGCTATATGGCCTACAGCAAGGGTCAAGCAGGTAGCCTTGGCAATACGGATACTTCCGGTTTCGGTACGGATACATCGCAAATTAACTTCAACACCACGGAAGACCTCGGCGGCGGCATGAAGCTGGATGCACAAATGCGTATTGCTGGCGCGGATCGCAGCAACTCCAATGGCTCAGCAGTTGTCGGTAAGGATGCTTTTCTGCGTTTGACGACGAACGGTTACGGTGCATTGACCTTGGGTGCCACCAAGCTAGGCGATTTGTCCAATGGCATTGCCAGCGTTGGCGCAACCTACTATCAGTTTGATGATTTGAGCCAAACCACTAAGACCACCGATGGCTTGTTTTACAAGCGCCCAAGCCGTGATTCAGTGTCGTATGTACTGCCAATCGGCCCAGTGAAGCTGGGTGTTGCCTATGTGGAACCCAAGCTGAGTGCTACTGGTGACACCGGCCTCGGGGTTGGTGCAGCCGGATCTACTGGTCAGCGCGCAATGATCTACACGGCTGGCTACGTGACCGGCCCAATCGCCGCGAACTTGACGTATGCCTCGTTCGATAACCGTGACAACACGCAATCGACTGCCAAAGACCAGACCCGCCTGGAAGGTGCTTATGACTTCGGCGTAGCTAAAGTCGGCTTGGGTTACCAACTGACCGCCCATGACGGTGTGGCTGGCGCTAAAGATACCCAAATTCTGCTGGGTGTTAGCGTGCCGATGGGCAACCTGAAGTTGGGCGCTAACTGGGGCCAGCGCAAGTCTGACGACTTTATTGCAGCGTCAAACAATGGAACCCGTACCGGCTACATCTTGGGTGCCACTTATTCCTTGAGCAAGCGCACCAGCATCATTGGTAACTACGCCCGTTGGGATGCCGCCTCTGGAAATCAGGACGTAGGCGCAACCAGCACCGTGGGCTTGAACGCATCGAACCAATTCGCCTTGTTGTTGTCGCACTCGTTCTAAAGGCAGCGCGCAGCCCGGACCTGCATGGGCAGGCAGGGCTAGCTTGGCTTAGAGGATGAAATGTTTCCTTTTTGCAACGAAATCGGGTTTATCCCTATTTTTAAGTATTTTTTATTGATGCTTGCTTTGCAAAACAAGTTGGGTCTGGTTCAATAGACCCAACTTCCTCAACAGGGAGGTTGGCCCGGGGTCCCGAATACTTCGTACCGGAGCCCTTTGTTTAACCTTTGGAGTATTTCTCAATGAAAAAGACACTTATCGCCCTGGCCGTTCTGGCTGCTTCCGGCGCTTCTTTCGCTCAAGTCACTCTCACGGGTAACCTGACCATGGGTTACCAAGCCAAAACCACCGGTGGTGTGAATTCGTCTACCGACTCTGCTGGTTTCGGCACAGACACCTCACAAATCAACTTCATGGCTACCGAAGACCTCGGCGGCGGCATGAAAGCCACCGCCAAGATGGCTCTGGCTGGTGCAGATCGCAGCAACGAAGGCGGCACAGCCGTTGCTGGCCGTGACGCTTCCCTGGCGCTGTCTTCCAGCGTGGGTACGTTGACTTTGGCTACTGCAAAAGCTGGTGATTACCTGTCTGGTGGCATTGCTGGTGTTGGTGCCTACTACGCTGGTTTTGACGGCAAGGTTCTGTCTGATCGTCTCAACCGTGATTCCGTAACCTTCGCAGTTCCCGTTGGAGCCTTCACTCTGGCTGCTGCCTACGAAGAAGCCGCAACCGGACTCGGTCTCGGAGTGGGCACCACAGGCGCCGCAACCGTCACTGACCAAAGTCGTGCAAGCCTGTCTGGCACCTACAGCAAGGGTCCTATCGCTGCTAACGTGACATATCTGTCGTACAACGCGCGCAACAACGCCATGTACAAGGACGAGACCCGCGCGTCTGGTTCTTATGATTTCGGTGTTGCCAAGGTTGGTCTGGGTGCAGTGGTTACCAACTCTGGTCTGACTGCTGGTGGCAAGGCTACCGACTACCTGTTGGGCGTTTCGGCTCCTTTGGGCGCTGTGACCTTGGGTGCACAGTTCGTGTCCCGCAAGATTGACGACAAGGATTTCACTGGTCAAGGTACAGGCACCATCAACGGTACCGCTATCGAAGCTGACTACGCTTTGAGCAAGCGCACCATGCTGATCGCTAACTACGCTCGTTGGACCGCTATCAACGGTAACGACGCATCCACCCAAGCCCAAGTGCTGTTGTCGCATTCGTTCTAAGAACGATGTGTAGCCAAGACCTGCGTGAGCAGGCATAGCTACTGAGGTTAGGTTAACAAATTGTTGCATTTGGACAACGGAAAAGGGGCGTTTGCGCCCCTTTTTTGCGTTTGCAGGGGGCTTTCCTTTGCCAAACGCCGGGGTGTCTGGTGCAATGCGTCTAACTTCCTGAACTAGGAGGTTGGCCCGGGGTCCCGAACACTTCGTACCGGAGCCCTTTGTTTAACCTTGGAGTATTTTTAAATGAAAAAGACACTAATCGCCCTGGCCGTTCTGGCTGCTTCCGGCGCTTCCTTCGCTCAAGTCACCATCACTGGCTCTTTGGCCATGGGTTACAAGGCTACA
>Ga0105047_10008600_pt1 | contig 16976 bp, 16 predicted proteins | sample MAT04_FD_78384 | JGI IMG/M metagenome (GOLD analysis project Ga0105047, IMG submission 78384) | Freshwater microbial communities from Lake Fryxell liftoff mats and glacier meltwater in Antarctica - MAT-04 (megahit assembly) | ecosystem: Environmental > Aquatic > Freshwater > Ice > Liftoff...
CTCGTCACGGAGCCGACCTCGTCACGGAGCCGACCTCGTCACGGAGCCGACCTTGCTCGGGGGCGCTCGGCTCGACTACCCTCCTCAGGGCTGACGGCATGAAGACGCGAGTCGCGATGGTTCTGTGTTCGCTGCTCGCAGTCGCGTGCCTCCCAGCCCGCCGCGCGTCGTTGGGCGTGGAGTGCGAGCTGAACAGCGAATGCGACACGCCGCTGGTCTGTCGCCTGGGTTTTTGTCGCAACGAGTGCGCGAGCAGCGGGGACTGCAGCCGAGGACTCGACTGCTTGCTCGACTCGCAGGATCTGGGCGCCTGCCAACTGCCGGACGAGGCCCACTGCGTGCTCACCGCAGAGTGCCCGACTGGCTTGGTGTGCCGCTTCTCGGAGTGCGCCAATGCCTGTGAGACCGATAGAGACTGCCCCGGCGGGTCCCGCTGCGAGATGGACACCGACGGCCTCGCTTGCTTCGATCGCAGTGAGCAACCGTGCAACTTCGACACCGAGTGCGCGCCTGAATCGACGGGCATGCGGTGTCTGTCGGGCCGCTGCCGCCGCGAGTGCTTCACCGACCGAGACTGCCGGAACGACTTTCGGTGCAACGCCGGAGTCTGCTCTGCGCCCTTCGACGCGGCGGTGCCCGATGTCGACGCTGCGGCGGATGGCGGGATGGGCAGCGACGCTGGTGTGCCGCCCACCACCTGCACCGCCGGGCCCCTCTCGGACGTGACGACGTTCGATCACAACGGGGGCTTGGGGTGCGCGGTCGTGGACGGCGGCACCAGCGGCCTGACGCCGGGCGTCTACTGTTGGGGTCAAGTGACCGATGCCGCCTTTCTCACCACGGGCATGGGAATGGGGATCACCAACGTGCCCTGCGCCAACCGCATCGCATTCCTGGGCACGACGGTGTGGGATGAGATCGTGCTGGTGGGCAGTGGGGCCTGCGTTCGCCAGGGCGCGAACATCGAGTGTTGGGGCGCGGATGATCTCGGCCAGATCCCCGACGGCCTCATGGGTATCGCGGTCCCGGTCTCCGCTCCCTTCACCGTGCCGGTAGCAGGAGTCGACGGTCTGTTCCGCGGCGAAGCGGGGGGGATCTTCGCGCGCCAATCAGGGACTGCGGTGTTCGGCTGGGGCACGAGCATGGGGGGGCACCTCGGTGACGGCACATCGGGCACGACGCGGCACGACATGCGCTTCACGCTCCCGATCGCCACCGGTGGCATGCGCGACTTGGCCTCGAGCAGTCAGGTCACCTGCGCAGTCGAGGGCGGCGCCGTCTCGTGCTCCCCCAGCGCGTTCCAGGGCGTCGGCTCGCTCCCGTCGGGTATTCGAGCGATCGGCGCGGGCACCACCCACGTCTGCGCGACCGACGGCGCCTCGGTGTACTGCTGGGGGAGCAACGCCCACGGCGAGCTCGGCACGGGGGATGTCCTGCCCACCACCAGGCGTGTTCCCGTGCTCGGTCTGCCCACCATGGGAGTGCGTGATGTCGATCTGGGCGGCGACACCTCGTGCGCCCTGATGGCCGATGGGAGCGTCTGGTGTTGGGGTGCGCCGGGGCCCATCGATCCGACCCGCGGCACCTTCGACTTCGTGCTCGCGCCCACCCAGATCATGACCGACCGCACCATGCTGCGGGTGGACGGACGGGTCATCTGCGCGTTGGGCAACGATGGTCGAGTGCTGTGCATCGGCGACGGCAACCTCTTCCTCGGCTATGGCGCCGGGGTGACGCCCACCGTGCCGGTGAACGTGCAGCGCTGACGCTGTCGCGCTGACTCCGCGGACCGGTGACGCATCGCGAGCCGGAGGCCTTCCGGCGAAACCGGCACTTCCCCTGAGGTCCTGTCTCCGATTCAGGTCGGAAGGAAGATGACCACACCTGCGATGGCCGGCGCGCCTGTTCGATCGGGCAGCAAGCAGACTCGGAGGTCGTCGCGCAAAGCCGCAAAGCCGCAAAGCCGCAAAGCCGCAGAGGCTCGCGGCGAGGAGGCGCGCGTCTCATCGGCCGCGCTGCCTCTGCGGGTCCGACTCCAGGTCACAAGCCTCGTGAGCGCTGCGGCAGATTGGAGAGCGACGACGATGAGAACCTCTTTGCGCCTTTGCGGCGATGCCTCCTTTGCGTGATCTTCTCCTTCTCGCGTCTGTTCTCTACGTGCTCGCGGCTGCTATCGGACTAGGGCTCTGCATCGCGCCGGGCACGTGATCCGGATCGAGCGGGCCATGCCGACGCCATCCCGTCGTGAGCAGCCAGCAGGTCGGCAGCGAGGTCACGCGAGCGCTCTCGTTCGTTGCCAGGGCAGCGAATCCCGGAAAGCTCGGCGCGGACGAGCAGGGGTCCAGCCAGCCCGCCCGCGGCGGCGCCACCCGGTGCTTGCGCGCGTTGCACAGCACGTAGCCCAGCGCGTGACGGACCTGGCGCGGCGTGCCCAACACCCGGTGATGGTAGCGGTCCGCGAACACCTGTCCGCGCCGACCGAGCAGGCGATTGAGCGCGCGCGCGATGCGCACCGAGAGGCCCTTCATGGCCCTGGCGAGCGCGACGGCGTCCATCGACTCGACGATCAGGTGCAGGTGATCGGACTGAATCGAGTACTCGATGATGCGCACGCCGAAGCGGTCCTTGGCGATGGCGATCCGAGCGACGATGCGCGCGACAGCGCGGCGACCGCGGATGCATCCGACCTCTTTCAGGAGCTTGCAGGTGATCAGCAGCGGCTTGCTGCGCGACAGGACACCGCGGGTGCGATGCGGAACCTCCGGCCTCCCCGGCACGTTGGGCTCTCGCCCCGCGCCCTCGCGACGCCCACCGTGCCGACGCAGCGCCATCTCGATCTGCACACCGCGCCTGGTGCGCTTCACGTTCGTCCCCTTCATGCTTGTCCCTCTCCCATGCCAGCCAGACGGAGCGTCCGCGCTCGGACTGACAGAGAATCGTGACGATCGAATCACCGCACTGGCATCACTGGATTGGGCGCACATGGCGGGCGTCTGCGGCGCGGTTCGAGGTCGCCAGCTCATCAGCCGGGCCCCCGCGGGCAGCGCTCGGATGTCCGCCGAATCAGCGTCACGTGGACGTGGTTCATCGGACGCACGGGCCGTCCCCCCATCTCGAGACGCCGGACCGCGCCGCGCCCGCACGAGGAGCGCGACTCGATAGAGCCGACGTCCAACCCGCGCCGGCGCGCGACGGTGCCGTTCCCGTGTCCGAGCCCGTGCCCGAGTGCCCGCTCCCCCTCCCGTACCCGCACCCGAGAACCTCGCCGCCCTCTTCCTGAAGTGACTCGCACCAAGACGCAGACACGCCAACGGAGAACGAAGCCTTGGCCGGCGGTCGTGCTCAGTTGTCGGCGAATCAAGTGCGCTGAGCCGACGCCTCCGGCGGCCGCGATCTCGATCGGGCGGACATGCTCGCGTGCATCGCAGGGCGCGCGCCCGACGCGGGCCGACTCGATAGGGCCGACATCCATCCGCGCCCCCGGCGATCGCATGGGGCCCCAGCGGCGTTCTACGCGGGGCCATGCGCAGTGAACGCGAGTTCATCCTCGCCATCGATTGTCGCTTCCCATTCCACGATCGCGATGCGGCACTGCGCGCCATCGACGAGGGATGCGCATCTCCAGCAATGCCGCGTGCGTCGTCATCGACGAGATCGTTCGCCCGCCCGCCGGGCCACCGTCTCCGTAGCGTTTCGGCAGGAGCTGCTCGGCCGGGTGTGGGACGGCCTCGAACATCCGCTGGTGAGCGTGATCCGCCCGCTGGCCGAGCGTCTCGTCCGCGGAGGCGACGTGTCGATCGAGGAAGCCCTCGATGCGATGCACGAGATTCGGAAGTACCCCGGCCAGCTCGGTGCGCTCTCCATCGCGTACTTCTCGGCGGAAGACGAGCGCGATCGACTCGAGGACGCGGACGCCGCGATTCGCCGTACATGGTCCGAGCACGGGACCTAAGTTAGTTAGATCAGTCGAAGAAGACGATGAGGCGGAAGTTGGCCTCGCCGAAGCGGCTCGCGACGACCTCCATCAGGCGGATAGGCGTCTCCCATTCCGTTCCTTCACGGGCTTCGGCCCGCGTCACCCGTCGCGGAGTGGCCGACCCCGCGTCGCGGAGATCCGTGCCCTCGGATGCGAGGCTCCAGTCGATGGCTTTCAGCTCCGGGTAGGACGCCCAGGTCTCTCCATAGAGATCGCGTGACCACCACTCGTCGAAACGGGCACGGGTGTCGTCGTTGCAGTCGTCGGGGAGACCGCGTCCAGCGAACAGAGGTGCGAACTGCGCGAAGTTGCTGACGCCGAAGAGCAATCCGAAGAGGTCGGCGTCCTTCGTAAACAGACAGCCCGGCGCGACGACGGGCCATCAGTCTTCGTGAAGACGAAACTCGACGATGCCGTGGAGGCTTCCGCTCCGAATGCGGCCTGCGTCCATAAGCGCGACTCGCGACACCCGCTATCCCGCCTTGCGCAGCCGACTCAGTCCCGCGCTCTTCAGCAGCATCGCGAGCTCTGGCCTCTTCTGCGCGAGCTTGCCGACCTGCTTCACCATCGCTGGGCCCAGCTTGGATTCGAGGTTCTGTGCGGTATCGAGCGGGATGTAGATGGCGATCAGGTACTTCTGCGCGGTGAAGTGGGAGATCCCGAGGTTCGCCCGCTCGACCAACGCCTTGAGGTCGACCACGCCCAAGGCCTCCTTGCCGTCCATCAAGAATCCAAGCAGGCGGCCGCTCTCCCAGTAGGAGTCCGCGCGGCGCCGCTCTTGGACCTAAAGCTGCTTGCGCACCCAGTCGGCCAGCTCCGCCAGCTTCAGGTCCGGGGCGGGCATGCTTGGATTCACCTCCAGCGCCGGGGTGCTTGGATTCTGCACCGGCCCGGGCGGCGGCGTGACGACCACCGTGTCGCGTCGGCGGTTGATCACGAGGGGCGTCCCCCGCAAGAGGGTCGTCGTCAGGACCGGGGGCACCGCGCGATTAGGCATGCGGGGGATCGTGCCAAAGCCCGGATCAGAATCCAAGTGGGAGGCGGCGTTCATGCGGACTACGCTCGGCCCGCACGCTTTCGACCCAAGCGCTGCACATCCGAGCCTGTGAACGAAAGAGACGAAGAGAAGGACGCGAGCGCCCTCGAGCCCCGCGCACCGCAGGCGAGCCCGACCGAGCTGGCAGTGGCTTTCGGGTCGCGGTCGCTCCAGTGGATGCCCATCGTGCTGCGCCTGTCGTGGCGCACGCCGCCCGGGATTCTGCTCGCGATCTTGGCCTTCGTGGTCGCGCAGCAAGGCTGGCTCGCGCCGCTGCTCGGGCTGACCCGCCCCGCCGAGATCACGCTGGGCATAGTGCTGGTCGCGGCGATCCTCTGGATGACCGAGGCGGTGCCGCTCTTCGTGACCAGCCTCTTGGTGCTCGCGCTCGAGCTGACGTGGCTCGCGCCGGCGCTCGCGATCGCCGCTCCGAGCGCGACGTTGTTCCTCAACGCGTTCTTCTCGGACGTCACCCTGCTCTTCCTCGGCGGCTTCGTGCTCAGCGCAGGTCTGGAGCGCACCGGACTCGATCGCCGCCTCGCCCAGACGATGCTGCGGCGCGCGGGGCGCTCCCCGAACCGGGTGCTGCTCGCGATGATGCTCACCACCGCGCTGCTCTCGATGTGGATGAGCAACACCGCCGCATGCGCGCTGATGCTCGGGCTCGCCGGATCGGTGCTCGCGAAGGTCCCCGAGGGAGACGGCTTCCGGAAGGCGCTGCTCCTGGGCATAGCGTTCTCCGCGAACCTCGGCGGCATCGCGACACCGATCGGCTCCCCACCGAACGCGATAGTGCTCCGCTACCTGCAAGCCGCAGGGCACGCGCCGAGCTTCGGTCTGTGGATGCTGCTCGCGGCGCCGCTGCTCCTGGTGTTGCTCGCGGTCGCGCACGTCTACCTCGGTCGGCGCTTCCCGACCCGCGTCGAGGAGGTCGAGCTCGATGGCGGCGTGGTGGTTCCGTTCGGTCGCCCGCAGGCGCTGGTCATCGTCGTGCTCGCGCTCACGATCATCGGCTGGCTCCTCGGCGGCGCGCTCTCCATCACGCCGGGGACGGTCGCGCTGCTTCCCGTCGTGGTGTTCTTCGGCACGAACCTGCTTCACACCCGCGACATCCGCACGCTGCCGTGGGACGTGCTCCTGCTGATTGGGGGCGGCCTCGCGCTCGGCGCCGCGATCGATCAGTCCGGACTCGCCGCGTGGGCCGGGGAACGCCTCCCCACCGAAGGCGTGCCGGCGCTCGTCCTCACGGCGATCGTTGCGCTCCTGGCCGTAGGGCTCTCCGCGATCATGAGCAACACTGCGGCCGCCAACCTTCTGGCGCCGATGATCGTCGGGCTCTCGGGCGCGATGCCAGCGCCGCTCTTGGTGGTCGCCGCGTTCGCGTGCTCGCTCGCGATGCCGCTCCCGGTGAGCACACCGCCCAACGCGATGGCCTTCGGCTTCGGCATGAAGGCCGACGGCACCCGCGGCGAGCTGGCGGCGCGCGACATGATCATCCCCGGCACCGTGATGACGCTGGTCGGGCTGATCGCGCTCGCGGCGCTCGCGGCGCTCTGGTTCCCGGCGCTCGGCTTCCCGTGACCGTCGGCCTCGACAGGCTCACACGCGGAGCGAACGAACGCTCGACCGCTGGCGTCGGCCTTGCCGGCCGAACTAGCTGCGAAGGAACCCGCGAGCACGGTCCGCGTACACTCGGCCACGATGATGGGCTTGGGGCGATGGCTGGGATTCGTGGGAACCATGCTGGTAGTCGAGCTGTGGATGCGGCTGCCCAGCGTCGCTCGAGTCAACGCCAGGGCGGAACGAAATCTGCGGGCATGAGCAGCGGCAGGCGCCTGGCGTCGACCTCGATGACGAAACGCGAGGCGCGAACCCATTCCTCGCCATCGACCTGCGAAGCGACACCCTGCTGGGCTTCGTTGGGCTCACCGCGCAGCAGATCGATGGTGAAGCGCGAGGCCGAGAGGTGCTCCGCGGAGTCCATGCCGAACACCTCGGGACGAATGGGAGTGTGGGCCAGGTCCATCACCACCCGCCGCGCCCACTCTCGGCGACTACCCACTGCGATCAACTCGAAGCGCCCGTCGTCCGGCTCGCTCTGTCGATCGAGGACCCACGCCCCGCGAAGATCCGCGTGCCCTTCACGATCACCCCCGCACCCGTCAAGAAGTGCCCCCGTCGACGCTACCGATGCCGGCGTCGGCGGGCAGGACGCACGCGAGCGGGCTCATCCCTTCGCAGGCGTCGCCTTCGCCATCGGCGTCGATGTCGCTCTGACTATCATTCGGATGCGTGGGGCAGTTGTCACAGGCGTCGCCCCGGTTGTCACCATCACAGTTCGCCTATTCGGAATCAGCTATATCGAAGCAGATGTCGCAGAGGTCGCCGATCCCGTCTCCGTCCGTATCATCCTGAAAGGGAGGGCCCGTGGCCCTTGGCGATACCGCATCGCAGCGCGCCCGAGGCGCTCAGCCGAGCGGGCTGGGCTGCTCTTGGCGACTGCGCCACACCACCTCGGAGACCTCGGGCGCCGTGCGCAGCGCGCTGTCGATCGCGCCGAGCAATGTGGTTGTCGTCTGGGTCGCGGGCGGCGCGACGTAGCGATAGCGGCCCAAGATGCGCGCGTGAAGGATCAACAAGTAGCCCTCGAACGACGAGGGCAGCACCTCGTCGGTCGGCTCGTGAATGGGCGCCAGCGTCACCCGAAACGTGTCGGCGCCCAGCATCCCGTCGAGCTCGAAGCCTACGCCCTTCGCGGCGAAGCTCCCCGCATCCGCACCCGCGGACTCGAGGCGCGCGTGCAGCCGATCGAGCAACGCCGGCAGGCTGCCCTCGTCGCGCGGCAACTCGAAGGTGACCGCCGACTGCACGCCCGGCTGATCATCATGCTCGCGATGTGCCGCGACCCTGCGCGACGCGATGCCCACGCCGGTGATCACCAACGCACCGAGAAGGATTGCGACGCTCACTACCAGCAAGAGCATGCGCCGTTGTAGCAGGGCCCCTCCGCGGGCGTCTCGTGACACTGCGTTGCCCCTCGTGGCTGGCGGTAAACTCAGAGCGAAATGCAGGAGATCGTCCGCGACCGTGCGTGCTCGATCGAGCGTCGCCGGCCCGCCCGCATCTGCCGCGTTCGCGTCGAGCCGTCCTCCGTCCGATGCGGGCGCCGCGTCCACACCGGCGTCCGAGCTGCCCGCGGTGCGGTCGCTGCAGCCCAGCAAGCTCGCCGCCCGCGCGCCGACGAGCAAGAGGAACGCGGTCGGCGGCCGTCGCATGGGAGAGATGATACCGACTCTCGCCGCACCCGAGCAAGGTTCATCGCAGCCGAAGCGCGGTGGCGACCGAAGCGCAGGTGGTCACGCTGGGGCCTCGGCACCCGGGGTATGCCGACCGACCGCGGTTGCGGGACTGATGGGCTGCGACGCCGCTACCGTTGCGCAGCGTGGAGCAGTGCGCGAGTCATGCATTGGATTGGTCGTCCGGTCGCGTCGAGGCGACGACGACACCACAGCGCGCCTGGTCCCCGCATTGCTCACGGACGCGATTGGCGACCGCCTCGGAAGCTGAGCGCGCGCGCTCACTCCTCATTGACGGTGATCTCGATCGCGGTCCCCGGCTCGACCTCGGTGCCCGGCGCAGGGAGCTGACGCAGCACGGTGAACGGGCTGCGCACCTCGTCGAACCCGTGGCGCGTCGTGCCGAGGACCAGGCCTGCCGCAGCGATGGTCTCTCTCGCCACGCGCGTCGAGACGCCGGTGAGATCGGGGACGACGACGAGATGCCGCTCGGGCACCACCGCGAGGAACACCTCGGTGTCGCGCGCGACGTGCTCGCCCGCCGAAGGGCTCGTCGACGAGACGGTGCCTGCCTCGCCCGTGCCTGCCTCGCGGACCTCGGTGGCGACCCGCAGCCCGGCGTTGGTGAGCTGCGCGGTCGCGGGCGCGATCGAGAGGCCGAGCACGCTCGGTACCTCGACCGTGTCGGGCCCGCGCGAGAGCAGGACGGTCACCTCGGACCCGCTCGGCACGAGCGAGCCGGGCCCGGGCTGCTGCTCGACGATGAGGCCTTCCTCGATCACGTCGTCGTACCGCTCGCCGCGATGCACGAAGCGGAGCCCGCGCGCGTCGAGCATTCCGCGCGCCGCGTCGCCAGAGAGGCCCACCAGCTCCGGCACCTCTTCGTCGGGGAGCAGCCGCCAGCCCTCGACCATCGCGAACACGAAGGCGCCCGATACGAGCGCGGACGTGAGCACCGAGACGAGGACTACCGCTCCGTAGCCAGGCCCGCGCGAGGACGACGACATGCGGCAACGTGTACCACGGAGCGCCGCACGACATCGCGCCCGCGGCCAACACGTCCATGAGCTGCTGCCCCCGGCAACTACGCCTCCGCGCGCAGCTCCTCCGCGGTGACGCGTCGCGGGAGCCTTGCCGCTCTTGGGATCCCGTCGCAGCCTCGGCGCGATGCCCAGCGCGATGTCCGCACTCACGAACGCCTTCCGTCCGCGTTTCCTACGCCCAGATATCGAGCGCAAGGGTAACTTCGTCCGCGACGCGTGGGACCGCTTGGCGCGGCTGCCCGGGGGCAAGCGGGTGTTCTCGCGCTTGGTCGGCAAGGTAGCGCCGTACACCGGCACCATCGACGCGAAGATCGAAGAGGTCACAGGTGACTTCGCGCGGGTGACGCTGCGGGATCGCAAGGAGGTGAGGAATCACCTGCGCTGTGTGCACGCCATCGCGCTCGCGAACCTCGCCGAGCTCACCGGCAATGTCGCGGTCGCCTACAGCCTTCCCGACGACGCGCGCTTCATCGTCGCTGGCATCTCGATCGAGTACCTCAAGAAGGCCCGCGGGACGCTGACCGCGACGAGCTCGCCGCGCTTGTTCCCCGACGGCGCGCCACGGACCGCCGAGCGCAAGGAGCACGACGTCGTCGTGGAGATCCGCGACGCCGCGGGCGACCTCTGCGCGAAGGCCACGTTGCGTACGCTGGTCGGTCCCAAGAAAGCGAGCGCGTGAGCGCGAACGCCCCCATCGAGAAGCCGCTCCGGGTAGCACTGGCGCAGATCAACCCGACGATCGGGGCGCTCGAGGCCAACGCGACGAAGATCGTTTCGTTCGCCGAGCGCGCACGGGCCGAGGGCGCGCGCTTGGTCGCGTTCCCCGAGCTGGCGCTGACCGCCTACGGGCCGCGCGATCTCTTGGACCGTCCCGGCTTCATTCGCGACGTCGAGGCGGCCACCGAGAAGCTCGCCAGCCGCTTGCCGCCCGAGCTGGTGTGCATCGTCGGCGCGCCAACCCGCAATCACCGGGGCCTGGGCCGCGATCTCTACAACTCCGCGTTGGTGTTCGAAGGCGGGCGCTTGGTGCGCGTGATCCACAAGCGTCTGTTGCCCAGCTACGACGTGTTCGACGAGGACCGCTGGTTCGAGGCGGGCATCGAGCCCGGCGTGCTCGACGTAGATGGCACCCGCATCGGCATCACCACCTGCGAAGACATGTGGAACGACGTCGAGCTGATGCGCGGCCGAAAGTACGCGGTCGATCCCATCGACGAGGTGATCCAGCAGGGCGCCAAGGTGCTCCTGAACCTGTCGGGATCGCCCTTCACCCTGCGCAAGAACAGGGGACGCGCGGCGATGCTAGCGGCCATCGCGCGGATGCACGATCTGCCGGTCGCGATGGTGAACCAGGTAGGCGGCCACGACGACTTGATCTACGACGGCCAGAGCGGGGTGTGGGGCCCCGACGGCAGCGCATGGGCCACTGCGCCCGCCTTCATGGAACATCTCTTGGTGACGGACTTGGCGCCCGGCGGTCCCATCGGAGGCGTCCCCGAGTCCGACGAAGCCGCGATCCTCGACGCGCTGACCCTCGGCGTGCGCGACTACGCCCAGCGCTGTGGACTGAGCAAAGCTATCCTGGGATTGTCGGGCGGCATCGACTCGGCGCTGGTCGCGGTGATCGCGGCCCGCGCTTTGGGCCCCGAGAACGTGCTGGGGATATCGCTGCCGAGTCGCTATTCGTCCGAGCACAGCAAGGATGATGCGCGGGTGCTCGCCGAGAACCTCGGCATGCCCTACGACACGGTAGCGCTCGAGCCGCTGTTCGCGCCCTATCTCGAGGTACTGCCGCGTCCATTGGAGTCGATCGGCCCGGCTTCGAGCAGCGACGTGACCTACGAGAACGTGCAAGCGCGCCTCCGCATGACGGTGCTGATGGCGCTCGCCAATCGAGGCAACTACCTGCTCCTCAATACCGGCAACAAGAGCGAGGTCGCCTGCGGCTACTGCACCCTATACGGCGACATGGCGGGGGGCCTCGCGGTGCTCGCCGACGTGTTCAAGACCAGCGTCTACCGGGTGAGCCGCGAGGTGAACCGCCAGCACGGCGGCGAGCTGATTCCCGAGAGCACCCTGACCAAGCCCCCGAGCGCCGAGCTGAAACCCGGACAGGTCGATCAAGACTCGCTGCCTCCGTACGACGTGCTCGACGCGATCCTGTTGCGGCTCATCGAAGAGCACCGGTCACCCGCCGAGATCATCGAGGAGGGGTACAGCGAGGCCACGGTGAACCAGGTAGTCCGCCTGGTGCGCATCAGCGAGCACAAGCGGAGGCAGATGCCGCCCGGCCTCATCGTGACCGGCAAGGCGTTCGGCCCCGGACGCAGGGTGCCGATAGCGCAGCGCTACGGACTATGAGCGCGAGTACGGGCCTCGATCGCCCGAGAGGTCAGCGACGGCGCCGCCGCGTGCTTTTCAACGCGAGCGCGAGCGCAGCTGCGAGCCCGGCTGCGAGCGACCCGCCGCTGCGGCTCGCGCGGCAGGCGCAGCCAGTCGCCGGCGGAGGCCCACCCGCGTCGCCTCCGGGGTCGGGTCCCGCATCGAAGTCGGGACAGGTGTTCGTGTTCGCGGGGCATGCGGCGGATACGCCATCGCACGACTCGACGGGATCGCACGTGATGTCGCTCGGGGCGCGGCACACCGTGCCGGTGGGGGAGACCTGGTCCGGGGGACAGCCTGCTGCGGTGCCGAGGCAGATCTCCGGGGGATCACAGCCACCCGACGAGGCCCGACACTCGACGCCGCTCAGGAACGTCGGCGGGCAGTCGGGGCGGTCCCCCGTGCACACGTCTGCGGTGTCGCACGAGCCCCTGACTGGCTCGGCATTGCACGCGGTGCCGGCCTCGACGTACGCCTCCACGCATCGCGGCCCCGCGCCCTCGCAGTGATCGGGGAGATCACACGCGCCCGACGGGACGGTACCGCACGCGCTCTCGACGGTAGCCCAGCGGTCGGTCGGGCACTCGAGCGCCGCACCGTCGCAGCGCTCCTCCGGGTCGCACACCGGATGGGTGCTCGGACGGCAGATCTCGGACTCATCGTGCACGGTGTGGACCGGGCAGGCCGTGCCGACACCCGTGCACGTCTCGGCAACATCACAGCGTCCCCCGCTGACGCGGCACACGGTTCCAGGGATCGCAGGCAGACAGCGACCATCCGTCATTCCATGGAGTGCGCGCGAGCACGCTTCGCAGTCGGCGACGCCGCCGCCACACGAGGACTCACAGCACACCCCATCCACGCAGTACCCCGAGCCACAGTCGATGTCGGCCGTGCAGACGGCGCCTTCGTTCGCGCCGAGCGCGAACGCGCGTGCAGCGCCGCTGTCCGTGAGGGGGGCGTCGTCGTTGGGCGCGCCGACCACCCCGCGACGCCCGTCGCCCGAGATGGCGATGGCCGCCCCGAACGCGTCGCCCGAAGCGGCGCCGGTGGGCTCGAACACTGCAGCTTCGCTCCACGTGGTCCCGTCGCGAACGAACACGCGGGCGGCGCCGGCGACGGCGGCCCCGGACCGGGTCCGTTCGCCCACTAGCGCCCGACGTCCATCCGCCGAGAGGGAGGCGGATGCCCCGAGCCCAGCGCCCGCTCGGGGCATCTCGGCCAGGAGAACGGCCTCTTCGCTCCACGCGGTGCCGGCGCGCGAGAAGACCGATACACCCCCTGCGTTCGTCGCACCGACGTCCGACTGCCACGCGGAGACCAGGGCGCGGCTTCCATCCTCGGAGAGCGCGAGGGCATAACCAGCGTCGGAGCTGCTGGTCGCGATGGATGGGACGATGGTGCTCTCCACGGCCCACGTCGTGCCGCTCCGCACCAGAACGCGTGCGCCGCCGCTGTTCGAGCCGGGAGCGTCCCAGCCAGGCATACCAGCGAGCGCTCGGGTGCCGTCGGCCGAGATCGCGACGCCGGCGCCCAGCAGATCCGTATTGTTCGTACCTGCGATCCGCGCCTCTTGAGTCCAGGTGGGTCCTCGCCGGAACACGTAGACCTCGCCGCGCTGACTGGAGAACTGCAACGCTCCGACCACCGCGCGCGAGCCATCCCGGGTTATCGCGAGGCTGCTGCCCAGCCGCTCGCTGGAGGTGAGGCCGCCGCTCGGGACCATGCGGACCCCGGCGCTCCACGTCGTCCCGCTGCGGGTGTATGCCCAGACGCCGCCCACCTCGCAGTCGCAGCTCACCTCGGATGCCCCGGGCGCCGAGGCGATCGCCACCGTGCCATCGCCGGAGATCGCGACTGCGCTCCCGAAGAAGTCGAGCGGACCGCCGCCCGGGCGTCGCAGGGTGGTCTCGAGCGTCCAGTTGATCCCCCGCCGCACGAAGATGAAAGCCGTCCCGACGTTGAGGTCGGTGCCCGATGCGGTCTCGGGCGCCCCGACGATGGCCCGGGTTCCGTCGTCCGAGATCGAGACCGAGACACCGAGGTTGTCCGACGCCGCCAGGCCGGCCGGCACCAAGAGCCCTTCTTCGACGACGACGAGCGGATCGACGACTACCGGGTACCGCGCCGAGCGATCGTCGATCACGAGCACGATACGTCCGCCGCGCACGTGCATCCTCGCCGAAAGGGGCCGCGCGTCGGCGTCCAAGGCGAACAGATGATCGTAGCGAGCCACGACCACGCCACGCTCCACGAGCTCGACAGCTGTCTCCCCTTCCCGAGCGACACCTTGCCGAGCCGAGAGGTCGCCGTCGATCTGCAGCGTGAGCTCGAGCTGGCCACGACCCGACGCACGGGTAGCGACGGTGAAGCCCTGCTCGAGACCGCTCGGAAGGGCACGAAACCACTCCGTCACCCCGTGTCCCCGCTCGATGCGGGCTTCGGATCCGATGATCGAGGGCGCGCCCTCCGAGGCGGACAGCGCGTTGTCGGCGCGTCCCATCGACGCGAGGGAGAGGCTCGTGGTGCGCCCGGCGATCGTGATCGCGACACCTCGAGAGGACACGACGCCACGGACCTCACCATGGGCGGCGTCGAGGATCACGGTGTCGCCCGAGCGCTGCGGCTGATACCGCGCGCTCCGCTCGCCGATGGCGCGTTCGAGCGACAGCGCCGACCAACCTTCCGCGAGCGCCGCTCCGCCACCTCCCCGCGCGCCAGCTCCGGCCCGCGCGCCTCCACCCGCGGCCGCGCTCCCGGGCAGGGTCCAAGCCGCGAGGGCGACCGTGAAAAGAAGGAGCACTGCACCTTTGGACCGAAGGGTCTCACGCGTTCTGCACATCATGGGGAGGCCAGGGTACACGACCGGTGCGGGCGACTCGCGCCCCGTTCGTACTACGCGATGAATCCGCGAACCACACGCACGGCCTTGGAGCTCAGCACCTCAACGTCACCCGGGGCCAGTCTGCAGGCAGCGCCGCACCTCGGCCAGCGCGCGATGGCGGATGACGCGCAGGTTGCCCTCGGAGATCCCGGGGGCGTCACGCCCGATGGCGCACCCTCAATCCCCGCCAGATGCCCTGGCCCGACCTGGCCCGGATGAACGACGACGAGCTGGGCGCGATCTACCTGTATCTGCAGACGGTCCCCCACCTCCAAGAGGGCCACCGCTGACGGGGGGCACGGACACGACGCGCGCGCTGTCTTGGCGTGGCGAGACCTGCTCGACGAGCGATGACGCGTCGGCGCTCCGCGTCGGGGCGGGCCCTGGTTGCGGCGCTCCCCACCGGCGCTAAGCCGGCGTTCCCATGTCTACGCCCAAGCTCGCCATCACCGATCTCGCGCCGCACGTCGGCGAAAAAGTCACCATCGAGGGCTGGCTCTACAACAAGCGGGGCAGCGGCAAGATCCACTTCCTCGAGGTCCGCGACGGTACGGGCATCTGCCAGTGCGTCGTCTTCAAGGGCGACGTCTCGCCCGAGCTCTTTTTGGCCGCCGATCGGCTGAGCCAAGAGACCAGCCTGCGCATCACCGGCGTGGTCCGCGAGCACGGCAAGCTGAAGGGCACGTTCGAGGTCGGCGTGTCCGATCTCGAGGTGCTGCGCGAGCCGTCCCGCGAATACCCGATCTCCAACAAGGAGCACGGCACCGACTTTTTGATGGACCACCGCCACCTCTGGCTCCGCAGCAAGCGTCAGGCGGCGATCCTGAAAGTGCGCGCCGAGATCGTCGCGTCGATTCGCGACTACTTCGACGACCACGGATTCACCCTCGTCGATGCGCCCATCTTCACGCCCAACGCGTGCGAGGGCACGAGCAACCTCTTCGCCACCGACTACCATGGTGAGGCCGCGTACCTGACCCAGAGTGGTCAGCTCTACATGGAGGCCGCGGCCGCCGCGGTGGGCAAGGCGTACTGCTTTGGTCCGACGTTCCGCGCGGAGAAGAGCAAGACCCGGCGTCATCTCGCCGAGTTCTGGATGGTCGAGCCCGAGGTCGCGTTCCTCGATCTCGAGGGCGACATCCAGCTCGCCGAGGACTTCCTCTGCAGCATCGTGCACCGGGTGCTCGACAAGCGACGCAAGGAGCTCGAGGCCATCGAGCGCGACGTGGGGCCGCTGGAAGCCATCCAGAAGCCCTTCCCTCGCATCACCTATCACCAGGCCATCGAGCGCTTGGTCGCGGCGGGTCTGCCGGCCAAGGTCGGCGACGACTTCGGCGGCGACGAAGAGACGGTGATCTCCAAGGGCTTCGATCGCCCGGTGATCTGTCACCGCTATCCGATGGATCTCAAGGCGTTCTACTTCAAGCGCGATCCCAGCGACTTGAGCTTGGCGCTCAACATGGATGTGCTGGCGCCCGAGGGATACGGGGAGATCATCGGCGGCGGTCAGCGCGAAGATGATCTGCAGACCCTCATCAACGCCATCGAGACCCACAAGCTCCCGATGGAAGCGTTCGAGTGGTACTTGGATCTCCGGCGCTACGGCAGCTTCCCCCACTCCGGGTTTGGTCTCGGCATCGAGCGGACGGTCGCGTGGATCTGCGGCCTGCCCCACGTACGCGAGAGCATCCCGTTCCCCCGCATGCTCAACCGCATGCACCCATGAGCTTGCCCGCGGATCTCGTGCAGCTCCGCGCTGCCGTCGAGGCCGGCGAGCGCTTCACCTACCGGTTCTTCTGGGGCCACCCCGCAGCGCCGGGCACGCCTGTCGGCAACGCGTGTCTGAGCCAGTGGTGGCCCTGTAAGTTCGCGGTGGACGGGTCACCTACACCACCGCGGAACAGTGGATGATGGCCGAGAAGGCCCGGTTGTTCGGCGATACCGATGCGCTGGAGCAGATCCTGAGCGTCGAAGATCCCCAGTCCATCAAAGCGCTCGGCCGAGGAGTCCGCACTTCGACGCCGCCACATGGGACGCCGCGCGCTTCGAGCGCGTGGTTGTCGGCAACGTCCACAAGTTCGGCAGCGAGCCTGCGCTGCGCGCATTCCTTCGATCGACGGAAGGCGAGGTGTTGGTGGAGGCAGCGCCGCGCGACGTCATCTGGGGCATCGGCCTCGGCAAGGACAACCCGAGAGCGCAGGACCCACGGCAGTGGCGAGGCATGAACCTGCTCGGCTTCGCGCTCATGCACGCCAGAGCGCGCCTCGGCACGGACCGGGACAGCGCGCAGGGGCGTGAGCCACTGAGCCACTGAGCCACTGAGCCACTGAGCCACTGAGCCACTGAGCCACTGAGCCAC
>Ga0105047_10008601_pt1 | contig 16975 bp, 11 predicted proteins | sample MAT04_FD_78384 | JGI IMG/M metagenome (GOLD analysis project Ga0105047, IMG submission 78384) | Freshwater microbial communities from Lake Fryxell liftoff mats and glacier meltwater in Antarctica - MAT-04 (megahit assembly) | ecosystem: Environmental > Aquatic > Freshwater > Ice > Liftoff...
ACTAATGCGCTGCCAACGTATCAGGAACCCGCCATCCTATCGGACAGCGTCTTTGAAGCTTGGATCGTAGGCGCCCCGGGGACACCTCATTTGCGAACTGAACAATCGGCCTACCATACCGGAAAGACCCTGCGCAAAGCTTCAGTGGTTGTGCGCGTACGCTCGGACACCCGCTTGTCGGACATATCGCGTCCCCAGTAGCCTGCTCAACCCTGACCGGCCGCTCCAAACACTTCTTGGTGTGCGCGACGCCGGTTTCCGGGGGGAGGCAACCCAATGCACATGATGTTTGTCGACGAGTCCTGGGACCCAGGCTACCCAGCCGATGGGGACTGGAGTCAGTTCCGGGGCAGCAAGGCGTTCGCTCGCCTTGGCGTCATTATACATGGGTGGAAGTGGAAGGCGTGGAACGAGCGCCCGCTTTTTCCGGCACGCTCTGAACGCCATGCCGCTGGAACTTGATATCCGCTGGCGACAACGTTTCGAGAATTTCAAGGGCGCCCTCGCCCAGCTCAGGAACGGTGCCGCCCTGTCGCGGCAACGGCCGCTTTCCGAGCTCGAACAGCGGGGATTGATCAAGGCGTTTGAGTTCACCCACGAACTCGCATGGAACGTCCTCAAGGATTACCTGGAAGCCGAGGGGATCGTCGGCATCGTCGGGTCCAGGGGCGCAGCGCGGGAGGCCTTTCAAAAAGGGTTGGTGCAGGACGGCGACACCTGGATGGAAATGATCAGGGCGCGCCACTTGAGCAGCCACACCTATGACCGCGAGGTGGCGGGAGCAATCTGGCGCATGTGGCCTATGCCGTCCCTCCGCTGACCCGGGAGGTTCGGGCGGCCAACGCCCGGGTGTACATCAACACCCAGTTCGGCGCGAAGCAGCAGGCCTTCCTGGATTTCGTCCTGCAACACTACGTCAGCGTCGGCGTGGAGGAACTCGACCAGGAGAAACTCACGCCCTTACTCCGGCTGAAATATTACAACTCCATCGCCGACGCGATGGCCGACCTAGGCCGTCCGGAAGAGATCGGGAAGGCGTTCTCGGGTTTCCAGAAGTATCTCTACCAGCTCGCTCCGTAGACCCTTTCGGGAACCCTTTCGTGAAGAGCGCTTTGGCGCTCCGAATCGAGCGAGATGCGCGAGATCTCCTAGCAAACGATCACACTGCTCCTTTCATTCCGGTATCCCAGCACCATTTTCAGACCGGCGCCAACATCGGATTTGACCGGGGTGAGTCGCGGGGCCTTGCGACCCGATTTGGGTGCTGCGGGATTTCCGCGGTCAGTCAGGGGAGTGTCTTTTTCTCAAACCTGATATGCGACGGGCCAGCTTGGCGAAGGCACGGGACTCCAGCAGACTGGACCCGCCCCATCGAAGGGCAACACGGGCCAGGGGATTTGGAAAATAATCTAGAGTTTCCTGAAGGCGGACGATTTCGCCTCCGAATCCCATCTTGAATTTGGTCACTCCCTTCGCGGTTGATTCCGGGACGTCTCGTCCGGCCCGGACTGCGTCCGCCTCATCGGGGTCCACCCAGTTGAAGTCGAAGGTGGTGGCCCCGTTCATGCGCAAGTCACGAATTACCGCCCAATAGAGAATCTTTTCCGGACTGATTCGAGGCTCCGCACCGGACCATCCGATGCGCCAGGGGATCGCCCATGATCCAATGCAAAACGTCATGAGTGCGGCCAATGGTTGGCCACTCATTTCGAGGACGTCGATCCTCGCTCGGTCCGATGCATTAAAGCGATCCCAGACTGCATGCATTACCTTGGGGCTTGAAATGTTGGGAGTCGCGCCGCGGCGACGGCAGAGTTCAATCATCAGGTCCCAAAGTAAGTCGACATCCGCTTTTCCTCCGATTCGCGAGATGACCTGCGTTGCTCCGGCTTTGCGAAGTGCGCTTCTCGTCGAGCGGCGCATCCCCATCAAGAGTTCTTCCTCGGAAGGCCTGAGATCGATGAGCAAGGTCCCCTTGGCGAGTCCGCTTGGCGGTAGCTGCTTCAAATGAGGTGAGAAACCGCACGTCCTCAGGAGCACATGAAGCTCATCGGAGAAGTAGGGTGGTTCGACGATAAGACAGAACAGGCGTTGGCGCTTTGCGAAATCCTTCAGCTTAAGGACGATGCCCTTGGCTGCCCTGAGCCAGTCTGGGCCCTTGGCATTTCCCAACAACGGGCCTTTGCAAAGATAGCCTACCCTCAGGACCTTATGGAACTGGCGGATCAGGATCAAAGCTGCTCCGGCGATCCTCCCCTCCTCTTGGTGGACGCCTTGGTGGTCAGTCCAACCGTCTTGTCGTCGAGCTTCGCCCCAAGCGAGCAATTGTTCGACGTGCTTTGAGGGTCCGTCCGAAACGAACCGATCCCAGTCTTGGGCCAATGGGACGTCCATATTGCCGCCGCGAGCGACGCAGGGCGAGTCCAGATTCATAGCCAGTTAAAGCAGAAGGTGACCAACATCGGCGGATACCTTGGGCTTGCTGGCAACCAGCGCAATCCTAGGCCACGGGTATCGCGGCATGAGTTTCCTTCCAGCATAGGCAGGCTCGATGCGCCTTCAGATACCCTTGGGCGTCTGCGTCCGAGAGGCGGTGCGCCCATGCCACACGTTCCACCGGCGTAAGCTTCCGGATTTCATGAAGGGGGCAATCCTCCGGATTCCCAAGATGGAAGGGACAGGCGAAGATGAGACCAAACAGGCCAATTCTCTCGGATGTCCTACGGCGATGTTCCGGGTTCAAGGTGGGTGGGTTGGGAGAGGGGTTTCGCGTTTCCCAATGAGGAAGCTTTGCACATCCGGTCGGGTAACGTCATCGGTGGAAACCCTGAGGGCGGAGGAGGCGAACAAGACCGTTCGCACCGCACGAGGGCGATGGATCGGCCCGCAGGCGACCGCACCCCAGGAAGTCGATGACTATCGACTGAAGATCCTGGAGTGCAGTGGTTTGGTAGAGTCCCCGAAACGCGGAACTCAGACGGGGGCGAGCACCGCTTTGTTGGTGAACAAGTACTGCTGCAAGTCGCGGATGGAGGACATCGTGGTCGGGGTGCCGGGGCGCATCGCCTTGTAGCGCTTGTAGTGCACCAGGACCTTACCCACCTGGGTCACGGCCACGTTCACGTCGCCGACCTGCCACACTTGGCCCTTCTCAAAGGGCGGAAAGCTCTTCGGTGCAGATGGCTTGGATGGCGACTTCTTCATGCCGCGATAATGCCGAACTCCCTGCGCGCGAGCAAGGATCGGGCTGCGAAGGTTGCAACTCGGGAATCCCATCGACTTTGAACCGGGGTCTCCATGCCGATGAAAACGGTGGCTTTTGGCCGAAATCCAACGGATCCGGCATCGTTTGTCCGGGGGATGGAGGTGACTCATTCCTGGGACGGTTTCACCACCAATTAGACGAAAGATACGAAGGAAAAGGTGAAAAACGGAGGCGACGAGCCCTTTTGGATCACCGGCTAGAATCTCAAGGGTGGATGCGCTTTTGGCATTTCAGCCTGGTTTTCGTGGTTCAGCCCACCGCAGGCCAATCCGGGCGCGGGGGGCCTGTCGTGGCGCTCGTCTGTTGGCGGGATGTCCGGGAGGCGCTAGAGTCCGACCCATGGACGAATCCAGTTGGGTGGAGGAATTCCGGGCCGCTTACCTGAGAACGAAGCGCGCCTACGAGGAAGGAGCAGGTACGCTACCGGAGTGCATCTCGGAGTCCGATCATCGTTTTTTGGGAGAAATTGGCTGTTCGCCTCAGGAACTATTCGACCTTGTGGAAGACGACGTCACGGTGGGCGAGCCAGGGTTGGAGCGGGCCTTGAGCATCACCAAAGTTCGCTGGGAGTACTTTCAACAAGTGGAAGGCGGGAAGGCCCCGGAACGAATCCGACGGATGTCGGAGTTCCCGCCGCCCGGGGAGACCCTGGGCGACATCCCATGGCTGCCCAGAATTATCGCAAAAGCTCAGGGCAAGCTGAAGGGCGAGCTGCCGTCCGAGCTGATGTATAGCTGCGGTGGCGACCGTCACTTTCTCCGGGAGCATGGATTGGAGGCCGACGCTTTCCTGAGAGCGGTTTGGAAGGCGGGCGATCAGGACAACGTGATTCTCGACTACGTCCGTCGTCGTGGCGCGGCGTAGGCTGTCGTCGTGCTCACTGGGTATCCTTATGGCTGGCAGATGGATACAATTGGTTGTGGGTGGCCTTGGACTCCTGCTGGGGGTGGTTGCTTGGGGTGCGGAGCCTACGTCGGTGCTGATTCACGAAATCTACTATCGAAGCCCAGCGGGGAAGCCGGACGAAGAGTTCGTCGAACTACGCAACCTTGGAGCCACGGCCGTGGATTTGCGCGGTTGGGAGGTGGTGGGCGGCATCGAGTTTCGATTTGTCACGTCCACCGTACTGGGCCCCGATGGGATGTTGGTCCTGGCTGCGGATCCAGGGCGGTTGAGGGAGATTCATGGGGCTGGTTTAGCCGTTCTCGGGCCGTGGCAGGGGCAGTTGAGCCAATCCGGAGAGTCGCTTGTGCTCCGGAACGCCGCGGGCCAGGAGATCGATCGTGTGGTCTATGCGGACGAAGGCGAGTGGTCAGTGCGGATGCGGGGACCGGAGGACGGGGGGCATCGCGGACTGGTCTGGAGCAGCGCGCATGACGGTGGCGGCGCTTCGTTGGAGTTGGTCCAGCCGGGACTTCCGAACGAGCACGGCCAGAATTGGTCTGCCAGCCGGGCTGTGGGAGGAACGCCGGGACGTGCGAACAGCGTCCGGCTTTCGAACGTCCCGCCACTGATCGTGGAAGCCCATCATTGGCCCTGGATTCCACGGTCGAACGAATCCGTCGTGGTCACGACGCGATTGATTGACGAAACACCCGGCGTGCGCGCGGTGGTTCAATTCCGGGTCGACGGAACCACAGGCTTCCTTCAGGTGCCTTTGCGGGACGACGGGGCGCAGGTCGACGAGGTGGCAGGGGATGGTTGGTTCTCGGCGCAACTGCCGGCTCAGGCACCCGGGACGGTGATCGAATGGCATATCGAAGCGTGGGACGACTCGGAACGACGCCGGACATGGCCTGCGTCGGTGGAGGAAGATGCCGGCGCGGAACCAAGCGCCAACGCGCTGTATGTGGTCGATGATGAACCGAACCCGGAGGGCGACGCTGTGTTCCGGGTGGTGCTTCGGGCGGCGGATCGGGCGGAGTTGCTACAGATCAATCGGAACCGTCCGGCGGCGCCGTACCCGACCATCAACCAGACGATCAGCCACGCGCAGTTCAACGGGACGTTCGTCGTGTCGGCGAATGGGAGGACGGAAGGCCGGTACAACGTCGGGGTTCGGAACCGGGGCAATGGAAGCCGGGCGGCGCTGCCTCAGAGTTTTCGGGTCAATATTCCGGCGGATCGACGATGGGAAGGCGTTCGGGCGGTGAATCTCAATTCGCAAGTTCCCGACCTCCAATTACTGGGGAATGTGCTGATGCGCCGGGCCGGGTTGGCGGCGGCCTTAGCCCGCCCGGTTCAGGTCCGATTCAACGCGGAGAATCCGACCGTTCCGTCCTATCCCAATCTTGGTTTCTACGTGGCCAGCGAAGTGATTGACGGGGATTTCGCGAAACGCCAGTTCCCGTTGGATGGGAGCGGCGCCATCTACCGGGGCCAGCGGCAGGACGTTCCGGTTCAGCAACACGCCAATCTCGATTATCTGGGCGACGACCCGGCTTCGTATCGGGCGCTGTACTTCAAGCGAACCGAGTTGGCCGCGGATGACTGGACCGACCTCATCGAACTGACCCGCGTGCTGAGCACCACGGCAGCGGCGATGTACGCCGACGAGGTGAAGCGAGTCGTCGACGTGGAACAATGGGCGCGTTACTTCGCCGCCAACTCGCTGTTGAACAATCAGGAGACAAGTCCGGTGAACGGACAGGGGGATGACTATTTCATGCGTCGTGGGGTTCGTGATCGGCGCTTTCAGTTGTTGCCCTACGATCTCGACACGCTGGTCGGTGGCGGCTTTCCGGCAGGCAACCCCGCGGACCCGCTGTTCCAACTGGTCGGGCGCCGGGTGCCGGCCTTCGAACGCTTCCTGACGCATCCGCAATTTGCGCCGCGATTCTTTAGGGAGATACGGCGGCTGGCCACGACGGTGTGGTCCCCGCCGGAATTTGAGCGGGTCGCGGATCGGGTGTTGGGCGGTAGGATTCCGGCAGTTCGGTTGGCCGCGATGAAGACGTACTTTGCGGATCGGGTCGCCTTTGCGCTGGGAGCGATTCCGTCACGACTGACGGCAGCCACGGGAGTTCCTGGTGGTGACGGTCGGGTAGGGCTCAGCGGCGTGGCGGATCCGACCCTCACGCGGGAGATCCGCGTGAATGGGGTGACGGCGGATTGGGAACCGTGGACGACGCGCTGGAACCTCAATGCGCTGGGCCTGGCGCGGGGGATGAATCGACTGATCGTCCAGGCCTTGGGTACCGCGGGAAACGAGATTGACCAGGAGGTCATCGACGTGAGCTGGGACACGGCAGTGCGAACCGAGGTTCAGGGTGTGCTCTCGGGGGATATCGTTTGGACGATGGCCGCGGGACCCTATCTCTTGGACGGGACCGTCACGATTCCGGCAGAAGCCAGTCTGCGAATTGAGCCCGGCGTGACGGTGTATGCAAAACCCGGGAGCGGTTTGACGGTGGCCGGGCGAATCGAAGCAGTAGGAGAACCGTTGCGCCGGATCCGGTTCACCGCGTTACCGGGTCTGGCGGATCCGACCAACAGCTGGGGTGGGATCATCTGGGCCTATGGGGGAGCAGGCATTACGAACCGGATGGTGTGTGTCGACGTGGAACATGCGGGTCTCCTTGGCAGCACCTTCACCACCACCGACGCAACTCTGGTGATCGATCGATGCACATTCGCCGGAACCACCCGGACCCTGCTGGAGACCCGTCGCTCGAGCCTGGAAGTGCGCGACAGTCATTTTCCGTCGGCGATTGGCCACGAACTGGTGCACGGATCACAGATTCCGGAAGGTGGGCGCTTCGTGCTCGAGGGAAACCATTTTGGAGGCACCACGACAGGAAACGACGTGGTGGATTTCACCGGCGCCCGTCGGCCCGGGCCGATCCTTGAGGTGCGGAACAACGTCTTCACGGGATCGGCGGATGATGTTCTGGATCTGGACGGGTGCGACGCCCACGTGGAGGGGAACGTCTTTCTGAACGTCACGAATGGCGATCCCAGCCAAGCGAACACGTCGAGCGCGGTTTCATTTGGTGGTGCGGACGGTTACGCGCCGCACGTGGTGGTGGCGCGTAACCTTTTCGTCGGCGTCGATCACCTGGTGCTGTGCAAGGAAGGCGGATTCGTGACGCTGGAACATAACACGGCCGTGGGGGTCGGGATCAGCGCCGTGAACTTCAGCGAACCCGCCCGCGGGGTCCTGCCGGGCGCCGGGGCACGTCTGGAAGGCAATCTCTTGGTGGGGTGTCCACGCGTTCTGGAGAATGAACGTCCGCCGAACGGAACAGTGGCCGTAGCGGCTGTTTGGAATGTGGTACCCGAAGGGAGGGCGGTCGAACTCGGGGAAGGGAACTGGGGCGTGGACCCCATGTTGATGAACCCGAATGTTTTGGGGACCGACGTGGCGAGCCTCCGATCGGCGCTGGCGCTTCAGAGGGGTTCGGTGGTGCGCGGTTGGGGTCGGGCGGGATTGGACCCAGGGGCATCCGTGCCTCCTGGGGTGGCTGTGGGCGGAATTCGACGGCCGCGCGACTGGCGCACGAACCTGGCCTTGGAGGTGTTCGGACCCGGGCTGATTGCTTTCCGGTGGCGTCTGGACGGTGGGCCGTGGAACCCGCCCACGCCCATCACGCCGGAGCCGCTCACCTTGAATGGGCTGGAACCGGGAGACCACCGGTTGGAAGTGGTGGGACTCGACAGTGCAGGTCGATGGCAAAGTGATGCGGCGGCGTTGTCGGTGGCATGGACAACGGACCCAGGCTTCGCCGGCGTGCGGTTTTCCGAAGTCTTGGCGGCGGCGGCGCCTGGAGAGGAGGGGTTCGTGGAGCTTTGGAATGATTCGATGACTCCGGTGGACTTGTCGGGTTGGTGGTTGACGGCCGGGAATGGGACGGCGTCACCGGCTCCGTTTGCGGCAGGAACCATGCTGAGCGCAGGCGAGCGACGCGCATTGGCCCTTATATCCCAGCCCAGGGGAGGCGAGGTCGGTCTTTGGAATTCGGCCGGGGAACGAGTCGATGAGGTCGTGTTTGGCGACCAGGTACCCGGCTTAAGCCTGAGTGGATGGGAGGACGGGTGGGGGTTGGCAACACCCACCCCGGGTGGGCCGAATCGTCGGGTGGCTACGGGAGATCCGGTGGCGTTGCGGATCAACGAATGGCTGGCGAGAGAACGGTATCTTTTCGAAGAGGATTTCGTGGAACTGTTCAATCCGCTGCCGTGGCCCGTGCCCCTGGGTTCGTTGGCCTTCACCGACAATGCCGTGGGCCACCCCGGCCGATCGCCGTGGACCGTCCTGAGTTTTATCGGCGCGAAACAGGTTCTGGCATGGACGGCCGATGGCCGAAAGGAACCGGGCCACGTGGAGTTCCGGTTGGCCGGTGAAGGCGGTGATTTGGCCCTGGTGAATCTCGAAGGAGGGACGCTGGATCAGGTTCAATACCTTCCACAGGTCGATGATATCTCCGAGGGGCGGAGCCCGGATGGCGCCGATACGATCCGCTTTTTCTCGCACCCGACGCCCGGTCGACCCAATCCCCTCCAGGACGCGATTCCGAGTCAGGCGGTGACGCTCCGCTTCACCGAACTGTTCGTGGCCGTGGGGTCCTTGGCGCCCGACGGTGCCTGGGTAGAGATCTTCAATGCATCGGACACCGAGGCCGATTTGACGGGGATGGAACTGACCGCGGAATCGGGTGGGAGTGCCGGAATACGGTTTCCGACCGGCACCCGAATCGGAAGCCGCGCCTCTGGAGTTTATGCACTGACGGCACTTGGACTTCGTTCCGCCGGTGGAAGGCTGCTCTTGTGGGATCGTGCCGAAGCGGGAGGCGCCTTGCTGGACGGTGTTCGGTTTGGCCCTCAACCAATGGGGTTCTCCGTGGGCCGGGTGGAAGCCGGGGGCAACGCGTGGGGTTTGAATCGGCCGACGCCGGGCGCGCGCAACGAATCGGTGACGACCCATCCCGCACCACGGTTGCGGATCAATGAGTGGATGGCTGCACCGAGATTGGGAAACGATTGGATTGAACTCTATAACCCGGAATCCGTTCCCGCGGCGCTTGCCGGAATGACGCTGTCCGACGATGAAATGGACCCGGCACGGTATCAGTTTCCAGAGCTCAGCTTCATTGGATCCGGGGAGTCTGCCTTCCTGGTCGTCGAGGCGGCCGAACCGCGATGGGAAGCGGGGAGGTTGGGTTTTGGACTTCGGAGGGAGGGCGAGACGCTGACCCTTCGGAATGTGGCTGGCGGGGTGGTGGACTCGGTGCGATTCGGCCGGCAGTCCGAAGGGATCTCGGAAGGTCGGTGGCTGGATGGAACCGACCACCGCGTTTTCCTGGTGGTGAACGGAACTCCAAGGGCTCCGAACGTGAAACCCACCGAAGGGGACCGCGACGGCGACGGACTCCCGGACGCCTGGGAAGTGGCGCATGGACTCGCGACCAACAACGCCGCTGGAAACCAGGGAGCCTACGGAGATCGCGACGGAGACGGTCTGACGAACACGGAGGAATTCGAGGCCGGGACCGATCCCTCGGATCCGAGCAGTCGCATCGAACTAGGGATCAGCGCCGAGGGGACAATGTTGCGGATTCAATTTCGTCAGGAGGCAGGGCGCCGGTACTTCCTGGAGGAGCGCTCGCCACTCATGGGTGCAGCGTGGACGGTCATGACCGTGTGGGAAACGATGCGCGACGCCTCCGAACGGTCGGAGCCCATCGGCTTGGTGAGCGGCCAGGGACGGTTGTTCCGCCTGCGGGTAGAACGTCCGTAGCGGGACCCCAGGACACTTCGAGGGTGGGAGCAAACCGTGGGCCTTGAAACCCGCAGAACACGGCGGCGAATCAAATCAGCGAAGAGGCGTGCGGATGGTTGAAAACCATGCTTGGAGAGGCCTGTGTCGCTGGACCCCATTGGTGGCCCCAAGAGGCGGAGGAATGGGTCCTGGAGCTGATCGAGGCTGCGCGGCGGAAGCAGTGAGTTGATGGCAATTCGGCGCCTCAAGGATTGGGGGCCGGGGACGGGATATCGGTCGGGGGCGCCGGTGCCGCGATGCCGGCGACTTCGGCGGGCAGACGAACGGTTGCGGTGATGCCGGCAGGGATCCTGGCTTTCTCGTTGTCGAACACCGCCTTGACACGGACAAGTCCGCTGGCTGGGTCGGCGACCGGCGAGACGAAGCGGACTTCGGCCTCGACGGTACGGGCACCGATCTCGCTTTCGAGGCGGAGGATGAGGCGCTGTCCGACGTGGAGAGACTGGGCACGGCGGGCCTCGAGGTTGACGACCAGCAAGCAACGACGGGTATCGACCAGTCGCGCGATGGGGGTCTGAGGCTGGCAACCTTCACCTGGATCTAGGTTGAATAAATCGGCAATGACGCCGGGGAACGGCGCGACGACCTGTCGACGGCGCAATTGCTCGTTGGCCAGGTCCAGTTCGGCCTGAGCGATGCGGTGCTCCGCCCGATGCTTGTCGAGTTCCTCCTTGGCGACGGAACGCGTTCGGGCGGCGAGTTCCTCCGTGCGGCGGAGAACCTCGGCGGAATTGTCCAGCACGGTCTGGCGGCGCGCGACCTCCAGTTCCTCCATGCGTTTGTCGAGTTCGACGATGACCTGTCCGGCTTCAACCGAATCACCTTCCTTGAAGAAATGTTTTCCAAGGATTCCCGCGACGGGTGCCGAGAGCGTGGCATCGAAAAAGGCTTCGGTGATGCCCTGGGTTTCGAACTCCCCGGGGTTGACGGGTGCGGGTCGCGCGGGTGACCTGGAAGAGGTGACCACCGTGACCCGGGGTTCCGCGGCGGGAGCGACCCATGGCAGGCAGGCGCCGAGGGCTACCGGGAGAAAGGCCCAGCAGGCCAGAGCGCGATGAAGGGATGAGCGGTTCGTCGGGTCGCCAGCCGGCGGAACAGGGAGCGTAGGATAGGGGGCCACGGGATGCCTTTAGCGGGAGGTGGAGGTGGAGGTGGAGGTGGAAGTGGAGGTGGTGGGAGCCCGCTCAGCGGGGGCGTTGGGACCAGGGGTGGCGCCGGACGGTTTGAGGTAAAACTCGCGGCGGGACCCTTGAAGTCGACGAAAGGCGGACGCAGGCATCGGGAGATCGCCGGAGACGGATTCGACGCCCCGTTTCACCAGGTAGGTGCCGGTGAGGATTTCGAGATCGATGGTCGACTGGTGGTAGAGGACGACCGCGGCGAGGGCGGTGAGGCGGGCGATGAGCAAGTCCCGTTCGACCTCAAGCACCCGTCGCGCCTCGACGCGACCCACGTCGAGCCGGGCGAGTTCGGTGTCGAGCAAGGTTCGGTTCAGTCGGACCGTGGTCTCGGTGTCGGCGATGGATGCGTGACTGTTGCGGACCCGGTGGATGCTGGTGGCGAGCAGATTGGCCAGTTGGGTTTCGAGATCCTTGAGGGCCAGTACGGAGGCGCTTTGGCGGTCGCGCGCGGCGGCGAGTTCGTGGCGCGACTTGGCGTCGCCGCCGAGGGGCACGCGAAGCTCAGCGCCGACATACCAGGTGGGGAACTCGCCGGAGGTGACGGCATCCCATGATTCCCCGACGGTCTGGCCCAGGCCGTTCATGCCGTAGCTGGCGCGGACGTCCAACTGAGGCAGACGCTGATTGCGGGCGAACGACACCCGGACGCCTTCCTGGTCGATGCGCTTGCGTTGGGCGACGTAGTCGGGGTTGAAGTCGAACAAGGTCGGCCAGCGATCCTCGAAAGAGAGTTTCTCGGGAGCGACGCCGGCAGGCGGTTCGGCCGTGAGAATACCCTGCAAATCCCGTTCGGTGGTCGCGACGAATGCGGCGGTTCGAGCGCGGGCCTCGGCCAGTTTCTGTTCAGCGTCGCGCCGACCGTTGTTACGTTCCGAGAGATCAGCTTCGGCCTGGAGGACGTCGAGTTCGGAGGCTTTGCCGGTCTCAGACCGGACACGAAAATCCGCGAGCACGGTTTCGGCGACGTGGACCGATTCCTGGAAGGTTCGAAGTTGTTCCTGGGCGAGGTAGAGGCCGAGATAGGCGGACTCGGCACCGCCGATCAGTTGGAGAAGGGCTCGGCGGTATTCCTGTTTAGCGATGTCGGCGTTGGAATCGGCAAGGCGGATGGCGAAGCGGGTGGCGGCGGCGCCGGCATTCTTTAGCAGGGGCTGGACGATGTTGCCGCCGATGAAGGTTTCGAGTTCGCCATTGGTGCGGGCGCCGAACTGGAGGTTGTTGTTGAGCTCGCGGAGGCTGTAACCGATGCGGATGCGGGCGCCGGAAGGCACCAGGAATTCGAGGGCGGAGGTGTAGGAATTGTTCCGTTCGTCGAAGAGGGAATTGCCGAGACTAACGACGTCGCGGGCGGTGTTCTGTCGGCGGTTTTCGTTATGTTCGACGCTGCCAACGAGGGCGGGCTCGAAGATGCCCCGTTCGGCGCGGGAATAGAGATTGGTGGCGCGGAGGGAGGTGGCGTCGGCCTGAAGTTTCTCGCTGCGCTGAAGGACGAGCGCGATGTAGTTCGTGAGCGGGATGCTCCACGGAGAGTTGGTGAAGACGCTGGAGGCGCTGGTGTTCGATGACGGCTCGGGGGTGGATGTGGGCCCCGGTTCAGCGGCATGCCCATGGGGTACCATGCTTCCGAGCACAAGCGCCGTGGCGAACAGGGCCGTGGCCAGAAGCGGGCAACGGAAGAAAATGGGAAGGAAACGCATGAGTTGCTGGAGATCGAGGTTAGGAGCCGGGTGCAAATGCGAGAGATTCTTCAAGCCATGAGTCGCCTCGAAGTACCTGTTGGCGCTGTCGAAAGGCGATGGATTGCGCCTTGGTCTGGGCGCGGGAGACGAGCGCCCCAGCCACCGGGGCCGGGGCGCTTCCGACCAGGGATTGAAGTTGTCGGGGGAGATAGCGGCGCACGAGGTCATCCTCGGCACTCGCGTAGAGTTGGGCACTGCCGGGATCGCCCTGGCGCGCGGCGCGACCCATCAACTGTCGATCCACCCGGCCGCTCTCATGGCGCTCGGTGGCGATGACATGCAGGCCGCCCATCGTGGCGACCTCCTTGCCTAAGCGGATGTCGGTTCCGCGTCCCGCCATGTTGGTGGCGATGGTAATCCGCCGGCCTTCGCCTGCCATAGCGATGGTGGTTGCTTCGTCGGCGTGCTGCACCGCGTTCAAGAGGCGAAACTCCAGGCGATGCGCTTCGAGGAACCGAGCCAACCGTTCGCTGGCAGCCACCGTTCGGGTTCCCACCAGCACCGGGCGTCCGGTGGCGTGGACGGATCGAATGCCTTCGACCACCGCTTCCCATTTCGCCGTGGCGGTGGGGAAGAAGCGATCGGGGTGCCGAGTGCGAATGCACGGGCGATGGGTGGGAATGCGCAGCACGGGCAGGCCGTAAATCTGCCAGAATTCCGCCGCCGCCTCGAAGGCCGTGCCGGTCATGCCGGAGAGATGATGGAACAGGCGGAAGAACCGCTGAAAACTCATTCGCGCCGCCGTCTCCGAGGGATCCGTGAATGGGACGCCTTCCTTCGCCTCGATGGCCTGGTGGAGTCCTTGCTGCCAGGTGCGCATCGGCTGGGGCCGGCCGGTGCCTTCATCGACGATGACGATCTTGTCCTGGTCGATGATGTACTGACGGCCGGCGAGGAAAAGTTCGCGCGCCGACAATGCCTGCCGGACGAGTTCATGTCGGCGGTCCCGGCCTTTCCAGACGGCGGGAAGTTCCCGGCAGGCGTCCGCCACCACCGCTTCGCCGGAGGGCGTCAGCTCGACTTCGCGGTAACGAAGATTCACCCGGTAATGGACATCGGGGGCAAGAAGTTGGGCAAGTCCCCGTGCCTGAAGGGTGGCGTCGCGAAGCCGGGGATTGGGGACTGGCCGTGAGATGATGAGCGGGGTGACAGCCTCGTCGATGAGCAGACTGTCGGCCTCGTCGATGATGGCCGTGTGCAGCCCGCGCAGCACGAGCCCGGAAAGGCGTCGCTGGGTGACCCCGGGGTGAACGAGGGACTGGATCCGCCGCTGGGTGGGATCCGAAAGCTTATCCAGCAGCAGGCGGTCGCGCAGAAAATCAGCGAGCACCTCCCGGGCGGTGACGTAGGTCACGTCCGCGTCGTAGCCACGTCGGCGTTCGAGGGGAGGCATGCCCCCGGTGACGTGACCGACCCGAACGCCGGCAAATGTGTAGAGCGGTTCCAGCCAGGTGGCGTCACGCTGAACCAGGTAATCGTTGGCCGTGACGACATGCACCGGGCGGTGCGTCCAGCCGGCGAGAATAGCGGCAAGTCCGGCGGTCAGGGTTTTCCCTTCGCCGGTGGCCATTTCGGCGAGGAATCCCTGGTGCAAAGCGAGCGCTCCGACGAGTTGCACCGGAAATGGGTGCAGATGGACGGTGCGTCGGGCGGCTTCGCGAATGGCCGCGAGGGCTGGAACGAGGAAGGCATCGGCGGCCGCACCGCCGCGCCGGAAATGGGAGCGATACTCGAAGAGGCGCTGTTGGAGGTCGTGATCCCGCAGGGCTTCGAATTCCGGGGCCTCGGCGATGGCAGCCTCAGTGGTGGCCTCGAGAGGGCGGCGACAGCCCGGACGACGGCGCCAGCGACCGATGAGGTTGTGAACCGAAAGATCGAGCCCCTCGGGCAAAGGCTCGGCCTTTTTCCAACTCCATTCGGTGGGCGGGGCGGTTACCATTGGTAGCGCTGCTGGAGCAATTGGCGCAATCGACGCCAGCCTTGCTGGAGGATGGGTTGGGGGGGCAGCCGGAAGCGCATCCGACCCGACTGCCCGTCCGCGAGTTTCACCGGACCGCTCGACGGAAGACTGGCTCGCACCTCAAAAAACGGCTCGGACGTTCGGCGACCTTCGCGATCTTCCTTCTCGGTGGGAATGTCGCCACCGCCCAGCCAGCCGAGAATCGGGGTCGGCAGTGTCCGCGAATCACCAGGAACAATCCGGAGCTGTTCGACGTCGATTGAGTCGGCGGTTTGTCCGTGAAGCCGGATTTGGGCGGACGCGAGTTCCGTGCGGAAGAGGCGGTCGGCGTCGGTTTGTTGAACCACGGCAACGAATTCGAATCGGGCCGGGTTCAGGACGAGACCGCGCGGTGAACCGCGGGGCAGCCAGCGTCCGATCAATTCATGGACGCCCGGAGCGCTCCAGAGACCGTCGAGCCGGGCGGTGACCCGGAGATCGGCGACTTGTTGTTCGAGTCGGGCCTTCTGGTCGGCGAGGACCGCGCGGCGGGCTTCGAGCGGTTGGCGGTTGGCGATCTGTCCGGTCAGGGTTTGGCGGAGACGTGCATCGACCTCGGTCAGGGCGGCCTGGGTGGCTTCCAGGGAATGATCCAGCTCGGGGTTGGCCAGTTCCAGGAGAACGTCACCGCGCCGGACCGGTTGGCGGACGTCGGCGACCACCTGTTCGAGGCGGCCTGCGGATTCCGTCACCACGCGGGAGCGGTCGACGGCCTGGATGATACCGATGGCGGTGAACGTATTGGGGAAGGGAATGAAGGCGAACGGGGCGATGACCAGGACGGTGAGTCCGACGACGACGGCGATGGCCCGGGGTCGGACGCGGTCGAGGCGAGGACTGGCGCCCAGGTAGCGCACGAGGCGCACGAGGGGGGTGGCCACCCAGGCGACGGCGCAGGTGGCGAGCATGAGGATGCCGAGGAGCAGGTAGCGATCGGCGATGGCGAGGAGGATTCCGGCGAACACGAACAGTCGATAGGCCCCGCTGGTGATGCCGTAGGTGAACAGCCAGGAGGCTTCGGTGCGGGTGCGGGCGGGCGACTGGGCGGGTTTGACGCCGAAGAGGTGATGTTCGAAGACGTGGCGCAGTTGCCGGTTGGCGAGCTGGGCTAGGTTGGGGATGCCGAGGAGATCGCTGAGAATGTAGTAACCGTCGAAGCGGAGCAGGGGATTGAGGTTGAAGAGGAGGGTGCTGACGCTGGCGATGAACATCACGTTGTACGCGATGCCATGGAGGGTACCCGGGCCGGTATTGGCCCAGACAAAGACGGCGATGGCAGCGACGAAGAGTTCGACGAGCATGCCGCCGAGGCCGACGACCACCCGTTGCCAGCGGGCCCGGAAACCCCAGCTCGAGGTCACATCCACGTAGGGCACGGGTGTGAAGATCATGAAAAGCACGCCGAGCGTGTGCACCTCGCCGCCGTACCGCCGACAAAAGAACGCATGACCCAACTCATGCAGCGACTTCAGGACGATCAGGGCGAGGTAGAGGAACGGGAGATTCGCCGGGGCGAGAACGCCCTGATACTGGTCGAGGGCGGCCGTCCAGTTCTCGGCCAGGGTCTTCAGCCCGAGAGTGACCACCACGAGCCAGATCAGGAGGCCCAGTTGACCGAGAAAGGGTTTGACGATGGGCATCGCCCAGACGAGGAAACGATCCGGGTCCACCAACGGGACCCGAAAGAACATGATGTTCGTCAGGCGCGACTTGAGTTCCCGTTGGGTGCGTTTCTTGTACCGCTGGAACAGCGTTTCGGTGTCGGTGGCGCGGTCGTAGTGAAGGAGATTGGCCTGGTACAACTGGCCGAGAAGGCGGAGTGCCGCTTCCTGCCCGGGGGCTTCGTCGGGGAACCGTTCGAGGCATTCCTGCCAGGCTTCATCGACGGTCCGATTGCGACGCAGCCGTGCCACGAACTCATAGGCGGCGGGGCGGAGCCGGAAGAACTGGTTGGAAAGTGGATCCTCGAGAACGTAAAAGCGCTCGCCCCGGAACGTCTGGCGTCGGACGCGG
>Ga0105047_10008603_pt1 | contig 16973 bp, 6 predicted proteins | sample MAT04_FD_78384 | JGI IMG/M metagenome (GOLD analysis project Ga0105047, IMG submission 78384) | Freshwater microbial communities from Lake Fryxell liftoff mats and glacier meltwater in Antarctica - MAT-04 (megahit assembly) | ecosystem: Environmental > Aquatic > Freshwater > Ice > Liftoff...
GTAAGTTGTTTTGTCGGTGGGCCCCCTTCACATTCCGTAGCAGCAGTCATGCCATTACCTGAGAATATGAGCGAGATGACCTTTGCCGGATTGCTTGGCGGACGACGTTTCCGATATTGTTACCGTGATGGATTTTGCATCAGCACCGATGCCGATTTTGTGATCACAGGTACCGTAGAAAATAACCTCACAAAACCTGAAGGCCCTTTTGGAGATCATCTTGGATATTACAGTTTGCAACATCCATTTCCTGTCATGAAGGTTCATAAAGTGTATGCACGAAAAAATGCGATCTGGTCGTTTACCGTCGTGGGTCGTCCGCCTCAAGAAGATACCAGTTTCGGGCAACTCATTCATGAACTGACGGGCAAAGCCATACAACAGGAAATTCCTGGATTGAAGGAAGTGCATGCAGTGGACGCAGCCGGTGTACATCCACTTTTATTGGCAATCGGTAGCGAACGATACACCCCGTATGCAAAAACCAAACAACCTTCCGAACTCCTCACAATCGCACATCACATTTTAGGTTCAGGACAACTAAGTTTAGCAAAATATCTTTTCATAACCGCGGATGATACCAATCAATTGCACACACATGATGTATCGGCCTTCATGCACTATATGTTGGAACGGATAGACCTTAGAAGAGATCTCCATTTTCAGACCAATACCTCAATCGATACCTTAGATTATAGCGGTACCGGTTTGAATACAGGAAGCAAAGTGGTCTTCGCGGCGTATGGTGATGTATTGCGCAAACTGACGAAAGAAGTTCCTTCCTGTATGAATGAATTACATTCCTTTACTAATCCAATCATTTGTATGCCGGGGGTTGTAGCTATACAAGGAAATTCATTTATCTCTTATGACGAAACACATAAAGAAATCGCAACGCTGAATGAGCAACTGAAAGATAAAACGGAAGAATTAAGTCAGGTGCCTTTTATTATTCTCTGTGATGATGCCACCTTCACATCTGCCAGCCTCAGCAACTATCTCTGGGTTACGTATACCCGAAGCAATCCGGCGTATGATATTTATGGGATCGCTTCCTTCACGACCCACAAGCATTGGGGTTGCGATGGGCCCTTGATCATTGATGCACGTATCAAACCGCATCACGCACCAGTGCTTGAAAAGAATTCAGTTGTTGAAAAAAAGGTAGATGAGTTGTTTAAAAAAGGTGGAGTGTTGGAGAGATGGGGGTAGGTGCAGTTGGCAGGGGCAATTAGCAGGAGGCAATTAGCAAGAGGCAGTGGGCGGCATTCAAAAAATTACTCCTATTGGCAATCTTTACAACAATTTTTAATCCCGAAGTATCGGGATCAATTTTCAATTTAATTCATAGAGCCCGATCATGTATATTCTATCAACCATTCACCCGCTTTACACTTCAATATTTTTTGACAAAAATGATTTTCGTTTCAATCGGGGCTAGGATGAAAACTTTCTTTCATAGGGGATACAAGAACGACCACTGACGAAAGACCATTTGATCATTGCAATTCCTCTTGTTGTGGACCGTCAATCTTCAATCCTAAAGTGTATTAATTCATTCTCATTTTCCATTCTCATTCTCATTCTGAATGCTCATCTCAATGTATCGGGTACAATTCTCATTCTGAATTATCATCCCGACGGAAGAACATCGGTCTATCAGTTAATAAAACTCATCCTTGTAAATCCAAATTCAAACTTTGGATTTACAAGGATAGGTAATTTTCCAGATAATCCTTTAGTGTCGTTACAATAGTTCCTGTTTTCAATTTAAATGTATGCGACTCCGGGGTGATAACAAACGATTTTTTTGGTTTTAAATCCGTCAGGCTTTCGTAAAACCCTTTGGTTAGGGCAGGTGTATTGCTATACTTTATTTCAATGCAAGCCATCACTGTAATGCCTTTTACCAAAATCAGATCACACTCCGTTCCTGCCTGGGTACGATAATAGCAAGGCTGAACATCTGACGGCAAGCGTTTGCATATCTCTTCTATCACGTATCCTTCCCATGAGGCTCCGATCAAGGTGTTTTTTTTGAGCGATGAAATGCCGTGTATATTACATAACTGATGCAGCAAACCACTGTCACGGATATAGACTTTTGGTGCCTTTACCAGACGTTTATTAATATTGACAAAAAAAGGATGTAACCGCCGGATCAAATAAGCACCTTCCAGAAAATCGACATAGCGCAACACCGTAGGTGCCGTGATTCCCAATGCTCTTGCATACTCTTCCGCATTCCACGCACTTCCTTGTTTGTTGGCTATCATAGCCCAGAGATATCGCATGATCCTTGTGTTTATTTCTGCATTGAATATAAATGACATATCTCTTTGAATATATGTCTCCACAAAATCAGACAACCATTGGGTGCTTTGCAAATCACTCTTTGCTAATAAACTATTGGGAAATCCACCTCTAAACCAATGTCGTTGCATCGATATTTTCGGGTTTAGTTCCTGATACATAAACGGGGTCAACTCAGTATAGGTGATACGACCGGCCAATGATTCACTCACACCTTTCACAAGCTTGGGTGATGCTGAACCTAATAATATAAACCGTCCATTTTTCCTGTGTTCATCAATGGCAGGTCGAAGTGCTGTAAAAACCTCAGGCATGGTCTGAACCTCATCAATGATTACACATTTATTTTTATTGTCTTCGAAAAAAGTATCCATATCCGTCAGTAACACCCTGTCTTTTTGCTTCTCAAGATCGATATATATTGTTTCCCGTTTTGATGCAGCCGCTAATTGTCTTGCAAGCGTTGTTTTCCCTACCTGTCTCGGGCCAACAATTGCCACCGCTGGAAATTGCTTTAGCAGTTTCGTAATTTTTTCCTGTAATTGTCGAGGTAACATATTCCAAAGATAAAACGCATCCTTGTAAATCCAAAATCAAACTTTGGATTTACAAGGATGAAAAAATAGACATTGTTTAAATTATAAGGTTAAACTAAATCTATAATAGGGGAAGAGAATGTTATTTGTTACTGGCACTGCGGCAAGGATTGCAGTGGAAAGCCCGCATCCCACCGCTTTGGGCGGGAGTGGACTTGAAACGTAAAGCCTGTCTGCCGCCCATATAATTGGCACTAAATTTTGCACAGGCTAAATCTCCGCATTAGCATATTATCACATCATCGTATTAGCCCATTATCTCTCTTCTATTAGCCCATTATCACATTCTGCATTCATTGCGTCCTTCGACAAGCTCTCCTTCGACAAACTCAGGAGGCGGCGAATTACATATTCCTCCTATATTGCCCTCCTACTTCAAACAAGGCTTTCGTAATTTGGCCCAGACTACAATATTTGACCGTCTCCATGAGCTCTTCAAAAATATTGCCATTATGTATCGCGACTTGCTGTAGTTGATGCAACATTTCAGTGCCTTTGTCTCCATTTCGTTTTTGAAGATTATAAACATTAGCAATCTGAAACTCCTTCTCTTCGGTCGTAGATCGGATAACTTCCTGTGGCAAAACTGTCGGTGAGCCTTTACTGCTCAAAAAGGTATTCACGCCGATAATTGGAAATTCGCCATTATGTTTCAGAGTCTCATAATACAAACTTTCTTCCTGTATTTTACTACGTTGATACATCGTTTCCATTGCACCTAAGACACCGCCACGTTCTGTGATTTTATCAAACTCAGAGAGTACTGCTTTTTCCACCAGGTCGGTGAGTTCTTCGATGATAAAAGATCCTTGTAATGGATTCTCATTCTTCGCCAGACCTAATTCACGATTAATGATCAACTGTATCGCCATAGCACGGCGTACACTTTCTTCTGTTGGTGTCGTGATGGCTTCGTCATAGGCATTGGTATGAAGTGAATTGCAATTATCATAAATCGCATATAAGGCTTGCAACGTTGTTCGGATATCATTGAAATCAATTTCCTGTGCGTGCAAGCTGCGACCGCTTGTTTGGATATGATACTTGAGCATCTGACTACGTTCATTACCGCCATATTTTAATTTCATGGCTTTACTCCAGATCCTTCTTGCCACACGTCCGATCACTGAATATTCAGGATCAATTCCGTTACTGAAGAAGAATGAAAGATTCGGTGCGAAGCTGTCGATATGCATACCCCGACTCAAATAATATTCCACAAACGTAAATCCATTGCTCAATGTAAAAGCCAGTTGCGAAATAGGATTGGCACCGGCTTCGGCAATATGATAACCACTGATACTAACACTATAAAAATTGCGTACGGCCTTATCTATAAAATACTGTTGCACATCGCCCATCAGTTTCAACGAAAACTCGGTAGAGAAAATACAGGTATTCTGTGCCTGATCTTCTTTTAAAATATCTGCCTGCACCGTTCCTCGAACCTGTTTCAAGGTATCTGCCTTGATCTTTGCATATACTTCCGGCGGCAACACTTTATCTCCTGTCGTGCCTAACAGCATCAAACCTAACCCATCATTTCCTTCTGGCAATTCGCCATAGTATTTAGGACCTAAAGAATTTTCCTTTAACTGTTTGAGGATATCATGTTCCAACTGATGTTCTTTAATATATTTCTCACATTGCTGATCAATAGCGGCATTCATATAAAACGCTGCAAGGATAGAGGCCGGACCGTTAATGGTCATACTTACTGAGGTCGTTGGCTTGGCAAGATCAAAACCACTATACAGCTTTTTCGCATCATCCAAACTTGGGACACTCACCCCGCTATTTCCAATCTTACCATAAATATCCGGACGGTGATCAGGGTCTTGGCCGTATAACGTAACACTATCAAAGGCAGTACTAAGCCGCGCAGCCGGCAAGCCTTTACTGACATAATGAAACCGTTTATTAGTTCGCTCCGGTCCACCTTCACCGGCAAACATTCTGGTAGGATCTTCTCCTTCACGTTTGAACGGATAGATACCCGCAGTGTACGGAAATTCCCCCGGAAAATTTTCCTGTAAGGTCCATTGCAATATTTCGCCCCATGCCTCAAATCGTGGAACAGCCACTTTTGGTATTTGCGAATGGGAAAGACTTTCTGTATGTGTTTTAATTTTCAGTTCTTTATCACGAACCTTATAGGTATAATACTCCCCTTTATATTGTTGCACTTTCTCCTGCCATTGTTCAAGAAGCAGCTTATGTTTTGGTTCAAAATCAAGTTCAAGTTTTGCGGCTACTTCCTGCAATTCCTTGACCAAACGATCTTTGTCATCAATGTCAGAAGCCTTTATGGTATCAATCGTTTTCTGTATTCCAAAAAGTCGCATCGCGATATCACTTTGCGCTTTTGAACGTTGATCGTAACCACGATTATTTTCAGAGATCTCGCTGAGGTAACGTGTTCGTGAAGGAGGAATAATAAAAATCTTTTCACTCATCTCCTCGGTGATATGAAAGGTTGATTTGAGATCAGTACCTGTCTTTTCAACAATCTTATCGATCAATGCGCGGTATAATGTATTAGCACCCGGGTCATTAAATTGAGAAGCAATCGTACCAAAAACAGGCATAGATTCTGTCTCTTTGTCGAATGATTTATGGTTACGTTGATATTGTTTTTTCACATCACGCAAGGCATCCAATGCACCACGTTTATCGAATTTATTAATAGCCACAATATCGGCAAAATCAAGCATGTCAATTTTCTCAAGTTGCGTAGCGGCGCCATATTCAGGGGTCATTACGTACATGCTGACATCACAATGATCGGTGATCTGTGTATCACTCTGACCGATTCCTGATGTTTCCAAAATAATAAGATCGAAGCCTGATGCCTTTAGCATATTCACCGCATCGGCAATATATTTGGAAACTGCAAGGTTACTTTGACGGGTTGCCATCGAACGCATAAAAACCCTTGGATTCCTAATTGCATTCATACGAATACGATCGCCCAATAACGCACCGCCAGTTTTTCGTTTCGACGGATCAACAGAAATAATTCCCAGTTTTTTCCCTTCAAAATCAATCAGAAATCTCCTAACCATTTCATCCACCAAACTACTTTTCCCTGCACCACCTGTACCAGTTATTCCAAGCACAGGCGTTCTGACGGTTGCCGCTACTTCCTCAACTTTGCGCAACATGGCCTGTGTTTCAGGCAGATCATGAAAATTTTCTGCAGCAGAAATACATCGTGCAAGCGACTTATAATCGCCTTCCTGCAAATGCCCAACCTCTCCGCCTGCCTCGTCGCCAGACAGGTTCAACTGATTGCCTGTTGGATAATCGCTTTGCATTAGCAAGTCGTCAATCATTCCTTGTAAACCCATGGAACGGCCATCATCCGGGCTATAAATCTTCGTAATTCCGTACGTTTCCAGTTCGGCGATTTCATCTGGAAGAATGACCCCGCCACCACCTGCAAATATTTTAATATGTTCGCAACCTTTTTCCTTGAGCAAATCATACATATATTTCAGATATTCTACATGTCCGCCCTGGTAACTGGTCATGGCAATTGCATTGGCATCTTCCTGCACAGCACAATCCACCACATCTTGTACACACCTGTCGTGACCTAGATGGATTACTTCTGCACCGCTACTTTGCATAACACGACGCATAATATTAATGGCGGCATCATGACCATCGAACAGGGAAGCGGCTGTTACGATCCTGACTTTATTTTTTAGTGAATACATATAATTGAGATTTGAGATATATTAGATGTGAGATATAAGAACATGATCCGATAGCTATCGGGATTAAGGCGTAAAAATAGTCAAAAAAATGTGAGCAGAAAGAGGAAAATGCAATGGTTTCTTGGATGAATAGGCCAATTGGTCAGTAACACAAATCACTCCATCCAATAACTTTTGAAAACTGAAGCACGACAAGTCATAATACCTATATTTGTTCGATGATCAGGCCTTTACATTACATTATCGTTGAAGACAATAAGTTAGACCAATTAAGCCTTTTATCGAAAGCGAATGCCTATTCACAATTGAAGAACGTAGCTGTTTGCAACAACGCGGAAGAAGCACTGACATCTATTGAAAAATTAAAACCTGATATTGCGTTTTTAGATGTTGATATGCCCGGCATCAACGGCATTGATTTATTACGTATGATAAAGGATAGAATACCAGTAGCGGTTTTTGTGACATCTCATATGGAATACGCGCTTGAAAGTTATGAACTGGCTGCCTTCGATTTTATTTTAAAACCCATTAAAACCGATCGATTCAAAGTATGCATTGATCGGATCGTTGATTATTTGGAGATGAAACAAAAAGCCAACGCATATACCGTACATTTCGAAACAGGTACCATCACCATAAAAGAAGGACACGATCAGGTAAAAATAAGTCTGGATGAAATTACCCATCTTGAATCTATGAAAGACTATACAAAAATTGTGACCGCCGATAAAAAATATATGACCCTTATGCCGCTCAGTAATTTCATAAAGCAATTGCCACAAAACCAATTTAGCCAAATACATCGAAGTTATGCTGTTAATAGAAATAAGGTAACACGTATACAAGCGCATGAATTATTACTAGGTGAAATCATCGTACCCATTGGAAAAACTTACAAATCTGACATAGCGCAATGGAAAATTTAAGAACCGCTCTTCAACGTATGTGTTGCCTGTTGTTGCTTCTCTTTATTTCTCTTAGAATACATGCGCAAGAAAAACCGAATCTGGCGGCTCTCCAAACATCCAAGGAAAAAATACAGGCATGGGGCGACTATTGTGATGAATTTTTATATAAGGAAGATTATAAAGGTCTGCGCATTGCTGCACGAGAAGGTGTGGCCATGACCCAAGCAGAGGACGCCTATAACTTATCGCTCTTTACATTTTATATTGGCGTGACGTTTAATTATTCCACAGAATCTGATAGCGCGGTTTATTATCTGGAACAATCTGTTCAATATGGACGAAAAGCGAAGAAAGGCAGACGTGTGACGGAGGCACTCAAACAACTGTTGCTTGCTTATAATTCCTACGGCAAACAAGAGAAGCGCGAAGCTGTTTTGACCAATTTAAAAGAAATTATAGATACCACCACAAACCCACCTTCTAAAGCGTTGTTGCAAGCCTCCGTAGCTGATTATTACGCCACAAATGGACAATATGCAAAAGCGTTGGAGTATCAACTTCTTGGTGTTAAAGCCAGAAAAGCAACTCTGAATAAAGCGAACAATACAGATTCAATTAACGTTGGTGTCCTTCTGGTGAATATCGCAGAGCTGTATGCCAATCTTGATCAGGCCAGCAAAAGTATTGACTATTTAAGGGAAAGTGAAATATATATCAACGCGTATAAGGAAGGAATTCCACATGTTTATAAAGATTTTATCAATGCATTTCTGCAACTGAACAGACCGGATAGCGCGTTAGCGTATTACAAAATATTGCAGGATCATGAACTCCCACTCCGATCCGATGGAGACCCGTCAAATCTGATAACAAGCGACCTTGCATTGGCCGAATATTATCTTACAAATAAGGAGCTGGCAACGGCTCGTAAATTTATTGATCACGCCTCTTCATTCGCGGCCAACTATGAAGACGCGTTTATCATATCACAATTAAATTATGTAAAAGGAACGTTTGCTCTGGCCAACCAACAGTACAGTGAAGCCTTGAATTATTTCAGGATTTCGGAACCTGTTTCAAAGGAAGGACCACCGGAAGTTTATAGTTCGCTGCAAAAAGAATATGCTGAAGCACATGCAGCGTTGGGCAATTGGCAGGAAGCTTTTCAACATCTTCATCTTCATGCGCAGTTAAATGATAGTTTACAACGCGAAGCTTCTAAACGAAATATATCGGAGATGGAAGCTAAATACCAGAACGAAATCAAACAAGAAAAAATTGAAGGTCTCTCGACAGAAAATGCGTTACAAATAATTCAACTAAAAAATGCGAAGGCACAACGTATTTATTTCTTGATTGGTCTATTTCTCTTGCTTGGCATTATCGCTTCAATGATTGTTATTTACAGAATCAAACAACGGAGTACTAAATTATTGGAGCAAAAAAATACCGAGATGAATTTAATGAACGAACATCTTGAAAAAGCGAATATTACAAAAGCTACATTATTTAGCATCATCAGTCACGATTTGCGCAATCCAATTAGTCAGGTGTATCAATTCCTGGATCTGCAAAAAACAAATCCAGGAATATTTAATGAGCAAGAAAGACTGGCCTACAATGAGCAGATAAGTGCAGCAGCGGGTGTGGTTCTTGAAACCATGGAAGACTTATTGATATGGTCTAAAACACAGATGAAACAGTTTACTGTATCGCGGGAAAATGTATGGGCCGCAGAGTGTATTCAAACAACACAGGAGTTATTGCAATCCCAGATAAACAAAAAAAATATTACACTTAAAGCTTCGATCAGTCCGGATACTGTCACACAATCAGATAAGAATATTGTCACCATAATCGTCCGCAATATTCTTCAAAACGCCATAACTTATTCTCATGAACATTCGACAATCACCATAGATGCCACACAGGAAGAGGCAGCCATGAAAATTATTATAACGGATGAAGGTGCGGGTATGCCAGAACGAATCAGGCGCATCTTTAACGAGCCATCCATGGCCATAAATAGCAGCTACACTGGTTTAGGATTGACCATAGTAAAAGAAATGGCGGAACTGATTGGCGCCACAATTCATATCTCCTCAAGTGAAACAGGAGGAACTTGTATTTCTATTTTTATACCGGGGAATGCGAACGCTGAGATATAACTCAGCAGATGCTTGATATCACGTGCCATACTAATAATTATTTTTCTTCTACAATTTTTATTTCTTCCGGTGTCAATTCGTACAGTTGATAAACGATTTCATTTATTCTGCTTTCGCAAAACTCAATCTTGCCTTCAAGTTGTGAAATCTTTGTTTGCAGTTTTGTTTCCACTTTCTCTGAGTGCAGTTGCAGGAGTTGGTCAACAAGTTTAATTAATTGAACATCTTTTTCCTTTTCAATCCTAGGAATTGGGAATTGCAAAATATCCCTTATCATTATTTGAGGAAATGTATCGTCATTACTTATCTGAAATTTATTACGAAAATACCAACCAATCAAGTTTGAATTTAAGATTGATAGAATGCTTTTGTATGAAAATGATTTGTCTTTAAGTTTCAGTACAAACAAGAGCGTGTTGCAGTATGATGTTTCAGAGACATAGGTAGCAATTAATGTTTTGCCAATAATTTTTCTGATTAGGATTTTTTCTCCAGCAAAAATTGATGGGTTTCTTGGTTCAGCAAGCCATGCTCCATAATTCAACCAGTTATTATACTTCCAAAGCAGTTGATAGCGTCCAATATGTTTGCCATCATAAAATGGAAGCCAAGCCTTGTCTATTTTCTTATCTGAAGTAAACGGTTTTTCATCACGTATTTCTTTCGTTTGTGAAGGTTTTCCCTTGCCAATTTGATATGTCTTAATACCATAAAACATTTCGGAAATATCGCCGATAGTTTTCTTTTCTGCTTCCATTTTAAAAAGCACTCTTTTTTCGGTACTGTCAGTTTGAAGATTAAAAGCATTTTGCTCAAACCAATCTTTTGTTTTTACAGTGAATTCTTTGAGCGGATTTTCAATTGAAGTTATCGGTTGTTTTTTTCCGAAAGATTTTATCCAAATATTTTCAGCATGAAATTTATTTGTGAAGTCCGCTTTTTCAGTCAACAGAATTATCGTGTCAACAGTTGCTCCTGAAAATACATTTGATGGCAACCCAACTACTTCCTTGAGTTTGGAGTTTCTCAAAAGAAGTTCTCTTGCTGGTTGAGTAAACACTAAATTCAAAAGAGTATCTGGAATGATAAATCCTAATAAGCCCTCAACTTTGAGAAGTTTTAATCCTCGCTCAATAAAAAGAAGGTAGCTTTCTCCCCTCCATACAGAAGTGTTATATCTGCTTTTGAAATAGATTAACTCATCGTTTGAAAACAATGCACCATAAGGTGGATTGCCAATTACAATATCAAAGCCATGAGATTTTCCATAAGGAATTTCAGGTTCATTTGCAGAATACTTGTCAAGCAAATCATCCGTATCCTCCTTAAGTTTTTTTACTTTCTGAAATTGAACTTTAAAATCTCTATTCGGCATTGATTCTTTCAAATTGAATACATCAGGAAATGCCATCTGCCAACTAAACGGCTTTACTTTTTTCTCTTCTTCAAAATCTAATTCACTCCCATAATAATCTGTATCAACCAAACTGTTCCCATCCTTGATATTGTTATCAAGGGTTGGCAAAACTCTTTCGTTAAACAAACTAAGTTGTGACGCAATGCTTGCCTCGGTTTCGCCTTCCATACATTTTAAAAGTAAACTCAGCTTGGTTACCTCAACCGCGTTTACATCAATATCAACACCGAAAATATTATTGAGCAAAATTCTCTTCTTCTCTGCTGTTGTTAGGTTGCCTTCGGGTGTGAGCGGATTGTCTTTGTTGCCTTTCGACATCTTTCCATTGTCGGTGTAAAAGTTCTTATGCCAATCTAACAAATACTGATAAGCACCAATAAGGAAGCTCCCACTGCCACAAGCAGGGTCTACAATCTTTAGTTTGCTGATGTCTTTCGGTGTTTTGTTTTCGGCGAGCTTGCCCACTGTATTCTTTACAATGTATTCAACAATATATTGAGGTGTGTAATAAACGCCACCTGCTTTTCTTACTTCGGGTTTTTCTTCTATGTGGGCACGATGCGATTGGTCAATTTTAATTTGCTTTCCAAGAAATTGTTCATAAGCACTTCCTAGAATCTCAACAGACAAAACTGAAAACTCGTAAGGGCTTTCCGGGTAATAGAGTTCATTAAGGATGGCTTTCAAAACCTTATTTTCAATGGAAAGTGTTTTGCTGATTTTATCTTTTTTAAAATCGAAAAGGCCAGAATTATATTTGTCATCGGCCTCTCTGAAGATGCTGAAAAGATTTTGATAATAGTCGCCTTGCTTTAATGCGCTTTTAAGATTGCCATAAGGTTCTACGCTTCTATCTTCTGCAATACGAAGAAAAATAAGTCGGTCGATAGTTTGCTGAACTGCAAAATTTATTTCTTCTTCGTCTAGTTCCTTATTGCTTTTTGCAATGTTTTCTGCGAGTAATGTTCTCCATCGATCAAGCGATTGTAAAAACTCTTTGTCAACTGTGGCTGTTCCTTTTTTGTTGAGGTTGCCGGCTATAAATTTATCGAAGCTTCCTTTTAAAACCCGTTCCTTACTGAAGGTATCCCAAATAAAATCAAACTCTTTCAGATAATCTTTGAAGTTGATATATTTTACTCTTGCCACTGATGCTTTATCAGTTGGGTTAGGTTTTTTGGTGCAATCATATATTGCAAATTCTTCAAAGTCTGTAATTATGCTGATTGAAAGTTTTGCACTCCAACCGTATCTGCGAACCTGATAGGCGGGTAAGATATCGTATTTAATCAGAACACTTGGTTTCTTGGCTTCGACAAAGAATAGTCGTTTGCCTCCAACAAGTCGGAATGAATAGTCTGGTGCTTTGGTTGCCTTCCCAATTTTTACTCTGTCTTCATGTATTACTTCCCGATAGCTTTCGGCATATCCGTTTTCGTTGTCAACGTCCCAACCTAATGCTTTAAAGAAAGGATCAATAAAGTCTCTTCTTGTTAGCGTTTCATTGTATTCGGCTTTCTTATATGAATCATATTGTTCGTCAAAGCGCTCAACAAGTTCGGATATTTTTTTGTATGCCGTTTCTTTATCAGTCATTGTGTAAATTAAGTTGCTAATGTACAAATTAATAGCACGAAATCAATTACGCGTTAGCCGGAGCAAGCAAGGATTTCCGTTGGTCGATTATTCATAGCCCTTCAGCTATTGCCAACATATACGAGTCTGTCTCAACCTATTTTTGAGTTGGGAATGTGTAATGGGAAAGACATTCCATCAACAAATAAATTCACGCACTAATAGTTATTCTTATGAAACATTTTTTCAACTTACTGACAAAAGGAATATTGCTTCTTTCCATCCTTGGAATACAATTCGAAGCAAATGCTCAAACGCCGAATGCCATTCCATACCAGGCTGTAGCCCGAAATGCCGGAGGCAATTTACTGGCAAACCAAAGCGTATCCGTTCGATTCAGTGTACACAATACAAGTGCAGCGGGCATAGTCGTTTACAAGGAAACCCATGTTGCCGCCACGAATACACTTGGTTTGTTTACAGTGCTGATCGGGCAGGGAACTCCAACTGTTGGCACATTCGCAACCATCAACTGGGGAACCGGAACAAAATTTTTACAAGTTGAATTAGATCCTTCCGGAGGATCTGTGTTTACTGATATGGGAACCACCCAACTAATGAGTGTGCCCTATGCACTGTATGCTGAAAAAGCAAATGTACCCGGCTTGCCCGGCCCCACAGGTCAGCAAGGTGCAACAGGAAATACGGGTCCAACTGGCCCGCAAGGGATTCAAGGCGCAACAGGATCAAATGGAAATACCGGAGCAACGGGCCCGCAAGGTATTCAAGGAACAACAGGGCCTTCTGGATCTGCGAATATATCAGGAACCTTAAATCGCATCATAAAATTTACAGGCACAAGCAGTGGTGGAAATTCACAAATCAGTGACGACAATACCAATGTCAAAATACAACCAATTGGATACGCCGGAGTTACGTATAATTCGCACAAAGTAGAAATTGCAGGAGTTGACAATTCACTTCGATTGTTAGGAACAGGAACTAACCAGGCCAAAGGGACCATTAATTTTGGAGATGGAAATTATGTTTATTTAAAAGAAGATAGCGACGATTCACTCATCATATACTCCTTAGGACGAACCGCTATGATGGGCGGAAACGTTGGTATCGGAACACTGACTCCGTCGACAAAATTAGACGTGGCAGGACAAATAAAAATATCCGGTGGTTCACCCGGTGTTGGCAAGGTGTTGACAAGTGATGCCTCTGGAGTCGGCACATGGTCATTGCCGGCTGCTACGACAGATGATTGGAACGCGACAGGTGCAAATATTACCAACAACAATTCGGGTAATGTAGGGATCGGAATTGCGCCTACTTATAAACTGGATGTAAACGGGAGAATGCGATTGAGAGACAACGGCACTACCAATACTGCAGGAATCTGGTTTGACAAATCAAGCAATTCAGTTGAAACATTTTTAGGAATGAGGAACGATTCAATCCTTGGAGTATTTGGGACAACTCCTTACAATAACTGGATGTTTAATTTCGATACACGAAATGCATTTATGGGCATTGGCTTTACAACGCCTAAATATCCATTATGTTTTGAAGATTATACAGGTGATAAAATCTCCTTTTATGGCGGAAATAACACCAGTAGCTCTAATCATTATGGTATGGGGGTACAGGGAAGTTTACTTCAAATGTTTGTACCGAGCGCATCAGAAGATATAGCCTTCGGAACAGGGCGAAGTACAAACTTTTTTGAACGTATGCGTATCAAAGGAAATGGCAAAGTGGGTATCAATACCAATCCGGTCGACCATACACTATCCATAAAAACAGTTGGATTTGATACAAAAGCCCTACAATTAGAAACCGCGTTGAACCTTGGAAATGCCATCGAGAATACCATGACCTTTAAAACAGGAACGTATTATTCGGCGCAGATCAAAGCGATTGGAACCGCTACCAATGCAGCCCGTTTAGGATTCTTCACCTATGCATCCACATCAAGTTCAGCCTTGGTTGAACGTATGAGTATTATGGATGGAGGCGATGTGCTGATAGGAACCACCAATGAAACTGCAGGTTTAGGATATAAATTACGGGTAAATGGCAAAGTGATTTGCACAGAACTACGTGTACAAACAAATGGAGCTTGGCCAGATTATGTATTCCATGATGAGTATAAACTGATGCCATTGCATGATCTGAAAAAATATATCCTGACAGAAAATCATTTACCCAATATTCCTTCTGCATCCGAAATAAATGCACAAGGTGGATTTGATACAGGTGATATGCAGAGCCGCTTAATTGAAAAAGTAGAAGAACTTACCTTATATATTCTTGATTTACAAAACCAGGTGAATGAGCTTAAAAAATCTAAATAAAATGAAAAAGATTATTTTACAACTACTATGTCTGACCCTCAGCATTCAACCCCTTTTTGCCCAACTTACAAGAGAAGAGAATCCGCTGTTACAGATAGCAAGCAATAACAAAGGAAGTAATTGGTATATTTTCGATAAGGGCATCATGCCATCAGCAGCGAATATCAATAGTCCGCAAATGAAAACCTACTTTGGATTTGATAGCAATAATTCATTTGAAATGGTCAAAGCGGAAACCGATGAATTAAAGATCACGCATCAGACGTTTCAGCAACGCTACAAAGGTTATCCTGTACAGTTTGCGCAATTCAGGTTGCATGAGTTTCCAGACAAACCCCTTGAAGGAAATGGACATTTTATTTCAAATTTCAGTCAAACTATCCCAACTGTTCTTACTTTTTTGCAAGCTCTTGATCGTGCGAAACAATATTTCCCTGCACAAGTCTACATGTGGCAGGATACCATGGAAGAAGCTTCATTAAAGCGACGAAGTCATGAAAGGAAGACTACCTATTACCCAAAAGAAGAATTAGTATGGGCTATTTCAAATAGGAAATTGCGAGATATGCGGGTCGATAATTACTCATTAGCGTATAAAATTGTGTTGGCGGGAAAGATACCATTCTTCACCAAAGAAATTTATATAGATGCCCGCACAGGCAACCTAATTAACGAATTTGAACGTGATTACAACTGTGGCTCGCAAAGTTTTTCATCCAACTTTAATGGCACAAAGTCGGTGAGTTATCAGAATACCGGGCTAACACATAAATTAGTGGATGATTGCGGTCTTGGCGATGATATTTACACATCCGACAATGGCACATCTGCTTCACCTTATTCAAAGGCGAGTACTGCGTCGTGGCCTACCACAAATAATTTCAAGAGTGCCTGTACCAGTTTATGGGCCTTGCGTGAAGCTCAAAAATATTACTTCAACATACATTCAAGAAATGGATGGGATACCATCGTGTCTGATGTCGATTTACGACAGAATGCAATATTTTATAGGGATAAAACGCCACCACTGGATAGTCCCTATTACTTTAATGCAAGTTTCAATAATGTTGGAATATGTCTGGTAGGAAACAACCAGAGCAGTGGCCCAAACGGTGCAAACACCACTGTCAATGATGATGTGAATACCCTCGATGTTCTTGCGCATGAAATGACGCATGGTGTAACATTCTCATCCTCAGGACTTGTTTATAATGGAGAACCCGGTGCACTCAACGAATCATTTTCCGATATTTTTGGTATCAATGTATACCAATATGTCGGCGGATATTCTGCAGCTAATTTATGGAAGATTGGATATGACATGACCAATGGAACGGGGGCGCATCTCGTCTTTCGAGATATGGCAGATCCCCATAGTCATAATGACCCAAATACATACCTGACAGACACTCTTTGGCGAGATACTACTGCCACCGCAGATGATAAAGGTGGTGTACATCATAATAGCGGTGTTCAAAATTATATGTATTATTTGCTCGTTCAAGGGGGAAGTGGAACAAATGAAAATGGACTTTCGTACTCGCTTACTGGCATTGGATTTACGGCTGCACGCGGCATTGCTTACAGAGCATTGACCGCTGGTTATCTGAATGCCAATTCAAATCATGATGAAGCACGAAGTGCCTGGGTGCACGCGGCGATTGATCTTTATGGCAACTGCTCTGTTCAATCGCAGGCAGTAGGCAAGGCATGGGAGGCGGTAGGTGTTGGCTCTTACTGGTATTATGGCAACAATATCTGCGGAAACTATTCAGGCACACAATATTTTAAAAATAACAGCCCTTACTTTATTTCAACAACAGCATGTGCTACTACTATAATGGGCACAGGCAATCAGGTGACCTTTGACGGAGGCGATTTTGTAAACATCTCTCCAGGCTTCAATAC
>Ga0105047_10008607_pt1 | contig 16971 bp, 14 predicted proteins | sample MAT04_FD_78384 | JGI IMG/M metagenome (GOLD analysis project Ga0105047, IMG submission 78384) | Freshwater microbial communities from Lake Fryxell liftoff mats and glacier meltwater in Antarctica - MAT-04 (megahit assembly) | ecosystem: Environmental > Aquatic > Freshwater > Ice > Liftoff...
ATGAAAACACGCAATCAAAGCTGCCGTCCTTGAACGGGATAGAGTGTGCGTCCGCGAGCAGGTCTGCTGCCGGATTGGAAAAATCCACACCCACGTAGCGGAATCCAAGATGCTCAAGTGGCATCGCCTGGTCACGGGGACCACAGCCCAAATCGAGTGCTGCGCCACCGCTGGGCAAACGCTGAGCGACTACGGACATCAACTCTCGCGAATCCCGCAACGCGGGCGGCCCGCCGTAGGTAATTGTCGGTTTTGTCGTATCAATCTGGTGAAGTAAGTCGGCAACGTCAACAGACAACTTTCGCGGCAAAGTCAAGCTTACGCCGGCAACTGCGGGAGATTGCATGCGAAGGTCAGTCCCGATCAAATTTGAAAACTGGCACGCGACGCAAGACATGGTGGTCGCGGTCGCCAGATCGCCTCCACAATCGAGACAGCGCAACAAATCATAAAACCACTTTTCTTTAATCAACTCTATCCCACACAACAAAAAATTCAAGTTCTAGATGGCACCGTCATCACGCGACATCAATTGGGGCAGACTAGCACACGGACACAGCGTACCTTGACATGAGGATTGGCGCAAATCAACCACCCGTTCGAGCGCTACTCTTCGCGCCCTGAGCGAAAGACAAGACATCGTCAATGAGCGACGTAAAGGTATCTATAGGTACATAGAGGTCCTGGTACGCCACAGGTCGAACATCGCGCACGCAACGCGCACTGTACAACCAGTACGAGTGCCCCAGTGCGTTTGCCAGCGAGTAGTAATCCGAGTTGGGAAATTCAGGGTTGACCAACTCTACGACATGCGCGCCCTGAGGCATGAAGAGCATGTTCGCCAATCCTGCTCCATGCGGTGACACCACAACTTTCGCAGCAGACATCATGGCGATTTGCTCGTCGAAAGACAGGAGTTCTGTTTGAATCACATCGAAACCGCGTTGTTCGAGTAAAGCCTCAATCGCAGGCTCGTTGGTGACTCGGCGCCACTGGGCGGCCTTGCGGCTAATGTACAAAAAGCGAGTCGCAGGAGCCTGTTGCTTTACGGAAAAAACTGCCGCAACCTGCCTGAGCAGATGGGGGTCGTGGCGATCAGCCTCTACAAACGAAAGCTCCTTCACTTCCAGTATTGCTGACGTCTGCCTCACCAAAAGACTTTCTGTGAATCCCAAAATTTCGAGCGACCTCGTTATTGTTGGGTAAATCACATTTTTTTCTGGAAGTATCAGGGGGCAGCGCGGACATTTCTGTCGCAACAAAAGCAGCTTTGGCAAGTGATAGACCAGCCAGTGAAAGTAGTTGCCTGACCAATTCTCGAAAACCCACGCAGCGACCGCAATAGCGTGCGCGTCGCCGCGCCTCAGCACGTTTGCGTGCCCACCTCTAACTTGCCAGCCTTTGCCGCCGTTTACTTCCATGTGACGAAGTGGAACCAACTCGTTTTTCTGATCAACGATGACTGAATGCTCGTTGCTCCATTGGTCATAAAACGTCGCGACTTTACAGTCGCTAATTGACGCTAAGTACGACGAGGATAGTTTCCTGCTGACAACATCCTGAAACGAACGACCAAATACCTTCATATCTGGTAGCTCGTGGATTTGACTCACATTGCGCGGCAGCGGATAGTCGATTGTTCTCGGCGGCTCAACTACCTCAATTAAACGCCACCCTGATGAGCCAGCGCGTTCCTCAAGCGACCTCGTCCTCAAGACTAAATACCCAAACCACGCCGCAGGAAGACCGAGGGTAAGCACAAAGAACGAAACCGCCTTAATGACGACTCTTGGCAGCAAGCTTTTCATTCGTTAGTCAACACGCAGGATTCCAAAAATTTTGCAGTTCGCAAAACGCTAAACCCAAAATGACTTGGGATGGTTGAATTCGTTCGACCCGAGCCGTCGTAGTCATCGCGCAAGGGTAATCAATTGTTTTGCAATGCCAATCCTCTTTCCGAGCAGTCGAGAGCCATCGTGACTGAAATGTCCTCAGTCGCGATAAAGCAACGTTCCATCCAATTCCGCCATGCAAGTTTGCGAATTGCACAGATATTGGTCGAGTTGAAAGATTGGCGTATCGGTTTCGCGAGATACGCGCTTAAGCAATTTCAGTTCTCGCGAATGTCTTGGGATATGGTCATTGACCGGGATCGAACAGTCTGGGTTGCGGGCACCCATCACGATCTTACCCCTCGGCCCTGAGTTTAAGGCATCGGCCAATATCAACTCCCGAGCCCGACGGTGGTGGAGCGACCACGACTACCCGTTTTCCCATTTTCTTCAAAACACGCACAGATTTTCGCAGCGCCATCGCAGCAATTTCTTCGCCGCCGGGCTGTTCCCTCGCTCGCCCATCATCGGCCGTTTGCGAATCGTCTTGGTGAGCTAAAAGAGGGTCACGCGACAAATGCTGCGAGAACGCGCTCGTCATGGTCACTACCTCAATTTCTGGCGATGCAGCGACATAGTGGAGGACACTTAAGTTAAACGTCAAACATGTCTTCGCCCATTCACGGTTGTAGAAACCGGAGGATTGGAATGACGAAATGCCAGTAAGCTGACCGCATGTAGTTTTAGTCGAACTCACGCTAACGAGTCAAAGGGGGTGACGAAGACACTCGCAAGTTGCGGCAGATGTACATCTCGTCTACCTCGCAATCGCGATTAACCGATTGCTCAAATTCAGTTTTTGGCCCAACAATCGAGAACCGTCGACACTGAGATGCGTAGCATCGCGGTACAAACTAGTACCGTCCAGCTCGACCATGCAAACGCCCGCTTGGCATAGGTACGCATCTAAGTTGAAAACCGGTACATCTGCGACCCGTTCAGCGCGGTTGAGTAAAGATTGCACCTGTGCGCGATCAATACGATAACGCGCTTCCGACATCGCGCAGGACGACGTATCCGCACCGAGGATCGCCTTGCCTTTCGCCTTGAGTTCAAGGCAACGTGCAAAATCGACGCCAGAAGCCGTAGGCGGAGGCGCAACCAAGACTACTTGCTTACCGAGCGCCCGAACCGCCGTTACAGTGCGTCGTAGACTCTCAGCGGCAATGTCCCCATTCGCTTCGCGTTCAGCCATTAGCCCAGCTGCGCGGGTAAGCAAACGATGGTCGCCAAAGTATTGCCAAAAGGCACTCGCCATGACCACCACTTCGACTGAAGGCGTATTCGCGATGTACTCAAACACAGAGGCGTTGAACTCAATACATCCTTGCGCCCAGTCCCGGTTATGAGGGCCATTAGGCTCAAACGCAGCCAGGCCCAGTAGCGGTCCGCAAAAGCTTTTGGTCGCCTGAACAATGCCGTTGCTGGTTGACGCGGCGACTCCAGGCACCAAGTGCATCGCGTTCGAATCGCCCCAAATCATGATGCGTGGCTTCTCAGCGGTTTTGCACTGGGGCTCTTCTGTGAAATTGTGCACGTACTCACAGCGCAGATTCAATCCCGGGTTTGGCCGTCTGACATAGCTGTAATCCGCCACGATTCTCGTTGATTGGTGAAAGTAAACCCCAAACCCGATCAGTACTATCACTGCTGACGTACCAAGTGTCGCAGCCACCGACAGCCGCGTAACTAAGATGCTTGCCCCTCGCCACGGCTGCTCCACCCAACGGTAGAGCGCCGATGCCAGCGCCAACGCCAACAACACTGTCAGAAAGCGTACCTCGCGGGTCACCTCGGACACCCAAGCATTGGCCGCAAACACCAGCAATGGCCAGTGCACAAGATAAAGCGAATAGGAAATGTCGCCAAGCCGTGCCAGCCCTCGCACCGGCAGACCGGAATTTAGCACCGGGTGGCGACGCAGGATAATGATCAAAGTGGCAGTGCAAACGATCAGCGCGTCCAAACTAGGGTGTGGCGCGCCAGTCGGAAAAAATGGCACTACCAACAAGGCCACCAGCGATGGCCAGAACAAGCGTGCCAACAACGCACCCGCAGCAGAGCGCTCTAGCACCAGGACGCCAAGTGATCCCAGAGCCATCTCCCAAGCCCGCGTGGGCAGCAGGTAAAAAGTGGCCCCGGGTTTAATTGACACCAGCATCAGGCACAGCACAAGACTGCACCCCAGCGCCACGACCACACCAACGCGCCAGAACCGTGGTGGCGTGAACACCAGGGTCGCCGGCATCAGCAAGTAGTATTGCTCCTCAATCGATAGCGACCAGACGTGCAGCAGCGGTTTGAGCTGTGCTGCGCCTTCAAAGTAGCCAGTTTCCATCCACAAAGCGATATTGCCGGTAAATGTCACCGCGCCCAGCAACTGCCATGCGAAGTCTTTCATCTCCGGCGCCATGAGGAACAGCGGCGACGCTAACGCAGTCAGTAGAAACGTGACATACGCTGCCGGCAGTAAGCGCTTGGCCCGACGGCGATAAAAATCCGTGAAGCTAAACGTGCCTGCTAGCAAGTCGCGCTGGACAATGCCCGTGATCAGGTAGCCCGAGACTACGAAAAACATGTCTACCCCAAGGTAGCCAGCCTTTAGTCCGGGAAACAGTCTCGCATGATAAACAAGCACCAAAAAGATGGCAAAGCCACGCAGCGCTTGAATGTCGGTACGGTGTGACGTCAGAAGATCGTCAGGCGTCGTTTTTGCGATCAAAACTTGATTTTGTTAGGTGCCAGTGGTCGAAAGAAAGACGCCCAGGCAAGAGCGTCCGCCGGTTGTAGACAATTTTGCAGTGCAACTTCCCGCGAGTGGAAGCCGCGAGCGATAACGTTCCATGGCACAATCAACTGCAAATCACTTCAAGGCTGTGCGCTGTTTTTACTACGTCAACGCAATTCACGGCACCGACACTGCTTCATCCGACGATCCATCGAAAGTGTACGTGAACTACAGCAGCGAGCCAACCGGCTTTTACTACTAAGCCTTTGATCGAAATTGCAGACCGATTTGTATCCCCGAATTAATCACACATTGGCAAAACCGATCTCGACGGCCTCGCAGCAACTGCAGGCACCCGCGTGCCGCAAAAACCACAGCCTGTACTGACGAACCCACCGCAGCCGAACCCGTTAGTTTCTCAGCGATGCCCGTCTGCACCCCATACCGATACAAATACCCAAATTTCAGGCGTCGGGAATCGGTCCAATGATGTACCGATCCCTCGCCAACATAAACCCCAGAAATGCCAGCCGCAAGAACTCGTCGTAAATATTCGGACTCTTCCCCTCGTCCAGGCACACCTCCGGTTACACCGAGGTCGCGTCTAAAGTCGCCGATCATGTCAACAACGCTTCGACGCAGACCGAAGCTCGCACCAAACGGCGTCGGATCGTTGAGTGCAAACTCGCGTGTAGTTTCTCCCAGGTCAAAGCGAACGAGTAACCCGCTGACGAGTGCAAGGCTCTCATCCTTGAACCCCCGAGGTTTACCGTTTGGCCAGAATGGAATCACGCGGCCTCCGAAATACCCCGCAAGCGGGAATTTGTTGCATGCCAACCGATACGCTTGCAGCCAATTCCGTTCGACTAGAACGTCATCGTCCGTAAAAAGCAAGAAATCTCCTGAGAATTCGCGCAGCGCGCGATTACGGGCCGCCGACAAGCCCTGCTCTGCCTCAAAGACATAACGCAAAGGTAAGCAAGCCGCAAACGCCGCGGCGACTGCACGCGTGCCATCATTCGAGTTGTTGTCGACAACGATTAATTCCCACGGCCCTTCCATGCAGGGCATCATGGCTAACACGCTGTCTAACGTCCGCCGGAGGCTTTCTGACCTGTTAAACGTGCAAATCGCAACGCTAATCAATTTTTATGCAACACATTTAGGATTAAAAAAGATGGCACGACTTTAATTTGTTACGAGCGACCAATGCAGATGGCTCAGGGCGTTCACGGCTCGCGTGCGCGCTTCAGCCGCTAGCATATCAATTGATTCTGTAATTTGATGGCGAGGTGAGCCGAATGACAAACGCAACGTTAGAAGAGCTGCCGTCGCCCCCCCCTGGGCGCGAGGGCTGGCCGTGGACCGAAGCTCTCCAAGCATTGCCACCAACAATGGTTGCCGGTCAGCCATGGCCCAGGGTCTCTATTGTTACGCCTTCATTTAATCAAGGGTCGTTTCTTGAGGAGACTATTCGCTCAGTACTGCTACAAGGCTATCCGAACCTCCAATACATCATCATGGACGGTGCCAGCACAGATAACTCGCCTGAACTAATCCTTAAGTACGCCAGCTGGTTGTCGCATTTCGAGATAAGAAAAGACGATGGGCAGTCTGATGCCCTCAATCGCGGTTTTGCACACGCCGATGGTGAGCTTTTCGGTTTTATCAATTCGGACGACTTACTCGAGCCTTCTGCGCTCAGATCGCTCGTTCTTGCCGGGTCCGCACGTGGCGCGTCAGCTTGGCAAGGGCGTTTGATGGTCGCGGGACGTTGTACACATTTTCGCGACGGCAAGGACGGTGCCATCGGCGAAAATCATGTCATGGGGTCTTTTGCGCAATGGATCGAAGGAAGCGCTGCGCTTCATCAGCCGGGCACGTTTTGGACTAGCGCCATTTGGAATGAATGCGGACCGTTTCCAGTCGGTATGCGATACGCGTTTGATCGCTATTTCTTTGCGCGGGTCGCTGCGTTCTGTCCAGAATTTGTTCGCGTCCCTGCGAGCGTAGCGAAGTTTAGAGTTCACGATTTAAGCAAGAGCGGTAGCGAGGGGTCGAAATTTTCGGCAGAGTGGGTAGCTTGGGTTCCTAAACTCATCCGTTCAGTTCCGGCTTCAGTTCGTCTACACGCGGCAGCTGCCATTCTCGATTGGTACGCGCTCCGCGTCGCCACGGCGGCCCTCGCTGCGCACACCAAATCTTCGGCGTTATTGGCTCTGCTGACTTGCGCGCTTCGCAACCCGCTTGTGGCTACACGCCGCCCATTCCTCGGTGCGCTGAAGAAAATTCTGACCAAAAAAATTTGGTGAGCTTACGACTGTATCGGATGATGTGACAGAACGAAATGTGACAGAACGAAAACAGTAAAGCATGGTGCGAGAAGTGGGGTAGGGTCACGTCCTCGCGGGGACTACATCAGAACCAATACATTGGTCTAATACCGCCACTTGGGCGAGGAAGTCGGCAGATTCCGTTGGCATACTGAGCGTATGTGGCCATTCACCGCCGGGCTCTGTGTGCCGGTGCTCCTTGCGAAACGAGCGGCGTAATCGCTCACCCAGTCTGGCCCCCAACATTTGGTCGAACCGACCGCTGGTTGGAAAGGCAAGTGGAGCTCGCGGAGCCGGCATTGCCGGCAACCGCAAAACGCTACTCAACGCACCGTCCCAAAGCTGCACTGATGCCGGGCGGCTATAGCGGGAGCGCACCAAGTCAAGTCCGCCGCGTACCAGTCGGTCCCGGACACCTGACGCCTGCAAGCCCTGCACCTCGTCAGCCGCCGCCGCCATGTCGACCACCGGGAAGAGCAATGAATTTTGGCCATGCACTAAGGCTGCCTCTAGCCCGTATCCAACATAGCGACTGCTGATGACGGGCAACCCGTGGCTCATGGCCTCCCATGCGACGATGGGGCCTGTTTCCCATGATGAAGTAATCAATAGTGCGTCGTGCTGTGGATACTCCACCGCCAGCTCCACAGGGGAAAGTACACCCAGAAAATAGAAACATTCGCGAAGGCCTCGAACGTCGATTATTTCCTTCAATTTAGGTTCGTCCGGTCCGGCACCGGCAATAGAGATTTTGAATGCAACGTTCCGCGCGGTAAGCCGCACAGCCAACTCAACAAGATCTGACACCCGCTTTTGCGATTCTTCAATGCGACCACAATACATCAGCTTCAATGGCCCATTCCCTAGCTGGCGATCACCCGTCGATTGTTCAACGACGGGCACGCCACAGGGGGCGTAAAAGACGCGTCGCTGTTCGGCGCCGCGCTCACCTGCCAATGCAACCGCTAGGCGATTGACGGTAATTACTGCATCCATGACGTCCGACTGTGAAGCAACATCGCCCAGCAGATCGGCTTGCAATCCGTGCAGGGCCATGACGACCCGTGGTGACGAGGTACGTGTAATTCGGATTCGACGGATTGCCTCATACACAGCGGCAATATTGATAGAGACGACTACATCCGGGCGAACTTTGTCGAACGCGTTGATCACCGCGTTGATGCGGCCAACGAGACTTCCCGTTGGGTTGAAAATACGAATCTCATCATGCCAAGGGTGCTTGGCCAGATAGGCTTCAGCATCATGATGGTGCCCTACAGCCAGTCCACGTACGCACCTCCACCCGCGCTCCTCCAAGCCGGGTAAGAGGTAATCCAGCCACTCGGCTACCCCGCCCAGCGGATACGCTGAAGGGGTAACGAAAAGCAGAGTTCTCGGCAGTGCATCGCTCACTCGCTTCGCTCACCGATCTTGCGAGCCGGGACACCTGCCCAAATCTCAAACGCAGGGACATCGGACAAAACCACGCTATTCGCCCCAATCACCGCGCCTTCCCCAATCGCAACGCCAGGCATGACCACGCAGCCTGCACCCAGCCAGACACCGTCGCTAACAGTGACGCCAATCTTCGCTCTGGATGGTGGAGCCGTCTTGATCAGCGCGTGCCCAGTGGTGTCGTGGTTGGCGGCCACAAACGTACAAAACTGCGAAATTAGACAATTGCTGCCCACCGATATTGTTGTGGCGCCTGCCGCACGAAAATTGTTGTATTCGCCGATCCAGGTGCTTTCACCCACATGAACGTCGCCCCAGCCATTCACTTGATCACCCAGCGCAATGACCGTACCCGCCTCAATCTGCGATCCATTGCCTATCCGTATCGTGCCCTTAGGCGAGCCACTCAAAATCACGTCGTCAGAAATTACGCACCCAGGATTCTTTTCACGCACTGATTGAATGAGTCTTAACGCCTGGACATGATCGCCAAAGTACTTCCGCAGCCCCTCATCCCGTAGCATCGCAACGCCACGGATAGCTGAGTAAAAGTTCGACAGAATTTTCAACACAATTTAGTTCGGAAAATTCAAATTTTCCATATGGGTAAATACAGTCATATGTGATTTATTGTCGACCAATTTTGGCAAGGAAATTTCTGCACATTTCATGCGACGCATATGGCAGTCTCCGAAAATAATAAACGGCTAGTGCAAAAATAAGTTGAGGGCCGCAAATTCTCAAAAGCGGGCCAGATATTCGCTTAAATGAATTGCCGTCTCTTCTGTGAATGGCAGCTAACAATGAGGGCAGGATCGTCTTTCTTAAATAACTTCTAATACCAACACGCTTGGCAATTTCCGACCGATGATTCTTAAGTATTCCGATTCGCACTTGCATAGCCTTTTCTTGATCGGCTGTAGCCAGGAAGGATTGAGCGTGCTGTCGATAGTTATATCGTGCATTTTTCACCCAAATAGCATCCCAGCCTGCGCTTACGATCTGAAGCCAAATGTCGTAATCTTCCCCGCTGCAGTGAGTGAAATCCGCCCGCCAGCCGGTAACCTCATCCAGTGCGTGCTTTCTAAACAAGACGCCGGGGCCGGGGATGTCATTTTCCAGAAACATCGCCTCCCGTGACCAAAGGCGAGTCGGCCACGTTAGGCCTTTCTGGCCCTCTTTCACGTCTCCCACCCAGTGCAAAAGTCCGTACGCAAGACCCGCTGACGGATGAGCATCAAGTGCAGCAACTAGTTTCTCGATGTATTGGGGTTCAAGATAGTCATCGCAGTCAACCATCAATACGTAGTCAACCGGACCCAACCGCGCGACGCCTTCGTTGCGGATCAGGGCTCGACCCAAGTTCTTGGTCAGGTGATGCACAGCGACACGCGGATGACGCACTTCATTACACAGCGTTGGCGAAATGCCATCAGTGGATGCATCGTCAAGCAGTACAGCCTTCCAATTTGCAAATGTCTGACCGGCTAAGCTATCGATGCAGGTCTGTGCGTACTCTCCCTGGTTGAAGCACGGCACCACCACTCCGACTAAAGGCTTCCCCGCTTGCGACGTCAAAGCCCTGTCGTCCGCCACAGTTTGCGCAGAGCGCCCCGCATCCAGACCGGTATGCCGAGATTCTCAAGCACGCCTTTCATCTGGGCGTCTGCAGGCGATACTCGAAGTATCTTCGGTCCACGCCAATGGCGATCAGGCTTCGCAGAGGATGCCAGTTTTCTGATCAATTTCGCGTATCTGCCAAGCATGAGTTCTTCAGAATACTCAGTCTCAATCAGCCTGCGCCCGGCTATTCCCATCGGCAAAGCTCTCGCCGGAGTATCGGCGAAACGGGCGAGGCATTCAACATAGGCCGGAATATCTCCGATTGGCACTCTAAAGCCCGTCTGTCCATTCACCAGCTTCGCAACTTCTCCACCAATATCTGCACTGACGACAGCGCATCCTGCAGCAAGTGCTTCTGCAATGCTCAAGCCGAACGCTTCTGATTCAGAAGTCGAAAGAAAAACGTCTGCAGACAGCAACATGCCCTGAACTCGTTCCCGAGGCACTGCGCCTAGCAACTTCACTTGATCCAGCAGCCCCTGGCTGACAACCCGCGACTGGATTTCCTCGTAGAGCGGGCCGTCCCCGGCAAGTGTCATAGCAAACTCGATGCCACGACGGTGCAGAGCATGAGCTATATCTATGTATTCCATCGGACGCTTGGCAAGCGGATCCAGCCTCGACGCGACGGCTATGCGGAGCACGCCGCCTTTTACGTGCGGCACTCGCCTGGTCAATAAATCCGGCACCAATGGCACGCCATGCGGAATACATCGAACCATGCCCATGCTTCTTATCAGCCCCACGCGACTGCGAGCCTCAGACGCGCAAAATTCAGTGAGCCTTTTTGACGGCGCGATAACAGCGCGCGGCGTATCTGCGAACATCCATTCAAACACACTTGAGTGCGAGCCATGCATAACAGGAACAGATAGCCAAGGACTGGAGGCAAGATTGATACTAGCAACGTTAACGTAAGGATAGCTCAGAGACAGAAAAACCCCACTAACCCCCTCTTGAGCGATTTCAGCGAGTCCTTCAATAAGGCTTCCCGCCTGCTCAACTGGGTCCGTACTAGCGTCGACCCAGACAATTCGCGCTTTTTTCAATTTCTGAATAAATTGTTGAGCGCCAAAGGTACGAGGCACGAGCACTATGACTTCAATTCCAAAATCTGGCAATCGGGAAGCCAATGAATCAACCCACGATTCATACCCACCAATGCGGTACCGATAATCTCTTACCAAAACGCAAGTCGCCATAAAAATATAATACTATATGTATGTCGATCTATTAACTATTTAAATTATTATATTTTTTCTATCAAAATTCGACGTAGTGCACCAAGAAACATACGAGACACAAACGTTGATGGACTGATTTTTAATACTTGAAATAATTCAAAAAGGGCAATATTTCTATTACTATGATTTGAAAATCTTTGCAAGCAAACAGAAATATTTTCGACGGCGAATTTGCGCCGCAATTCCCGATGGTCAAACCGAGAAAGCTCTGCCAAATATCTTAAACTCAGTTTTCGAAGCTCACCATGGAAACTTTCGCTTTGAGAAACGGTCTTTGACTCACTATGTAATCGGAATCTCGCTGACAATATTTCTGGCGCAAACTCCAGTCGTATACCTTTGATACACATTTTCATGAAGAAATCTCGATCCATCAAATAATGGAGACTCGCGTCGAATACTGGAGCCCACGTAACAGCATCACGCCGCCAAAATACGCCCGGCTGAGGCAAGGCCATCCTTCCGTCAACCCAGTCGTTAATGTTCCTGTAGCGTAAAGGCGCGACTGGAAGGCGCAGGCCAGAAGGATATATATCCTCCACTGTCGTGGCAATCCAGCATGGATGGTCCGCTCTTGACATGCGTAGTCCAACCTGAAGCAGTGCATTCGGAAGAAAAATATCGTCACTATTGAGATAAGCACAAACGTCGCCGGAAGCAAGCGCGAAACCCTTGTTTAATGCATCGGACTGACCATTATCAGGTTCACAAACCCAATACTTGATCCAAGGTGAATATCGATTCAATATTGATTTCGTTTCATCCAAGCTACCACCATCGATAACAATGAATTCCAGATGCGGGTACCCTTGAAGCAACACAGATCTAATCGTCTCTTCAATGTAACGACCCTGGCGAAATGATGGTGTAACGACAGATATTTTCGGCCAGCGTCCGGGGCCGCTAGGACCCAGTTCACCAGGTGAGATTGACTCGTCTGTCCATGGCCAACCGGTGCGCCCGGGTGGCGGAGTGGGGAGGTCTTGGAGTGCTGGAGAACGCATGCGAGTTAAATTGACTCAGTAAAGAAAAAGCGGCCTGGTGAGACCCAGGACAGTGTTCCGTTCCAATTAAGAAAAATACCGGGATCACCCTCATGAGGTGGGTCGTGTAACTGTTGGCATCGCCCAGATCCGAAAAAGGTTTCTCTTTTTCGATAGCGAGCGGTGTCCGCTTGAAGATGCACAATCGCTTCGCTGTCGGTCTCATCTACAAGACGCATCAGCCGATTTTTACTCCTTCCGATGATTAGTGTCGCCTGCTGCTTTGCCCGGCTTCCTTACGCGACGTCAGTGACTCAGAACGTTTGTCAGGTGAAAAATTGGGGTTAACGCCGCGTAATCTTTCTCGGGTTTGCAGGCGTCAAATTTATTAATGTTGGCTAATGCAACTGTATGGTCCTTGCTTCGAGAGCAAATCAACGTCAATCATTTCAATCAGCAATTCGCGATGCGTCTGGTAGGTGTTTTCTTGCTTAAACTACATACATCAAAGGTTGCTAAGTTCGATCAGAGGATAAGCGTCGTTATTCATGAGGCAAGTAATCATCAGAGTGTATGTACCACCCGTCCCACCGCGAAACCGAAGGCAACCTTTTGACGTACCCTTTACTCTGCAAAAGACTATCTATAGGCAGCTGTTGCACCGTATAGTTGTGCTCCACGGTAATTAGTCGAATGTGTGTTTTCCACGAAAATGACGACAATATTTCGAGTTCACTGCCCTCGGTATCAATGGACATGTAATCGATGATTTGTGGCGCTTCGTTTTGCAGCAAAAGATCATCAAGAGATACCGTTTCGATGCGTCGACGCTGGGCACCGGCGCGGGTTAGATGGTGAGAGTCACCGGTTTCAAATTGCGATATCGTTGAAAATTCGGATTGATTTGAAATGGAAAAATCGACGTATTGCCCGGATTCTCTAAAAACACATCGTTTGTCTAGTGTCGCGGTTCGAGACGCAGAAATTTGCGAGTGCCGGTCAATATTTGGCTCTGCGAGCAGTCCCTTCCAACCATTAAATTTTTCGAGTGGGTAGGTGTTGCTAAGCTCTAGCCCATCATAAGCACCGAATTCAACAAAGTAACCGTTTCTTTTGTCCCTCAACTCCCACAAGACCCATAAGTCTTGAAATAGTTGACTAGTCGAATCAGCAAAATTTAGCGCTACGTATCGCTGAAATTGCGCTAGATCTGTGGATTCTGTATGACTAAGGCGATTGCGAAGACTAAGTACGTCATCAAAATACAAGTATGCTTCTTCAATCCCCGCCACCGCTACTTTATCCTTTTTATTATTTACCTTCGTTAACCTTCTTCCAGTTATTAGTTGAAGTCCATCGTTAATAATTTTTAGCATAGCGACATTATCGTTAGTTAGTTTTCAAGCTTCACTGAGTAGTCAAGTTCTACGATACCTCTGACAGCCGACGCGTAAGTGGCGTAAGTTCTCTCCATGGATATTACTGAGAATTCAGCTATGTCCAATTCATCAGCGTCGAAATATCGAGATGATATATACAGTCCGAGGGTGTATGTGCCTTCCACGATATTCAACTTAGCGATAGCGACATGTAGATTTAATACGCTATCTGCATTTATATCGAAACGCCCGCCCTCCTGTTTTAAATCGAGAACAGCCACTCGATCACCTTTGTCAGAGTAAATGAGTAACGCCACATCCGAGATGGTGTCGCTCTCCGCGGCCCTTATCGAAAGGACTATATTGGCGTTACTGTTGCAAATAGTCGGGTTAGTAGCAAGACTAAGCGCTTGAATAGTAAGATTGCTTCCACACTTCTTTGGTAGATTATTTTTTGTTGCCAAAGATTTTATGAAAGTTGCAATAAGTTCTCTGCTAGGCGCTCTATTAATTAATCTACCTGCGTTCAAATAAATCGACTGTGGGCACAGAGCCAATATCGCTGCCATGTTGTGGCTCACGAATATTACTGATCGGCCTTGTTTGCTAACGTCCTGCATTTTCCCAAGGCATTTCTTCTGAAATTCGATATCACCAACAGCAAGCACCTCGTCAACGATCAATATTTCAGGCTCTAGGTGCGCAGCCACAGCAAATGCCAGGCGCACATACATGCCGCTTGAGTACCGCTTCACCGGCGTGTCAATGAATTTCTCAACGCCAGAAAAGTCGATAATCTCGTCAATCTTTCGATCGATCTCGCTCTTCCGCATCCCAAGGATGACGCCGTTCAGATAAATGTTCTCGCGCCCAGACAGTTCGGGGTGAAATCCAGTGCCGACCTCAAGCAGGCTCCCAACCCGCCCCTTGATGCGGACGCTGCCGCGGGTCGGCGCGGTAGTTCGAGACAGGATTTTGAGCAGTGTGCTTTTGCCCGCGCCATTGCGGCCGATGATGCCCAGCACTTCGCCTTGCCGAACGTCAAAGCTCACGTCTTTCAACGCCCAATGCTCGCCGGAGGTCACACGGGGCTGCCCGTCCACTTTCTGCAAAGGGTCGTCCTGCCCGCGCACGCTGGCCCACCAGCTGTGCAGATCTTCGCGCAGGGTGCCGCCACCGATCTGGCCGAGGCGGTAGTGCTTGCTCAGGTTTTCGACCCGGACTACAACGTCTGACATCCGGGGTTCCTTAAACCGTATCCATGAAGGTGCGCTCGACACGGTTGAACATCAACACGCCCACGCACAATATGACGGTGATGGTGAGCGCGCCCAGGCCCAGAAAGGGCAGGTCTACCGCGCCGGTGCCCAGATAGGCGTGGCGGAACAGCTCGACGATGGGGGCAATGGGGTTCAGCGCCATCCACGACCGGTAGGGCTCGGGCAGCATCGAGAGCGGGTAGATGATGGGGGTGGCGTACATCAGCAGCTGCACGCCAAAGCCCACCACCACGGCCAGATCGCGGTAGCGCGTGGTCAGCGACGAGACGATCACGCCCAGGCCCAGCGCCAGTGCCGCCATCATGAGCAGGAGCACGGGCGTCGCCAGCACCCAGGCGTTGGGGTGCACGTTGGTACCGCTCAGCATGAAATAAGCCATAAAACCGAGGAACAGCAGAAACTGCACCCCAAAGCCGATGAGCTTTGAAATGAGCGTGGCCACGGGCACTGCAAGTCGGGGAAAGTACACCTTGCCAAATATGCCGGCGTTGGCGGTAAAGGTGGTCGACGTTGCGAGAAGCACGCCCGACAAGTAGCCCCAGATGATCGTGCCGGCCATGTAGAACAGGAACGGGGGCGCGCCATCGGTCGGGATGGCGGCCACCTTGCCGAAGATCACGGTAAACATGATGGTGGTGAGCAGCGGCTGGATAAAATGCCATGCCGGACCCAGGATGGTCTGCTTGTATTGCGAAACGAAATCGCGCCGCACAAACAGGTAGATCAGGTCGCGATAGTGCCAGAGCTCCTTGAGCTTGAAGTCGAGCAGCCCGGCGTGGGGCTCGATGACGAGGGTCCAGCCTTCGGCGTCGGTATTAGAGGGGGTCGGCGAGGAAACTGTTGGAAAGGCGGTCATATCGGTTGTTACGGCAGCAGCACGGGCGCTAGCAAAGGTGGGTTGGCACAACGCCGCTAGAGCGCGAGCTGATACCTGAATTTTCACATGATTTAGGTTGAGCCGATTTCATCACCCGTTTCTCGTTGTCCTGGGCGGATTCGTGCCGTTTGCATCGCCCAGAACCGCTGTTGCTCGGCCCAGTTGCGGAAAAGCCGAATAGAAACCCCGCAGCAATACCGCTTTCGCATATTCAGCGCTGTACCGCGCCTTTACCCGGGCTCTTGCACCATCGCCAAGCCGCTCTCGAAGCGCTCGATCCGCGACAATTCGTAGCACTTTGTCTGCCAGGTCGGCGGGGTCAAACGCACACTGAAAACCGGTGACACCGTCCTCAACGAACTCCTCCGGCCCGCCGCAGCGGGTTGACACCACCGGAACCCCGCACGCCATGGCTTCCAGCGCCGCGATGCACAGGCCCTCCTGATGGGAGGGAACGACAAATACATCCAGCCGCTGCAACGCCTCGACGTATTCGGCATCGTTCAAGCGACCGGTGACTTGTATGTTGTCAACCAACCCATGTTGTGCCGCCCGTGATCGGATCGCGGCCGTGTCAATCCCGCCAATCAGGCGGAGCACCGCGTCGGGCCGCTGCGCGGCGATCAGGCCAAACGCTGAAAAAAGCAGGTCGATGTTCTTGCGCGGATCGTCGTAGCGACCGGCGAAGCCGATGCGCGCGACCGTGGTAGCTCCCTGCTTCGGCACGAAGCCTGTCGTGCTGACGGGAACCGGAAGAATGTCCGCGCTCAGGTGCGGCTGTATGCGGACAAGCTCCTGCTTCGTGTGTTGACTTAGCGCCAGGGTGACTCCCCCCTTGAGCAGCCGCTTTTCCAACCGCGTGATGACCGCCCGGTTGACGAATCGATCAAGAAGCCGTCTGAGCAGCGGGAAGTGCTTCGCGCGATCGGCGCGATCCCCCCACCAGTCGGTGGCGATCCACGCAAGATACTGCCGCTGGGTATGGTGAAACGGCGTGCTCGCCAGACTGTTGCCCGAAGCGACGACAAAGGCGTCGCACGAGTCCATCACCGCGCGCCACGAAGAAGTCGGAAGGTAATGCGTGAATTCCAGCTCCGGAAGCCAGGCCCCGATCGCATGGGTTTCGACGTCGCCGTGGGAAACACGCACTTCACTTTTAACCGACTGCGTCAACAAT
>Ga0105047_10008608_pt1 | contig 16971 bp, 18 predicted proteins | sample MAT04_FD_78384 | JGI IMG/M metagenome (GOLD analysis project Ga0105047, IMG submission 78384) | Freshwater microbial communities from Lake Fryxell liftoff mats and glacier meltwater in Antarctica - MAT-04 (megahit assembly) | ecosystem: Environmental > Aquatic > Freshwater > Ice > Liftoff...
CGGCGGGTCGGCCCGCACGAGATAGTCAGGGTGCCCGCCACCGACGCGGGTCGTCTTCATCCGCCGGTTGGCGGCAAGGTCGGCAGGCCCCAGACACAGGCCCTGCATACGTGGCGACGCGCCGCAGATGGCTTCCACGTTGGCCACGCCACGAGCGGTCTCGAGAATGGCGTGAATCAGTAGCGGCTTCTTCAGACCGGCGCGCGCCTCGAGCTGGGCAAGCAGCCGGTCGACGTAGTGAATGTCCTCGGGCCCCTCCACCTTGGGAACCATGATGACGTCGAGTTTGTCGCCGATCTCGCCGACGAGCGTGGTGAGGTCGTCGAGCGCCCATGGTGAATCGAGGCTGTTGATCCGCGTCCAGAACTGGGTACTGCCGAAATCGACGGTCTTGCCCACCTTCACCAGGCCCGCTCGCGCAGCCTCCTTGTCGGCCATCGGGATGGCGTCTTCCAAGTTGCCCAGCAGAATGTCGACCGTTGGCACGATCTCGGGGAGCTTCGCCACCACCTTCTCGTTCTGAGGTGGAAAGAAGTGGACGACACGGCTGGGTCGGAAGGGGATCTCGCGCACGGGCTCGGGGGCACCGGCGGCGAGCGGCTTGAAGAAGTCACGAGGGCTACGCACATTGGAAGGTTATGTTCACACGGTGCCTGTAGGGAACTTTGATGCAATCCTGTTCGACGCCGGCGGCATCTTTCTGCTGCCCGACCCCACCGTGCTCGGCCCGCTACTGACCTATCACGGCGGCGATCCGGCCATCGCCGCTCATCGCCGAGCGCACTACGCCGGCATGGCCGCCAAGAGCGCAGCGGGCGCAACCGAGCGCTTCTGGCACGACTACAACTTGGCGTATGTTCGGTCGGTAGGTGTTGCGGAAGACGAGGTCGAGCTGGCTGCGACCGTGTTGGAACACACCCGCAACGCACACACGTGGCGGTGGCCGATCCCCGAAAGCATCGCCGCATTGCAAGCACTTCACACTCTCGGGATGCCGATGGGGGTGGTCAGCAACGCCAGCGGCCAGATCGCCCAGGTGTTGGCGCGCAGCGGCGTCTGCCAGGAGGGCGATGGACCGCACACGCCGGTGCGCGTCATCATCGACAGTCATGTGGTGGGCGTCGCCAAGCCGGACCCGCACATCTTCGACTTCGCGTTCCCGCACTTCGAAGGCATCGTGCGAGACCGCATCGCGTACGTGGGCGACTCGGTGACCATGGACGTCGGCGGCGCTCGTGCTGCAGGTCTGCACCCGATCTTGCTCGACCCCCACGACGATCATCCGGGTGCAGACTTCCAACGGCTCACGTCGTTGATGGAACTGCTCGAATGACATCCGACCCGGTCAGCCCGCGTTGGACACGCTGGCGCGAGACCGTTGACTTGGAGGAGTATCACGCACGCTTCGCACGAATGGAGGCGTCCGGGCAAGCGAGTCACGGCGAAGCCGACCTCATCGAGGGCTATCGGCCGACCAGTGTGCTGGATGCCGGCTGTGGCATGGGCCGCGTGGCGATCGAGCTCCACCATCGCAGGATCCAGGTCATCGGCTGCGACCTCGATGGCGATCTGCTGGCCTACGCCCGAGCCGACATGGACGAGATCGAGTGGCACCACGTGGACCTCGCCACGATGAGGTTGGATGAGTCCTTCGACGTCGTGGCGATGCCCGGCAACGTGATGATCTACTGTCGGCCCGAAGACCGCGGCCGGATCGTCGCCAACTTGGCCAGCCATCTCAGCCCCGCTGGGCTCTTGATCGCGGGCTTCACGCTCGACCGAGGCGAGGGTGTGCTGACGCTGGACGCCTACGACGAATACTGCGTCGACGCGGGATTGGCCCTGGTAGAGCGATATGCAACGTGGGAGCGCGACCCCTACACCGACGGCAACTACGCCGTCTCGGTGCATCAAGGAAGTCGGTAGGCAGGCTGCATACCATGGTGCTATGTTCAATGCATGCCCACGCAACTTGCAATCCGACTCTCGGACGAGACGATGGCGGGTCTTGACTGGTTGGTGGTCCGCTGCCAGTACTCGAACCGCACCGAAGCGATGCGCTCGGCCATCGAGGCCATGATCAAGCTCGAGCGCTCCCGGCAGATCGACGAGCAGTACATCGAGGCGTACACGCGGATGCCCCAGACCGATGAGGAGCTGGCCCACCTCGCGCATCAGAGCTTTGCGCATCTCGACGACGAGGACTGGTCGGAGTGGCTGTGATCTCCCAGGGTGAAATCTGGCTCGGCGAACTCCCGGACGAGAAGCCGAGGCCGTACCTCGTCCTCACGCGTCAGCAGGCGATTCACGGTCTTCGCACCGTGGTGGTCGCCCCAGTCACGACCACCCGGCGCGGCATCATCAGCGAGCTTCCACTCGGATCTGCCGATGGCCTTCGTCGTGAGTGTGTCGCCACATTCGACAATCTCGCGGCGTTGCCAAAGTCGGCCTTTACGCAACAGCTGGGAACGCTCGCGTCAGGCCGATGGTCAGAAGTCTGCGACGCACTGCGCACCGCCATCGACTGCTAGACCACTGGGATGGGTTTTGACGTGGAAGTGGTGGTGACGCTCAAGGCGCCACCGACGGATGTGCTGATGAAGGAACTCGATCACCACTTCGAGGTGGCCGCGCACCAGCACGGCACCATGACTGTCGAACTGATCGAGCACGTCGCTGTCGCCAGCGAGGCCGATGCGATTGCGTTCGTGCGCAGCCTGGTGTTGGAGGCCATTCCCGCGAACGCCGTGATCACCAGCATCGTCGCCGTCGCCGGCTAGGAGTCTGCTGAAACTGACTACGCCTTGGCGTTGTCGACCAAGCGGCGGGCGATGACCTTCAGGCACAGCGTCTCGTCAGCGCCTTCGAAGATGCTGAGCACGCGAGCATCGACGAAGAGACGCGACACCGTGTACTCCTCGGCGTAGCCCATGCCACCGTGGATCTGCAGTGCCTCGCGGGTGACCCATTCGGCCGCCTTGCACACGTAGGCCTTGACCATCGCTGCCTCCATGGTGCCCTCGCCGTCGCCCTTGGCCATCATGTTGGCGACGCTGTAGGAGAACTGGCGGCCGGCCTGGATGAGCATGGCCATGCGGCCCAGCTTCACCTGTGTGAGCTGATAGTCGACGATCGACGAGCCGAACACGGTGCGGTTCTGTGCGTAGTCGAGCGCTGCCTCGTAGGCGGCCTGCATCACACCAACGGCGCGCGCCGCGGTCTGCAGACGGCCATTCTCGAAGCCGGCCATTTGCATGAAGAAGCCCTTGCCAAGACCTTCGTCCTCACCGATCAGGTTGGCCGCTGGCACCCACCAGTCCTCGAGAGCGATCTCGTAGCTGTGCATACCGCGGTAGCCGATGGTGTCGATGGCGCGACCCTCCATTTTGCCGACAGACCCGCCTGGCAGTGCGTCCTGAGTGAACTGAAAGCCATGCCCCTCGCCGCGGGGCTTGGGCACGATGAACAGGCTCAATCCGCGGTAGGTCTTCTTCGGGTCCGGGTCGGTGCGGGCCAAGAGCGCCAGCACATCGGCTCGGGCACCGAAGGTGCACCAGGTCTTCACGCCGTTGATCACGTAACCGGGAACGCCGTCGGTTCCCTCGGCGGGGCGAGCGGTGACCTTGATGCCGGCGACATCGCTGCCGTAGTCGGGCTCGGTGACTGCGACCGCCGGCATGACTTCGGCGACCGCCAGCTTCGGCAACCACTCCTGCTTCTGTGCTTCGGTGCCGCCCTTGACCAGAGCGCGAGTGAGGATCTCGGGGCGGGTGATGAGCGAGCCACCGATGCCCAGCGACACCCGACTGAGCTCTTCGGTGGCGACGACCATGCCCATGTACTCGCCGTCGCCGCCCTCGCTGAAACCGCCGTACTCGGCGGGAACGCTGAGGCCGAAGGCGCCCATCTCGGCAAGGCCGGTGATGATCTCCTCGGGAACGTCGGCGTTGTGGCGATGAACGTGCTCGGCGTGCGGCTTGATGACCTTCTCGGCGAAACTACGGAAGGCGTCGGCCACCATCTCCATCTCGCCGTCGAGGTGCAACGGGCCCGGTTGCTGAGCGAGCGAGGCGACGAACTCGGGTGTACGGAACTTCTCGAGAAACGGATGTGCGTTGCGCATCGGCGCGATCTCGAGCCCCCACATCGCCTCGCGGCCGGCGACGCGGGTGATCAGGTCGTGCACCATGTCGGCGGTGAAGGCGCACGTGATGGCAGCCTCCTGCGACCCTTTCGCGCCGTAGTCCAGCAGCGCCCGTGCGGTCTCGACCTGGGCTGCGGCGTGGGCGAGGTCGTAGGCCAGGACTTGGTGCACCTCGGGACCACCGTTGGCAGCCAGGTGGCGAACGCCCTTGCCCACGACACCGCTGGCGATCTCGATGACGTCGGCGGCAGCAGCAAGGTCGGGCGCGGCAAGATCGGTGCTCATCTGCCGAAGGTTACCGAACTGTCGGCGCGCAAGCCTTTTCGTGCCCAGGCCTGAATGTGCCAGTCTGACGAGATGTCCGAACCCACCCCGACTCGGCTCTGCGTCTACTGCGGCTCGAACTCGGGCACGTCGCCGGCGTTTGCGGCCGTAGCGGCGCGCCTGGGCACGGCGTTGGCGAACCGCGGCATCGGGTTGGTGTTCGGTGGCGGTCGGGTTGGTCTGATGGGCATCACCGCCGACGCTGCGATGCAGGCGGGCGGCGAAGTCATCGGTGTCATCACCGAGCGCCTGGTGGGTGCCGAGGTCGCGCACCGCGAGCTCACCCGCCTCGAGGTGGTGGCGACGATGCACGACCGCAAGGCTCGCCTCAGCGAACTCGCAGACGGCTTTGTGGTGATGCCCGGCGGCTTCGGCACCGTCGACGAATTTGCCGAGATGCTGACCTGGAATCAGCTGGGCCTTCTCGCCAAGCCGGTCGTGTTGTTGGACGTCGACGGCTTCTGGGAGCCGATGCTGACGTGGATGGACAAGGCGGTGGAGTTCGGCTTCGTGCGTCCGGCCCATCGCATGCTGGCCCAGAGGGCTCTGTCGGTGGACGAGGCAATCGCAATGGCCACCTCACCCGTGCCCGACACACCGCACAAATGGCTCGACCGTGACGCAACCCCGGCCAGGGGTGTGCCCGAACAGCTGTGAACTGTGCGGCTACCGTCGCCAACATGACGCAGATTGATCTTGTCGAGGTCGCACAAGCCGGTGATGCACTGTTCGCCGCCGATGCGGCACACGGGTTGTCGCTGGCGCTGGTGGTGATGCAAGGCGGACAGGTCGTGTTCGAACGCTACGGTCAGCAGCCCGACACGCTGTTCGGTCCGGGAGGCCCGGTTACGGCGGACACAGCCCTCGTGTCGTGGAGCATGGCCAAGAGCATCACGCATGCAGCCGTCGGCATTCTGATCGGCGAGGGCCTCCTGCAGCTCGATGGCCCGGCGCCGGTGACCGAGTGGAAGGGCACAGCGAAAGAGCCCATCACGCTGCAGCACCTGCTGAACATGCGCTCCGGGCTCGAGTTCGTGGAGGACTATGTCGACGACTCGGTGAGTCACTGTTTGGAGATGTTGTACGGCGCCGGCATCGACGACATGGCGGCCTACGCCGCGAGCCAGCAGTTGCTGCACGAACCCGGCTCGTTCTGGAACTACTCCAGCGGTACCACCAACATCATCAGCCGCATCGTCGGCGATGTCGTGCAGAACGTCCTGAGCGACAGCACGGGGGACCGTCGCGAAGCGATGGAGGCGTTCCTTCACACTCGCTTGTTCGGGCCCGCCGGAATGCACTCTGCGATCCCCAAGTTCGACACGGCAGGCACCTTCGTTGGCTCCAGCTACGTCTACGCGACCGCTCGTGACTTCGCCCGTTTCGGCGAGCTCTACCGCAACGACGGTGTCGCGGCAGACGGCACGCGGGTGTTGCCCACCGGTTGGGCTGCCCGTGCGAGCACATTCACCACTCATGACAGTGATACCGGGTTCGACTATGGAGCCCAGTGGTGGATGTGGCCGGACCTTGCGGGCAGCCTCGCCTGCCACGGTTACGAGGGCCAGTACACCGTCGTGCTGCCTGATCGCGAGCTGGTCATGGTGCACCTGGGCAAGTGCCCCGCTGACCAACGATCGCTCGTCAACGATCACCTGCGTGACATCTTCCACGCTTCCCGGTAGGCGAAGGAGACGCCCGCCGGCCGTTCAAATCGGCTAGCAATGGGGGGTGGCGATGGACTCTGTGGGCCCCCTCACCGGCGAGCTTCCCCGCGTCTCTCTTGATGACACGGGTGGCCCGCCGCGCCCGCGCCGCTTCCGGCCATTGCGTCTCAGTCTCAAGGTGCTCGCGTTTGCGCTGATCATCAACTACATCCTGTTGCCGTTGCTCCCCGACTTTCGTAAGGCCGTGAATGAACTCAGCTCGGTGAACCCGTTGCTGCTGTCGATCGGCCTCTTGCTGCAGTTGCTGGCATTGCTGTGTTACTCACTGCTGACCAACGCGGCGCTTGGTGAGGCCGGACATCAGATATCTCGCATGCGCCTGTTTCGCATCCAGATGAGTACGAAGGCTTTGTCGAACATCGTTCCCGGCGGCAGCGCTGCCGGGCCCGCGCTGGGCTACCGGTTGATGACCCTGTCCGGCGTCGACGGGCCCAGCGCAGGGTTCGCACTGGCCACATCCGGCCTGGTGTCGGCAGTCGTCCTCAATCTGCTGCTGTGGTTCGGGCTGATCGTGTCGATACCGATTCGTGGTGTCAACAAGGGCTACGGCGTTGCTGCGCTTGCCGGGATCATCGTCATGCTGATTGCCGCGTTGCTGGTACTCGGGCTGATGGACGGGCAGGGTCGTGCGGAGAAAGCGCTGCGCTGGATCGCCCGCAAGGTGCACCTCAACGAGGATCGAGCGGGAGCGGCCGTTCGGCAGGTGGCACTGCGTCTCGACGACCTTGCAACCGACCGCCAGTTGCTGGTGCGGGTCGCCTCGTGGGCGCTGGCCAACTGGCTCTTCGACGCAGCCTCGCTCTGGGTGTTCCTGCGCGCATTCGGCGTCTCCATCGACCCTGATGCGCTCATCATTGCGTTTGGTGTGGTCAACGTCTTGCAGGTCATTCCCATCACGCCGGGTGGACTGGGCATTGTGGAGGGCGCCTACGCGCTGCAGCTGGCCGCTTTCGGTGTGCCCAAGACCGTGGCGACCCTGGGAGTCGCCAGCTACCGCATTGGCCAGTACTGGTTGCCCACCCTTGTGGGTGGGCTGTTGTACGCGTCGCTTCGTTTCGGCCCGTTTCAAATCGAGCGACGCGACAAGCTTGTGCGGTTGCGCGAACTGGCGAAAGAAACTGACACCAACCGCGAAAGCTCGCTCGATTTCGCCGCGCGCTTCGGTAGGCAACGCGGCATGTTGAGCGAGACTCCTCGGACTCCACCCTCGGCTGGCTACCCGGCTGAAGGTGATGGCAACGACGAACGGTGACTAGCGTGCGTTGTCGTGAGCACTTATGAGCGCCCCTTTGGCCGGTACCTAGAGGACTTCGTCGTCGGTGACATTTACCGGCACTGGCCCGGCAAGACCATCACTGAGTACGACGATCATCTGTTCTGCATGATCACCATGAACCATCATCCGTTGCACACCAACGATTGGTTCGCGGAGCAAAGTGTGCAGGGTCGCAACGTCGTCGTCGGCAACCTCGTCTACTCGCTCGTACTCGGTATGAGCGTGCCCGATGTCAGCGGCGCCGCTATCGCCAACCTGGAAGTGGAGACCTTGCAACACAAGTTCCCCACGTTCCATGGTGACACCATCCACGCCGAGACACGCGTCCTCGACGTGCAAGCGTCGAAGTCGAAGCCTGATCGCGGCATCGTGACGGTCGAGTCCAAGGGCTTCAACCAGCACGGCCAGGAAGTCTGTTACTTCCGCCGCCGAGTGATGGTGTGGAAGACCGAGTTCGCGCCAGGCAGGCCCCGCCCGTACGACGCCTCCACCGCCTGGGAGTGACCACCCCCGAGTTTTGCATAGAGGCTGTCGGGCTGTGACCAGCGGTGGTGAGTCCGTGTTCTTGGCACAAAGCGTTGGTGAGGTGCTGGGGTGGGGGTTGCCACGATTGCGTGACCTGCCGTGGCGACGCACCCGCAACCCGTGGGCCATCCTGGTCAGCGAGGTGATGCTGCAGCAGACGCAGGTGCCGAGGGTGATTCCGAAGTGGCTGGCCTTCATGGATGCCTACCCGACCACGGCAGACTGTGCGACGGCTGCGTTGGGTGATGTGTTGCGTCTGTGGCAGGGCTTGGGCTACCCACGGCGGGCGCGCAACCTGCAATTGGCCGCAATGGACGTGACTCGGCTCGGCGGGTTCCCAACCACTCTCGACCAGCTCTTGGCCTTACCGGGTGTTGGGCACTACACGGCGCGGGCGGTGCTGGCGTTCGCATTCGAGAGCGACGTCGCAGTCGTCGACACCAACATTGCGCGGGTCTTCGCGCGATTTGGCGGTAGCTCGCTGACCGCCAAGCAGGTTCAATCGGCGGCGGATCAGGCGCAGCCGCCAGGCATGAGCTGGGAGTGGAACCAGTGCCTGATGGAACTGGGTGCAGTGCTCTGTCGGCCAACCCCCAACTGTGCGGAGTGTCCACTGGTTGCAACGTGTGCTTGGCACGGTGTCGGGCCCGACCCGGCCGTGGGCTCGGCTGGAGTCAGCCGCCCGCAACCGCGGTTCGAGGGCAGCGAGCGCCAGGCGCGTGGGCGTCTACTGAAAGCGCTCACATCGGGTCCGGTAGCAACCTCGGCTGCCAGCACCGTGATGCTGCACCCGGCCGCTGACCGACTATTGAGAGCACTGTGCGAGGAAGGCCTCGTGCTGCGCGACGGTCAGTTCGTGCGGCTTCCCTAGCCCGAGGATCTAGTGCTCTGGCCACGAACGTTCGCGCGCTGTGGGGCGCCATTTCTGGACCGTTTGACACCAAGTCCGCCAACCGAGACGGAATGCACCCATTTGTGTGCGCAAGGACTTTCTGGGCAGCGATGGTCCCATGGCTCGTTCTGGGTGTGGTCAGTTCCGGAGTCCGGGACGCAGCACGCCCAGAAAGGCCGGCAGCAGCAGTCGGCTGGACGCGACCTACCAACCCATGTGGTCAGAGCACTAGGTGACGACGGGGGTCACGAACGTCCCCAGTTGATCGACCACCAGGTGGGCCCGAACCGATGGGCTGAAGCAGACATTGCCGCCGGCGCCGGGGGCAATGGTGCCGAGGTTGGCCACGGTTTCGAGCGGGGTGGTGTTGACGAGCGAGCTGATCAGCTTGCTGCCGCACGGTGTTGCCGTCACGAACCCGAAGCCGGTGGCGAGCACCGCGGTGGTGTTGTAGACGCCCACTTGTCCAGCCGCGAACGACACGACAGCGCTTGCCGCTGGCATCGCACCGGATCGAGTGTCGATCACGCGTATCGGTGGAGCGCTGCGCAATGCAAGGCCGCCGGCGCTGCTGCCACCGAACCAGCCGGACACGTCGACAACTGCATGTCCGGTGCCGGAGAAGGCCTGGACACAGATGCCACCGTTTGCTCCGAGCCCGACGAGGGTGGACGTGGCGGTCGAGCGGCCGGCGAGAAGGTTGACGGTCGACGATGTCGGCGACGGGCCGCACGGGCCAGGGTACGCCTGCCACACGGTGTCGACCGGTGAGCCGGTGGCGGTGAGGTTGATCCAGACGCCGGTGGCGTCGGCGGGAATGCCACCCACGCCGGAGACGGGAACGTCGATACCCATGCCAGTTGTCAGGGGTCCGCTGGCAGTGAAGACTGCAGCGCCACCGCGGGTATCCACCCAACGCACAGGGCCAAGTGGGTGGAACAGGGCGCCCTGCGGCGCAAAGGCGCCGATCAGATCGACGATCAGGTCGACCTTCGAGAAGGAGTAGATGCAGACGGCGTCATCGGTGAGCAGCGTCATCGCCAACGCCGCGGTGGTACGACCCGCCTCGAAGTTCACGTTCGACGTGTTGGGGCGCGTGCCGCACGCGAACACGGTGAGGTAGCCACCGGTACACGGATTGACGGCGGTCACGTTGAGAACGGCCTGTGAGGTGCCGGGCGGGAGCAAGCCCGTCAGATCGACTCGGATGGTGCTCTCGGCACGCATCTTGCCGACGCCGCCGCCCAGCGTTGACGACCGGGTGTCCAACACCCGGACGGGCTGCACGCCGATGAAGCCGCCGTCCGCGGTGAGAGTGGGGAGCGGGGTACCAGTGGTCGCGTCGGGCGCACCGGCGAGTGCCTGCGAGGTCTTGCAGACCTCGATGTGCTCGGCGTCGAGGCGACCGGTGAGGTAGTTCGAGAGCGCAATCGCACCCATCGCGGTGATGTGAATCTGGTCGGGGGCGAACCACAGCGCTTGGGTCGCAGGGCTCTGCGACGACGAATACCCGTTCCAGTCGAGGATGATCAGGTTCGGGTAACGCACCTTGGCCATGGCAAGGGCGACGTTGTGGGCCGCGTAGTACTGGCTGTACGCGTAGCCGCCGGGCGTTTGACGGTAGTTCAGCCAGAAGACCTTGGAGACACCCTGGTACTTGGCCTCGGCCATGATGCTGTCGATGGCGGACACGATCGACGTGTCGTCGTAGCCAGCCATGATGACCAGGGCCTCGCCGAGTTGGCCTTTCAGTGTCTTCTGCATCAATGCCAGCACACTCGTCGGGGTGGAGCGGACGCCGGTGATCGGGTCATTGCGGCCGACGCAGCTGACGGCAACCAAACGTCGGCAGCTCTCCACCGACAGCAAAGTGTCGTACTTCTCCGCCATGACGTCGTAGCGGTCGGTGCTGTTGTTGGCTTCGTCATACCAGCGCACCGCCGCCGCCGTGGAGTCCCCGACCAGCGTGACTCGTGCTGAACTTGCAGGCGCGAGCGCTCCCCGGAGACCCAGTTGGCGCGCCGTGATCGAGGTGACGATGCCATCGGCATGCATGCCACGGCTGGTCTGGAAGGCCATCACCGCGTTGACGCTGGCTGCGTCGTATACGGAGTCTGGGCCCACGATGGAGGTGTTGCCGAGCTCGATGAGGCGTTGCTCGAGGCAGGCGACCGCCGGGTCGGCGACGCCGGGCTGCAGCTGCGCTTTGACCGTGCACGACACAGCGGAAACGGTGGGAGCGGGGAGCGGTGCGATGACCAGAAGCCCAAGCGGAGCAAGCACTGCTGCGACCAACCGGACACCGCTGCGATTCATTTGGTTCATCCTGGGCTTCTCCAAAGGTTGCGCCCGACGATGCTGATGCTTCGGCACGATAGCGCAGCAGCTTGAACGACTACCCCCTAGGTGCCCCTAGGTGACGATCGCATACACAATTTGTGCGAACGCCTCGTGTGCGTATTCGCGCACCTCGTCGTCGGTTCGGTCCTGAATGGGATGTGGCGTGAACACCCGTGCGACATCCGGAAAGCCCAGTGCTTTGGATTGGGCCACCGCGGCATCGACGAACTCGGCCGACGCGACGAAGACGCCGGGTATGCCGCGACGTTCGAGATCAACGATGTCGTGCACACTGCACGACGTACAACTGCCTCAATCGGCGAGCGCTTCGATCACCAGCGTGCACTGGGTGGCAATCTCCTGGCGCAGGTCGACAGGCGCCGGCTTGGTGAACGTCGGCTTCTTGAAGCGCAACACTTTGGCCCCGGCCTCGGTGAGTAGCAGTTCCAGCTGATCGAGGAAGACGTCGCCACGCGGCTTGGAGATGTCGAGTAGGCCGACCACCTGGCCGCGCAGCTTGTCAGGGCGTACCAGTCGCTCGCGATGCGGCACCGACCGCTCGCTACTCGGGTCCAGCAACACTCGTGTCATACAGCCAACTCTCTCACGACACGGCACATCACGAAACGGCACATCACGACACGGCACATCACGAAACGGCACATCACGAAACGACTCGGTGTGTCACTGGCTGGGAGCCCATCTCGCCGTTGGCCCAGCCGCCGATCATGGCGGAGAACAACCCGGCCCCACCACCGGCGTGCACCAGCAGGATGCCATCGGCTCTGAACTTGGGCAGCGTTGCGTCGTGCAGGTGCGTAGGAACGCCGTCGGCGATGCCACCGGCGCCCCAGACGAGTTCGCTGCCCGGCAACTGCAGGCGACCATGCAGCTCGGCCAGCAACCGCTCACGATCCCAACCGGCCTCGGCCAATACTCGTGCATGTTCCGGCCCGACGATGAGAATGACGTCGAAGGCGAGTACCAACTTCGGATTGTGAAGTGTGCGTAGGCACGCGGCGAACACCGTGGCCAGCTCTGGCGCGGTACGCACCTTCTGGTCCACGATGCAGCGCGGACCCTCTCCGGCGAAGACCGTGACGGTGTTGTCGGTGGGGGCGAAGCCGCGGCTGACGGCAAGTGAGCTGAACGGCGAGTCGTATTCGCGCTCGGCGAAGCAGAAGCTCAGCTTTCCGGGATTGCCGTGTGTGGCGCGGTCGACCTCACCTGGCCGCCCGCCGCCGACATTGCGAACGACGAGCTGTACCGCACGACCGATGGTGAGGTTGGCGCGGTTGCCTTGGCCCAACGCGTTGCCGTCGCTGTTCATGCCGATCGCTCGAGTGCCGGGCCCGTTACACACGATGACCGGGCCGACGGGCATGGTGGTGGCGAGCACGCCGTGAATGTTGAACGCGTCGGTGCAGACTGCCTCGAGAGCGGCGATGACCCACGGCAGGTATTCGGGCTTGCAGCCGGCCATGACCGCGTTGATGGCGATCTTTTCGATGGTCACTTCCGCCAGGTCTGGAGGAACGATGGCCACGACGTCGCGTGGGTCTCGTGTCGTGCCCTGCAGCATGCGCAGCACGCGCGCCTCGGTCGGCGGTACCACCGGCAGCCCGTCGGTGAAGCCGCGCTCGAACATCAACTCCATCTCGTCATCGAGGTCGGCGAGTTCCAGCCGCCGCGACTTCAGCACGTCGCCCCCGAAGGCCGCGCGCAACGCGTCGACGCGGTCGGGATCGACACTCAACGAACCACAGCCCGGACGAAAGGGGGGCAGGTGGCTGCCCAGATCGTCGATGCCGGTGATGCGCTGCCACTCGCTGCTGACCCATCCCAAGGTGCGGTCCACCTCGACACCATCGACGACCTTGATGACCGTCGGCACGGTCTCGATGTCGTAGTGCCAACTGATGGAGAGATCTGCGTCGTGCAGCGCGGGGATTTGCTCGGGGAATGCAGGATCGTCCTGCGTGTACACGGTGGTGGCGAACTGCGCGAGCAGGGGAGCGACCATCACGCAGGTAGCGCACTCGCGCTTCACAATGACCACCAGCCCATCAGGCAGCGTCGGTGCGCCCGGCTGCGTCACCCGAGGAACTCGATGATGCGAGCGTTGACAATGAACGGTTGTTCGAGGTGCAGGAAGTGCCCGGCATCCTCGATGAACTCCACGGTGACGTTGGCCGGTGCCATCGCGGCGGCAGCCTCCGCGACCTCGGCGCCGATGCAGCCGTCGTTGCGGCCCTGGAGGTACAGGTGGGGCTGCGTTGCCCAACCCTGGCCGGCAGCCTGCACGGCATCGAGCGCCGGGTCCTTGTAGCCGTCGCCCAATGTGGCGCGGTAGTAGCCGAGTGCCGCCGCCAAGTTGGCGGGGTCACGCAGGCATGCCTTTGTGTTGACGAGGTCGGCGGTGGCGTCGTACTCGGGCGACCACTGTGACCAGAGCATGTCGATGAATGCGAGATCGTTGGCGGCGACCACGAAGTCCGACAGCGCGTGCTGAAAGAAGAACATGTACCAGCTGCGCTGCACCTGAGCGAGGTTGCTGACGAATGCCATCCCGACCGCCGGGCCTGGGGGAACAGCCATGGTGACCACCCTCGACCAGCGTTCGGGAGCGAAAACCGCGGCGCCGTGGGTTCCGGTGGCGCCCCAGTCGTGGCCGATGATGACGGCATCAGCGGCGCCCCCGAGGGTTTCGTGCAGAGCGATTGCGTCCATCGAGAGCGCGCCGGTCTGGTAGCGACCATCTGGCGGCACTGAAGTCGGCGCATATCCGCGTTGGAAGGGAGCGACCGCCCGATAGCCGGCGTCGGCAAGCGCCGGCAGCAGGTACCGCCAACCGTGTGCGCTGTCGGGGAAGCCGTGCAGACAGAGCGCCAGGGGTGCCCGGGCATCACCGGCGGTGAGATAGCTGAAGTCGACCCCGTTGGCCGATACGGATCCCGGGGAGATGTCTGCCATGGGCGCAAGTTAGTCCCGGTGCGACAAGCGTCACGTACCCGGCTGGTTTACCCTGGGCCGGCACCGGGCGTAACGTGGTCGGACCACAGGGGGTACGCGGAAATGCAAGTCACGTTCTTCGGCGTGCGCGGTTCCACACCGTGCAACGGCGATGACATTTCGAGATACGGCGGCAACACATCGTGTGTGGCTGTGCGCGTGCTTGGAGAGCCTCCGCTGTTCTTCGACCTCGGGACGGGTGCCCGCTATTTCGGCAAGACGCTGCCCCAGGACGGAACCTTCCGCGGTACCTGTTTGCTCAGCCATCTGCACTGGGATCACACGCAGGGTTTGCCGTTTTTCTCGCCTTTGCTGCACGAGGGCTCCGAGCTGGATGTGTACGCACCCGCGCAGGCGGACGGTCGGTCGGTTGCCTCGGTGATCGGTACCGTGATTCGCCCGCCGCTGTTTCCTGTGACCATTGACCAGATGCCGGGAATGGTGCGCTTTCATGACCTGTCCGACGACGAGTTCTCGGTCGGCGGTATCAAGGTCATGTCGCGGCTGGTGCCCCATGTCGGGCCGACGCTCGGTTATCGAATCGAGTGGGGCGGGCACAGCATTGCGTACCTCAGTGATCATCAGCAGCCGTACGACGGGTCGCACTCCGTCAGTGATGGCGCCCGCGAGTTGGTCGAGGGCGTCGACTTGCTGATCCACGATTCGCAGTACACAGCGCCTGAGTTCGAGCACAAGTCGACATGGGGCCATTGCACCATCGACTATGCGATGTGGTTGGCGCAGCATTGCAACGTCAGTCGGCTCGCGCTCTTTCACCACGATCCGTCGAGGACCGACGTGGCGCTCGACGAAGTTCAGCGCTGCGCGGTGGCCACTGGCCGCAAGCTGGGTTTCGAAGTGTTTGCGGCCTCTGAGGGCCTCACTGTCGAAGTCGGCTAGGTCGTGAGCCAGCACGCAGTGGGTGTGGTCGCCGCGCTGTTGGTGGTCGTCGTGCTGTTGGTGGCCGGCGTCTCGAAGCTGGCAACGCCCGCGCAGTGGCGGTCACAGTCGAACGGTCTAGGGGTGCCATGGTCGGTGGCGCAGTTCGTGCCGTTCATCGAGCTGGCTCTGGGTGCATTGCTGTTAGTGCAAGTGCAACGACATGTAGTTGCATGGCTCGCGGTCGCGCTGTTCGCCGGGTTCACTGCGCTGTTGGCACTGCGGCTCGCACAAGGCAAGCGCCCGCCGTGTGCATGTTTCGGTTCGCTGAGCTCGAAGCCAATCGGCGCGAGCCACCTGGCGCGCAACGCGGTCTTCATCGCCGCCGCCGTACTGGCCGCCACGCTCTAGCGCGTTACGCCAGTTCGGTCAGCACGAAGGTCAGGTTGCGGGCTTCGTCGCGCCACGTCTCGTAGCGGCCGCTGGGTCCACCGTGCCCGGCGCCCATCTCGCAGCGCATGATGAGGGTGGCGTCGTTGGTTCGTACGGCGCGCAGCTTCGCAATCCACTTGGCGGGCTCGTGGTAGCTGACTCGTGGGTCGTTGAGTCCGGCTGTGATGTAGATGGCCGGATAGTCGGCCGCGGTGGTGTGGTCGTAGGGGGAATAGCTCAGCATGTAGCTGGCCATCGGCTCAGTGCGTGGGTCGCCCCACTCCTCCCACTCGGTGATCGTCAGTGGCAGCGACGGGTCGGCCATGGTGGTGACGACGTCGATGAACGGCACTTCTGCAACAGCGGCGCGAAAGAGCTCTGGGCGCATGGTGATGCACGCACCGACCAGCAGGCCACCGGCGCTGCCGCCGCGCAGTGCAACCTTGCGTGGGTGTGCCCAGCCGGCAGCGATGAGGTGCTCGACGCTGGCAATTGTGTCGATGAACGTGTTGCGCTTGTGCGCCAGCTTGCCCTGCAGATACCACTCGCGACCGAGTTCGCCGCCACCACGCGGGTGGACCAACGCCCAGACCGCGCCGCGATCGAGCAGCGACAGCCTTGCCACGCTGAACCAAGGCGGCATCGACGACTCGTAGCTGCCGTACCCGTACACGCACATCGGCGCAGTGCCATCCGATGGCGTGCCGCGGCGGTACACGATGTCGACGGGCACTCTTGTCCCGTCGGGCGCCGTCGCCCACAGCCGCTCGCTCGCGTATGCGTCGAGGTCGACCGCAGGCACCGGGGTCTGCTTCAGCACGACTCGCTCTCCTGAGCGCACGTTCTCTTCGTACACGGTCACCGGCCGCGTGAGTGATTGCACCACATAGCGCACAGAGTCTGTGCGCCACTCCGGGTTGGCTTCCATCTCGAGGTCGTGTGGCTCGTCGGCGCCGTGCACGGTGCGCTCGCTGCCGTCGCGGAAGAGTACGCGAATGCGCGGCTGTGCGTTGGCCCACTCGTGCAGGATGAGGTGGTCGGCGAAGGCCTCGACGGAGGTGATTCGTCGACCGGGTTCGTGCGCAACCAGTTCCGTCCACTGGCCCGGCTGATTCAGCGGCGCCGTCATGACACGGAAATCGGTGGCGTTCTCGTTGGTCAGCACCACCCACTGATCGCCCCAGTGGTCCAGGCCGTACTCCAGGTCATCAGCACGCTCGCGCACGACGATTGCGGGGGCGGTGGGGTCAGCGGCCGGAATCAGGTGAACTTCGGAGCTGACCTTGCTGGCTGTCTCGATGACGATCCACTCGCCACTGCGGCTCAGGTCGACGTAGACGTAGAAGCGCTCGTCGGGCTCTTCGAGCACCAGCACGTCGTCGGCCTGCGTGGTGCCGACGCTGTGCCGCCACACCCGGTA
>Ga0105047_10008611_pt1 | contig 16967 bp, 13 predicted proteins | sample MAT04_FD_78384 | JGI IMG/M metagenome (GOLD analysis project Ga0105047, IMG submission 78384) | Freshwater microbial communities from Lake Fryxell liftoff mats and glacier meltwater in Antarctica - MAT-04 (megahit assembly) | ecosystem: Environmental > Aquatic > Freshwater > Ice > Liftoff...
CGATGTCTCAGTACCGATCAACGGGGCATCAACACTCGGCTGATGACATGGATGACGCCGTTCGACGCCAGCACATCTGCGGTGGTGACTCGTGAGTTTCCGTTCAGCGTCACACCACGGGCGCTCTTGCGGATCACGATCTTGGCTCCACCCAGGGTGGTGACCACGCTGCGACCCGACGCGATGTCGGCGCTCGTGATCGCGCCTGACACCACGTGGTACGACAGCACCTTCTTGAGCAGTGTCGTGTTGCGGAGCAACTTCGCGGGGGTCGTGTTCAAGCGGCGAAGCAGTCCAGAGAAGGCTGCGTCGGTCGGGGCGAAGACCGTCAGCGGACCGGGACCTGACAGCGCGCCGACAAGGCCAGCGGCCTTGGCGGCAGCCAGCAGCGTGGTGAAGCGCCCCGTTGATGCGGCGACCTCAACGATGTTGGGCGACGGACGCTCTGACGGCGCGAGGAGCGGCAACAGAACTGAGTCAACGACATGGATGACACCATTGCTGGCGAGGATGTCGGCGGTGGTGACCTTGGCGTAGCCATTGATCGTCACGCCGCTGGCGTCCTTCTTCACCAACAGCGGAACGCCAGCGAGGGAGACGGGCTCGTTGCGGGCGGCGAGATCAGTCGACAGGATCTTGCCGGACACCACGTGGTACTTGAGCACGAAGGTCAGCAACGCCTTGTTGGCCAGCAATTGTTCGGGGGTGAGCTTCAACGCCCCGAGCAGCGATGCAAAGGCAGCGTCGGTCGGTGCGAAGACCGTCAGGGGGCCGGGGCCCTTGAGCGCATCGACCAATCCGGCCGACGTTGCGGCTGCGAGCAGGGTGGTGAACCCGCCCGCAGCGGAAGCGGTGTCGACGATGTCAGCGGTCGGGGCGACAGCAGGTGCTGCCCCGACGGAACTGACGGCACCGACGCCGGCAATGAGTGACAGACCAATGGCCGCAGCCGTTGATCGGAGCAGATGTGTTCGCATAGTGCCTCCGAGGCAATGTTGGGGGGTAGTGCTCTGTCTTCGGTCGAATCATCCGAATCGGATGCGCGGGCGACGGGTGGGGAACCCTGGTGGCTGACCCCCTAACATCAGCGGGGTGACGAAGCGGTATCTGGTGCGGACCTTTGGTTGCCAGATGAATGAGCACGATTCGGATCGGATCGTCGGGCTGCTCGAAGCAGACGGAATGACTCCGGCGTCATCAGTCGACGACGCCGATGTGGTCGTGTTGAACACCTGCTGCATTCGGGAGAACGCAGACAACAAGCTGTACGGAACGCTCGGTCACCTCAAGGCAGCGAAGGATGAGCGCCCGGGGCTCGAGATCGTCGTTGCTGGATGTCTGGCTCAGAAGGACCGCGACATCATCCGGGAGCGCGCCGGGCACGTGGATGTGGTGTTGGGAACCCACAACGTGCACCGCACCGTGGAACTGCTGCACCAGTCCCGAATCTCGGGACCAGTCACCGAGATCCTCGAAGCAACGGTGCTCGACGACCGCGAGCAGTTCCCGTCGGTGCTTCCGACGCGTCGCGACCTTGGCTATTCCGCATGGTTGACCATCCAGATCGGCTGTGACAATTCGTGCGCGTTCTGCATCGTTCCTTCAGTCCGGGGCCCGGAGATCAGCCGACCGTTCAGCGATCTGCTCGCGGAACTCGAGGCGTTGGCAGCGCAGGGCGTCACCGAGGTCACCCTGTTGGGTCAAAACGTGAACTCCTACGGCCGCGATCTGGCGTTGTCTCACCGTGGCAGCGATGACCAAGCGGCCAGCGCCGCCTGCGGACCGGCGTGGTTGTCGGGTGGGCGTCGAGCACGGCCGCTGTTCGCTGACCTGCTGGCGGCGGCTGGCACCATCAATGGGATCGAGCGGATTCGCTACACGAGCCCGCACCCCAAGGACCTTCGCGACGACACGATCTCAGCCATGGCGGAAACGCCCTCGGTCTGCGAGCATCTCCACCTCCCAGTGCAGTCTGGGAGTAACACCGTGCTCGCCGCCATGCACCGCGGCTACACCGCCGAGCGGTACCTCGAGCGGCTGGCGGCGGCTCGAATGGGTGTGGCGGATCTTGCCGTGACGACCGACATCATCGTTGGTTTCCCCGGTGAGACCGAGCAGGACTTCGACCAGACACTCGCCCTCGCTGCCGAGTCGGAGTTCGACGCGGCCTTCACGTTCATCTATTCGCCGAGGCCCGGCACCACGGCGGCAGACCTGGTCGACCGATTCGTCGATCACCGCGTATCGGTCGACCGATATGAGCGACTCCGGTTGGTGATCGAGCGGTCCGCACTCCTACGTAACCGAGCGCGCATCGGACGGATCGAGGAGGCCATCGTGGAGAAGCCGTCCAAGCGAATCGATGGGGAACTGACCGGCCGAACCCGTCAAAACAAGTTGGTCCATTTCCCGGCTGAGCCGATCAGGGCCGGCACGTACGTTCGAGTCGAAGTGACCGACGCCGGCCTGACGAGCCTGCGCGGCACCCTGATCGATGTTGTTCGAAGCCCGACCCACCGGACCCGGGTGCCGGTCTCCGTTGGCTGACTCCATCGATCCCCTGGCATGGGGCGTTCCAGCGGCGTTGGCCGATCGGTACCAGCTCCGGGGTTTCGAGGGGTTTTCCGACGCCGTGATCAGTTCAACGTCGCAGGTTCTGGGAAAGGTGATGCTCTGGTCGTGTCCGATCCGCCGATCGGGCGACTCGTCGCCGGATCCAAGAGACATCGGCGATTCCGCCGGTCTGGCCGGCGGACCAATCGATCGCCCAGCGACCGACTTCGGTGAAGCGACGGTCGTAGGTGAATGGGTCGATGGCGGGACCGACACTGAATCGGAGGGTGGCTCGGGGCGGCGTTGGATCATCGCCGAGCACGTCGACGGTCATCACTTGGCGGAGAGATCCCATCCGATCAACCCCCAACGAGCGGTCGAACTCCTGGCGGGGAGCCTTCAGTGGCGACGCGATCAACTGTTCGGTGCGTCGGCGACGGTCGTGGAGCCATCGACGATCCTCTCCGACATTCGAACTCGGCTTGCCGGTGTCGATGGCGAAGCGATCGACCTCTCGCCAGCGTATCGCCACATGGCGATGGAACGCCTGGTGGAGATCCTCGCAGTGGGCGTCGATCACCAGGAGCCCGCGCGTAGCGCCACCGCCCATGGTGACGCGCGACTGTGCAACGTCATCGCGACCCCGGAACTCGCGACCATCGTCGGCTTCGAGCCGGGCCTCGTCATCTCGCCACTGAGCGATCTCGTGACAGCTGCGACCGACGTTGCCGAACGTTTCGGTCCGATGCTCGTCCCCGTGCTCTTCGAGTCGTCCGGACACGCTGGGGTTGATCCGGTAGCGGTCGACTGGTGGGCGCTGGCGAACGAACTCCTGCGGGTTGCCGACACCGTCGGTATGGCCCGTGACGCGACCCTCGCCGGTGTCATCAACCCCGCCGAACCAGGCGCTACGCCGTGACTTTGGGGCACAGCGTGCTCGCGATCGTCGGACCGACCGCGTCGGGAAAGTCGAGCCTCGCCATCGAGCTGGCGCTCCGAGCCGGCCACGCCGAGGTGATATCGGTGGACTCCATGCAGGTGTACCGACACATGGACATCGGAACGGCAACAGCGACGGTCACGGAGCGCAGGGGAATCGTGCACCACATGATCGACGTGCTCGAGCCCGAAGAGGAATGCTCCGTTGGCTGGTTCCAGCGCGAAGCACGCGTCGTCCGTGCCTCGATGGACCAGCGTCGCCAACGGTGCATCTATGTCGGAGGGACAGGGCTGTATCACCGCGCGGTCGTCGATGATCTCGAGATTCCGGGTCGGTTCCCCGAAGTTGCACGGGGGCTCGAGGCGGAAGCCGATACGGCAGGGCTCTACCAGCGTCTCCTCGAGCTCGACGCCGCGGCGGCTGGTCGAATGGAGCCGACCAATCGGCGTCGAATTATTCGTGCGCTCGAAGTGACTCTCGGCGCCGGTCGAACCTTTTCGTCGTTCGGTGACGGGCTCGAGCACTATGCCGACACCGATGTCGTGATGTTCGGACTCGACGTGGACCGGGCCGTGCTGACTCGGCGCATCAACGATCGATTCGACCGACAGATGAAGGACGGATTACTCGACGAGGTGGCCGATCTGCTGGCGCGACCCGTTGGCTGGTCTCGGACGGCATCGCAGGGGCTCGGCTACCGGGAACTCGCACGGGTGATCACCGACGGGGCGGACCTCGACGAGGCAATCGTTGAGTCGAAGCAACGAATCCGACGATTCGCGGTCCGCCAGCTCCGATGGTTCCGACGAGATCCCCGAATCGAGTGGCTCGAAGTGGGTGTCGAAGCGGACGCATCGGGCCACTCTCACGTGGCGGCGCTCGCCGATCGGGTCGAGCGTCGATGGATCACGACATGATGACGCGGTTGTGTCGGCGCAGTATTGACTCGGGACAACGTCAATGTCGTCGCTACGGTGAAACTAGCGACGACACATTCGAGAAGGGAGCGACATGCGCCTGACCAAGCATCACGGATTGGGCAATGACTTCATCGTCGCGCTCGAAGAGTTCAACCCTGGCGTCGTTGCCGACCAGCGACTCTCCCAGCATCTGTGCGATCGCCGACTCGGCGTCGGCGCCGACGGCATGTTGTGGGGGATGGCTGGCGCAGATGGGGGAGATCTGACGATGGTGCTCCACAACTCAGACGGCTCAGTTGCCGAGATCTCGGGGAACGGAATCCGATGTCTCGGCCAAGCGTGGCTCTCGGCGCGCGGTCTCTCCGCCGGGTCTGTGGTGATCGACACCCCAGCGGGGCGCCGGTCGCTGGTGGCCGACGCTACTGAGGACGATCTGGTCATGCAGATCTCCGTCGACATGGGCGCAGTGACCGATGGGCCCGAGCTCCCCCCGTCCCTCGCCAGCGACCTCGCCGATCGCTTTTCGCGGACTGGCGCGATGAGTATCGGGAATCCCCACCTGATCCTGCTGGTCGACGATGTCGCGACGGAGGACTTGTCGGTGCTGGGCCCCGAGGTCGAGCGACAGGTTCCCGGCGGTATCAACGTCCATGTCATGGCCGTGCTGGGTCCGGATCACATCGAGCTGGTGCATTGGGAACGCGGTGCCGGCATGACCCGTGCCTGCGGATCGGGTGCGTCGGTCAGCGCCGTCGTGGCACATCAGTGGGGCCTGGTCGGAAACCATGTGCGTGTCACCGTCCCAGGTGGCGATGCCGAGGTGACCGTGTCCGAGACCGTGACGCTACGGGGGCCCGCCACTCTGGTCGCATTGGTGGAGACGCCGTGACCGACAACTCCGACGCTGACGAGGAGATGACGTCAGATCACCGAGGTGCGTTTGGCGACTTCGGTGCCACGGGCGGCGGATTCATCGATCGGTCGTTCCGGGAGCGGATCGTGCTCGTCGCGGTGGCGACGGCCGGATCGCACAGCGACGAAATCGATGCCAATCTCGATGAGCTTGCTCGACTGGTCGACACTGCCGGTGCGGACTCGGTGTCGAGGATCGTGCAGAAACGAACCACGATCGATCCAGCGACCTACGTGGGCAAGGGCAAAGCGATCGAGATTCGTGACGTCGCGATGGCAACCGACTGCGACACGGTCGTGTTCGATGACGAACTCGCGCCTGCGCAGCAGTTCAACCTCGAACGACTTCTGAAACGCACCGCCATCGACCGAACGGCAGTCATTCTCGACATCTTCGCCCAGAATGCCGCAAGCCAGGAGGGCAAGGCCCAGGTTGAACTCGCCCAGCTGAAGTACCGACTCCCTCGGCTACGAGGCAAGGGTCGTTCCTTGTCGCAGCAGGGTGGCGGCATCGGAACCCGTGGTCCCGGCGAGACTCAGCTCGAGGTCGACCGCCGCCGATTGGTCCGACGGATCCACAAGCTCGAAGGCGAACTGCGACTGATCTCTCGGCACCGAGACACCCAACGCAAGGGGCGCCGACGTTCGGGTCTGCACCAGATCGCCATCGTCGGATACACCAACGCCGGCAAGTCGACGCTGCTCAACCACCTGACGTCGGCGGGAGTGCTCGTCGAGGATCGACTCTTCGCGACGCTGGAGGCAACGACCCGTCGATTGCAGCTGCCGGGCGGCGAATCGGTTCTCCTGACTGACACCGTCGGCTTTGTCCGCAAGCTTCCCCACCAGCTCGTCGAGGCCTTCAAGTCGACCCTCGAGGTCGCCGCAGATGCCGACCTGCTCGTGCATGTCGTCGATGCCTCGGCGGCAGACCCCGAGGCGCAGTTCGACGCGGTCAGGTTGGTCCTCGCTGAGATCGGGGCCGACGAGGTGCCCGAGCTGATCGTGATCAACAAGGCGGACATTGCGCCGAACTCGGCCGAGCGGCTCGCTCAACGACTCACGGGATCCGTCGTCGTGTCCGCGGAAACCGGCGACGGGATCGACGCCATGCTCGTGACCATCGGTGACCGGCTTCGAGCCATGACCCCGGTCCTGGATCTGCTGGTTCCGTACGACCGCGGCGATTTGATCGCGGCAGTCCATCGCAGCGGCGAGGTCATCTCAGAGACCCCGACAGACCTCGGCATGCTCTTCCGAGCCCGCCTCGGCGATGCCGAGATGTCGCGATTCGTGGACCTGGTGCTCGACGACGCATCGGTCAGGTCGCTCGGTCCCGTCACGAGGCCGACATCATCAACCAGCACGTCGCCCGTGACCGAGCCGCCCGTGACCGAGCCGCCATCGACCGAGCCGCCATCGAGCAACGGCGAACCCGATCCACCTGTCCCGGGCGATCCAGACGTGGTGGTCGCCTCGTGATCGATCCGTTCGTTCCGCCGCCGTACCCCTACGACCGTCTCCGGGAGATCAGCGATCTGGCAGCGCTTCACCACGACCACGTTGTCGACCTCTCGATCGGCACACCGTGTGATCCACCGCCCCCGGCTGCCGTAGAGGCATTGGCATCGTCGGGATCGGAACGGGGGTATCCGCTGTCGGTTGGTTCGACCCGAGCGCGAACCTCAGTCGCCTCCTGGTTCGAACGACGCCTCGGGGTGACGGTCGATCCTGTTGCGGAGACGGCGCTGTGCGTCGGGACGAAGGAGTTCGTCACGAGCCTTCCAGCGCTGCTCCGCTTGCGGCGCCCAGACCTCGATACCGTGCTCGCTCCGGCGATCTCGTATCCGAGTTACGCGATGGGTGCGACGTTGGCGGGATGCCGGATCGTCCCGGTACCGATGGACGGCGACGGGCGGCTTCGGCTCGACGCGATCTCCGATTCGGACCGTGCCCGTGCACTGTGTCTCTGGGTGAACACCCCTGGCAATCCCGCTGGGGGACTGGACGACCTGGACGCGGTGGCGGCTTGGGGTCGACAGCATGGCGTGTTGGTCGCGTCGGATGAGTGCTACATCGAGTTCACGTGGGAGGGGCCGTCCGTTGGGTCGGTTCACCGACCTGCCCGGACCATCCTCGCCAACGGCAACGACGGGGTGCTCGCCGTCCACTCCCTGTCGAAGCGCTCGAACCTGGCGGGGCTCCGCGCTGGCTTCTACGCGGGCGATGCCGAACTGGTGCGGTTCCTGTCCGAGGTGCGCAAACACCAGGGATTGATGGTGCCAGGACCGATCCAGGTCGCCATGTCGGTGGCACTCGACGACGACGAGCACGTCGTCGTGCAGCGGGAGCGCTATCACCGCCGGTTGAGCGGCGCAGTGACCGCGCTGCGCGCTGCCGGCGTGGAGGCGTCAATGCCCCATGGTGCGTTCTACCTGTGGGTGGCCGCCCCGGATGGCGATGCGTGGTCGTTTGCCCGGCTCCTTGCCGAAGCGGCCGGGATCATTGGGAGCCCCGGCGAGTTCTATGGGCCCTCCGGCGCCGATCATCTGCGTCTGGCGATGGTGCAACCCGACGACGTCTTGGCGGGGGCGTTCGAGCGGCTCGCCGCACTGGGCACCTCGAAGGGGAACATCTGATGGAGGACCTGTTTGCGTTGACCACGTTGCTGGTCGATGTCGCGTCGGAGAGTCGCTCCGAGGCAGCGCTCGTTGCCCTGATCGAGGACCGGCTTCGGCGACTCGATCATCTCGAGGTCACGAGAGTTGGTGACAATCTCGTCGCACGAACCATGAGAGGTCGTTCGACCCGGGTGATTCTCGCGGGGCACACCGATACGGTCCCCGCCAATGGCAACGCCACGGCTCGGGTCGACAAGGACTGGCTCTGGGGGGTGGGGGCTGCCGATATGAAAGGCGGCCTGGCGATGATGTTGGCGTCATCGGAGCATCACGTCGATCCGGCGGTCGACGTGACCTACGTGTTCTACGCACGAGAGGAAATTGCCGCGTCGGAAAGCGGTCTGGGCGAACTATTCCAGCAGGTCCCCGAGCTGTTGGAGGGTGACCTGGCAATTCTCGGCGAGCCGACTGACGGCGCGATCGAAGCAGGTTGTCAGGGCTCGATCCGCTTCCGGCTCACGTTGCTCGGCGCTCGCGCTCATATGGCGCGGGCATGGATGGGCTACAACGCGATTCATCGCTTGGCCGGTGTGCTGCAACGACTGTCGGACTACGAGCCGCGTCGACCTGTCATCAATGGCTGCCAATTCCATGAGGCGTTGCTCGCCGTCGGGGTGACTGGCGGAGTCTCTGGCAACGTGGTCCCTGACGAGGTTGAGTTGATGATCGGTCACCGGTTCGCGCCTGATCGAACGGTCGAGGAGGCCGAAGCCCACGTGCGAGCGACGCTGGCCCCCTACCTCGAGGAATCTGATCGTTTCGAGGTGGTCGATGTTGCGGTGGCCGCAGCACCCGCCGTTGATCATCCGATCATCCGCAGTGCCATCGAACGCCACGGGCTCGGGGTGGACGCCAAGTTGGGGTGGACTGATGTCGCCCGGTTCGCCGAGCGCGGAATCCCGGCAGTGAATCTCGGTCCGGGTGACCCGACGCTGGCGCACACCGCCGAGGAACGGGTCCACCGCGACAGCATCGCCCGAACGTGGGCCGTGATCGACGACATCGTCTCGACCGGTGCGGGCACCCATGGCAGCGACGGACCATTGCGACGCTGATCGGACCTCGGGCGTCGGGTGGACGCCAGAGCATCTCGTAGGGTGACTCGCCATGGGTGAACCAACTCTCGATACCTTCCGCGCTCGAATCTCGGAGATCCAGCAGCGGCCCGACTGGAAGCCGCCCGAGGCGTTCGGTCTCGGGTTCGCGACGCGATCGTTGCGCGGCGATGGCCCCAAGGTGTTGGACACGTTCTTTCCGGCCCCCAACCTGGGAGCCAATCTGGGCTTCGCTGCTCTGATCTGTGATCTTCTCGACGCCGACGAGGGCAGCGCTGTTCCGGCGGACGGCACGTATCCGCTGTCGGCAGACTTGCTCGACGAAGCAGCCCGCTGGTGCGCCCCGGTCCTGGCCGACGGTGGGAGCCATCCCAATGCCGAGCTGATCGGCTCCTTGCGGGCGGTGCTGGACCAGCCCCCCTCAGCTCTGTTGACCGACGTCGAACCCGTCCTCGTGTGCTGCCAGGACCTTTCGAACGCACCGCGCACAACGAGCGAGGTGTACCTCCGTCTGCACCTCTTGTCCCATCGACTGGTGCGACCCCATGGGCTGAACCTGGAGGGTCAGTTCGGGCTGCTTCCCAACGTGGTGTGGACCAGTGAGGGTCCGGCCGACCCTGATGGATTCGATCTGCTGCGAGCACAGCTTCGGGGGAGCGGTCGACGGATCCTCGTGACGGGTGTCGACAAGTTTCCGCGTATGTGTGACTACGTGGTGCCGACCGGTGTTCGAATTGCACACGCTGATCGCGTTCGTCTCGGTGCGTATCTCGCCGAAGGAACCACGGTGATGCACGAGGGCTTCGTGAACTTCAACGCTGGAACGCTCGGAAATGCCATGGTCGAAGGCCGTATCTCGGCAGGGGTCGTGGTGGGCGCCAACTCCGATATCGGCGGTGGGGCGTCCATCATGGGAACGCTCTCCGGCGGCGGTACCGAGGTCATCTCGCTCGGCGAAGGATGCCTGCTCGGTGCCAACGGGGGCGTGGGCATCTCATTGGGAGACCGGTGCACGGTCGAAGCCGGGTTGTACCTCACCGCTGGCACGCGGGTGACCCTCCCTGACGCCACTGTGGTGAAGGCACGGGAATTGTCAGGACGGAGCGACATGTTGTTCCGGAGGAACTCGTCAACCGGCGTTGTTGAGGTGCTGGCGTCGAACGGGAACTGGGGCGGCTTGAACGAATCGCTTCATTCCAACGCTTGATCTCGGATGTCCACGAACTGATCAGGACGGAGCGCGATTCGTCCTGATCAGTTCAGCGCCGATCAGAGCTTGCGGAGCACGGTGACGACTTTGCCGTAGATGCTGACCTCGTCCGGAGAAAAGATCATGGCTTCCATGGTGGGGTTGTGCGGCTCGAGATGAATCTTGCCCTTGGAGGTTCGGTAGGTCTTGACGGTCGCCTCCTCGCCTGGGATACCTGCCACCACGATCTCACCCTCGTTGGCGGTCGGCTGGGCGCGTACGACCACGAAGTCACCGTCGAAAATTCCTGCCTCGATCATCGACTCGCCGCGAACACGAAGCATGAACAGCTCACCATCGCCGGTCAGGTCGGTGGGGAGGGGCATCAGTTCTTCGATGGTCTCTGCCGCGATGACACCGATACCCGCAGCAACATCGCCGATGAGCGGCACGTGGCGCACCGGGCGCCGCTCCGCAATGGCGCCACTGTTCGCGTCCCACCGGACCTCGATAGCGCGAGGCTTGGACCCGTCCTTCTTGAGGTACCCGAGGCGCTGAAGTGTCTCGAGGTGGCTGTGCACGGTGGAGGGCGAGGTGAGCCCGACGGCGGTGCCGATCTCTCGAACTGACGGGGGATATCCGCGCTCGCCGACCGTGCGCTCGATGAAGGTCAGGATGTCGGACTGGCGCTCGGTCAGTGGTATGTCCGCAGGCGGGGGAGTCGGCAGATCGCGAACTCTGCGCGCCTTCTTGGCGATTGACCCACTGTCGACGGGGGTGGCAGTAGTCGGTTGATTCGTCTCGGACATCTGAGCTCCTCGTGTCGGCGTCTTCCCGGAGCGGGTCGAACGCTTGTTCTGAAGCTAGCACACACGCTGGAGTCAGCAGGGAACATCCGTTCGCTCTTGACAGCCGAACGCTTGTTCGTGTTCGATAGCGAGATCGAACACACGTTCCGGGCATGGTCGCACGATCTCCGCCCAGAGCTTCGACGCTCAGAAATTCGCTGTCACACCCCTTCAGGAGAATGACGACATGGCCGCAATCATCCACCTCGTTCCAGAACACGAGCTCGGCGGGACCCCCGCACGGCGACCAACCCGCTCACACGATCATCCTCATCTGCGGGTGGTCGAGGGCGGTCGGTCGGACACGGCGCTGCGTCGCCGTGCGGTGTACCGCCAGCGCCGGCTCGTCGTCGCCGGCGCAGCGACGCTGGTGGCGGTGCTCGCCCTGTCGCTGTTCAGCTCTGTCGAAGCGTCAGGCGCCGGTTCGTCCGGTGTCCGGGCGGACGTGCCCTCTCAGCACGTCGTGCGGTCGGGTGACACGCTGTGGTCAATCGCTCACTCGCTCCATCTCGGTGGCGACGTGCGAGATGTGGTTGGGGCCCTCACCGATGAGAACGGCAGCGCCGCACTCATCCCAGGACACGTCGTCCGGATCCCTGAGTCACTCCGGTCCTGATCGGTCTACGGCGTATCGGGCCAGGATCGTCGAGTCGATGACGAGATGGTCGATGAGATCGAGCCGTCTCGGCGTCGCGGTCGACGCGTCGCCACGGCTGATGCGAGTCGCGTCACCGGAGACAGCGACCGCTCCGATCGTCACGCACCACTCGTCGATCAGATCGGCACCATGCATCGCTCCCAACAGGGTCGGGCCACCCTCGCACAGCACCACGCTGGAGCCAGTCGATCGGGACAACGTTTCGAAGGCGTCGAGCAGACTGGGCGACGCGCCGGGCTCCGGCGTGCCGCCGGTGTCGGCCGGCTCCGATCGACCTCGTTGCAGTTCGTCGGTCATTCCCCCAGGGCGTATCGACCACGCTCCATCAAAGTCCGGGCTGAGGATCCATGTGGCCCCGCCGTCGGCGTCCGCTTCGGGGTGGTCGAGCGCCGGCATGTGGTCGACCCGACTTGAACGGGTGAGGAGCACCAGGTCGGGATGTGGTGCCTGTCCAGCGGACTGCCGTTGCGCCACCAACCCTGGGTCGGTGATTCGAGGAGGCCGGTACTGCTCGATCGCTGCGGTTCGTGCCCCGACCACGATGACATCCGCCAGGCTCCGGATGGCCGAAAACATCGCTCGATCAGCTGCACCGCCCAATCCTTCGCTCTGGCCACCGAGCGTCGCCGCGCCGTCGAGTGAGCTGACCATGTTGACCAACACCCACGGTCGTTCGCCGACCGGAGCACGGGGGGTCCCTCGAAGCCGTTGCGCCAAGTGGGCAGACTTCGGCGGGTGCGAGGTCGAGGGATCCGTCACGCCGTCGAGGCTACCGATGACGACTTTTCCGCTGGCGCCGTTTCCTGTGATTTCTTTTCCACTGATTTCTTTTCCACTGATTTCTTTTCCACAGCGATGTCCAGAGGGTGTGCAGTGCCACATTCCACGAAAGTCAGCCGGATGAGTCGGGAAGGATTGAGGGCCGAGTGCCGTTTGACCACGTATGGCGTTCGTCCCCACGCAGGGTGCCCCTCGAACCATCTTCATCAGGCACCTTGTGGACAACTCGCGAGTAATTCACAACGTCATCCACTTTTCCCCCACAGGGTGGAGTTCGTAGTGTCGTCCATCGACGTCGTGGTGCAACTGCTCGGAATGGCGGGTGCGTCTCGTTTCAGTGGGCACATCGGGCGACTCCTAGGGGCCGGCCGGTTTGGACACATACCTTGGCTCGCTTCGGTGGGTCGTGGGCGTGAGTTCATGCCGTTGTCCGGAAGTCCCTTCCTGGGCGGAAGCACCACGACGTCTGATCGCTGCCGACCTTCTCGCCCTTTGGAGTGCACCACATGTCGTTGACCGAGGATTCGCTCCGCCTGAACCTGACTCGTCGTTTCAGCTCACCGGGGCGCCACCCATTCGACGACATCGCATGGGAACGACGGGACGCACGCCTCGTCGACCATCGCACCGGCGAGGCGAGCTTCGAGCAGGACGGCATTGAGGTGCCTGCCAGTTGGTCGGTCAATGCGTCGAACATCGTCGCTCAGAAATACTTCCGCGGCACCCTGGGCACCGAGGGCCGCGAAGAATCGGTTCGCCAGCTCATCGGCCGAGTGGTGGACACGATCACTGAGTGGGGACACCTTGGTGGCTACTTCGCCGATGCTGATCAGGGCGAGATCTTCCGGGCCGAACTGTCAGCGATCCTCGTGATGCAGCGAGCGGCGTTCAACAGCCCGGTCTGGTTCAACATCGGTGTCGACGGGGTACCCAATCAGTCCTCCGCCTGTTTCATCCTCTCGGTCGAGGATTCCATGGATTCGATCCTCGAGTGGGTGCGCGAGGAAGGAGTGATCTTCAAGGGAGGTTCCGGGGCCGGAGTCAATCTCTCGAAGATCCGGGCATCCACTGAGCACTTGGGTGGGGGCGGCACTCCATCGGGGCCCGTCAGTTTCATGCGCGGAGCCGACGCCTCGGCCGGGACCATCAAGAGCGGGGGCAAGACCCGACGCGCCGCCAAGATGGTGATCCTCAACGCAGATCACCCTGATCTCGAAGAGTTCATCTGGTGCAAGGCCAAAGAGGAGCGAAAAGCGCGGGTACTCCGCTCAGCAGGATTCGACATGGACCTCGACGGCGCCGATGCCGTGTCCATCCAATACCAGAACGCCAACAACTCAGTGCGGGTCACCGACGAGTTCATGAAGGCCGCGCTGAGCGGTTCAGCGTGGGAGCTGACGGCTCGGACCGATGGCGAAGTACTCGAGACCGTCCAGGCTGACGAGGTGCTCGACGCCATTGCGGCGGCCGCGTGGGAGTGCGCCGATCCGGGTATCCAATTCGACACAACGATCAACCGTTGGCACACCACCCCAGCGTCGGGACGCATCAACGGATCGAATCCTTGCTTTCCGGGATCATCGAGAGTTCACACCGACAAGGGTCAAATTCGTTTCGACGAGCTGTTCGCCCGCGTGTCCTCCGGAGAGGAATTCCGCGTGTGGACCCACGACGTCACCGATCCACTGCGCCCCGACGACCGCGTGGTGCTCACCACCCCCGAAGCATTCATGATCACGGGCCGCAACCCGATCGTCCGTTTGCGGTTCTCCAACGGTGGCGAACTTCGTTGCACCCCGGGACACCGACTCTTCACCACCAATCGAGGCTTCGTTCCGGCCTCCGAACTCGCACCGGATGATCAGGTCCGTCTCCTCGACCTCCCGACGCCGGCGGTTCGGGCAGACCGAGCGCTTCCGACGCAGATCGAGGCGGCAGACGGGTATCTCGGCCGTACGACCTGGAACTCGGCGCTCGCTCAATTGGTCGGACGGATTGCTGCATCGGCGTTGTTCGACGGGTCGACCATGACCCTCGAGTTCGACCCGAGTGCAGTGATGGCGGGAGTCAGCGGACGTCACGCTGCGACATTGGAGGAACTGACCGGCCGAGCGCCGAAGGTGATCGATCGAGACGATGGATCTGCGACGATCCGGGTGGTCGACACCGCGTTGAATCGCTGGTTGACAGCGCTCGGCGTATCTGGCGGCGCCGCCGATTCGCGTGTGGTCCCGGCGGCAGCGTTCGAGCTGCCGGATGACTTGGCCATCGATGTTTTGGGCGCGATCTTCGGCGCGCTCGACGATGGAACATGCGCGGGATCGATGGTGTCGCAGTCGTTATCACTGCTACGCGGCGTGCAGCGGATGCTGTCGGCCGCTGGGATTGTGGCCTCGATCGCTCCGGCATCGTCGGGCATGGCCGGATCTGACCTGCTCCGCAGGCTCACCGTGGACTCCGCCCACCTCGACCGTTTCGCACCCATCGCGATCTCGTCCGAGGCGCCCCTGGCTCATTCGCTGGCGGTTGCCGGTTCGAGCGACCGTGCGATGGTTTCCGCGAGGCTGGTGGAACGCAGCGGCGAGGGTATCGAGCTCACCTACAACCTGACCGAGCCCAGAAATCACAGCTACGTGGTGGATGGCGTTGTCGTTCGCAACTGCTCGGAGTACATGCACGTCGACGATTCGGCATGCAATCTCGCCAGCATCAATCTGCTGTCGTTCCTCGCCGACGATGGCGTCTTCGATATCGCTGGATATGAGCACACCATTGCGATGGTGTTCCTCGCTCAAGAGATTCTGATCTCGCAATCGGACTATCCAACTGAGGCGATCGGACAGAACGCTCGGGCGTTCCGTCAGTTGGGGCTCGGTTTCACCAATCTCGGAGCCCTCGTGATGGCGCTCGGACTGCCATACGACTCCGATGGAGCGCGGGCGTGGGCGTCGGCGTTGACTGCCATCATGACGGGTCGTGCCTACGCGGCGTCCGCAGCAGTCGCCTCACGACTTGGGCCGTTCGAGGCATACGAGCCGAACGCCCAGGCCACACTGGGTGTTCTCGATCAGCACCGTGCGCAGTTGGGACGGATCGACGCCGACTATGTGCCCGAGGCGGTCGTCGCAGCGGCGTCGAGGGCTTGGGCGGACGCGTGTGACTCAGCTGCGGTGTGGGGAATCCGCAATGCCCAGGCCACGGTCGTGGCGCCCACCGGAACGATCTCGTTCCTCCTCGACTGCGATACCACTGGAATCGAACCCGACCTCGGTCTGGTGAAGTCGAAGAAGCTGGTTGGCGGCGGCACCATGACGATCGTGAACCAGACCGTTCCGCGGGCGCTCGCCCGGCTCGGCTATTCAGCGGAGCAGGCATCGGAGATCACCGCGCACATTCTCGAGCACCGGACGTTGACCGGGGTAGCTCACCTTCGTGCCGAACACGAGCCGGTGTTCGCGTGTTCCATTGGCGAGAACGTCATTGCCCCCGCCGGGCACCTCCAGATGATGGCGGCCGTTCAGCCCTTCATCTCCGGTGCCATCTCCAAGACGGTGAATCTGCCCGAGGCGACAACTGTCGACGAGGTGCGAGATGTCTATGTGGAGGCCTGGCGCTTGGGACTCAAGGCAGTTGCTCTGTACCGGGACAACTGCAAGGTCGGCCAACCGATGTCGGTCTCGTCTGGGACCAACGGCGGTTCATCGGTACAGAACGACAGCGACTCGTCAGTGACGGCGACCGCTCCATCGGTAGCGGCGCCCGCTGGTCCGGTCCGTGAGCGGCTCCCGAGATCTCGTCGCTCGCGAACCATGGAGTTCCGCGTGGCGGACTGCAAGGGCTTCGTCACCGTTGGCGAATACGACGACGGCCGTCCGGGTGAGTTGTTCATCCGGGTCTCCAAGCAGGGGTCGACGCTCGCCGGGATCATGGACGCGTTCGCCATAGCGGTGTCCCACGGCCTGCAATATGGGGTTCCGCTGCGGGCGTACATCGATGCCTATGTCGGTATGCGCTTCGAGCCAGCGGGCATGACGGACGATCCTGAGCTCCGGATCGCGACCTCGCTGATGGATTACCTCTTCCGTCGACTCGCCGTTGAGTATCTCGATCCGTCCGAGCGAGCCGATCTCGGCATTCACACCGTGTCCGAACGGATCCAGCCCACCCTTCCAGGCGTTGAGGAGTCGACGACGGAAACACACCAGGGACTCGACCTGCCGATCGACCGACCATCGAACGCGGTGACCGATCCTGACGCGCCCTTGTGCATGAGCTGCGGGATTCGAATGCGTCGCGCTGGTTCGTGTTACGCCTGCGCTGAATGCGGGTCCACCTCCGGCTGTTCCTGACTGGAGGATCTCGCTGTTGCTGAACCGGCGTCCCACCATGACGCACCGGGGTCCTCAGAGCAGTGAATCAGAGCAGTGAATC
>Ga0105047_10008612_pt1 | contig 16965 bp, 16 predicted proteins | sample MAT04_FD_78384 | JGI IMG/M metagenome (GOLD analysis project Ga0105047, IMG submission 78384) | Freshwater microbial communities from Lake Fryxell liftoff mats and glacier meltwater in Antarctica - MAT-04 (megahit assembly) | ecosystem: Environmental > Aquatic > Freshwater > Ice > Liftoff...
CCCATAGGCTGTCCGTCGCCCCGATGATGGACTGGACGGACCGGCATTGCCGGGTGTTCCACCGCATCCTGTCGCGCCGGGCGCGGCTCTATACCGAGATGGTCACCACCGGCGCGGTGCTTCACGGGGACCGCGAAAAGCTGCTGGGCTTCAGCCCGTCAGAGCATCCTGTAGCCTTGCAGCTCGGCGGGTCCGAGCCGGCCGATGTCGCCCAGGCCGGGCGCATTGGGGAAGCCTTCGGCTACGACGAGATCAATTTGAACGTGGGCTGTCCTTCCGATCGCGTGCAGAGCGGACGCTTCGGGGCCTGCCTGATGCGCGAGCCGGACCGGGTGGCCGACTGCATGGCGGCCTTGGGGGAGGCCGTGCAGGTTCCGGTGACGATCAAATGCCGGATTGGGGTCGACGAGCAGGACCCAGAGGACAGCCTGTTCACCCTGGTGGAGCGGTGCGAGGCGGCGGGGGTGCGGGTGTTCGTCGTCCATGCCCGCAAGGCCTGGCTGAGCGGCCTAAGTCCCAAGGAGAACCGCGATGTGCCGCCTTTGGACTACGAGATCGTCCACCGCTTGAAGGCCGCCAAGCCGCATCTGACCGTAGTAATCAATGGCGGCGTGGCCGGGCTGGACCAGGCGGAGGCGCATCTGGCGCGGGGGCTGGACGGGGTGATGCTCGGGCGCGCCGCGTACCATGAGCCTGGCGTTCTGGGCCAGGTCGATCGGCGGCTGTTCGCAGAGGCCTGCCCGGACGTGGGCGGCGCCCAGGCGGTGCGGGCCTATCTGCCCTATGTCGAGGCGGAATTGGCCAGGGGAACGCGGCTGCCGGCCATGACCCATCCCTTGCTGGGGCTGTTCCATGGCATGAGCGGCGCGCGGACGTGGCGGCGGATCCTGACGGTGGACGGGGTGAAGGCGGGGGCGGGCGCCGAGGTGATCATCCGGGCCCTGGAGGCCGTGGAGAGGCCTGCGGCGGTCAGGGCCGCAGAATAAGGGCGTGCTGGGTGGCTTCGAACCGAGACAGCCGGCCCAGATAGGTCATGCCGAGCAAGGAGGTCTCCAGCCCGTTCTCGACCACGAAGGCCTGAACGCCGGTGACCCTGGCTCCGGCCACCGAAACGCTGTCGAGGTTGACCGGCGCGACGCGCGCCTTGCCGTTGGCGGTGGAGACCTCGGCCGTATAGTTCAGGTCGGCGGCGGTGAACCCAAGCCGCTTCGCATCGGCCAGGGTCAAGGCGACAGCCGAGGCGCCGGTATCGACGAGGAACCGCACCCGCTTGCCGTTGACCAAGGCTTCCGCCCAGTAGTGGCCGTCGGCGCTCTTGACCACCGCTGCGGCGCCCACGGTCGAAGGTTGGATGTCATAGACCGCCTCGGCGGGGACGCGGCGCAGCTCGACCGCCGCCTCAGCCTGAAGCGGCTTTTGCTGATCGATGGTGTTCAGCGCCCTGGCGGCTCCAGCCACCGACAGCGCTCCCACCGCGGCGGCGACCGCGAAGCGAAACATTCAGACACCCTGCCATCACTGGCTCAAATTGGACCTTTGCGGTCCGTGTTGAAGCCAGAATAGGTCAGCAGGGTTTGCAATCCATGAATCAAGCAAGATCTATTGGCACTGGATCATATTATACCTGATTAACGTTGCTTCATCCCTATTTACAGGAGATAAATCGGTTAATTCAAGATAACTATACTTGGGGCCTGCTATGCGGCCTGGACACCGATCACGATGACACTTCCCGGCTCCTCCTTCGCCGCCTTCCCTTCTGCGAGCGGCGCCCTTATTCAGCGGCATGACCCGCGTTCCCTTCGCCGACATCCGCGCTCTGTTGAGCGACCTTGCGCCCGCGCCGCCGCCTCGGATCGGCGACCCGGCCCTCGGACGATTTGGCGAAATTGCAGCCTTCATGACGACCTGGCGCAGCCAGCCGGGTGCCAACCGTCCTGTGGTCGCCCTCTATGCTGGCAGCAGCGGCGCTGAGCCGAAGGCGGTGCGGGCCATGCTTGAGGCGGTGGCGGCGGGCGAGGCCCCGGTCGCCCGGCTGGCCCAGGCGGCCGGGGCCGGCCTTGAGGCCTTCGATCTGGCGATCGACCGGCCGGTCGCCGATATGACCCTCGGCGCCGCCATGAGCGAGCGGGAATGCGCCGCGACCATGGCCTTCGGGATGGAGGCGCTGGCCAAGCAGCCGGACCTGCTGCTACCGGCGATCCTCACCGACGATGACGGTGCATCGGCCGCGGCGGTGGCCATGGCGCTATACGGCGGCCCTGCGGGAGAATGGGCGGCGGAAGGATCTCCTGCTGCGCGGGCCGAGGCCGCCGTCCTGCGTCTGCGCGCCGAGGCGGGGGGAGATGCGGACCCGCTGGACGTGCTGCGTCAGCTTGGCGGGCGCCAGATGGCGGCGGTGGCCGGGGCTATCATCGCCGCGCGGGTGCAATCGGTCCCAGTGCTCCTCGACGGTTACGCGGTCTGCGCCGCCGCCGCAGTGCTGCACCGCGCCTGTCCGGGCGCCCTGGACCATTGCCGCGCAGCCCACCTGTCGGCCGAACCGGGCCACGGGGCTCTACTGGAGCGCCTTGGCCTGAGGCCCATTCTCGACCTCGATTTGCCGGGCGACGGCGGCCTGGGCGCGCTCAGCGCCCTGGGCCTGGTGCGGACAGCCGCCGCAGCCGTCTCGGCCTAGCGCCGCTCGAGAACCCGGAACGTCCACGCGAAGTCGTCGCCTTCGGCCCGCGCGTGGTCCTCACGGCTGACCTCGCGCCACTGGCTCTCATCGAAGGGCGGAAACAGGACGTCGCCGTCCACCTGCGCCTGCACCTCGGTCAGATAGATGCGCCGGGCCCTCGGCAGAGCCGCTTCGAACACCCCGGCGCCGCCGATGACGCAGACCTCCTCCTGGCCGTCGTCAGCGGCCTGTTCGCGGCCGATGGATATGGCCTCGCCGAGGCTCTCGCAGACAATCGCGCCCTTGGGCTCGAAGGAGCCGTCGCGCGAAAGGACCAGGTTCAGACGCCCTTTAAGGGGCGCGTTCGGCAGGGAGTCCCAGGTCTTGCGGCCCATGATCACGGGCTTGCCCAGAGTAAGCCGGCGGAAAAGGACCATGTCAGATTTGATACGCCAGGGCAGGTCGCCGCCGCGTCCGATGACCCCGTTTTGGCTGCGGGCCACAGGCCCGATCGTGATCATAGGTGTCAAACCGCTATCGGCGCCTCGATCTTGGGCCACGGATCATAGCCCTCGAAGGTGAAGTCCCCCAGCTCGAAGGCGAACAGGTCCGTCTTGGGCGCGATCGTCAGGGTGGGGAAGGGCCGCGGCTCTCGGCCCAGCTGGGTCTGCGCCTGATCCACATGGTTGAGATAGAGATGCACATCGCCGAAGCTGTGCACGAACTCTCCGGGCTGCAGGCCCGTGGCCTGGGCCATCATCATGGTCAGCAGGGCGTAGGAGGCGATGTTGAACGGAACGCCCAGGAACAGGTCGGCGGATCGCTGATAGAGTTGGCAGGACAGCCGGTCGACGCCGCTGGCGTCGGGAGCGACGAAGAACTGGAAGAGGCAGTGGCACGGCGGCAGGGCCATGTCGTCGACCTCCGCCGGGTTCCAGGCGCTGACCACATGCCGGCGGCTATAGGGGTTGGTGCGAATGGCCTCCACCACCTTGGCGATCTGGTCGATGACCCGGCCGTCCGGCGCCGCCCAGGAGCGCCATTGCTTGCCATAGACAGGACCCAGTTCACCGGCCTCGTCCGCCCACTCGTCCCAGATGCGCACCCCGCGCTCCTGCAGCCAGCGGACATTGGTGTCGCCGCGCAGGAACCACAGCAACTCCAGGATAATCGACTTGCGGTGCAGGGCCTTGGTCGTCAGCAGCGGGAAGCCCTGCGAGAGGTCAAATCGCATCTGCCGGCCGAACACCCCCAGAGTGCCCGTGCCGGTGCGGTCGCCGCGCTGCGCGCCGTTTGCGAGGACGTCGCCGAGCAGCGCCAGGTATTGGCGCTCGGGATGACCAACCGAGGGGAGGGGAGCGATCGCGTTCATGGCCTTGCCCCGACCCTTCCGCCGAATCAGCCGTGCGGTCATCCCCTTTGCCGCCAAGCCCGGCAAGTTTCTGTGGAGCGTCCGGCGCGACCGCGGCGAGCCGTCGCTGGCTAGTGGAAGACTTTGTTTGCCATTTGCCCTGACACTGGCGGCAATTGTGGCGGAAGAGAACCCATGACCACGACTAGACCCCTTCGTCGCGGCGACCTCCTGCAGGCCGACGCCCAGCCTGCGTCGCCTAGGCTTGGAAACTCGACCGCAGCGCCGCGGCATCTGACCTTGGCCTTGGAGCTCGAAGAAGCCCTCGTCATGGAGTTCGATTTCGCCACCGGGGAACTGCTCATCGCCGGCTCCAACATCGAACTGCAGCGCCGGATGCCGCGCCGGTTCGGCACGCTTGACCATATCCACCCTGATGATCGCGCCCGCTGCGCCGCCCTGGTGGACAACGCCATGGCGACCGGAAGCCGCTACCGGGTCGAATACCGCCTGAATCCTGAGGGGGACGAGGAGACCTGGGTCTCCAGCATCGGCGAAGTCATCCACGACCAATACGGCCGGCCGGAACGCATCCTCGCGGTGATGAAGGATATCACCCAGGTCCGGCAAAGGTCATTGATGGTCGAGCGCCTCGCTTTCAGCGACGCGCTGACGGGCCTTTCCAATCGCGCCCTGTTCCAGCGCGAGTTCACCGCCGCCGCCGAAGCGACAGAACAGACCGGCGAGGCGCTGGGGCTGATCATGATCGACGTCGATCACTTCAAGGACATCAACGACACCCTCGGCCACGACGCCGGGGACGCCTTGCTGTGCGCGCTCGCTGAAAAGCTGAGCCGGTCGTTCCGCCAGACCGATCTGGTCTGCCGCCTGGGCGGCGACGAGTTCGCCATCATCCTCAAGGGCCTGCACACCGTCGAGGACCTGGTCAGGCCGGTCAAGGTCCTGCAGCAGATGCTGCTGGAGCCCATCCAGCACAAGGGCCAGGGCTTCACCATCAGCACCAGTATCGGGGCGGCCCTACACGACGACCCGGACGCCGACGCAACCCACCTGATCAAGAACGCCGACATCGCCCTCTACCGGGCCAAATGTGGAGGCAGAAACCGCGTGGTGGTGTTCGAGCCGTCCATGCGCTCGGAGGTGGAAAAGCGTCTGGAGCTGCTGCGCGACGTTCGCGCCGCCATCCCGCTCGGCGAGTTCACTCTGTTCTACCAGCCCGTCGTCAGTCTGGACGCCGGCGCGGTGGTGGGCCTTGAAGCCTTGATGCGCTGGAACCACCCCGATCAGGGCGTGCTGGCTCCGGGGGCGTTCCTTGACGCCTTTGAGGATCAGGACCTAGCCCTGCAACTGGGCGAGGTGACGATCAACACCGCTCTTCGCCAGATGCGTAAATGGATGGACGACGGCGTCGAATTCGGCCGGGTCGCCATAAACATCTCTGCGGCGCAGTTCCGCACGGGCAAGCTGGCGGCCGATATCGGGACCAAGCTCAAGCGTTGGAACGTGCCGCCGGAGAAGCTGACCATCGAAGTCACGGAGAACGTCTATATGGGCTGGGGCGCCGAGATCGTCGGCGAAACCGTCCGCGCGCTCCACGATACGGGCGTGAGCATCGCTCTGGACGACTTCGGCACCGGTTACGCTTCGCTGGCCAACCTGCGGCAGTTCCCGATCGACCGCCTGAAGATCGACAAGTCCTTCGTCCAGAACATCGAGGACGAGGCGATTGTTCGCGCCGTCATCAACCTCGGGGCCAGCCTGGGGATGGAAGTCGTCGCCGAGGGCGTCGAGAAGCTCGAGCAGCTCGATACGGTGAGCAAATACGGCTGCGATAAAATCCAGGGGTTCCACTTCGCGCGGCCCATGCCCCCCGGCGAGATTCCGGCGTTCATGGCTGAATTCGCCGGCGGCCGCGTCGCCCTGACTAACGCCGCCTAACCGGCAAATCCGCCGCCGTCCAGGAAGGCCCGCTCGGCCTCGCTCGTCTCGCGGCCAAGGGCCAGGTTGCGATGCGGGAAGTGGCCGAACCTCTCGATCACGTCGAGGTGGGCCAAGGCCCATTTGAGACTGTCTTCGTCTCCCGTCTCACGGGCGGCTTTCCGAAACAAAGCCACGGAGCGCTTTTGGTCGGCGATGTCCTCTGAATGCTCAAATGGCAGGTAGAAGAAGGGCCTCAGGCCTGGGGCGCCTTGCCGATCCTGCCCGGCCTCCAAGGCTCCGCAGGCGATCCGCCTGGCCAGCGGATCAGTGGCAAAGGCATGGGCCGAGCCGCGATAGATATTGCGGGGCGTCTGGTCGAGCAGAACGATCAGCGCCAGGGCGCCTGGCGCAGTCTGGGCCCATCCTTCAAGCTCTCCTCGCGCAGCGGCGTGATGGGTCGCCTCGAACCGTGCTCGGATCTCCTGATCAAAATCCAACGATTTGGCGAACCATCGCGCCGGGCCGGCATCGGTCCAGAAGTCGACGATTTCGGCAGGCTGCATCGCTGGTTCTCGCACGGCTCGGTCCCGGGTCTAGCAGGCGCCGGCCGCCCCGGCTTGACGCAGACGCAAAAAACCGGTCGAAAGCGGCCTTTCCGTAAGGCCGACTTTGCGTGCGGCTCGTCACCGCCCGCCGTGGCGTGCTCCTGGAGACCATATCATGCGCGTCTATTATGATCGCGACGCCGATCTCGCTCGCCTGCTCGACAAGAAAATCGCCATTGTCGGCTACGGGTCGCAGGGCCACGCCCACGCCCTGAACCTGCGCGACAGCGGCGCCAAGAACGTGGCTATCGCCCTGCGCGCCGGATCTGCTTCGGCCAAAAAGGCCGAAGGCGAGGGCCTAAAGGTGATGACGGTGGCCGAGGCCGCCGCCTGGGCCGACCTGCTGATGATACTGGCGCCCGACGAACTGCAGCGCGAAATCTACGCCAAGGACATCGCCCCCAATCTTCGCGACGGCGCGGCGCTGCTGTTCGCCCACGGCCTCAACATCCACTTCGGCCTGATCGAGCCCAAGGCCTCGGTCGATGTGCTGATGGTCGCGCCCAAGGGCCCCGGCCACACCGTGCGCGGCGAATATCTGAAGGGCGGCGGCGTGCCCTGCCTGATCGCCGTCCACCAGGACGCTTCAGGCTCGGCCCACGACATCGGGCTGGCCTACGCCTCGGCGATCGGCGGCGGTCGTTCGGGCATCATCGAAACCAACTTCCGCGAGGAATGCGAAACCGACCTGTTCGGCGAACAGGCCGTGCTCTGCGGCGGGCTGGTGGAACTGATCCGCGCCGGCTTCGAGACCCTGGTCGAGGCGGGCTACGCCCCCGAAATGGCCTATTTCGAGTGCCTGCACGAGGTCAAGCTGATCGTCGACCTGATCTATGAAGGCGGCATCGCCAACATGAACTATTCGATCTCGAACACCGCAGAGTATGGCGAATACGTCACCGGCCCGCGCATCGTCACGCCCGAGACCAAGGCCGAGATGAAGCGGGTGCTGGAGGACATCCAGTCGGGACGCTTCGTGCGCGACTTCATGGCCGAAAACTCCGTCGGCCAGCCGTCGTTCAAGGCCACGCGCCGCCGCAACGCCGAGCACCAGATCGAGGAAGTCGGCTCGCGGCTTCGCGGAATGATGCCCTGGATCACCAAGAACGCTCTGGTGGATCAGAGCCGCAACTAAGGCGCCCGGGTCCGGCGGGAGCGGCTGCAGCCATGCGCCGCATCACCTCGATTTATATCGGCGGGCCGGACGCCGACCTTCCCGGGGCGGATGCGGCCCTGATCCACAAACGCACGCTCTGCGAGGCGGCCGGCTTCGTGCCGGTCGTATCCAGCGACAGCATTCTGGTCGAAACCTCGCCGTCCGAGGCCATGGCCCGTGAGATTTACGCCGATCGGGTGTCGCGGATGCGGTTGGCGGACGCCGCGATCCTTAACCTGACCCCGTGGCGAGGGCCGAGCTGCGACCCGTCCGCCGCCTTCGAGGCCGGTTTCCTCAGCGCCCTGAACAAGCCCGTGTTCGCCTATATGAACGCCTCCAGCGAGGCCGAGGCGGAATTGCGCGTCCGCATCGAAGATCAGGTGGGGGGCGATGTCGACCGCCGCGGCCGCCTGGTGGACGCGTATGGCGCGCTGATCGAGGATTTCGGCCTGCCGGAGGCCCTTATGGTCTGGGCCGAGACGCGGCGCTTCTACGTGGTGGTCACCCCCGATCTGTTCGGAGACCTTTCCGGGTTCGAGATGTGCCTGGAGGCAGTACAGCTCTATGCCGACTGAGGCCGCGCCCTAGTCCCAACCCAGATCGGCGTGTCCACGAAGGATGGATTCGGTGCTGGGGGTGTGCCCGCCGCCCTCACGATCGTGCAGCACCAGGGGCGCAAGCAAGACCAGCGGCGCCTTGCCGGTCTTGACCGCCCGCACCAGTATCCGCTTGGCTGGCGCGTCGGCGAACGGTTGGATCGGGCGGATGCGGAACGAGCCGGCGCCCTTGCCCAGGAGCGCGAGAAGATCGGCCAGCCGGTCCGCGCGGTGGATCACTGTGATCGTCCCCCCCTCGCGCACGGCCTTGAGCAAAAACTTGGTCCAGGCGCTCAGTCCGCCATCGGCCAGATAGGCGCCCCGGCGCTCGGGGAGGGGGCCGCGAAGGGCGGCTGGGTCGTCGAAGAAGGGGGGATTGGCCAGGGCCGCGTCGAAGGGCGCCAGGCCCAGACCCGGAAACCGTCCGCCCACATCGGCGAGACAAACCTCAACCCGTTCTTCCAGGAGGTTCAGTCGGATGTTGCGCTCGGCGAGGACCAGGGCCGCAGGATCGCGTTCCAGTCCGGTGAAGGAACTCCCCGCCCGCCGCCAGGCCGCCGCCAACAAGGCCGCGCCGGGCCCGCAGCCGACATCGACCACACGCTCGCCCGGTCCCGCGTCACAGGCGGCAGCCAGCAAAGCAGCGTCGGTCCCGGCGCGGTACCCACGCATCGGCTGAAGCAGGCGCACCCGGCCGCCCAGGACGCGATCCTCGCTGGTCCCGTCTTCGGCGCCCGCATCGCGAAGGTCGAGGGAATCGTTAGCCAACATGCCTCCAGGCGCCGCGCCGAACCTTGACCCTGCCCCATCGCACGACCATTGTCCCGGCGTTTGCGGCGGCCCGCCCGAGCCTTTATAGCAAGGGCCGCCATGAGGAGCATGTCCCGTTGGACGCAGTGAAAATGGCCCGCGCCGACAGCCTGGAACCTAGGCCGGCAGGCTCCGTCGATCCCTTGGTGCAGCTAACCACCGGCGACATGGAGCGGGTGAATGCGCTGATCACGGCGCGGATGGCCAGCCCGGTTTCGGTCATCCCCGCCCTGGCCGAGCATCTGATCTCGGCAGGGGGCAAACGCCTGAGACCTCTACTGACTCTCGCGGCCGCCAGGATCGCCGGATCGGACAGCCAGGACTGTACCAAACTGGCGGCGGCGGTCGAGTTCATCCACACCGCCACCCTGCTGCACGACGACGTGGTCGACGGCTCGCAGCTTCGTCGGGGCAAGGTCGCGGCGCACCTGATCTGGGGCGGCGCTTCCAGCGTGCTGGTCGGCGATTTCCTGTTCGCGCGGGCCTTCGAGCTGATGGTCGAAACCGGCTCGTTGCGCGCCCTGAACATCCTGGCCAAGGCCTCCAGCGTCATCGCCGAGGGCGAGGTGCTGCAGCTGACCCGCGCTCACGATATGGACCTCGACCAGGCCACCTACATCGAGATCATCCGCTGTAAGACCGCGGAGCTGTTCGCGGCGGCGGCGGAGGCGGGGGCGGTGTCTGCGGGCGCTCCGGAGCCGGTGGTGCGGGCGCTGCGGGACTACGGGACCAATATCGGCCTGGCCTTCCAGCTGGTCGACGACGCCCTTGATTACGGCGGCCTCACCGGCGCGCTCGGCAAGAACACTGGCGACGATTTTCGCGAGGGCAAGGCGACGTTGCCCTTGCTTCTGGCGATCGCGCGCACGGGGGCCAAGGAGCAGGCCTTCTGGAACCGCACGGTCGCCGACCTGGACCAGACCGACGCCGACTTCGCGCGCGCCCGGGAGCTGATCGTCGGCACGGGCGCGTTCGACGCCACCCTGCAGATGGCCGCCGACTACGCCGACGAGGCCAAGGCGCGCCTGACCGAATTGCCGGCCGGGGAATGGCGCTCTGCGCTGGAGGCCTTGGCGGACTTCACTGTCAGCCGAGCGGCGTAGCGCCCGAACGTGTGCAGATCGCGGCGGCTAGGCCACCGCGCCGCAGAACCGCTGGATGCGGGTGCAGGCGTCTTCCAGGATTGCTTCGGACGTGGCGTAGGAGATGCGGAAGAAGGGCGACAGGCCGAACGCGGCCCCGTGCACGACCGCCACCCCTTCGGCTTCCAACAGTTCGGACGCGAAATCCTCGTCATTGGCGATGACCTTGCCTGATGGCGCGGTCTTGCCGATCAGGCCTTCGCAGGACGGATAGACGTAGAAGGCGCCTTCCGGGGTCGCGCAGTTCAGGCCCTTCGCCTGGTTCAGCATAGACACCACCAGGTCGCGACGGCGCTGGAACATGGCGGCGTTGGGCTTGATGAAGTCCTGGGTCCCGTTCAGCGCCTCGACGGCCGCCGCCTGGGAGATCGAACAGGCGTTGGTGGTGGACTGGCTCATCACCTTGTTCATCAGTTTGATCAGCGGCTCCGGGCCTCCGGCGTAGCCGATGCGCCAGCCGGTCATGGCGTAGGCCTTGGAGACCCCGTTCATGGTCAGGGTGCGGTCGTAGAGGCCGGGCTCGACCTGGGCTATCGTGGTGAACTCGAAGTCGTCGTAGATCATGTGTTCGTACATGTCGTCGGTCAGCACCCAAACGTGCGGATGCCGCAGAAGCACGTCCGCCACTGCCTGCAATTCGGCGCGGGTATAGGCCGCGCCGGAGGGGTTCGACGGCGAGTTCAGGATCAGCCAACGGGTGCGGGGCGTGATCGCGGCGTCGAGGGCGTCGGGGCGCAGCTTGAAGTTGTCGGCCGCCGTGGTGTCGACGAACACCGGCTCGCCCCCGGCGATATAGACCATGTCGGGATAGGAGACCCAGTAGGGGCGGGGGATGATGACCTCGTCTCCGGGCGAGAGGGTGGCGACCATGGCGTTGAAGATCACCGCCTTGCCGCCGGGGCCGACGTTGATCTGGGACCGCTTGTAGGTGAGGCCGTTCTCGCGTGCGAACTTGGCCGCCACGGCGTCTTTCAGCTCAGGCGTGCCGTCCACGTCGGTGTATTTGGTCTGGCCGCCGCGGATCGCCGCAATGGCGGCTTCCTTGATGTTGTCCGGCGTGTCGAAGTCCGGCTCGCCGGCGCCCAGGGAAATCACATCGCGGCCCTGCGCTTTCAGCTCGCGAGCCTTGGCGGTCACCGCCAGGGTCGGGGAGGGCTTCACGCGGCGCAACGCGGCGGATTCGAGAGGCATGGCGGGCTCCATCGGTGCGAATGCGCGCAGCCTTTAGCCCGCTTGCGGCCGTCGCGCCACCCGCGGCGGGGCCGTCGTCCATGGAACCGCGAGCGCAACAGGGGCTTAGTCAGACGGTCCGTCTGATACATGGCGAAGGCCCGGGAGAAACCTTTGCTTCGCGCCGCCCTTATCATCTGCAGCTTGGTGTTTCTTGTTCAGGGGTGCGGGCCGCGCGACTCTGAGATCTATGCCGAGCCAGTGGTCGCTCCTGCTGCGGGCTCCGCCCCGGCAAACTATGTCGGCCGCTGGGCGGCCTCGCCCGCGGCCTGCGCCGACCGGCCCTGGGTCCTGACCGCGACGCATCTGGCCGCTCCGACGGGCGCGCAATGCGACATTGTCGGCCCCGAGCGTACGACGGCCGGCTTCAGCGCCAACAGCCTTTGCCAGAGCGCTGGCGCCGAGCCGATATCCGGCCGCCTGGTCCTGACCCTGACCGGACCCGGTGCGGGCGACTCTCTGTCGATCTCCGAAGGCCCCTTCGGCGCGGCGATCAGCTTGGCGCGCTGTCCGGCCTAGCGCGGCGAGCCCGGTTGGCTTGACCGCAACCCGGGGATCGTCCACCCAGGCGTCGTGGCTCGCTATCTTCAACGCATCCTAGAGATGGACGCGCGCGCGTGGCGCGCCCTGGCGATCGCCTTCGCCCTGTTCGGGGGCGTAGGCCTGCTGCTGCTGTTCGGCGCCAGCTTGCTCGGGGTGGAGCGCGAGGCCGAGGTCGAGCGGTGGCTCGGCTTTGCAGCCCAGAGCCCCGTCGGACTGCTGATCGTCATCGCGGCCTTCTCATTGCTGGCCTTCCTTGGCGCGCCCCAGGTGGCGCTCTACGCCGCAGCGGTCGTCGCCTTCGGTCCCGTGCGAGGCTGCGTCTACAGCTGGGTCGCCACCGAGGTTTCTGCCTGCGTGGGTTTTTTCCTTGGCCGGGCCTTCGGTTCGCGCCTGGACGGCTGGTTCCAACGTCCCGCGGTCGCCCGCTTCATGCAGATGATCGGCAAGAACGGTTTCATGGCCAGCCTGCTGGTGCGCCTGGTGCCGTCGGCGCCCTTCATCGTGGTCAATATGGCGGCCGGCGTATCGCGGATGCGGTTCCTTCACTTTGCCCTCGGCACCGGCATAGGGATCATTCCCAAGATCGTTCTGACGGCCTTCGCCGGCCATTCGGCGGCCAACGTCCTGCGGGGCGGGGGGCCGGGTTATGTCGCCATGATCGCCGTTGTCGTCATCCTGTGGATCGGCGTCGGTTGGATCGCCCGGCGTTGGCTGAAGACCGGACCCTAGGGTGGTTGCCCCAAGGCGGCGGTTCCCTTACATTGCCCTCATGCGCGAGCGTCGGATCATGACGGTGGAAGCGGGCCGGCTCGGCCTTGACCTGGGGCTTATCAGCCCCTGGGCGCTCTAGGGCTGCGCATCGTCGCGGCCGGGCGCGCAGGGGTCACCTGAACAGCGCCCTTCCACCTTCGCGATGAGAATTTCCCAATGACCACTCCGCCCGCCGGCCCCTCAGGGGCCAAGACCGAGTCCGCCGCCGCCCCCGATCCGGGCCGCGTCATCATCTTCGACACCAGCATGCGCGACGGCGAACAGGCGCCCGGCGCCTCGATGTCGCTGGAAGAGAAGCTGGAACTGGCCAAGATCCTCGAAGAACTGAGGGTCGATGTCATCGAGGCCGGCTTCCCGATCGCCTCCAACGGCGACTTCCAGGCCGTACGCCAGGTGGCCGAGATCGTCACCGAAAGCACCATCTGCGGCCTGGCCCGCGCCTCTGTGATGGATATCGACCGCGCCGCCGAAGCGATCCGTCCGGCCAAACGCGGACGCATCCACACCTTCCTGTCCACGAGCCCGCAGCACCGTGACTACATCCTGAAGATGTCTCAGGACGAGATCCTGGAGCTGGTGACCAAGTCCGTCACCCACGCCCGCAACCTGTGCGGCGACGTGGAGTGGTCGGCCCAGGACGCCACCCGCACCGAGCGCGACTTCCTGGCCCGCTGCTGCGAAGCGGCGATCAAGGCCGGGGCGACGACGATCAACATTCCCGACACGGTGGGCTACACCTACCCGACCGAATACGCCGACCTGTTCCGCTATCTGCTGGAATCGGTGGAGGGCGCCGACAAGGCAATCTTCTCGACTCACTGCCACAACGATCTGGGCCTGGCCGTCGCCAACAGCCTGGCGGGAATTCAGGGGGGCGCGCGCCAGGTGGAGTGCTCCATCAACGGCCTGGGCGAGCGGGCCGGCAACGCCGCCCTGGAAGAGATCGTCATGGCGCTGAAGGTTCGGGCGCAGAGCCTGCCCTACCATACCGGCGTCGTGACCCAGCACATCAACCGCGCCAGCCGCTATGTGTCGGCAATCACGGGCTTCCCGGTTCAGTTCAACAAGGCCATCGTCGGCAAGAACGCCTTTGCCCACGAGAGCGGCATCCACCAGGACGGGATGCTGAAGAACGCAGAGACCTACGAGATCATGCGCCCCGAGGACGTCGGTCAGGGAGCCACCAACCTGGTGATGGGCAAACACTCGGGGCGACACGCCTTTCGCGAGAAGCTGAAGGCGCTTGGCTATGAGCTGGGCGACAACGGCCTGAACGAGGCGTTCGATCGCTTCAAGGCTTTGGCGGACAAGAAGAAGAACGTCTACGACGATGACATCATCGCCCTGGTCGATAGCGCCCTGGCGGCGGGCGCCGACCGCATCACTGTCTCACGCCTGCGCGTCGTGGCCGGCACGGAAGGTCCCCAGACGGCCGAGCTGACCCTGTTGATTGACGCCGAGCCGGTGAGCGCCACCTGCACCGGCGACGGGCCGGTCGACGCCGTGTTCAACGCCATCCGGCAGATCGCCCCGCACGACGCGGCGCTGCGGCTCTACCAGGTCCATGCCGTCACCGAAGGCACCGACGCCCAGGCCCAGGTCTCGGTGCGACTGGAGGAGGACGGGCGGATCGCGACCGGAACCGCCGCAGACACCGACACTCTGACCGCGTCCGCCATGGCCTATGTGACGGCGCTCAACAACCTTATGGCCCGCAAGGACAAGGCAAAGCCGGAGCCGCTGATCGCCAGCGGCTTCTAGGCTCCCCGCCGACGGCGGGCGCTGGGCCATGCTGACTGTCCTGTGGATATCCGCAACCGTGGCGGCATCGGCCTTTCAGGTTGCGCGCAACGCGGTGCAACGCGGCCTGATGACCACGTCGGGCCCGTGGGCGGCGACGCTCGTGCGGTTCATGTTCGGCCTGCCGTTCTCCTACGCCTTCGCCGTGCTGGCGGCGGGATTCACCCAGGGCGCCAAGGCTCATCTGAGCCACGCCTTCTGGCTGTACGCCATGACCGGGGCGGTGGCCCAGGTTCTCGCGACGGCCTGCCTGCTGGTGGCGATGCGGCGGGCGGGGTTCGCGGTCGGCACGGCCATGCAGCAGAGCTCGCTGCCCCTGGCGGCGGTCGTGGGCCTGGTGGTGTTCGGCGATCGACTCAGCGCCGCGGCATGGGCGGGGGTCGCCGTGACCACGGCGGGTCTGCTGATCCTGAGCTGGCCCGTCCGCGGAGCCGCCTCCCCCCTGACCAAACAGAACCCGCGATGGGTCAGCGGCGGGGTGTTCGGCGTCTTGGCGGGCTTGATGTTTGGCTATTCCCTCAACGCCTACCGCCATGCCGCCCTGGGGCTGGACCCTGCCCATCCGCTGTTTTCGGCGGTATCGACCGTCGCCATAACCCAGACTGCCCAGACCCTTGCCATCAGCCTGCTGCTGATCATTTGGGACCGCCAGGCTCTGCGGTCGGTGTTTGCGGCGTGGCGGGCGTCGCTCAGCGCGGGCCTGTTCGGCTCGCTCGCCTCCTGCGCCTGGCTGCTGGCCTTGACCCTGGCGCCGGCTGCTCAGGTGCGGGCGCTGGGGGTGGTGGAGGCGCCCATGGCGGCGTTCGCCGGGCGTCGCCTTTTCCTGGAGCGGCTGGGGCTGCGACAGGCAGCCGGGGGCGCGGCTACTCTGGCCGGCGTGCTGATGACGGCGCTGGGGTGAGCGCGACTGTCGGCTGTGCAACTAAACCCTTGAAATCAGCGCATTCGCAGGGCACAGCAAGGGGTCGCCGCGCGCTGGGGCGGACCGTCGTCACGCGAGTTGGGGAGCGCGCGTGCGAAACGGCTCGGCGCAGGCGGTCAGCAACGAAGCTTCATCTCCCGCCAAGGCCCCTGCATGTTCTCGTCCCTCTTCGGCGTCATCTCCAATGACATCGCCATCGACCTCGGGACCGCCAACACCCTGATCTATATGAAGGGCAAGGGCATTGTCCTGAATGAGCCCTCTGTGGTGGCCCTGCGCAACGTCGGCGGCCGCAAGGTCGTCCATGCCGTCGGCATAGAGGCCAAGCAGATGCTGGGCCGCACCCCGGGCCACATGGAAGCCATCCGCCCGATGCGCGACGGGGTCATCGCCGACTTCGAAGTCGCCGAGGAGATGATCAAGTATTTCATTCGCAAGGTTCACAACCGCAAGGGCTTCGTGAACCCCAAGGTCATCGTCTGCGTGCCTTCAGGCGCCACTGCGGTCGAGCGCCGCGCCATCAACGACAGCTGCCTCAACGCATCGGCCCGCCGCGTCGGCCTGATCGACGAGCCCATGGCGGCGGCGATCGGCGCTGGCCTGCCCATCCATGAGCCAACGGGCTCCATGGTCGTCGATATCGGCGGCGGCACCACAGAGGTGGCCGTCCTGTCGCTGTCCGGCATCGTCTATTCGCGCTCGGCGCGGGTGGGCGGCGACAAGATGGACGAGGCGATCATCTCCTACATGCGCCGCAACCATAACCTTCTGATCGGCGAGACCACGGCCGAACGGATCAAGAAGGAGATCGGCGCGGCCCGCTCGCCCGCCGACGGCGAGGGCCTGGCTATCGAGGTCAAGGGCCGCGACCTGATGCAAGGCGTCCCGCGCGAAGTGCGCATTTCGGAAAAGCAGGCGGCAGACGCCCTGGCCGAGCCCGTGGGACAGATCGTCGAAGCCATCAAGGTGGCGCTCGAAGCGACCCCGCCCGAGCTGGCCTCCGATATCGCCGACAAGGGAATCATGCTGACCGGCGGCGGCGCACTCCTGCGCGGCCTTGATGTCGAGATTCGCGACCACACGGGTCTGCCGGTGACGGTCGCCGACGATCCGCTGTCCTGCGTCGCCCTGGGATGTGGCAAGGTTCTTGAACATCCGAAGTGGATGAAGGGCGTCCTTGAGTCGACCCTGGCCTAGGACGGGAGTTCCGCGCCATAGCGGGACAGTCCCAGGTTAAATCCCAGGAGCGGTCGAGTGGCCAGTGGCCGGCATTTCCAGGATCTGAAGGTGCCGCTGACCTGGACGGTCGGCTTGGCCCTTGTCGTGGCTGCAGTCATCGCCGTTGCGGTCCTGCTGAGCGATCGCCGCGAGACCATGCAGGCGGGGGCTTACGGGGCGGCCCGCGCCGTCACCGATATGGTCGGCCAGCCGGCCAGCCA